>JAEEGI010022497.1_pt1 | contig 12441 bp, 10 predicted proteins | sample 8958751 | NCBI WGS metagenome assembly JAEEGI01 (sample SAMN16246545, study PRJNA631951) | gut metagenome | biome: gut microbiome; feature: rumen; material: KS-attached | host: Bos | place: Iran: Karaj | collected 2018-10 | reverse complement strand
TGCTCTTATCATGGACAAGACAGTTACCTGCGGAGAGGTTGAGGATGCTATTTTTGGCTCATGCAAGTATGTAACAGATGTTAAGCTCTTTGACGTGTACGAGGGACTTCCAATTCCTCCTACCAAAAAGAGTATGGCATTTACGATCACATTTACTCCTAAGGATGAAGAACTTACAGATGAGATGATAAGCGGATTTGTAGATAAGATGCTTAGAAAGCTCCAGTTCACCATGGGAATAGAGATCCGAAGTTAATTGCGTCAAATCTAAACAGGTGATAGAATAGTCATTGCTTTAATGAGCAATGACTATTTTATTCTCGAAAGGAGCTTACATATGAACAGAATAAATGCATGGACAACGTATAATGCTACACAGCTTAAGGCTGTTGAAAAGCTTTCAGATGAGTACAAGACTTTCCTTGATAACTCAAAAACTGAGAGAGAAGCCATCGATTCTATCGTAAATGAGATCGAGGCAGCAGGCTACAGAGAGCTTAATACCCTTGTAGGCAGCAAGACCAAACTTAAAAAGGGAGACAAGATCTACAGCGTATGGATGAATAAGTCCATCATCATCTTCCAGATGGGATCAGAGCCTTTGGAGCAGGGACTTAACATCCTTGGAGCACATATTGATTCACCTCGTCTTGATGTTAAGCAGAATCCTCTCTATGAAGATGGCGGTATTGCTTACCTTGATACCCATTACTACGGCGGTATCAAGAAGTATCAGTATGTTACCATTCCTCTTGCTATCCATGGTGTTATCGTTAAAAAAGACGGCACAACAGTTCAGCTTAATGTAGGTGAGGATGAGGATGATCCAGTATTTTTCATCTCTGACCTTCTTATCCACCTTGCCCAGGATCAGCTTGGCAAGAAAGCTTCAAACGTGATCGAGGGTGAGGCTCTTGATCTTATAGTTGGAAACAGACCTTTCGTCATTGAGAGCGATGAAAAAGAAAAGGCTGAAAAGAAGAACTCAAAGCTTTCAGCTGGTGAACAGTACGCTATAAAGGCAGAAAAAGAAGAGAAGGCAGCAAGCGGCAAGGTATCAGGCGCCGTAAGACGTGGCATTCTTGCAATCCTTAATGATCTTTACGGAATTGAGGAGGAGGACTTCCTGTCAGCAGAGCTTGAGATCGTACCTGCTGGTAAGGCAAGGGATGCTGGTTTTGACAGATCAATGATCCTTGGCTATGGCCACGATGACAGAGTATGTGCATTCCCTTCAATGAAGGCTATTTTAGAGGCAAAGAACCTTAAGAGAACAGCATGCTGCATCCTTGTTGATAAGGAAGAGATCGGATCTGTAGGCGCTACAGGTATGCAGAGTAGGTTTTTTGAAAATGCAGTAGCAGAGCTTATGAACCTCACTAAGGAAGGCTTTAATGACCTTGCCCTCAGAAGATGCCTTGCAAATTCATGTATGCTCTCTTCAGATGTAAGTGCTGCATTTGATCCATCCTATGCAGGCAGCTTTGAGAAGAAGAACGCAGCATTTTTAGGCGGCGGTCTTGTATTTAACAAGTTTACCGGAAGCCGTGGTAAGAGCGGATCTAATGACGCTAACGCTGAATATATCGCAGAGATCAGAAAGGCCTTTGATAAGGACAAGATCGTATACCACACCTCAGAACTTGGTAAGGTAGATGTTGGTGGCGGCGGAACAATCGCTTACATCCTTGCTCTTTACGGAATGAATGTTATTGATTCTGGAGTTGCAGTACTTAATATGCATGCACCTTGGGAGGTTATCAGCAAGGCTGACCTTTATGAGGCAAAGAGAGGATATGTATCCTTCCTTCAGAACATGGATTTTAGAAACGAGTGATCATGGAAATAGGACTTAGTACTTCTGATTATTACTTTGATCTGCCACAGGAACTCATAGCTCAGGACCCTATGGAGAAAAGAGATGAGTGCAGACTCCTTGTGGTTGACAAAGAAACTGGAGCCATAGAGCACCATAAATTTAATGAGATAATAAATTATTTAGAGCCAGGCGACTGCCTGGTTCTTAATAATACCAAGGTAATCCCTGCAAGACTTCTTGGAGAAAAGGAAGAGACAGGTGCAGCTGTAGAGATCCTTCTTTTGAAAAGAAGAGAAGCAGACGTTTGGGAGACACTGGTTAAACCAGGGAAAAAATTGCGCCCAGGCGCAAGAGTATCTTTTGGCGGCGGAATACTTAAGGCTGAAATCTTGGACATAGTAGAGGAAGGTAATAGGCTTGTAAAATTCTACTATGATGGGATTTGGGAAGAGGTTCTTGATAAGCTTGGAGAGATGCCGCTTCCGCCTTATATTACCCATAAGCTTGAGGATAAAAACATGTACCAGACGGTATATGCCAAGTTTGAGGGATCAGCTGCAGCTCCAACTGCCGGACTTCACTTTACCAATGAACTTTTGGAAAAGATCAGGGAAAAGGGCGTTGATATGGCCTTTGTTACTCTCCATGTGGGACTAGGTACCTTCAGGCCGGTTAAGGTCACCAATGTAAAAGAGCATCACATGCACACTGAGTGGTATCAGGTAACTCAGGAAGCAGCTGACAAGATAAACAAGGCCAAAGAAACCGGACACAGGGTCATCTGTGTTGGAACAACCAGTTGCAGGACAATTGAGAGTGCAGCTGATGAAAATGGCAGACTTTCAGCATGCAGTGGTGACACCTCGATCTTTATTTATCCGGGCTACAAATTTAAAGTGTTAGATCAACTGATAACCAACTTCCATCTGCCTGAATCCACACTGGTGATGCTTGTATCAGCTCTTGCAGGAAGAGAGCATGTACTTAATGCCTATCAGGAGGCAATTAAAGAACGTTACAGATTCTTTTCCTTCGGAGATGCATGCTTTTTTAAATGATATCAGGTAATGATGTCCTTCATATGACCAGCCTTCTTGAAAGCACCCTTTTTATGGGGTATTATGATAAGTAGTGAACTGTTTTTTAAACTATATTTCATTTATCAGGGGGACTATTATGGAAGACAGAAGAAAAAGCAAAAGACTGGATTTATCTGGTGAGATCCTTATCAAAGAGCTTGGCGGTAACTCAGTTGAAACATGTGAGATCAAGATAACTGATGCTTCAAGTGCTGGTATAGGTTTTTCAACTGACAAGCAGCTCACTATTGGAGATAATTATGAGGCCAATTTAACAATCTGGACTAAAGAGGTACTCCATGTATTCATTCAGATAGTGAGGGCCAAAAAAGTTGACGATACTTATCATTATGGCGGATCCTTCATTGGAATGCCAGAAGATGTAAAAAAGAGAATAGACGTATATGAGCTTGTGGAAGACGAGAAAGCCAAGCTCGCAGGAGAAAATAAATGAAAATTGCTGTAGTAGGAACTGGATATGTTGGACTGTCCAATTCCATCCTCTTATCACAAAACAACGATGTGGTCTGTGTTGATGTCATCCCTGAGAAGGTGGATATGATCAATAATAGAAGATCTCCCATCGTAGACAAGGAGATAGAGGAGTACCTTAAAAAAGATTCACTTAGGCTGGAAGCTACACTTGATGCTTCATATGCCTACAAGGATGCTGATTTTGTAATAGTTTCAACTCCAACTAATTACGACGAGAAACTTAATTATTTCGATACATCATCAGTAGAAAGCGTAATTGATCAGGTGAGATTAGAGAACCCTGACGCTTTCATCGTTATCAAATCAACAATTCCTGTTGGATTTACCGAGGAGATAAGCGGAGAGTATGAGACAGATCATATCATGTTCTCTCCGGAGTTTTTAAGAGAGGGTCATGCTCTTTATGATAATCTCTATCCTTCCCGTATAATAGTTGGTTACGACGGTGAGAGTAACGAGGCAAAAGAAAAGGCAGAGGTGTTTGCTGGACTTCTTAAGCAGGGGGCCATCAAAGAGAACATCGATGTGCTTTATATGAATTATACTGAGGCTGAGTGTGTTAAGCTCTTTGCCAACACGTTCCTGGCACTTCGTGTATCATACTTTAATGAGCTTGATACTTACGCTGAGGTAAGAGGCCTTAACACAAGAAACATTATTGAGGGTGTTTGTCTTGATCCAAGAATCGGGAACTTCTACAACAATCCTTCCTTTTGATATGGCGGATATTGCCTCCCTAAGGATACTAAGCAGCTTCTTGCAAACTATGAGGATGTTCCAAATAACCTCATCACTGCTATTGTAGATGCCAACAGAACAAGAAAAGATTTCATCGCTGACAGGATCTGGGCGCTTCATCCCAAAAAGGTCGGTGTTTACAGACTTACCATGAAAGCGGGATCTGACAATTTCCGTCAGTCAGCTATCCAGGGTATCATGAAGCGTATCAAGTCCCGTGGTATTGAGTGTATCGTCTATGAGCCAACACTTAAGGATGACGATTTCTTTAATTCACGAGTTGAAAGAGATCTTGATAAGTTTAAAAAGGAGTGCGACTTTATTATCGCCAACAGATTAACGGATGACCTTGCTGATGTAGTAGATAAGGTTTATACAAGAGATCTGTTCAGAAACGAATAAGACAAACAGATGGGCTGTGCATGGAAACAAGCACAGCCCTTTTTTACTAGCAGATCATTTAAATGATTTAGACTTTGATCACAATAGACTCTGAAAGTCCTTAAAGAATGTGGGGTAGGAAATACCTACACATTCATCATCGATTATCCTTGTTGTTCCATCTGCTACTAGGGAAGCAACAGCAAAGCTCATGGCAAGGCGGTGGTCTGCGTGGGAGTCTATATCAGCTCGGTAAGAGGCTTTCCGCCATGGATTATCATTCCGTCCTCTGTGGCCTCTATGTCACAGCCCATCTTCTTAAGACCTTCTACCACGGTATCTATTCTGTTTGATTCCTTTATCTTAAGCTCAGCAGCATCCTTGATGATGGTGTCAAAACCGGCAGTTGCAGCAACTACAGCAACTACTGGAAGCTCATCGATCATGGTAGGGATCACTTTACCTCCAATTACAAACTGATTGTTGCTGCCAGCTTTAAGCTCTGAGTATTTAACAAGGATGTCGGCCTTGGGTTCACTCTTTTCATCAACATTTAAAAGTGTTATATCTGCCCCCATCTGCTCTAAGACAGCGAGAATTCCAGCTCTTGTTTTATTGATACCCACATTTCTTATAAGGAGCTCAGAACCAGGAACGATCAAAGCTGCGGCAATGAAATATGCAGCGGATGAAATATCGCCTGGGACATTTATCTTTTGGCCTACAAGAGGCATTCCAGGATGCAGGATAGCGGCAGCGCTTCCGTCTCTGGAAAGTTCATTGTGAATGTCGGCACCAAAGGAAGAGAGCATGATCTCTGTGTGGTTTCTAGAAAGGGCAGGCTCATAAACAACTGTATCGCCCTCAGCATAAAGGCCAGCCAGCATAATGCAGGACTTAACCTGGGCGGAAGCAACGGGGCTTCTGTAATTGATGCCCCTTAGCTGTTTTCCTCCGGTGAAGCGAAGAGGAGCACAGTCATTACCCATTACGGAAACAACTTCTGCACCCATCTTAGAAAGAGGAGTCATTATCCTTTTCATGGGCCTTTTTTCAATGGACATATCTCCGGTTATCATGCTGTCAAAGGGCTGAGCTGCAAGGATTCCAGACATGAGCCTTGTTGTAGTTCCGCTGTTTCCTGTATACAAAGTGCAGTCAGGGGCCTTAAAGCAGTGAAGGCCTCTGCCGTGAACAGTGATAGTGGGAACTCCGTTGGTGGGGCGGATGGTGTGCTCAATTTCTACGCCCAATTTTCTGAAGCAGTCTATGGTAGATAAGCAGTCTGCACTCTGAAGAAAGCCAGTTACTTCAGTGGTTCCTTCAGAAAGAGCTCCGAACATGATACTCCTGTGGGAGATGGATTTGTCACCAGGAACAAATATGTCACCCCTTAAGGGCTTTGTTGCTTTTTCTAATGCGATCATATAAATCTCCGATTGCTTTTATTTTACGTAGAGAGTGTAGCCGCTTACGGTCAAAAGCTCTTTTGCCTTGAGCTGACCTTCTGATGAGTGGAATTCGATACGAAGTGTTCCCCGTTCATACTCTCTGTTGTGGACGATACCGATATTCTTGATGTTTATCATGTTGTCAGATAGTAAGGTCGCAACCTTTGCAAGGTTACCAGGTTTGTCGTCAATCTCAACATGGATGGTGAATACCTTCTTGATAGGACCAGATGAAGTGTCCATGAAGGATTCACGATACTCTCTGGCACTTTCAAAAAAGTTCATTATCTTGTCTTCATCTTTTTCATCAATGGCCAGCTTGATATCCATAAGGCTGTCAATGTAGCTGCCAAGAAGATCTGAGATGTTGTAGGAATTGGTCATACAGATCTGTTTCCACATGATAGGAGAAGATGAGGAAATCCTTGTTATGTCCTTAAATCCTCCAGCGGCTATGGTCTTCATGAGCTGATCCTCGCCATCGCTGTTTTTTACAAGGTTTACAAGGGAAGCGGAGATAACGTGCGGCACGTGGCTGATGGCAGCTGTGATATAGTCGTGCTGCTCGTAGGGCACCACAAGAGGAATGGCCTTTATCATCCGGACAAGCTCTGTATATGCATCAAGACGCTCCTTAGAGGAAAAATCAGTCTTGGTGATTATGTAGTAGGCGTTTTCCAGGATGCCAGGCTTGGAATTGCTATAGCCAATGCGCTCTGTGCCAGCCATTGGATGACCACCGATAAACTGGGATTCAAGGCCAAGCTCTTTTACCACCTGGTGGATACTGGATTTGACGCTGCCAATATCAGTGACAGTGGTCTTGGCACTAAGATGGGGCAAAAGAGTCTTAAGATTATCGTTATTAAGCTCCACCGGTGCACAAAGAAAAATAAAGTCGCAGTCAGAAAACTCTGGTCCGATCTCATAAAGAGGAAGATCTATGGTGCCTTCATCATGGGCCTTATCTACGGTCTCTTTGTGAGGTGTATATGCCATGATCCTGGAATTCTTATCAGCATTTTTGATTGCTTTTGCAATGGAACCGCCGATAAGTCCAAGACCTATAAAGCCATAAGTTAAACTGTCCATGGGAATACCTTTCAAATAAGCATTATTAGTAACACTATATCACTTTAATGTGCGAAAAACAACTGTCAGATATTTGTGCAATTAGCCCTAAAAAGCTTGTGCAGGTGCATTGTTTTTAGTAAAATATTGTTATGAGATTTTTGGGGGACCTAGTCAGTCTTATCAAAAATACCCAATAAGTTGCGACTGGAGGACTAGATATGAACGTTTACACGACTGACAAGATTAGAAACGTAGTACTGCTAGGACATGGTGGAGCTGGAAAGACTACACTTGCTGAAGCAATGGCATACCTCGCAGGCATTACGTCACGTATGGGCAAGGTAGAAGATGGAAACACCTTAAGCGACTTTGACAAAGAGGAGCAGAAGAGACACATCTCTATCAGCACATCAACAATTCCTCTTGAGTGGGATGGACATAAGATAAACCTTCTCGATACACCAGGTTTCTTTGATTTTGTTGGTGAAGTAGAAGAGGCGATCAGCGTTGCTGACGGCGCAATCATCGTTGTTTCCGGCAAGGCTGGAATAGAAGTTGGAACAGAGAGAGCATGGGAGCTGTGTGAAAAGTACAAGATCCCTCGTATGTTCTTCGTTTCTGATATGGATATTGATGATGTTTCCTACAGACAGGTAGTTCAGGACCTTACTGACAAGTATGGCAAGAAGATGGCTCCGTTCAATCTTCCTATCCGTGAGAACGAGAAGTTTGTTGGTTATGTAAATGTTATCCAGGAGAAGGGCTTTAGATGGGAAGGAAAAGAAGTAGTTGAGTGCCCTGTTCCTGAGTACAACGAAGCAAACCTTAAGCTCTTTAGAGATACACTCCTTGAGACTGTTGCTGAGACTTCAGAAGAGTTCATGGACAGATACTTTAATGGAGAAACTTTCTCAGAGGCTGAAATAAGAGCTGCTGCCCGTAGTAATGTATGTGATGGCTCCATTGTTCCTATCGAGATGGGATCTTCCACTCTCTGCCAGGGTATCTACACAGTTCTTGATGATATCGTTAAGTACATGCCAAGTCCTGAGAACCGCAAGATGGCTGGTATCAATACCAACACCAATGAGATTTTCGAGGCTGACTTTGATTTCTCAAAACCCAAGACAGCCTTTGTATTTAAGACCATGATCGATCCATTCATCGGTAAGTACTCACTTATCAAGGTTCGTTCAGGTGTCCTTAAGAGCGATGATCAGATGTTCATAGCTGGCAAGGATGCAGATGTTAAGCTTGGTAAGCTCTATGTCCTTCAGGGCAACAAGGCTACAGAAGTTCCTGAGCTTCACGCAGGAGACCTTGGAGCACTTCAGAAGCTTGATATTGCTACAGGAGATACACTTTCAACCAAGGCTAATCCTGTACAGTACGCTAAGATGGATATTTCTCAGCCTTATACATACATGAGATATCATGCACAGAACAAGGCAGATATCGATAAGATCGCTCAGTCACTGGCTAAGCTCTCTGCTGAGGATCAGACCCTTAAGGTAGTTAATGACGCTGAGAACCGCCAGACACTTCTTTATGGTATGGGTGATATGCACCTTGAGGTTGTACAGAGTAAGCTTGCTAATATTTACAAGGTTAACATCGACCTCACCAAGCCAAAGGTTGCATTTAGAGAGACTATCCGCAAGAAATCTGACGTTGAGTACAAGTATAAAAAGCAGACTGGTGGACATGGCCAGTACGGACACGTTAAGATGCGCTTTGAGCCTTCAGGAGAAGAGACGACACCTTACGTATTTGAGCAGGAAGTTGTTGGTGGAGCAGTTCCTAAGAACTACTTCCCAGCTGTTGAAAAGGGACTTGCGGAGTCAGTTCAAAGAGGTCCTCTTGCTGCTTACCCTGTAGTAGGTGTTAAGGCAGTTCTTTACGATGGATCTTATCATCCGGTAGATTCTTCCGAAATGGCATTCAAGGTTGCTGCATCTGGAGCCTTCAAGAAGGGCTTTATGGATGCAAGCCCAGTGCTCCTTGAGCCTATAGTATCCTTAAAGGTTACAGTGCCTGATAGCTTTACAGGTGATGTAATGGGTGATCTCAATAAGAGAAGAGGACGAGTTCTTGGAATGAATCCTTCTCTTACTGGTAAGCAGGTCATCGAAGCTGAGGTTCCTATGATGGAACTGTTTGGATATTGCACACAGCTTCGTTCAATGACTGGTGGAGCTGGTGATTTTGAGTATGAGTTTGCAAGATATGAGCAGGCTCCTTCTGATATCCAGGCAAAAGAGGTTGCTGATAGAGCTGATAAGGTTGCCGCTGCAAACGCAGAGGAATAATGTAAACTATTATAGAAACTCCTTCAGGGCGCAGACCCTGGAGGAGTTTTATTTATAAACTCATTTTCCAGCTAACGTTAAAAAAGTTTATATTGATTTAATATATGAATAAACGCTTTTGTGATAACATGAAAGTATGTTGACAGATACTTTTATCCACTATAATTATACAGGTGAGTATGCCAGCATAATGATCAGTATTCTTGCGCTGGTTACTATTTTTTATTCAAAACCAAGGAAGACTTTTGTGTTCCGCTATGTCATAGCAGGTCTTTTTTGGTCTATTCTTTCGTCTGCACTGCAGATCATTATCTTAAATGTTGCCAATGATCCTGAAAACCTGTACAACAGGTATTTATTCATGGCATTGATCCTAGGCTTTCTCATTGCATATAATGCAGTCTTGTTTCTTATATTTTCCTATGTGGATATGATGTCCATTCACAGACGTGGACAGCGAAAAGAGTTTTTCCTTATGTACATGGTGTTGGCTCTTTTGTACACCATTGGCGCCATAATTGAGATTGCCTCTGGCAGGATCTATATCATGCAGGTTAATGGCATAGATCTGTCGCATTTTATAAGATTCTATTCTTTTGCAGGTATTGTCTGCTCTATCATCTGTTTTTATGCATCAGTTACCAACAGAAAAGATATTTCAAGGATTGTATGGCGAACAGTATGCATTGTAGTACCATTTGAGATAGTTCTTTTAGTTACGCAGATATTGCTGCTTCCAAGGCATGTGGTATTTACATCGCTTTCATACTCCCTTGTATTTATGTTTGCATACCTTTTATTCCATGCAGAAGTTTATGATGAGACATCAGGCTGTCAGGGCATAAATGCACTTAATCAGTACATCAGTAAAATTTGTGGCAAAAAGAAATTCCATATTTTGTATGTGTACTTCATTTTCCCTAGTAGCGACAATTTGGTAGATGAAAGCATGAATTTAGCCATTAAGGGCATCAAGGCCTGCAGGTCTGTTGAAGCTATAAGTCCCAAGATCAGAATGTTCCAGGGAGCTGAGGACAGGTATGTGGATGTGATTGAAAGGTGCAGTGACAAAGAAGCCAGAAACTACGTCAACCAGATAAGAGGAATCTTTGACTGGTTAAAGGCTGAGATATACATGCCCTTTAACTACATGATGATCTTTGGAGAAGTATATAATGAGCTGGATGATCCAGTGAAGGTTAGGCAGTTCTATGACTACATTTCCAAGAGATTTGTGGACATGAACAACAGTTATTTTTACACCACCACCAGAGAAGACCTTGAGGAGTTTGAAGAATATTACAGGATCAGCAAAGCCCTTAAGGATATCAGAAATTCTCAAAATGAAGATGACGACAGGTTGCTTGTTTACGCCCAGCCAATATATAGCGTTGAAAAAGAGTCATTCAGGGTCGCTGAGTCCCTTATGCGCCTTAAGATCGGAGACAGTATCATTACTCCTGATAAATTCATACCTATCGCTGAGCAGTCAGGATGCATACATATGCTTTCCTGCATCATGATAAACAAGGTCTGCAAGGCCATAGAACAGCTTTCTGAGTTCTATGATTTTGATGCAATCTCGGTCAATATTTCGTCAAAAGAGCTGTCTAACCCTACAATGTATCAGGACTTTTTGGACATTATCGAAAAGTACGACATAGATATGGGAAAGATTCGTATGGAGATCACAGAGACAGCTATGTTTGAAAATTACGACATGGCCCAGAGAAACATGGAGATTCTCGACAAGGAAGGAATCCAGCTCTATTTGGATGACTTTGGAACAGGTTACTCATCACTTGAGAGGGTGATCAACTGTCCTGTTAAGACCATCAAGTTTGATAAGACACTTCTTTACAAGTCTCTTGATGACAACAGGATGGATGACATCTTAACCTACATGATCGAGGTGTTTAAAAAGAACGGTTTTGTTACTTTGGTTGAGGGTGTTGAAGATGAGTCCCAGGAGCAGTTTTCTGTGGATAAGGGATTTGACTTCATTCAAGGGTATCATTTCGCAAAGCCTGAACCAATAGAAGAACTTAAGAACTTCTTTAGTAGAAAGAGTAAATTCTGACAACTCCGTATAAGGAGGAAAGTATGTATACTGAAGAACTTAATGATTTTAATATTGATGAATACAAAGACTATCTGACAGAAGATGTGGCTGAAAATATCGAACGAGCTTTTTATCGCGGTATAGTGCTTAAGGATAATGATGAAGATACTCCTTTAGGATATATGATATGGGAACTTAAAAATATCGAATCAGGTAAGAATGTTGAAAGTCTGATCCGATATTTTGAGGCGTTTGATGAGGGAGAAGTAGAGGTGCTTCTTGCAAAGTACAAGGATATGATATCTGAGGACAACGTTAAAACCTCAACGATCATGATCCCTGCCAGCAACGAGACCCTTGAGATGATGAATATTTTAATTGGTCAGGGCTTTGATATGATGCTAAAAGAGGGGGATGATGTATCAGTAAGACTCTCTGAAATCCTGGCAATGCCAATTTTCCAAAAAGGCCGGAGCAGATCAGATAATGTCCATGAACTTAGGGACATGCTTCTTAGGGACTACCGAAAGGTCATAGCAAAACTGGATTCTTTGGGACAAAGGGGCGTATGTGAAGATCTGGCTCAGCTTTCAATGGATTATTTCGATAAGGATATTTCCTGCTATTACGAAGACAAAGGTACGGTGAAGGGTATTCTGTTGTACCATAGAACCCCTTCTGGAAAGCTTCAGCTTAAGATGATGCGTGCACTGTCAAATTCCCAAAAGGAAACATCAGTTATTCTTATGCATCTTTTATTTTACTCAGTAATGTCCATGAAAGAACTCTTTGATGAGAATATCAGTGTTATTGTGGACAGACACAATCATGCAGCGTTTCTTTTGGCAGAAAAACTGTTTCCAAGAGGTTTTGGGCGACCTGTGTATGCTGGAAGCCGTAAAGAGCAATAGGGTTGTATGCCTATGAAACAGATCAAAGTAGATGCAGATCGTAAGAACATGCAGACCGTTCTTGATTTTGTAATTGGTGAGCTGGAAGCAAAAGACTGGTGCGATCGCAAGGACATTCTTCC
>JAEEGI010022496.1_pt1 | contig 12441 bp, 8 predicted proteins | sample 8958751 | NCBI WGS metagenome assembly JAEEGI01 (sample SAMN16246545, study PRJNA631951) | gut metagenome | biome: gut microbiome; feature: rumen; material: KS-attached | host: Bos | place: Iran: Karaj | collected 2018-10 | reverse complement strand
CGGCAGCATCGGCATCAGCAACGACGCCCCAGCGGGCAACCGCTTCTCGGAGGGCACGACGGTGGTGACGTGGACGGCGACGGACACGTGCGGATTCACGGTGACGTGCCAGCAGACGATAGTCGTCAACTACCCGCCATGCGGCGCGGGCCACGACGTGAGCTACGACGGCCATGTGTACCACACGGTGCGCGTGGGCTGCGAGTGCTGGCTGCAGGAGAACCTGCGCAACACGCATTATGCCGACGGCACGGATGTTCCGGCGAGCATGGTGTACGGCGACGATCCGTCCAACGAGGATGGCTTCGGTCTGTTGTACACGTGGTACAGCGCTGTGAAGGTTGCGGAAGGCGACAACAGCGCGGTGCCTGCCGACAGCGTGGCTCCGATGGGCGAGCATTACGTGAAGGGCATCTGTCCGGACGGCTGGGCGATGCCGACATCGGCGCAGTACGACGACCTGTGGCAGAACGGCTACGGCACGAGCGGCGTGAAGGACAAGGATGCCCAGTACTGGCTGCCGGGCTATGCGGGCACGGACCCGAACTGCTACTTCAACGCAAGAGGTGCCGGCTACTATGACCCGACGACGGGCCGCTACTACAACCTGCTGGGCGACACCTATTTCTGGACGGGTGAATCCGCCCCGGATTCCGCAATGGGCCAGTGCAGTGTGATCACGCACACGTGTCCTGACATCGTGAGCCAGGAGCAACTCAAGGGCCGCGGCCAAAGCGTGCGATGCGTGGAGAAACGCTAACCGTATAGAATATCATACTACAATATGCAAGGGCATTCGTCATCAGGCGGGTGCCCTTTTTGCGTCAATAACTAAGGAGAAGTATTTCATCCGCTTGACGAATATCTCTCAAGCGAATTCTATTTCGCATGTCATTAAAAAAATGATTGTCATAGTTTTCAGTAAAAAAACAGCAAAAAACAGTAAAAAACAAAAATATCATTAAAACAGCAAAAAATATCTTGATATGTTAAATAAAAATCATATTTTTGCATTTTTTAAATAGAATAATTGTATTGGTTAAAATATAAATTTTGTGTAATAAGATAATATTTCCTACTTATGAATAATACAATTTCTACCCTTGAAAGCAGCCGAAAGACATTGTGTTTCATGGCTTTCCTGATTGTTTTGTTTATGGGTGCCGCTCCCCGTGCAAACGCACAGGTGCCGGCTATGGAGAACCCTTGTGACCAAATTACGGTTTCTTATGACGGCTACGACTATACCGCCAACCTGTTTGGATCCGTCTGCTGGTTTACGAAGAATATGCGCAATTTACATTACGCAGATGGCTCCGACATCCTCAATGTGCGTGCCTATAACGATGATGAAGCTTTTGTGCCGGAGTTCGGTCGTTTGTACACATGGGCGGATGCCACGCGGTTGCCCGCTGGCATACCTACTACGGATTCTGTGCAGGGCCTTTGTCCCGATGGATGGTTTATTCCCCGGGCCATTGATTTCCAACTTCTGGCCAATAGGGTAGGAGGTGCCGATGCCATGAAGTCGGCTGACCCATCCTACTGGTTGGGATATGGTCCAGGACTTTCGCCTGCCAGTGGTTTCAACGGCCAACCCGGTGGTTTGTACAAGGCTGAAAACGAGCGATATGAGAATATGCTGGGCGAAGGTTATTTTTGGAGCAGCACATCCGCTTCCGTGATTCCGCTGGCCTGTTCGTTGCAATACGGTTGTCCGCAGGCGCTGATCAGCGAATATGATGCCGGTAACGGATTCAGCGTGCGTTGTGTGAAATATTACTACCCTCCGGTACTGGCACAAGATCTTACCCTTACGAATCCCACGTTCTCTTCTGTGGATGCCACTGTCTCTTTGACTGCCTCAGGAAGCCAGATGCCGGTGGTTAAATTCTATGTATATACCAATCCCGGCGCATCGGGCACGCCAGTGGCTGAGTCCGATTACGTGGAGGCCGTGATGACCGCAACCGACACCACATATTCCGCCACATTAACCCCGTTGGCTACCGGTACCACATACTACGTAAAGGCCGTGGCCTACAATTTCTTCGGCGAATCTGAATCCAATATCGCCACTTCGACCACCCTGAAGCTTCAACTTGTGTCAGACCATCCTGATACGTTCTCATCCTGTTCCGATACGGTGCGTTATACTGCTTCGGTGACAGGCAGTTATGAGGCTGTCGATATGCAATACATCTGGACATCAAACCCGATCGTGGGTGTCGCATCCGCCACCGGCGATGAATTGGCGGTGAGTTTTGAAGCCACAACGTCGGACACGGTGCTCTGCAAAGCCTCATATAGAGGAACATACGACTCGGTGCGACTTGTGACGGATGCCACCATTACCACCACTCCTGTGGTGAAAGACACAGCCATTACGGTGGGCAGTCGGATGGCTTTCACCTTTGTGCCCGACCCGAACGCGGATGGCAACATTATCCCGAATACTACAACTTATACCTGGTCGGCACCCACTTCTGCCACCGTGATGGGTATGATGGCGGGAACGGACAAGAGAAAAATCACGCAAACCCTTGTAAATAATGAGGTCGATGAACAAGTGGTTGCCTATACGGTGACGCCTTCCAACACCGCCGCCTGTCCAGGTGAACCTTTTGAAATAGCGGTGACTGTGATTCCGATGCGGTCGTTCTGCGGCATATCAAGCGTGGACAATCTGGGGGCAAACGAGCGAGGGTCCATCAACCATCTGGACAGTGTAAGCGATTACGATGGCAATTGGTATAAAGTGTTGCAAATCGGAAGCCAATGCTGGCTGAAGCAGAATCTTCGCTCCTCCCACGCCGCCAACGGAAACGCCATTAGTTACTCGGTGCCCAACGGGGGCGTCGATGTTGAATTATACGGTTATTTGTACAACAGGTCCAGCATGATGAACGGCGAAAATTACAGCACAACCGTTCCCAGCGGCGTGCAGGGTATCTGTCCTGACGGATGGCACATACCGAGCCGTGCCGAATGGGAAATCATGTTGACCGCATTGGACAATGATGCAGAGAACAACTGTGGCGGGGTTGCGACGCAAAACACCAAAGCGCTCGCAGCTGATTGTTGCTGGAAGCCCTCCTCTGCCGTCTGTGCTCCCGGTAATGATGTGCTGACGAACAACCATTCAGGCTTCTCCGCCGTGCCTGCCGGACATTATTTCGGAGGCTCTTTTAAGGAATTGAATGAATGGGCCCATTTCTGGACTTGTACACAAGGCAGTGACGGCGGAAACAGCGACAGAAATTACGTATATAATATATGGAAGGACCATGTGGTGGCCTCAAAAGAAACATGGTTGAGTTCCGGATATGCCAATTTTGATACCTATTACGGATACAGTTCCACCTCGGTTTCCGTGCGTTGCGTGCGCGATGAGGAAACCATCCTTGGCGGCTTCCCCTGTCCCGGCCAACCCACGGTGACGGACATTGACGGCAACGTCTATAACACTGTGCTGATCGGGGAGCAATGCTGGATGCGCGAGAATCTGAAGACCACGCGCTATGCCGACGGTACCAACCTTGCCTTGGGTACGACCAACAGTTCCTCCAAGCCATTCCGATATAACCCTGACAACAATCCTGCCAATGTTGAGACTTATGGATATCTGTACAATTGGTTTGCTGTTATGAATGGTGAGGGCTCCAGCAACACTGTCCCCAGCGGCGTGCAGGGTATCTGCCCTGATGGATGGCATGTGCCTTCCGATGCGGAATGGACACGGCTGCTCAATTATGTGAGCAACCATCCCGCTTTCGTGTGTAGTGGAAATACCGCATATATCGCAAAATCGTTGGCTGACATCACGGGATGGAACTCCGGCACTAACAACTGCGTGGTGGGCAACGACCAAAGTAAGAACAATGTCAGCGGTTTTGGTGCCCGTCCTGCCGGCTATCATGAAACATCGACCAATTTTGGTAGAAACGCCTACTTCTGGAGTTCTACCGAAGCCAGCAGCAACAGAGTCTATTACCGTTCCCTGAACTATTATGTGGCCACCATACATGAACAAAGTTATGAGAAAAAGTACTCATTGTCTGTACGTTGTATTAGTAATGCCGATATGCCTGACGCAGAGCCTCCTGCGGTGACGACAGGTTCTTTGACGAATATATCCTCCACCTCTGCTGTGTGCGGCGGGGAGGTCTCTTCCGATGGCGGCGCATCCGTGAGTGCACGCGGTGTGTGCTGGGCCACCACAGCCAATCCTACCGTAAGCGGAGACCATACTACCGATGGATTCGGGTTGGGAACCTTCTCAAGCTCCATCACCGGTCTGACGCCGGGAACCATCTATTATGTGAGGGCCTATGCCACGAACAGCGAAAGCACGTCCTACGGCAACGAGGTGAGCTTCACCACGCTGAACATCCCCGCTGATGGACAGCCTTGTTTGGGCATGACCACTGTGTCGGACTATGACGGCAACACTTATAACACCGTGAAAATTGGCAATCAGTGCTGGCTGCGCGAGAATATGAAAACCACGCATTATTCGGATGGCACTCTTATTCCTTTAGGAAACACCCCGAGCACTAGTGAATCCTATTGCTACAATCCGGACAACAATGCTGGCAACGTATCTATCTACGGATATTTGTACAATTGGAAGGCCATCATGCGCGACAATGTCACCAGTGATGCCAACCCGTCGGGCGTGCAGGGGATATGTCCTAAAGGATGGCACGTGCCAAGCGAGGCGGAATGGACCCAATTGGAAAACTATGTAAAGAGCCAGAATGCCTACACTTGCGATGGCAACAGCGCCTCCATCGCCAAGGCTTTGGCGGCCACTACGGAATGGGGAAGCTCAAGCGATCAGTGTCATCCCGGCGACCAGAGTGTGTACACCAACAATGCCACCGGTTTTTCTGTTTTGCCAGCCGGATACTACAACAATGTAGGCTATTATGTTGAAAAAGAAAAAGCAGCGCTCTTTGCCAGTGCCACGGAATTAGATTCTTACGGCATTTACAATCGTGGCATCAGCTACAATAGCGATGGCGTATTCAGCGATTACAGAAGCAAGGATTATGGTTATTCTGTCCGTTGTCTTTACGATGAGGCCTCTGCCATCGGTGGACTGCCTTGTCCCGGAACGCCCACGGTGAGTGACGTTGACGGCAACATTTACAATACCGTGAAGATTGGCGATCAGTGCTGGATGCGTGAGAATTTGAGAACCACGCGCTATGCGAACGCAGAGGAGATCCCGCTGGGTACAAACTCCAGCGCGACCGTCGCCTACCGTTTCAATCCGAACAATGATGCAAACAACGTTCCTTCTTATGGCTACCTCTACAATTGGAGTGCCGTGATGCATGGGGAAAACTCTGGCAATGGCGTGCCCAGCAACGTGCAGGGAATCTGTCCGGACGGCTGGCACGTGCCGAGCAATGCGGAATGGACCGTGCTCACCGATTATGTAAGCGGTCAGAGTGCCTATCTGTGCAGTGGTAACAGCAATAATATAGCCAAGTCGTTGGCCTCCACTGCGGGATGGAACACAGGAAGCAACACCTGTGCTGTGGGCAACAATGCTGCCGACAACAACGCCACGGGGTTTTCGGCGCTTCCTGCTGGATGCCGGACTTCGCCGTACGATTTCGGCAATACTGCCTACTTCTGGAGCTGTACCGAATCCAGTGCTGACAATGTCTATTATCGTTCTATCAATTACTATTTAGCGGTTGTTCATACCTACAACTACACCAAAAACTACAGCCTTTCAGTCCGTTGTCTGCTGAATTGAGTTTGTGGTGAATAAGTCTTGAAGAAGTTGAACCGAATGACATTTTGATGTTTCCTGTCGAATAGCAATGCCCTTGTTTCTCGTTGTTGTCATTGAAAAAAACGGCGGGCGTGTCAGAGTCGCCCGCCGCCGTCATCTGAATGCTATTGTTTGCACTTGAAGATGTTGATGCCCTCTTCTTCGTTGAGTTGGGCTTCCATGGCCTTGCACTCGTCTTTGTTTGAAGTTTCATCTTCGTACACGGGCGCGAGGTGTGCGATGTCTGTCTTTGCGTAACAGTGGCAACCGACCTTGTTGCAGGAAGTTGAGATTGCCGCCAGCATTAACACGGCTGATACGATAGCCAATACTTTTTTCATAATTTTTTCTGAAGACTTCTTGGTTAAAAATGATGGGGTGCCTGTGATCCTCTTTGCGGAAGTCTGTAACACATAGATATCGGCAGACACTTTTAAAAAAGGGTTTTAAAATGAAAAGGTTATGCCTGCTCCGGTCGGTGTTGGACCGAGCCGAATCTGCATCGTCATTGTTGGTGATGCATTGAAGCGGTTGACAATCTGGTTGATGCGTACCTTGCTTTTGACTGTCAACACAACGGCGGGCACGATGAATGCGGTGGCGGCGAGGGCGCTGCCTGCACACAGGAACACTCCGCTCATGGCACTGCGCCAGAGAATGACTGCGAGATTGTCGCTGTTGAGGAGTTGGTCTTTGTATTTTGCCGTCTGAATAAAAGAGGCGCAGAACTGGTAAATCCCGACGCCTGCGGTCACCAATGCGGCACCACCGGCCATGTAGAGCGGAATGCTGATGTGCTGGTTGCGCTTCGCCTTGCGGTAATTCTCGTATTCGGTGGCGGAGAGCAGTCGTTCCAAATCGTTTTTGTTGAGTCGGTATAGCTCATCGGCTCCTATGAGGTACATGCCACCTTTCTGGTAGTAGAGCTGCCCGACACCACGGTCCTGAAGGAAGACATCCATCAGCTCTTCCTTGCTCATCCCGGTATAGTCAGGGAGCGTGTCGCGGATGTACAGCGTGTCATAGGTGATTTCCTCCTCGTAGATATAGAGCGTGTCTTGTCTGGTTCGTTCCCCGTCCACTTGTGCGGCGGCGGAGAGTGCGGCTCCGGTGACGAAGCAAAACAGAAGTACTCTTTTTAATAGGTTCATTATCATATTGTTGCTATTTTGTGGAATCTTGAATGACAACGATATGCTTGGTCCTCCGTATCTTCTTGACCACCACGGGTCGGGCCGTTTCTGGCATTGCCGTCGGGTTGTCGGCGAGAATGTTTTCCTCGGACATTGAGGGTGCAGAAGATGAAGGGGTAGGGTGTTTTGCCACAGGGCTTCTGTTCTCCGCTTCAAATAATGCGGCTTCCTCCGAATTGTTCTCAACGATGCTGTCTGCCGCAGCTATGACGGGCTGCGGTTTGGCAATCTGTGGCGTTACGGATGGACTTCCCTGCGGCGAAGGGAAGAGCAGGATGCCGGCGGCGATGACTGCACCGGTGACAGCGATGCTGCCAATCACAGGAAGCCAGTGCGCATATAGCCACAGCATGGGCGAGACTTTTGAGGTGGTGGGAAAAGCCTCTTCTTTCAGCGGTTGCAATGGCGGGATGGCAAAATCTTTCAGCTGCGAGCGGCAATAACCGTCGATGGCTGTATCGGGATGAATGATTAAAGGCAACAGTATCATAGGCAGATGCTTTTTCTCTTTTGCTTTGTTGAACAATATTTTTTGCAGCTCCTTGCGTGCCCGTAGCAGGTGCGATTTGGAGGTGTTCGGAGAGATGTCCAGCAGTCTTGCAATCTGCGGATGAGTGAGCCGCTCAAAGATGTACAGGTTCAACACCGTACGGTGATTGTCGGGCAGTTGCGCAATGGCATCCAGAATCTCCTCCTGAGAGAAATCGGCTTTCCGGATGGCCGCCATCATGTCGTCGGGAGATGGCTCGTCCTCGTCTGCTGTGTCCGTTTCCGTCACTGCCGCATTGCCCTTCAGTGGGCGTATCCGCTCCTGTTCTCTCAAGTAGAGTAGTGCCTTGTTGGCGGCAATACGCATCATCCACCCCTCGAAGGAGCCGAATCCCCGGAAGGTGTCCGCCTTCTCGATGGCAGTGAGAAAGGCGTCATGTGCGAGATCCTCGGCGGTTGGCCGGTCAAGGACATAGCGGTAGCACACGCCAATCATCTTTTCAATGTTCTTTCTGTACGCTCTGGTCCAGAACGCTTTCATCCCAGTTGTCATACTTGCAATTCGGTGTTTTCCGCGGCAAAACTACAAAAATGCCAGTTTGAACGGAATATCTCTCCAGTTCTTTTTACACGTTAGTTGATTTCGTTAGACAATTTGTTACACATCCGTGGATGTAACACTATGATGCAAGAATTACAAATGGTTGCAGTTGGTTGAAAATTTTTTTGATGCAGTATTACGAAAATTTCGTTGTATTTGCCGTTAATATTGTGTACCATCATGTTTTAAAAAAATCCTATTTTTGCAGTATAAAAAACAAAAAAGATGAAAAGACATTTGATCTTTTTGACATCATTGCTCTTCGCCCTTTGCACCTGTTCCATTGCATACCCGCAACGTCAGTACTATGTCGAGGTTCCCAACCATGTGGATTACGTCCGGGACTCCGCCCGGATTGTGTTGGACCTGCTGCCATGGAACGCGAATGGACGTCTGCTGGAACAGGACATGCCGCGTTATCTGGAACCGCTCAAGAAGTTCCTGGATGAGCACCCTGGCCACAAATGCAACTTTTTGCTATACTCCAATGAAAGTAATGAAGAGAATAATCTCCGTTACACTACCTATCAGGGGGAGCGGTTATCCGAGTATTTCACATACGTGGACACCCTTTTCGGCCAAAAGTATCTCAACGACATCATCCCCCATAGGCTTCCCAACCCTCTGTTCCGGGTCCTCCAGCCAGACAGTAGTGAAAGAATCTATAAAGCGGACCCCTTTTATCTCAAAGAATGTGTTATTGTAGAACTGATCCAGCAGAAGCCCATCTCCAAATTGGTGCAGGAATCTGTTTTCCATTCCGAACCCATCGACAGTCGTGGATTTGACGTGGCACCCGTGTTTCCCGGCGGGACGGAAGGGTTATACGACTTCCTCTCCGAACGTATGGACTATTCCGTTGTGGGGCAATCGAATGTGGTGGGTGTCGTGCTGGTGGAATTAGACATCGAGCCGGATGGAAGTGTCGCCAACGCTGAACTCAAAAGATCACTTTTCCCCGCCCTTGACGAGCAGGCACTCCGCATCGTCAAGGAGATGCCGCACTGGCAGCCGGCGCTCAAAGATGGCAGTCCCGTCCGTTGTCGCTATTTGATACCGTTTTATTATGGGATGATGTAAGGTTTTCTCAAATGTTGGCCACGGAGTTCGTCCAGCTTTTCCTGGTTAAAGGTGCCGTCCTCCCACAGTTGGTCGATTTCACGTTGCGCCTTTTCGGCATACATGGCCGCGTCCTCAGTCTCGTCGTACAGATTGGAGATTGCAAATAGCGGCAGTATTTTCACATGCCGTAGCGCACAGCTGTCTCTTTTGTCGTTATGCTCTAATTCGGCAAAATTCTCTAAAGAGCATCGGACAGCTTCGGTCAGATGTTTTTGGCGCATAAATTCATACAGACTTTTCATCTTGCCGCTTACCCAGGCCTTGCATTCGATAGGAAGCACTTTCATGTCACGGGCTACGATGTAGTCCACCTTTGAACGCGTTCCTTCGGCGGTGTTCTCCCAATAGTAAAGCTCGTGTTGGGAACGAGGGTTATTGTATTTTATGAGTTCCCAGCCTAACACCATCTCAGTCAGGCCGCCTTTATTCACCAGATCTTCGGCAGTACCGGCCAGAATCATATCGGTCAATTGTCGCGCACCACCCAAATCCAAGTCGAGAATGCGCAGCAAAAGTCCGCTGTCAAGATATAGGTATTTGCGGTATTTATCATTAACCTCCGCCCCGAGAGGCAATCCGTTGCCCGCCGTGTGGCTCACTCGCTTGATGATACCTGCATCGCACAGGAGCTTCAATGCTTTTTTCACCTCTTCGGCACGATAGCCTCCCTCCACATGACTGTAGGTGAACTTCTCTCCAATCTGCATCACGACACTTTGTAGAGTGTTGCGCAGCAGTGTGGGATCAACCTTTTTAGCGTATTTTGGGAAATCATCGTAGTAGGTCAGTTGTATGTCATCGAGTTCGGTCTGGCATTGGCGGTAGTCGTGGGTTGAAACCCAAGCGGCCACGCTGGCGGGCATTCCGCCTACCATCATGAATGTACGGAAGTGTTGCACGAGATCGTTGTGCAGAGCCGTAAGCAGCGGCTTCTCTGTGTTTGCCTCCTTCTTGGCTTTCACCCAGGCCGATTTCCCTTCAGCCACCAAAAACTCGTCGAACGAGAAAGGATAGACGAATAGCGAGCGTATGCGCCCCACACCAAACGATGGCAGCTCTTTGAGAGTGAACTCCAGTAATGAACCTGCTGCCACCACGTGAAGTTCTGGAAAATCCTCCTTGAATGACCAGAGACTCTTAATGGCATTGGCAGAAGCCTGTATCTCATCCAGGAAAAGCAAAGTTTTCCCTGGAATTACCGGGGTGTTATATAGCATGCTTAGGTTATTGGCCAAGTCATGTACATCATGGATTTTCTGAAAAACCTCCAACATATCGGGTCGTTTTTCAAAGTTGACTTCAATGAAGTAATCGAACGTTTCACCCAGATGCTTTACTGCTGACGATTTACCAACTTGACGTGCCCCTCTTAGCAAAAGTGGTTTGAGCCGTTTACTGTTCTTCCACTCCAGAAGCAAGTTGTCGATATGTCTTTCTATATACTTTTCCATTTTTTACGATTGAAGATTCCGTCGGCAAAAATAGTAAATTTTGATAAAACCGAGACGAATAATAATATGATTTTTGATAAAACCGAGACGAATAATGATACTGTTTTTGATAAAACCGAGACGAATCTCGATCAACACTTTATGACACTGAATCTTAGGGTGTACCAGCTCAAATGTAAATAGCCATCCAAAAGTATACCGCCATTGCCACTGAAAAATATACCATTTTGAGGTCTTCATTGCTCTCTTTCAGCACAATACTGGATGTGTTGCCTGATTGCTGCCCTCCAAAAGGCGGCAGACGGCAATGCTATCCAGTGGGTTTGTGGCAATGAATAAGAGATACTAATTTTTGACCTCTAAGCTATTGCTTGATGAACTTGGAAATGGAAGTGCGGTTGTCGGTGGTGAGGATGCGAATGAAGTAGATTCCACTGTTCAAGTTGTTAACGTTTAGGGTGCTCAATTGGTCAGCCTGTCCGTTATAGCTCATGATCTGGCGACCGCTCAAGTCGTAGATCACGATTTGCTGAACAGGTTCAGAACATTGAATATGGAGCATACCCGTGGTGGGGTTGGGAAATACGCTGAACGTGATCTCTTCAGGGCTTTCAACGCCTACATTGTCGTCCATGTCTTCCACACACAGGTTGCCCATGCCGGGGAGAACGATGTTGTCCACCCAAGCGCAGTCGCTGCCGCCGATGACACCAGAGTCCTTTTGGTAGCTGAATCTGAAGGTGTGCGTACCAAAATCGACAGGGAAGGAGGCCTGTGACCAGCCGGTGGAACCCGTTTGGCTGTCCATCTCGGTGTCATCGATGTAGAATTTGAAGAAGTCATAGCCGTCCTCAGAAGAGACTTTGCGGAAATAGGAGATGCTTGCAGCGGCGGAGCAGTTGATCGTGATGTAGAATTCAGATTGGTCGTTGTCGGCCAAGTCCTGTTTGGAACGGATGCAGTAGTTGCCGGCGTAGGGCTGCTCATTGGTGACGAACCATGGGTTGTTGTTGGTCTGCCACGGGAAGGCGGTCAGACCACCCGTCTCGAAGGTCTCCATGACAGTGCCAACGGTCAAGTAAATGGTGTCCACGATGACGTCCTGGCCCACCACGCATTTCACGTAGAGCGGCACAATTGTCATGTCCGGTACAGCGGCGCCGATAGCCACCTGGTACTGGGTGGTTGCGGAGGCGCCGGCAGGCAACACCGCGATGTTCTGGGCCGGGGTGTTCACGGTCACGAGGCTGTAATGGCTGGTGAGGTGCAAGACAGCATTGGTCAGCGGGCTGTGGCCGGTGTTGGCGTAGGTCACCGTCACATTGACTATGTCGCCGGGAGCAAAGGAGGCGGCGCCATTCGCGTTCTGAAGGGTCACGTTCGTAAGGGAAAATTTCGGGGTCGCAACCATTATCTTGAAATTCTTGGTGGTGGTGAGATTGCCGAAGGTGGTGGTGATGACAAAAGGAATTTCGTCGCCATCTTGGGCATCGGCGGGCAACACGACGGTGAAGGCGTTGTTGTGCGTGCTGGTGGCGTCAGCGGCGATGCTGTTGTCGCTCACGCTGTTTTGAGGGATGACGACGCCCGGATAGCTGCTACTGAGCGTGGTGCTGACATTGGAGGCTGCGGCCACGCCATAGTTCGTCAGGGCCACATTCATATACACCGTGGAGCCCGGTTGCGGGACACTCTGCTCCGACAAGGAGTAAGAGGAAACGGCCACAAAAGGTCCTGTCGGGGCGATGACCTGCACGGTCTTGAAGAATTGGATGTGGTTTTGTGCCGAAACAG
>JAEEGI010022494.1_pt1 | contig 12443 bp, 12 predicted proteins | sample 8958751 | NCBI WGS metagenome assembly JAEEGI01 (sample SAMN16246545, study PRJNA631951) | gut metagenome | biome: gut microbiome; feature: rumen; material: KS-attached | host: Bos | place: Iran: Karaj | collected 2018-10 | reverse complement strand
TTCAACCTTGATTTTGCCCCGGTTGCGGACGTTGCAAGTATCGAGGACAGTTTCATCGGAAACAGAGCATACGGAACAGACTTTAATGCCGCAGCACCTTTTGTTTCAAATGCGGTAACAGGCCTTCAGGAGAACGGCGTAAGCGCATGCCTTAAGCACTTCCCCGGACTTGGAGCCACAAGCGGCGATACACATAAAGAGATGGTTACCAACGAGCGTACATCTCAGGATTTCAAAGACAACGAGTTTATTACCTTTAAGGCAGGAATTGAGGCCGGAACTGATTTTATCATGGTAAGCCACATTTCCCTTCCTTCAATCACCGGCGACAACACACCTTGTTGTTTGATTCCTTCAATTGTAACCGACATGCTTCGTGCTGAACTTGGTTACAAGGGTGTCGTTATTACCGACGCCATGAACATGGCAGCAATTTCCGAGTACTACTCATCTGACGAGGCAGCAATCAAGGCTTTGAAGGCAGGCTGTGACATGATTCTCATGCCCGAGAACTTCAAGGAAGCTTATGATGGAATCATTAAGGCTGTCAGAGAAGACCAGACTCTCGACGAGAAGAGAATCGACGATGCTCTTAAGAGAATCTACAAGGTTAAGTACAAAGAGCAGATTGCTGAGGAACTTGCCAAATACTAAGGTCTGTGTTATTTTAGATAACGTGTCGGTCGGGGCGCATAACTCCGGCCGATTTTTATGAATGTGCAAGTTGGGGACAGTCCCCAAATTGCACATTGTAGTAGAAGTTGAGGTTTTTACATGGATAATAAAGAAGTAGTAAAAGAAAATAAAATGGGCACAATGCCCGTAAACAAGTTGCTTTTAAACATGTCCCTGCCCATGATGGCATCCATGCTGGTGCAGGCCATGTATAACATCGTGGACAGCATCTTCGTTTCAAGAGTCAGTGAGGGAGCTTTGACGGCTGTTACCCTGTCTTTCCCCATTCAGATGCTGATCATCGCAGTGGGCGGCGGTACCGGTGTAGGTATTAACGCTGTGCTTTCCAAGGCCCTTGGCGAGAAGGATCACGAAGAGGTTAAGAAGTCCGCAACAAACGGCGTTTTCCTCATTGCGATGTCATACATCGTATTTTTGATGATTGGTTTATTTGGGGTTAAGCCGTTTTTCGCAACTCAAAAGGTTGGAGATGCGCAGATTCTTAATTATGGAATACAGTATCTTTCAATCGTCTGCATCTGTTCCGTGGGCGTGCTCACTCAGATGACTTTTGAGAGGCTTCTTCAGTCCACCGGCAAAACCATGTACTCCATGATTTCCCAGATGACCGGTGCAATCATCAACTGCATCATGGACCCCATTCTGATCTTCGGTTTGTTCGGAGCCCCCAGACTTGAGGTGGCAGGTGCGGCCCTTGCAACAATCTTTGGACAGATTGTGGGAGCATCCCTGGCAATTTACTTTAACATTACAAGGAATAAGGAAGTTGTTCTTTCCTTCAAAGGATTTAAGCCTGAAGGGCGAATGATTAAGAGGATTTATTCCGTTGGTCTGCCTTCCATTATTATGCAGTCCATCGGTTCGATTATGAACTACTGCATGAACCAGATTCTTCTTGGATTCTCAAGTACCGCGGCTGCAGTATTCGGTGCATACTTCAAGCTCCAGAGCTTCTTCTTTATGCCGGTGTTCGGACTTAACAATGGCTTGATTCCCATCGTTGCGTTTAACTATGGGGCAAAGAATCGTAAGAGGATGTTAAAAGCCATTAAGCTCAGCATCTGCTACGCTGAAGTTTTATTCCTGATTGGAGTAATTGTATTCGAGTTCTTCCCGGACAAGCTTCTTATGATATTTGATGCGTCACCGGCAATGCTTGATATGGGCAGCAGAGCCTTAAGAACCATTGCGATTCACTTCCCCATTGCAGCCTACTGTATTATCGTAGGTACGGTATTCCAGTCTTTGGGGTACGGAGTTTACTCCCTTTGGGTATCAATCGCCAGACAGCTGGCAGTGCTTATCCCTGCGGCTTACCTGCTTTCCTTGACGGGCGTGGTTCACAATGTTTGGTGGGCATTCCCTATTGCGGAGCTTGCTTCAGCCGCAGCAAGTACATTCTTCTTTATCAAGATTTACAACCATACAATCAAGCAGATTCCTTTGGGAGTGGATTGAGATTAATCAATTAAGGACGCGAAAGCGTCCTTTTTTAGTAGACTTTCGGTTTGCACTGTTGACAAGCGAACAATTAGTAGCTACAATCAAAAAGGCGAACAATTAGTAGCCTAATGGCCGGAGGATAACAAAATGAAGCGTAACACAAAGGAAGAAATACTAATGGAATCGCTACGTCTATTCGCTTATTCAGGATATAGTGGTGCAACCATGAGAGATATTGCGGAAAAGGTCGGGATTAGACAAAGCTCTTTGTATAAGCACTTTACAGGAAAACAAGAAATATTTGATAGCATTGTTGAGCGAATGGACGCTGAATATAAAGCTAAATTGGATAAAATCAAATTGGTACATGACGATAGCGATAAGCGTGCTGAACAATATATCAAAAAAACTTTGAGTAGCATGGCAGATATAGGCGAAGCATTATTTCAATATTGGACGCAAGACGAGTATGCTTCATTATTTCGCAAAATGCTAATTGTGGAACAGTACCACAATTCAGACCTTGCGGCTATCTACGATAAATATTTTTTGTCGGGCGTAGTTGATTTTCAAGCAATGATTATTAGCCACTTAATTGAAAAAGGATTTTTCAAACAAGGAAATCCCCGATTGTTAGCGATTGAATTTTATGGCCCATTCTATTTGATGATAGCGGCATATGACACAGAAAAGGACAACGCCGGTTTTAAGGAGCTAATGCGTGAGCATGTAAAAAGTTTTGGAAAATCACACGCTGTTTTTGTGGAGGAGTGATAGTAATGGAAAAAGAAAAGTGTGTAGTTTATAAAGTTTGCTTTGTATCTGCAACAGCGGTTGCTATATTCACATTATTGTTTGTTGTTGCTTTAGTGCTTACTTATGACTTTTCCCAATGGACGGGAATTGAAAATTACTGCAAAAGTTTTCAACCAATTCAAATGCTTACTGTTATACCATCGCTCTTGCTTGCATTTTCATATGTCGGATTTGTAAGCGGCTTACATATCTATGCTCCTGATAGCAAAAAATTATGGAGCCAGTTAGCATTGAGTTTTGGCTTACTCTATTCGGGAATATCTATTGCAAATTATTTGATACAGCTTGTTACAGTGATACCCAGTGTTCAAAATGGAATTACAGAAGGGCTTGGATTACTTGTTAGTGGATATTCTAATTCTGTTTTTTTTGCACTTATGGCATCCTATTTCTTGATGTGTATTTCTCTTTTCTTTTCAGCTTTCGTATTTGAAAAAAGCAAGAGATATAAATGGGTACGCAGCTTATTTGCGTGTTCTGCTTTAGCTATTCCGTTATTTTTAATTGGTAGCATTGTTAAGATAGCAATTATTATGATGATAGGGGCAATGTGTTGGTTTATTGCCGCAACAATCGGCATGTTTGTTTTAGCATTTTGCTTTTATAAAAAATCAACAGCATAAAACTATTGATCTTGTGAGAAGCGCCATGGAGAGCCTGACATACGTAAAAAGGGCTTGACAGAGTAATAGCGATATAGTAAACTAACGTAGTCGTCAGTTGGCGACTACATATGCGCGAGTGGCTCAGTTGGTGGAGCGCGACCTTGCCAAGGTCGAGGCCGCGGGTTCGAGTCCCGTCTCGCGCTCTCTGGAACATCGTGAACTTAACGTTTGCGATGTTTTTTTTTCGTTCGATGTCGTTCATAGTAGATAGAGCATTAAATACATGGCAAAAAATGTCGAGAAATAACACTTATGTTTCTAGTAATATTAGCTCGCAAGGAGTTAAGACATGGAAGATCAGGTACGAGCAGTACGAGTAATGCAGGATTATATCAGAAAGCATATTGATGAGGAAATCAGTATCGAGGATGTGGCAAGCGAGGCATCTTTCTCAAGTTCCCACGCCAGAAGACTTTTCATCAAATATGTAGGTATGACGCCGGCGGTTTATATCAGGCGCCTTAAACTGTCCAGGTCTGCACTGAGACTGCGTGATGAGAACTGTCAGGTTCTTGATGTTGCCATGAATATGGGCTTTGGAAGTGTAGATGGATACCAGCGCGCATTCAGAAGAGAATTCGGCTGTAATCCCAAAGAGTATGCCGGAAGCCCGGTGCCCATATGGCTTTTTACTCCTTATCCTATCCAAATAAAAGAAAGGAAAGAGAGAACTATGAGCGAGACAAGAAGTGTTTTTATCCAGGTGATTGAGAAGCCTGCACGAAAAGTAATCATTAAGCGAGGAATAAAGGCTACGGAATACTGGTCATATTGTGAGGAAGTGGGCTGCGATGTCTGGGGACTTTTGACAAGTATCAAATCCATCAGCGGTGAGCCGGTGTGCTTATGGCTTCCCAAGCATTTAAGAAAGCCTGCAGCCAACGAATATGTACAGGGTGTAGAAGTTGAACTTGATTATTCCGGAGCGATTCCCGAGGGATTTGAAGTTATTGAATTGCCCGCATCCACATATCTTCTGTTTAGAGGAGAGCCCTTTGAGGATGATAATTACGAAGAGGCTATTGGCGAGATCTGGAACGCTGAGAAGAAGTATGATCCTTCATTTATCGGATATGAGTGGGATGACATGAATCCCAGAATTCAACTTGAGCCTAGGGGAAAGCGTGGCTATATCGAGCTTGTACCGGTGAAGAAGATACAATAGCGCCTCTTATGTGATATAATATATTTCGATGGATATAGAATAAGCTTATGGAGAAATAAAAGTGGTATTTGAGGAAATATCAAAAAACTGTATATTTGCTTATCCTTCGGACATTGAGCCCATATTTGGAGTGCTTAGCCTGTTGAACGGCGAGGATATACACCGTGAATGCTCAAACATTTATGGAGAAAAAAAGATAAGTGAGTGGAGAAACCATTATCATTTCCTGTTTGAAACCTATGAAGCGGTAAAGGAACTATACCTGAACAACATGTTTGATGTCTTATTGGATGTGTTTAATGATTCATTTACGGTTCAGGGATTCTATAAATATCTTAAGTCTATGCCTGAGGATGTCAGGCTGTTCAGAATGGCTGATTGGAGCTATTACAAAATAAGTCAGGAAGAGATTTCGCAAGCTCTTAATGATGACTCAGCTCTGGACGCTCTATATTTAAAGGTTCAGGATCGGTGTCCGAGTTATCTTGGACTTTCCTCCTTCATCAGGCAGAACGACAGATTTATTAAAGAGTTCTTTGAACTGGCAAATGATATGAATACGCCGTCTCTAAAGGGGGCGATAGATAACAAAACCACAGAAATAGATTCCTTTAGGGAAAAAATAACCGAAGCTTTAAAAAAGGCTGATCCTCTCACAACCTCCCAGGATATTATGGGAAAGACTTTTTATAATCGCGGGCCTTATGAGCTGTATTATTTTGTTCCTTCGCTACTGATACCTGCCAAGGCTTTCAGATTATTCTATGACAATGGAACGTTACACAATAAGCAGATTCTTGTCCGCAGCATAAGAGAAGAAGAGAAAAGTGTTAAAGCGACAGTATCGGCCCTGAAGGCACTTTCGGACGAAACCAGATACCAAATACTAAAACTGTTATCCCATAATGGTCCCATGAAGGGCCAGGACATTGTTAAGGAGCTGCAGCTTGCACCCTCTACAATTTCTCATCATATGAGCGAGCTTAAAGAGAGCGGGCTTATAACAGAAGAACCGGTAAAAACTTCAAAGTACTACGGACTGGCAAGTAACCGGGTAAATGAAGTAATACAAGCTATCCAGGATGATCTAAATTTATAAAGGAAAAATATGTACAAAACGAGGCACTTGATTTGGTGCCTCGTTTTTTATATTGACATTTTTGCTATTTCTATTATAATCTAATTCGATAGATATAGAACAAGAAGGAGGAAATATATGGAATATGTAATCTGTGTTGAAAACTTAAAAAGGGAATTTGTCAGTAAAAAGGGACTGATTAAAAAAGAAAATAAAGTTGTCAAAGCAGTGGATGGAATATCTTTCGAAGTGGAGAAAGGTGAAATATTTGGGCTTCTCGGCCAAAATGGGGCAGGTAAGACAACTACAATAAAAATGCTTACCACACTGCTTGCCCCCACATCCGGGAAATGTGAGGTTTTGGGATATAAAACCTTTGGAGATGAAAAGAAAATCAGATCTGAAATCAACTTTATTTTCGGTGGAGAAATGGGGGTTTATCGAAGACTATCCGCAAGGGACAATCTTCGATACTTTTCGAACCTGTATCTTATTCCAAAGAAGGAGCAGGATGAGCGCATTGATCAAATACTTAAACTTGTTGATTTGGCTGACAGGGCTGATGACCTTGCCGAAACATATTCCAAGGGTATGATACAAAGACTTCAGATTGCAAGAGGTCTTATTAATGATCCCGAAATACTTTTCATGGATGAACCTACAGTAGGACTTGACCCGGTAGGAGCCAGAATGCTCAGGGATATTATTCGAAAGCTTAAGGAGGCAGGCAAGACGGTTCTTTTGACTACGCATAATCTGGCGGAAGTTGAAGAGCTTTGCGACCATCTTGTGATAATAAACAAGGGAAAGATAATTGCAAAGGGTACGCCTCAGAGCATAAAAGGGGCCCATACTACTTTGGAGGATTCTTATGTGGAACTTGTTAAGGAGGTGTCAGCATGATCAAGGTAATTATTGGCACAATGCTTGTTCAGATGAAGCAATCCTTTGCCCGACCCATGTTTAGATTTTGCCTGATAGCCAATCCTATACTTAATACCATACTTCTTTATGAAATGTACAAAGAATCCGGAGAGACAAACTACATGGCCTATGTTGTGCTGGGTGCGGGCCTAATGGGATTGTGGAGCTGTATATGCTTTTCTTCAGCCGGAGATATAAACAGAGAAAGATATAGCGGAACTTTGGCTTTGATTTTTGCTGCGCCGGCACGGTTTCCCTCAATCATATTGGGAAAAATAATCGGGAACACGATAATGTCACTATTAACGATGGTTATTTCTTTGATTACTGCCAAAGTTCTTTTTGGTATATCTCTTAAATTAGAGAGCCCGATATACTTCTTTGTGGCCTTAATTGCAGCGATAATCGCTTTTATCGTTATATCATCGGTGATAGCATGCATCTTGACTTTATCAAGGAAAACGGAACTTTACATGAACTGTATAGAAATCCCGATTATACTCCTGTGTGGCTTTGTTTTCCCGGTGTCAGTACTGCCATATGGCGTTAGGGTTATCAGTTATGCTTTATCGCCCACATACGCTATAGAACTAATGAGAATGGCTGTGTGTGGAGTAACAGATAAAGCTGTATTTATTGAAAAACTTGGAATACTCCTTGGTCTGACAGTTGTTTATGCCATTTTTTCAGTAATTCTTTACAGAAGAATAGATAAACGTGTCAGAATTGCGGCGACATTGGAGGTGGCATAATGATTAGACGTTTTTTTGACCAGGCACTTCTATATCACAAGGGCAGAAGCGCTGCATTTCAAACCGAAGAATTTGTGCTGATGCAGATTGGTTATCCGCTTGTGACTATGATTTTTTATTGCTTAATCGCCACTTTCAGTTTTAATACTGCGAATCTGACAAGCTGGGTTATCGGCAATGCATTTCTGCTTTGTACAAACGCCTGTATATTTGGATTAGGCGGAATATTTGTCAGCGAACGATATTTTGGGAGGTTGCGTTCAATTATCGCTTCACCTTGCTCGAAAATGTCACTGATATTGGCAAGCGGAGTATTCCCGGCCCTTTTTGCCATATGTTCTTCGGCATGCGGTCTAATAGTAGGAAGCATTGTGTTTGGCGTTGATTTTTCAGGGGTTAATATGCCACTTGTTGCTTTGGCCATCATTATTGCTATGATTTCTGCCTCATGTTTTGGCCTCTTCGTATCAATATTCGGATTGATGACAGACAGCATGCATCTAATCTTGAACATCGTAAGCTACCTGTTAATGATATTTACCGGGGCGGAATTTCCAATTAAGCAGCTTCCTTTTGCAGGACAGGTTATCGCGCAGATGATGCCCCTTACAAAAGCTATCATGGCAGTGAATAAGCTCTTTGAGGGAAATGTCAGGGAGTTTTCCTCGCTTATAATTGCAGAAATATTGACGGGTGCAGTATATGCCCTGTTAACCTATGCCATTTTTGGCTTCGCTGAGAAGGTTGCAAGGAGGAATGGCAAGTTTGATATGTTCTAAAGGAATGATTTCCGGCAACTCATGTCGCCAAAGTGGCAACTAACGTCATAGGCTATTGTTTTCCCGATGAATGATTGTTATTTTGTGTTTGTAAAAACGAAGGAATCTCATAACCAAAGAAAAGAACAAACACAGGAACGCTGAAAGGAAAACATATGATGATCACATGTACAAATCTTAAAAAGAGCTTTGGCGACAAACAGGTTCTCAAAGGCATAAACTTAAGCGTCGCGAAGGGAAGCATCGTTGGGCTTCTTGGACCATCGGGAGCCGGAAAGACCACTATTATAAAGATTCTCACGGGGCAGCTTAGTTATGACAGCGGAAGCGTAAGAGTCTTTGACAAGGAGGCTTCAAAACTCACCGGAGAAGACAAGAAAAGATTCGGGATTATGATGGACAGATTCGGCCTTTACGACAGGCTCACATGCGTTGATAACCTGAAGATCTTTGCCGATATCTACGGAATCAAACATATCAGAATCAAAGAGACACTGGATGAGGTGGGATTAAAGGATGACTATAAGAAGCTTGCTGCCAACCTTTCAAAGGGTATGAGGGCAAGGCTTCAGCTGGCAAGAGTCTTCATGCACTCACCGGAGATCATCTTCCTCGATGAGCCCACCTCCGGCCTTGATCCTCAGTCCATGAGGGCCATCCATAAAATCATCCTTGAGAAGAAGAAAGAGGGCTGCACTATTTTCCTCACCACCCACAACATGGAAGAAGCCCACAAACTCTGCGACAACATCTTCCTACTAAATGAAGGCAAGATCGTGGAGCAGGGCAAGCCCGACGACATCTGCAGAAGATACAACATAAAGAAGAAAATCAAGCTTCACCTGGTAAACGGCGAGGATATGGAGTGTAATCAGGAAGACAAAGAGACGGCAGACCGGATTTTCCGCCTGCTCATAAACAATCAAATCACCACAATCCACTCCACCGAGCCCACCCTGGAAACCGTATTTCTTGAGCTGACGGGCAAAACACTTGAGGAGGGCGCATAAATGAGAAATATAATTGTGATTATAAAGAAACAACTGCAGGATACCTTCAAAAACAAAACGATTCTCATCCAGTTTGTGATGTTCCCCCTGCTTACAATAGTTATGGAAAATGCAGTAAACATTGAGGGCATGGAGCCTTTGTTCTTCACAAAGCTCTTCTCAACCATGTTCATGGGAATGGCGCCTTTAACCGCCACCGCGGGCATCATCGCTGAGGAAAAAGAGAAAGACACCCTCCGTGTCCTCATGATGGCCAACGTTAAACCCTGGCAGTATCTCATTGGAATCGCCACTTATGTGTGGACAATATGCATGATAGGGGCAGGTGTTATGTCAACTACTATTCCGTCCTCCTTAGTAAAAACATCATTTGCTCAAATATCGGAATCTGCCGTAGCATCCTACCTTTCTATCATGGCAATTGGCTTTGTAATCTCGACTTTAGCCGGCGCGGCGATAGGCGTTTTTGCCAAAAATCAAATGACGGCAACTTCGTTAACCGTGCCCGTGATGCTAATTTTGTCATTTGCTCCCATGTTGTCCATGTTTAATGATAAAATAGAGAAAGTAGCGAGGGTGTTTTTCACACAGCAGCTGAAAACCACTCTCGATGAGATGGCACTGGCGTCCGTAAACGCCACAAATGCGGTGATTATCGCAGCAAACGCCGTTTTGTTTACAGCACTTTTTGTTTATGCCTATCAGAGAAAAGGACTGGAATAAATGAAGGTTGAGATTGATATCGACGAGAAATATCAGGACACAGGGGTAAAAATCACGGCTCCCAGATTAACGCCTGAAGTGGAGAAAATGGTGTCCCTTCTTAGGATGATGGACAGCCAGATTCCGGTGAAGAAAGCCGATGAAACCTACATCCTTGACACGGAAAAGATTCTTTACATCGAAGCGGTTGAGAGAAACACCTTCGTGTACACCGAGGAGGAGGTTTACGAGTCAGGCTTGAAGCTTTACGAATTTGAGGCCAGGCTTTCGGAGAGGGATTTCATAAGAATCAGCAAGCAGGGGCTTTTGAATCTTAAGAAGGTTAAGAGTCTTAAGGCCGATATCAACAGACGAATCAGAGTGACCCTTGTAAATGATGAGCAGATAGTGGTTTCTCGCATGTATTCCGATGAACTGAGAAGCAGATTGGGAGTGAAGTGATGGAAGATAATAAGACAGTTTTTAATTATATAGGGCAGGTTTTTACCACCTTCGGAATCATGATGTTAATCTTTGTGGCCTTATCCGCGGTTATCGGTGAAGCTGCAAAGGGATACGGAAGTCTGTTTGATCTTGGCAGCGAAGGTCTTTCATCAGGCACAATCCTTCAGCTGTTTTTGACAGCACTGGCAATCACCATTTACAGTGCCCTGATTTTTTCTGACAAGATAATCAAATCCATGTCCATAATCAAAAGAAACATTGCTTTCTATCTGGGTGTAACCGTGGTAGTTGCCCTGTTTGTTGTAATTTTCAAATGGTTCCCTGTGGGCGATTTTTTTGCATGGGTTGGTTTTGCCGTGTCGTTTACGGTGTGCTCCACCATCGGGGTCTTCGTAAGCAGGCTTAAGGAGAAGGCCGAGGACAGGAAGATGAACAAGGCCCTGGAGCAGTATAATAAGAGATAGAGGGTACAAAGCCCCACAACATACGCCGCAAGTATAGTCGTCATCAAGCCATACCCATTTGGTTTGATGACGATATTTTTTATGTAAGGGAGAAGGCGGGGTTTTTTATTGAATTAAGGGTTTGAAAGACCTAAAATTATATATGGATGGGGCTATCCCCATTACTTTTGGGAAACGCAAAAACACATAAGGAGGGTGAAGAAATGATCAGTTTCTTTATTTGTCTCGCAATTCTGATCGTGGGGTATTTCACATACGGTAAGTTCGTTGAGAACACCTTTGGCCCTGACGACCGTGAGACACCTGCTGTGGCAATCAACGACGGGGTTGACTACGTTGTTCTGCCTCAGTGGAAGCTTTTCCTCGTACAGTTACTCAACATTGCCGGACTTGGCCCGATTTTCGGTGCATTGACCGGTGCAGAGTGGGGACCTGTTGTATTCCTTTGGATTACATTCGGTACCATCTTCGCAGGTGCTGTACATGATTACTTCTCCGGAATGCTTTCCGAGAGAAACAACGGAGACTCTATTTCCGAGGTTACGGGGATTTACCTTGGAAACACCATGAAGAACATCATGAGAGTTTTCGCGGTAATACTTCTTGTTATGGTAGGTACTGTATTCGCAGTAGGTCCTGCCGGACTTTTGAAAGTATTATTCACAAACAATGGCGCCGGTGGCGTACTGGTTAATCCGGTATTCTGGCTCACCATTATCCTGGTTTACTATTTTATCGCTACATTCGTTGCAGTTGATAAAATCATAGGCCGTATCTATCCCGTCTTCGGCATCTGCCTTATTATCATGGCAATCGGCGTTTGCTTCGGTATGATTACCGGCACAGCAAGAGGCGAGTATGTAATGCCCGAACTTTGGGACAACTTCAAGAACATGCATCCTAACGGAACACCTATCTGGTCCTTCATGTTCATCACCGTAGCATGTGGTGCAATCTCAGGTTTCCACTCAACACAGAGCCCTATTATGGCCAGATGCTTAAAGAGTGAGAAACAGGGTCACTTCGTATTCTACGGAGCAATGGTGGCAGAGGGCGTTATCGCTCTTATCTGGGCAGCTGCAGGCTGTGCAATTTACGGCGGCGCAGGCCTCGTTGAAGTTGGCGGCGGAAACGCAACCAGCGTATACGAAATCTGCTCCAAGACCATGGGCGGTATAGGTATTGCTCTTGCAATGCTTGGCGTTATCGCATGTCCCATCACTTCAGGTGATACAGCATTCCGTTCAGCTCGTCTTACACTTGCTGACTGGATCGGACTTGACCAGACCAAGAAGGTTAATCGTCTGAAACTCTGTATCCCCGTTCTCGGCGTAGGCGCAATCCTCGGCTATGGAAACACCCTTGGATTCATCGACTACTCCATCATCTGGAGATACTTCAGCTGGACCAACCAGACCCTTGCAATGATCGTTCTCTGGTCCGCATCAATGTATTTGTTCAAAGAGAAGAAGAATTACTGGGTT
>JAEEGI010022493.1_pt1 | contig 12443 bp, 5 predicted proteins | sample 8958751 | NCBI WGS metagenome assembly JAEEGI01 (sample SAMN16246545, study PRJNA631951) | gut metagenome | biome: gut microbiome; feature: rumen; material: KS-attached | host: Bos | place: Iran: Karaj | collected 2018-10 | reverse complement strand
TTCTTCTTATCAAAGCTATCACATACGGCTTTTATAGCAGCCTCCTGATAGTATCTTCCGGCTATCTTTTTATCAATGTTTATATGATCCAAAGACGTTCTCATCTTTCTGAGATTAAACATCTTTTCCAAATCAGCCTTTGAATAAATACAAGCAACCTTTCTTTCGGGATACTGACCATCAATAATTTTGGTTTCAAAACCATTCGTCAAAAAAATGCATGGTCTTCTGCTATATTGTTTTTCCAAAAGATCTGCGTAGAGTTTTGCCTGCTGACGGCCTTTTGATACATCAACGCAGGTACGCTTTGCTTCTATAACCGCAAGTGGTTTATGCGTATTATCATATAGAACATAATCCGCATATCCTACTTCAGATTTGTTAGGCATACCGGGAAGTTCAACTTCATTTATCCAATCTGTACCCTCCTTCCAACCTGCATCCATAAGCATTGCGTCAATATAAATCTTTCGGGTTTTATACTCTGAAAGATCAAGAGGCTTCGGTACATAAGTTTCAGACTGCTCTTCACGACGTGAAGTCAATTCTTTCTTTAAAGCAGAATTTTCCGCAATAAGTTTTTCAATATCAACATCCGGAAACTCCTTATTAATCTCTGCTGTTTCATTCTTTACAATTAAAGACTTGTCAAAAGTATGTTCTTCATAATGGTCTGCATAACAATAACAGACAAAATCAAAGAATATTTGAAGATTTTCAAGACATAGAATTGCTTGTTCTTCCGTAATCTTTTTTCCTGTATGAGCAGCTGTATTTCCCATTTTGCGGATGAGATCCATACGTTTATAAAGATCATTATCTACAATGTCCCGAAACTCTTCAGTGTTCATAAGACTTATCAGATTATCCTGATAGGGCATATTAAGCGAACCATCTACGGAGTACATCCACTTAATGGCAAATTCCATTGCCCTACGGCAGTTTATTATACTGGAGGTAGGATCAATATATAATATTTTTTCTGCCGCTATCGCCACATCCGAAAACGTGTCGAATTTCGGTTCTTTTTTCAAATAATCGAAATTAGTCATGTAACTACCTCCCAGTCTACAAAAATTAATTATGTAGGTTTATCTTCAATAAGTGCAGCCTCATTCAAAATATGCATCTGGTAGTCTGCTATATCCTTATGAGCAAAAGTTCCGCCATATCGCCCTTTTTTCACAAATAATCCTATTGCGTTTGTTTTATCCACCCATTCACTAACACTAAGTACAAAGGTATGTAATCCCGCTTCTGCCTTAAAGTGGTCGAATTCGACCACTTTAAAATCCGGATTATAAATCTGTTCCCAAGTACCAAGGAATTCAAGGGTTACACGATTTCGTAGCCAATTCTTTATCACGTCAGCCGCACGTGATTCTCCTCCTTTCGCTTTCGCCATATCCGAAATACATATATACTCATCCTTTTCATCGAAAGACACAGTAATCTGTACGTCCTGTACCATAATTGTCCTGTTTTTCATTTTATTATCCCCCCATGAATATTCTCATAATATATCAGCATCCTTGTATCATAACTACAACTTTTGATTTGTCGACTTGTTTTGCAAACTCAACATACGCTTTCTGCAGCTCTAATGGCGGAACTATAAGACTAATCTCTCTAAGGTCTTCCATGTTCAACTGAATAAGTGTTATTCCTTTAGCCAATGCCTTAATGTTGTCATTGAGATGCTTTGAATCAATCTGGTGCTTTAGAAATTCGAGGATCATTTCATCCTCATTAGTCCTTATCGGAACAATGCCTCTCCCTACATTGCATCCGGCAAATTCTTCGCCAACCATGCATGTATCTGCTATATTAGCCCGAACAGTAATAAGCATTTCTCTACCTTTACTGATATAAACAATCCCCAGCCCGGAGATGTTTACATCTACAGTCTGGGGATTACAGTTGTTCAGGCCCTTTGCCTCCGTACAGATCGGGAATCTCCCACATTACCAGACGAGGATCCTGTCCTCAGGAGCCAGGTACATGGCGTCCCCCGCCTGCACGCCGTAGGTCTCATGGAACTCGTCAAACTGCTGCAGGACGACGTTGGTTCTCAGATATGCCAGGGGATGGGGGTCATCGCCCAGAATGTGCAGCTCCCATTTGTAGTTGGAAAAGTAGGCGTACTGCTTCGCGTAATAGCGGAAGAACGCGTCGTAATCAAAGTCCTCATGCTGCCGGGCCAGCCTCAGGATTGCCTGGACGGCGGTAATATCCGCCGTTGCCTCCGCGGAGAGAATCCTGCCGTCGCAATAGACCCCTTCAAAGACGGAAATCCCGTTGAAGTAATCGACGACCTTCTGGACTCTGGCCTCGAAGGCAGTTCTTTCCTCCGGTTGCCACCAGTCTCTCTCAAGCCCGTTGATATCTACTTTAGATCCGTTTTCATCAAAATTGTGACTGATTTCATGGGCAAGCACATGACCGATGGTGGCGTACAGCTCCTCTATGCTCATTTCGGAGACGTCCCCGTATTCGTCCACAATCGCAACGGTAAACACGAGGGCATTCAGCTCCGGAAATGCCTTGGCATTGTTTGCCATTGTCGGCATCCAGGTAAAAGCATGCTGGTCGGGAATAACCGGCTCTCCCACAAGGGCGGCCTCTCTCCTGAATCTGAACGCTTCCAGCGCCATGAACATCTCCGCCACACTCTTGCCGCTGAAATCCACGGAACTGTAGTCCACCGGGTTGTCCCCGTAGAGCAGGATAAGGTCCAGATCCATGAGCTTCTGCACGGCCTTCTCCTTTGTTTCCGCGCTCATCCAGTCCTCTTCCCGGATCATCTCGGCATAGACCGCCTTGATCTCCTCGCCGAACTCCATCAGGATCTCCCGGTCTTTTGATCTGTCAAATCTGCTCAGATAGGCATTGTCCAGAACGTCATACAGGTAATACATGATCATGTCGAAGTTGGAACCGAAATCCTTCAGCTTCTCCGGATCCTGCACTCCGCACAGCTTTTCATACCTCAGAAGGAACCCGACCAGGTGGTAGTTTTTGATCAGCTCCAGGTTCTCCTCTGTATAAAACTCCCCGATATGCTGCAGATATCCCCTGTTTTCGATCAGGTAGTTGTCTTCCGGATCATATCCTCTGCTCTCCATAATGCCCGCAATGGGATAGTCCCCCATGAGCTTGCTGATCTCGGGCCCGGTCATATACTCAACTTTGTTTGTGCCGGTCTCCAGGAAAACATCCATCATGGAATCCAGCCCGGAGGCGAGATAAGCTTCCGCAGCATTGAAGTCCTCGTATGCCTGCGCGGCCTCCTCTTCTGTGTAGCCAAGCTGTGTCAGAGCCCGGACAGTTCTTTCCTTGTCGTGCCTGTAGGTCTCTTCCGCATCTTCGCTGCGCTCCGGATACTCGCTGGCGTCACCCAGGGTCAGCTCTATGAAGCTTCTGAAATACAGGGCCGGCGAATACTCGTCCGGCTTTTCTGTGTTCACGTTTTTCATCAGCCTGAGCATCAGCGGGGCATTGATGCTGCGGTCCGCGTCCGTCAGAAAAGCTGTCATCTCCTCCAGAGAGGTGATGCTTCGGATATCCTCAATGACAGGGCGAAGAGGCTCTGCGCCCAGCCTGTTTCTTGCGTCAGCATCCACATAGGCTTTGTAAAACTGCTGGGCCAGCTCCACATAGTGGTTTTCCGCGTGGTCGTCCTCCAGAATCCCCTTGACATCTCCAAGCAGCTTCTCATACGACGTATTCGGATCCTTTTCCCCGTTTTTGCGTTGCATCAGATAATCGTAATTCACATACAGATAGAAGTTGTCCCTGGGAGACAGTTCCATACCCTCTGTAAGCGCCTCAGACACAGAGCCGTCGATCCAGGGAGAGCCGCTGGCCGCAAGGGCAGGATCCACAGCCCCCTCGTCTGCGGAAGGTTCCGGCGCTTCTTTCGTTTCCCCGGGCTCTGCTGCCGCCTGCACGTCTTCCTTCTCCGCGGCGGATACCGCCGCCGACGCCTGTTTCTCTTCAGCCGCGGGCTGTACCTGCTGTTCCTGAGCCGGAGTTCCCGCACATCCAATGGTCAGTGTTGCTGTAAGAACCAATACACAGACTGTTGTCAGAAATGATCTCTTCATCTGTTCCTCCTTGTCCCCTTTATTGTCTTCCCGCGTGTGTACATCTACTATTTCAGAAGCCTACCAATGGCAAAACAATTATATCATACATTATCCTATGCTTTCTGTCCTCTTTATCTTTGGCATAATCTGGATCTTCTACTTCACCTATAATATTACCGCTTCCTGCCATATAGTCACTTAATAGCTTAATAAGTGCACTTGGTGAAGCTGAAGGCAAGCACTACTGGATGCAGATATGGACGATGCCAATCAGAAATTGGGGTAAGGTTCGTGGTGAGCTTGCAATTATGTATCCTGGCAGATTAACTGAATAAAAAGCAAGCCTCTATCTCTTGTACAGGGGATAGAGGCTTGCTTTGCAAACTTGAATCTGATGCAGCGTTTAATATCTGCTGTTTATGGAAGTTCATAATCAGCAAGATGAAACCTCTCTTCGCTCACCAGCATACATTCAATGCCACAGCTGGCAAAGCACCGAATCAATTCTTGCACAAACACCGGATTCTTGCCAGGCTGCATCACGCAAATGCTGAAGTTGTCCCCAAGTGTAAACACCTCCACACTGATTGTCTGATGCCGATTATTCTCGCCCGCATAGAGATGAACATCTCTGATATGTTTTTCCATTCCGCCCCAGCTAAAATTACCGGTATAGCTGACACCAAATGTGTTTTTAGCAAGTGATCCGGCAACAAGGCCAAGCATGGCTTGTTTTTTTCCTTCCAGCGGCAGTGATTGCATATAAGCGTTGAGCTGCAGCATTCCATTGATCGAATCGATGTCTGCTGATTCGTCGCTGCCAAGGACAATCTGTCCGCGGACAGCTGTATTCAATGTTTCAGCTGACTTGTCCCTGTCTTTGGCGGCAAGTTTTGCGGTCAGAACCCTTGCAAGACAATCATGGGAAAGCGGGCGTCCGAGCGCCTTCCGGTATTCATGAGGAATGGAAAAGACAATATCGCTTTTCATATTTGGATACAGACTCATCATGGCTCGGTACAGCATCACACAAACAAATGAAACCGGGCTTCCGTCATTGCTCTTTGCATATTTCATCAATGCCTTCTGAGAAACCTGCAGATTATAGGCATAGCTCCCGTCGCCATCAAACAGCTCGTCTGGGAAGAGAAATGGATCATATGTTCTTTGCGGAATGGATAGAGAGTTCTCATTGGGCAATGGAGTAGCCGGAAAGGGATAGGCATATTCTTCTTCCGGAATATTATCCGTCACCATGCGGATATTGCTTGTGTCGATACCAGCCACTCCATAGCGTTTTTCCACATAATAATAGACCAATGTTTTGACCAGAGGCGCAAGGCCGTTTCCATCACAGATAAAATGGCTGATGTCGATCCAAACAGTCCGCTCTTTCCACGCGAAAGCCAGAAGATGCATGTTGCTTGCTTTACTGTTCAGACATACGGGTTTTTCGCCTGCGGCAATGATAAAGGGTTGGTTGTTCTCCGCCAGGACAAAGCCTTCGGCCTCTTTTTCTATTTTCACTGAATAGTAGGGATAACGCTTTTGAACCTGCCCGACAGCATAAACCAAAGCCTCTGGGAGTATATTCTCATGGAACTCGACAGCAAAGCGAATCGTATTCTTGAATTGCCCATTCGCAGAATATATCAGTGGGATTACCTGAAACTTCATACAAACACATCCTTTCGCGCAAATCTGTTCTCGCGCACAAACTCCGAATTTGTAAAATTCTTTACAACAAAATAATACAATAGTGTCATCAAAAATCCAAATATATCTTGACTTACATTTAAAATATAATGTAGATTCAGAAAAGGATGTAGCCAATCTGACTACATCCTTCAAAAATCTAAATTGTCATAGAAGTTTTGGGGCATTAGCTCATATGTGAGAGGGTTCAGGAGGGAATGGTATGGAAGGCTTGCTTGCATTCATTACTGCTGTATGTGCGAAGATTCAGGTCGTGTCTGACCTGTTCTGGGATTTTCCGACGAATTTTAAGTGGTATTCGAGTTTACCTGTTCTGGGAAATTTTTCTCTGGCAATTATTCTGCTGATTGGTTCCGGAATCTATTTTTCTATAAGACTTAAGTTTATTCAGATACGCAAGTTCAGACACGGGATAGAGGTTCTCAGGAACAGCAAAGCCAAAACAGGTATTTCTCCTTTGGCGTCCTTCTTTTTGTCCACCGCTATGCGCGTAGGACCGGGCAATATCCTGGGCGTTACAGGGGCGATTTCAGTTGGAGGCCCTGGAGCACTTCTGTGGATGTGGATATCTGCATTTTTCGGTATGGCAACGGCCTTTGCTGAGTCGACTCTCTCTCAGATATTTAAGGAAGAAAAGAATGGAGAATACATCGGAGGCATGGCTTTCTACGGCAGGCGGCTCCTTAGGAATTCAGCTGTCGTTGGCGTTGTTCTCTCACTTATGTATATCATTTACGCCATACTCTGTTTCCCCGCCCAGGGCTTTAATACCGTATCCGCAATGGGACAGATCTGCAGTATTATAAGCGGAACAGAGCTTCCTACAACTCACCTGGTGTACTGGATCGGTTTTGCGGTTGTTATCATCGCAACTGTAGCGGTTTCCTTCGGAGGAACCAAAAAGATATCAAGAGTCACAGATGTGCTTGTCCCGGTCATGGCAGTTGTCTATGTCGCTACAGTTCTTATCCTTATACTGATAAATTTCACCCGCATCCCGTGGTTCTTTTACGCTGTATTTACTGAGGCCTTCAGACCCGAAGCCGTATTTGGCGGAGTATTCGGCGTTGCGCTTATGCAGGGAGTAAAACGAGGTCTCATGTCCAATGAAGCCGGCCAGGGTACAATTACAATGCCTGCTGCGGCTTCAGATGCATCTCACCCCTGTGACCAGGGCTGTGTTCAGGCTATTGGTGTATTCCTTGACACCATAGTTATCTGCACTCTTACGAGCTTTGTTGTTATCATGGGAAGAGTATGGCTTACCGACTCGGCAGATGCCTGGTTTGAACTGGGTAAGCTTCCAAAGTTTCTTGCATCTGTGGCAGAGCTCACTCCGGGAACGGCCTTTAACAGCCTGGTTACTTTACTTGTATCTTTGTGCTTCGGACTTTTTGCATTTACCTGTCTTCTTGGGTTTATGTCTTTTTCAGAGATCTGTGCCAACAGGATAAGCCAGAGTACCGCATTTATAAATGTGGTACGTATAATTGATATTGCAGTTATCTGCTTTGGAATGCTTACATCCATAGTTGGAATGGATCTGGGTGCGCTGTGGGATCTGTCAGATTTTGCCAATATCCTGATCGCTTACTGTAACATTCCGCTTCTGTACATCGGCTTTAAGTATGTGAAGAGAGCGCAGAAGCATTTTGAGAAAAATGACGGAACTCCTTTTACATCTGACGTCATCGGGACGACGGCAGACGTCTGGGATAAAAAGGCCGGCAGAAAAAAATAAAGATTTCAACACTGTATCTGTCCAAAAGAATTCTGATCTTCAATTTTCCATTGACAGTAAACTCACTCATGCATATTTTTCGGTGAGATACTCTTTTTACTATCTCACCGAAAAATATACGCTAACCCATTGGGCAGTGCCGCTGCCAATCTCATGATACTGTGATCATTCAATAATGTTATTCTTTTCTTTATTCAGGTCAAAGGTTGGAGCCATATTGGCGTTGGTGTTGATGTTAATATCATTGATCATATTAACAGGATTCTTTTCATTTTGGCTTCCATCAAGCAGTATATCATTTATATTCTTCTTTGACTCCGCTGCCTTTTTCTTGGAATGGTATTCCTTAAGAATGGCTTTCTGGATACTGTCGTTATAAAGGATTTTTTCTGCAACATTCGCAATAGTTACACTGCCATCGGTTTTGATTAAATCTTTTCTGCGCAGGTAGCCGGATGCGATAAATTTCAGCTGCTGAATATCATTAAGCACTTCCTGTTTACCGTTTTCGGCCGCATAAGCTCTATGGATAATCTCTGCGTTTTCAGGCTTTGACATAATGCTCTCGGCAATGATAGTAGCTGCCATCTCACGTACATCGTTTACGAGGTGCGCATCCAAAGGAAAACAGCCCGAGAGCTTTTCTGTCTCTGTGCTGATTGTCTTTTTAATTGTGTAGACTGCCTTGCGGCTGTCAAGATCGATATCCTCCCACTTGGAGAAAGCACTAGTCTCGTTTTTGGTACATACTTCTTTAAAGACCTTGTCTTTTTTGAGTCTCGAAATCTTTGCCTTTAATCGCTCAGGAGAATACGATTTTATAATCTTACTGATCTCATCAGCCGTTACATCTTCAGCAAAGATCTTATCAATCTCCTGCTTGAATACAAACCAGGCTGCCTTCTTTTCTATGCTGTCAGGAGCCCCTACAACAGTAAGGTATTCATCAGCACTGCGGTTATGGCTGTAATGCTCATAGAATCTGATGATTTCCTTAAATCCGTCATTTGCCACCTTGTTTACAAATTGACTTCTAAGTGAAGATACCTTTGAGTATTCCTTAAGCTGCTCCTCTGTCATATCTTCTGTTTCTAACTGGTACTTATCCTTGAGCTCAGCAGCATATCGTCCCTTAGCCTCATCGGTTGCATATTTTTTTCCTCCACCGCTCAAGGTGAGAAGCTCTCTGTTAAGGTATGAGTACTCCATCCTCCACATACCGGCACACTTTTCAAAGTTTTCAGCAATACGATAGCGGATTTTTCCGGAGCCGGTCTTATATTCGTGGCTTGCGGGACTAAGCAATGGTTTATTATATTCCTGATACTGAATAGCCCTGTTTTCAAGTTCAAAGAACTGCTTATAGATTTTTCCCTCATGGCACTCACCACTTTCAAGCAGCTTTATGCAGTCTTCAAGTGCCTTTGCCATACGTCTGTAATAGACAGAACCATCTTTAAGGAACGCTTCAGTCTTCTGTTCATCACTCATAGTGGCTAAATTTCTATAGAGTTTTTTATCTTTCTGCGCATTATTTATGATTCCTTCCTTGAAACTTTTAAGCCCCTCAAGCATACTCTGCTTTACAGCCATGAACTGATCATATTTCTTAGCATATTCAATAGCCTTTTTCTTGTCTGCAGGGATATCATCATCATTCTTTTTGTTTTTATCTGCAGTAGTCTTTTTGGTACTTGTGTTTATGTTGTTAATATTGTTGATATTATTTTCTTCGTCTTCATCCTCAAAATAGTCCTTCTCCTGCATCCCTTCCGGCTGCTTTTGCTTTATGGGATTCTCTTTCTTTTGAGGCTGAGCACTCTCTTTTTCTTTGTCTTCCTTCCTTTCGGATCCCTTTTTCTTTTCCTGTGCTTCCTTCTTCAGAGCTGCCTTTATTACTTCAAGATGCTGCTTTTCATATTTTGCAAGTTCCGCAGCTTTATCTTTGGCTGCTTGACATTTGATACTGGTGAAACGGTCTCCACAATCAATCGTAAGCTTATCAAAAATCGTTTCAAGAAGTTCAGCCGGAAGAGCTTTTTTATTTTTCAGTTCATCCTCCATGGCTGTATAGACATGGGCATCTATCTCATCTTCGATCAGTTTTTTATGTGTTAAGTTATTTACCAGAATTACAAGCTTTTCCATACCCGGAGTTTTTACATCAAGCCCGAGTTTATTAAACTTTTCTTTTGTAATTTCAAGCCCCGGGTACTCAGACTTTATAACTAACATCTGTATCTTATCGAGTATCTCCTTAATACCATTCTTGTATGTTTCAAAAATTTGCCCATCATCAGCCTGTTTATTGTTGCCCTCAGCCTTTTGGATTTTTTCTTCAGCCTTTTGGATTTTTTCCTCAGCCTTTTGGATTTTTTCCTCAGCCTTTGGCTGTTCCTCTTCTTTTTGGGAAAGCTCCTTCGGAGCAGTGATTTTTCCTTCCCTTATGACTTTTTCATCATAATCTTTAAGACCAGGCTCGTATTTTTCAATATTCTTTAAAAGACCTTTTATGCTTTTTGCGGCATTGATTGCTCCGGTATCATGAAATTGGGGATCAAAGCTTCTTGAGACTTCATCAAGTTTTAACAGTATAGCAGAAAGGCTCTTAAAATAAGACCCTTTTTTCGTATCCTTTATTTTCTTTAAGATATTATCTGCAACTCCTTTTTTGTCAGTTACAACCGTTTTGGCATGGAAAACTAAAAGAAGCTTTTTTACCGCAGGGATACTCGTATCAAAACCTGCTTTTTCTACTTCCTTAATGAATTCGTCCTGTCCCTCTACCTTGGGGATATTGAACTCCATGTAGTTATTGATTCTGTCATAAAGTTCTGTGACAGCTTCGTCGAAGTCCTTATCTGACTTAATTTCTGCCTTTGTTTCTTTCTTTTCCTTGCCGGGAATAAGTCTCATGGAAGGAGTATTCCTGAATTTTTCATCTTCAAATCGCTTTTCCTCTTCCTCGCGGCGCTTTCTGTCCTCTTCGGCTTTGCGCTTTTCTTCTTCCTCGCGACGCTTTCTGTCCTCTTCGGCCTTGCGCTTTTCTTCTTCCTCGCGGCGTTTATTCTCTTCCTCGATGCGTTTTCTCTCTTCTTCCGCCTTGCGCTTTTCCTCTTCCTCACGGCGCTTATTCTCTTCCTCGATGCGCTTTCTTTCTTCTTCGGCCTTGCGCTTGTCCGCCTCTTCCCTCTCTTTGCGGACTCTCTCCTCTTCGCGGCGCTTGTTCTCTTCTTCGAGGCGCTTTCTCTCTTCTTCCTCGCGGCGGACTCTCTCTTCCTCGGCCTTCTTTGCGTCTTCCTCGGCCTTGCGCCTTTCAGCCTCTTCCTTTTCCTTGCGGGCTTTTTCTTCCTCGCGGCGCCTGTTCTCTTCCTCAATGTGCTTTTTGTCGGCCTCTTTTTGGGCATTTATATCTTCCTGCCCGTCATGTATGACATTTCCACTGTTAAGGCCGGGATTTACTATCTCTTCATACCTGTCGACCGTTTTATCATAGATTGCCAATGCTCTGTGCTCGGTTACCAGATTATTTTTAGCCCTGTTAATAGCCTTTAGGTAATCCAGTTTCTCCTTAGGCGTTTTGAAAACGCCAAAAAAGAACTTGACCAGTTTCTGCATGTCATTATCATATTTTTGAGGGATTCCCCTTTGCTTCTTCTGATTAGGGTCAGGAATGGCACTCTCACCTTTTCTGTTCCTGATGTCTTTATTATATTGAATTTTCAGGGCATCAATAAACTCCTTGTCTGACTCCTCTTTCCATCCCGCCCGGGCTGCTTCCTTATAAACACTTTCATCATCTCTGGTCAGGTAATCGTTGACAGCTTCTCTCCTGTAATAATTAGCAAAGTCATCAAATGTATCACGCATACCTGTTGTATTGCCGGCATGCACCGCCACTCTTGCCTTAAACCTGTAGGTTTTGGCTTTGGAGTTAAATATCGAGACTACTGTACTGGTGACACCGATATACTCATCTCCATCTGTCTTTTTAGGCAGTTTAGTGAACTTCTCAAAGACAAGCTCAAGGAAGGGCAGATCCTTCTCAAGCTCCCACCCGTTAAGGAATGCCTTTTGCACGAAGTCATCATAAGTAATATCATCTGTGTATTTTTTACCTGCAAGTTCTTTTCTGCGCTCTTTAGATAGGCCCTCAAGGATAGACCTTGCCTTCTTTTCATATTCAGTCAGGTTATCTTTATCAGTATCCTTTATATCTGATATCTCGCCGGCCTTAAGCTTAAGACTATCCAGTGCTTTTTTTGAGGCGCCCAAATGCAGCCTGTTCTCGAACTTTGCTATTACAGTCATAAGCGGCTCAGCTTCTTTATACTCTTCAAGGAACTTATCGTATTTAGTATCACGCCTGCCTTTGTATCTCTTCTTCGAGGAAAGAGACATCATATTAGTTCCAAAGTTGTTAATCAAACCTTCAATCTCTGAGTTCCGGAGATCATTTCTTTTTATATTCTTGTTCTCTTTTAAAACTGCGTTATCAGAATCATTAAGTATTATGATGACATTTCTGATTCCCGGGTTGTTGACATCAAGACCTGCTTTTTGGGCTTCTTCAAGGTAGTCTTCAAGGCCATCCTTGTCCATGAAGTCAGTGTCGATATCTGCAAACCTCTCAAGAAGGTCTTTTACACCATCCTCGTATTCCTTCTGATTTTGATAACTCTTCGGATATGTGCGCTTCTTTCTCTCTTCTCTTCTCTTTTGTCTCAGCTTATCTTCTTCGGCCTTTTTATCTTCTTCCTCACGGCGCTTCTTTTCTTCCTCGGCCTTCTTTGCTTCCTCGGCCTTCTTTGCTTCCTCGGCCTTCTTTGCTTCCTCGGCCTTCTTTGCTTCCTCGGCCTTCTTTTTCTTTTCCTCTTCAATGCTTTTTTTTGCCTCTT
>JAEEGI010022490.1_pt1 | contig 12444 bp, 5 predicted proteins | sample 8958751 | NCBI WGS metagenome assembly JAEEGI01 (sample SAMN16246545, study PRJNA631951) | gut metagenome | biome: gut microbiome; feature: rumen; material: KS-attached | host: Bos | place: Iran: Karaj | collected 2018-10 | reverse complement strand
GTCGTGGCGCTCGCCCGCGCGACGAAGGGCGACGTGACGGCGGCCGCGGCGGCAATCAAAGGGGCCGCCCGCCCGCGCATTCACGTCTTTCTCGCGACGAGCGACATCCATCTCAAATACAAGCTCCACATTTCACGCCAGACGGCCCTTGCGCGCATAACCGAGTCCGTCTCCTACGCGAAATCGCTCTGCCCGGACGTGGAGTTCAGCGCGGAGGACGCCACTCGTACGGACATCACCTTCCTTTGCCGCGCCGTTGCGGCGGCAATCGCCGCCGGCGCGACGGTTGTGAACCTCCCGGACACTGTGGGCTACGCCACGCCCAGTGAAATGCGCCACATGATTACGGCGGTCTTGGAAGGCGTCCCCGGCGCGCGGAACGTGCCCCTTGCCGTGCACTGCCATGACGATCTCGGCCTTGCCGTCGCCAACACCCTCGCCGGCATAGAGGCTGGCGCAGTGCAGGCCGAATGCACGCTCGCCGGCATCGGCGAGCGCGCCGGCAACGCCGCGCTGGAGGAGGTCGTAATGGGACTCAGGACGCGCGCCGACCACTACGGCGTCGACTGCGGCGTGAAGTCCGAGGAGATCTACCGATCGGTGCGGCTTCTCACATCCATCACCGGCGTCAACATCTTCCCGTCGAAGGCGATCATCGGCCGCAACGCCTTCGCGCACGAGGCGGGAGTGCACCAGCACGGCCTCATCGCCAACGCGAAGACCTACGAGATCATGACGCCGGAGTCGGTGGGCATCCATGACACGTCGCTTGTCCTTGGCAAGCATTCGGGACGCCACGCCTTCGCGAACCGTCTCGTCGAACTCGGGTACGACCTCGCTGAGCCGCAGGTCGATGACCTCTTCGAGGACTTCAAGGCGCTCACGGACCGCAAGAAGAACGTCACGGACAGGGACATCGTCGCCCTGGCCGAAAGCAAGCTCAACGCCGTCGGCGGTGCTGAGGAGCAATGGGTGCTCGACCACTTCGTCGTCAACAGCGGCAACCGCATGACGAGTACGGCATGCGTGACGCTCCGTCGCGGCAGCAAGAAGACGGAGGAGGTCGCAATCGGCAATGGTCCCGTCTACGCCGCCATCCGCGCGGTGGAGAAGATCATAAAGCACCCGTTCCTCCTCGAGGACTACCAGCTCCAGGCGGTCACGGAGCGCCGCGACGCGCTGGGCGAGGCCCGCGTCAAGATCTCCGACGACAAGGGCGTCTACCGAGGCCGCGGCGTCAGCACGGACGTGATCGAGGCGAGCATCCTCGCCTGCCTTGCTGCCGTGAACCGCATGCTGGCCTAGGGCGTTTTCTTGAACGGCTCGATGACGAAGAGCCCAATGCTGGCGTCGAGCGCGTAGACGCGGTGTCCATCCGCGCACACTGCGACAACGGCGCCAATGCTACTCACATCGCCCTCGAATTTGTAGGCGACTGTCGGGGACTTTGGATCGGAAACGTCGTAGATGGTGATTCCACCGCGACCTTCGGCCACGACGGCGTGCAGACGTCCGTCATGCTCCATGAGCGCGATGTCCAGAGCGTATGCCCCGTGCTGTCCCCCCTCGCGTGTTGCTTCTGGAATCGGCCTGATGTCGGAGAGAATGGCCAGAGACGCCTCGCCCGCGGCGACGTATGCTATGCCGTCTCGCGCCGCCACCGCCTCGGCCGAACCACGCGCGATTGCATGCGTCCGGACCTTTTCAAGCTTGCCGTCCGCGTAATTGCAGACGGTTATGCCGCGCGCGCCGTCCGCGACGAAGACGCGGTTGCTTGAGACGGCAACGTCTTTCGCGAAGCCGCCGGTGTCGCAGGTCGCGCGGAGGGAGAGGTTCGTGCCGTCAAATGCGTATGCGCGCAGACCGTCTGCCCCGCAGGCGGCAAGAATGACGCCGTCATCCGCGACGGCCAGGGCGCGGGGACCGAAAAGAGGATGCCTGGAAAGCGGGAAGTGGGCCTCTTGGACGATTCCCGTCTCCACGATGCGCAGGGCGTCTATGGCGAGCGAGTCCGCTGCGAAGAGGAGGTTTGTGCCCGGGACGGCGCAGAAACCGTGGACGGCGCCGCCCAGTTGGTGCAGTCCGATTGTCTTAAGCGGAGTGTCAAGCCTGGCCGTGGCCAGGCTTGTTTGCGTGGAGTCGTTTTCCTGCAGGCCGTACGAACGGACTAGCAGCCCTTCCGTAATGAGCATGTCCTTGCGGAAGGCTTCATCGTACGAGGCGTCAGGCATGAGGGCAATTCCAGGTGCCCGTTCCTTCGCGTATCTGAGCGGACTTTTTTCGCTGAGGACAATTTTGCCCGAATTCCTGTTGAAACGGGCCTCGGCCTTCAGGACGGCGTTTGACCCGGCGATTGAGTAGGTGCGAAGCGCGCCGTTGTCGCTGTCGGCGAAGTAGGCGTAGTCGCCGTTGATGCAGAGATTGGAGACGTCGACGTCGGCTGGGAAAACGACCGATCGTGAGCGGTGCGGTTCGAGCGGCTTCCAGACGCTGATGACCTCGAGGATGTTGGAGGATGCGGAATAGAATCGCCCGCGCTGCCCCTGTGGCGGAAGGAAGGCCGATGGAATGTTGGTGCAGTGTGCGATGTCCGGTCGTCTCGGGTCGGAGAAGTCCGCCACCGTTACGGCATCGGGGCCGTCAACCAGGTAGGCGATCTTGTCCGTGACGAAGTGGACGTAAACGAATTGCTCGAAGATTCTTGATATTTCGCCACCCGAGAGGCCGATGTCGACCAATCGCCCGTTTGCCAAACGGGCGATTCTGTCACCCACCAATTGGAAGGGAATCTCCTTTTCCACGTTTGTCATGGCAGGATCGGGCAGGGGACCGCAGTCGACGAAGCGGCCAGAGTCGATTCTGAAGATGCGGTTTGTAATTTCGCTGCTGAAACGCGCCGCAAGAAAACCATTGGAAGCTGGATTACCCTGAATAGGGTGGAGTGGTGCGGCGTCTGTCAGAAGAGGCGAGAAAGGATCCGAGATGTCGTACAGGAGGCAGTCGGCATCGGAGTATAGCGGCACGTCGACCAGGCGTTCGCCGACGACGAATATCTTCGAGGTTGAGGAGCGTGGCGACAGAGGAGCGAGAAGGCGGACGGAGGCAGGTTCCTCGGGGCGCGTAATGTCGAAGACCTCTATGCCGGGTTCCGTGGGCAGGTATGCGGTGTCGCCCAGGAAGGCTGGGATGGCGGAGGCCGGTCCTGCGGTGCGAACGCCCGCCGCGAAGGCTGGCGACGCCGGGTTGGAGAGGTCGAAGACGGCCAGTCCGCCGCGGAAGAGAGTGTCGGCGGACAGGTAAAGGTAGCCATCATGGATGACCGGGACGCCGAGAACAGCGGCCTCGAAGGGGATGTCATTAGTCTTGATTGCGCCGTCGCCGAAGATGGCGAGCGGCGCAACAAGGGCCAGGCCCAAAGTGAGTCTCCAATTCATGCAAACAATTATACACTACTTGAAGACGGGCGTGGCGGACGAAATCATTGTGGCCGCAGCCAGAACTGGAAGTGGGGTCATGAGAGGGGTTCTCTCAAATGTCCGCTGACAACTGCCAGCGGACTGCTAATCTTCCAAATCGACAAGCCAGTCGGTTCCATATTGGTGTCAGGCACGAACCCCAGATGTTCAGGGATGACGACCAAAAGACCAGCCGGAAGGGGTTGTTCCCACTCAGCGCGCAGAAGACCGTCACGCAGAATGATTGAGCACCGGCCGAAACGGGTGCGGAGACCGTCGATTGAAACGTCCGCCGTTTCAAACGGTGCGAAGCCGCCCATGAGTACGATGCGCGAACCGCCGTCGATGAAGAAGCGCCCGATCATCATGTCCAGCCCGCGCCCGTTGTTGCTGGCGTTGGGCTGCCAGGGTGTGAAGCCTTCGTCGACTTCGGAATAGCGTTCGCCCGTGATGTGGAGGTCGCGCGTCATCGCGTAGTTCATGAAGGCCTCGCGGGCGAAGTAGGCTTTCTTCCATTCGCCGCGGAGGGCATGGTACCTTGCGATGCCGGATTCGCAGTTGCCGATGTACCTGATGCCGAAGTCGAACGGCTCCAGGAAGGGGCCGGCGGCGTGTTCTCGCTCCCAGTAGTCCACCATGCGGGCCATGCGTTCGTTCGTTGCCGGATCGACCGTCCCCGACCAGACAAGCTCCAGGGCGCCGGGGATGTTGCGGAATTCAAAGCTTCCATCCTTGTCGCTTCCGACCATGCGCGGGATGAATCCGTTGTCGCGCTGGACTTCGGCGACGGTGCGGTCTATGTCGGCCTTGTAGCGCGCGCACTCGGCGTCCATCCATGTCCCTTCGGGGTGGTTTCGGAGCAGGAGAAAGTCTGCCAGGTGTCTGACACCGGCGTAGCTGTACGAGTCCGTCGTCGCGAAGAATACGCCTTTGTCGCCGTCGTTGACGACGCACCACGGCATGAGGCCGAAGCCGGTCTCGCGTGAGCCGTCAGGCCGGAGCCGCCGCGTCGCGCGCGTCTCGCCGAGGATCCACTTGGCGGCGCGGACCAGGTCGCCGAGGTGGCGCCTCTCGAAGTCGGCGTCGCCGGCGCATTCGAGATATTCGGCGGCTAGCATCAGCGCCGCGCCAGTCGAGTTCGCCCAGCGCGGGCCGGTCGTGCCGATCGCCCCGGCGAGCGTCGTGAACTCGCCTTCGGGTGGACACCCGCCGTCCTGGAGGCGGAGAATGAACTCAAGGACCTTGCGCACTTCGGCGAGGTGTCCGAGCCTCGCCATCGGGCGGAGGCTGAACATGGCCTCCCACACCCAGACGTAGAAGCGCTCACTGGACCCGCCTTGGCAGGGTTGGAGGTAGGGGGACGCGGGGTCTTTCCAGGGATTGAGGAGCAGCTGCAGGTTGCAGATCTGGAGAGAGCGGAAGACGTCGTTGTCGCGCGCGTCGCCGAAGTCGGCCGCGACGGCGAGGCGGGCGTCCCAGAAGCGCTTCGCCGCCTCAAGGGCTTCACCGAAGGGCGGATGGCGCGGGACGGGCTTTTCAGCAAAGCCGGCCGCTACGGTGAAGGAGCGTGACTCGCCTGGCTGGAGGTGCGCGGAAAAGCGCAGGCAGCCCCCGCCTTTCCTGATCCGCATCGCGGGGTGGATGAAGTAGGGCGCCCCGCAGATGAACCATTTGGGGCGGAAGACGTCGTCTTCCAACGACCAGTGGTCGTTCACGACTGTCTCGTCGAAATCGCTCTCCACAACCGCCGGCGGCTCCGTCGCCTCGCCCGTGAGCCAGCGCTCGGCATCCCAGCGGAAGGTGCAGTAGTGGTAGTCGCACACCTCCCTCTCCAGCGGTTCCGAGCGCTTCAGCCGGATGACGGCATCAAGAGGTTCCGGGCCGGCGTTGCGCACGGTCCCGCGGATGTAGAGCTCGCCGTCACGCGGGTCTGTGCAATATTCGAAGGCGTAGTGGCGGCGCTGCGCGTCCAGCTCTCCGCGCACGATTGGGTAGCCGCCGGCGAGACGCGTCCAGCGTGTCTGCCGGAATTCAGGAACGAACGGGGCCTCGCCAAACGCCACGCTGACGAGGCCGAGACGCAGCGACTTTCGGATTTCAAGAGTCCGTGCATCGTCGCCAGTCTTCATGTCGGGCGGCACAGGCATCTTCCAGGCGTTGAAGGCGCAGTCGCAGAAGACCAGGTCGGAGGCCTCTGGCAAGTTCAGGGGGACGTGGACGGAAAGCGGACTCCGTCCCTTCGGCGCCGCCGCGAGGCGCACATTCTCCCAGGATTCGCTTTCGGCATTGGCGTAGCCTGCGGCAATGGCGCCAATTGTTGCAGTGTTGAGTTTTGCCATGTGTGGCTCGCCTTTTGCGAGGCTCCATTCTGCCATGGGAGTGGATGCCTATGCCCTTGGGTGGGCGGACTGATAGATTTCACGCAGCCGCTCGATGGCGAGGTGGGTGTAGATCTGCGTAGTGGAGAGGCTGGCGTGGCCCAGCATTTCCTGGACGCTGCGGAGGTCGGCGCCGGCCTCGAGCATGTGCGTGGCGAAGGAGTGGCGCAGCTTGTGGGGCGTGACGTTGGCGGGAAGGCCCGCGACGGCAAGCCAGTGCTTGAGCATGCGCTCAATGGAGCGCGTCGTTAGGCGTCCGCCCTCCTGGTTGCGGAAGAGCGGGGCCGACGGGGACTTGGCGTTGTCGAAGATGGCGTCGGCGCGCTCCAGCATGGCGTGTATGGCCAGTGTTGCCGGACCGCCGAGTACGGCAAGGCGCTCTTTGTTGCCTTTGCCAAGGAGGCGGACCGTGCCGGCGTCGAGGTCTGCGTCGCGCAGCGACACAGCCGCGCACTCGGCGACGCGGGCGCCGGTGCTGTAGAGGAATTCGAGAATCGCCTTGTCACGGACGGCGGCGAATTCCTCGCCCTGCGAGACGGTGTGTCCGCCATCGGGCGACAGGGCGGCTAGTGGGGCGTCGAGCAGGTCCGCGACCTGCTTCTGCGTGAGGACAATCGGCAGCTTGCGCGGCATTTTCGGCCCGCGGATTCCGGCGCAGGGGTTGTGGGCTATTTTGCCTTCGCGCAGCAGGAAGGCGTAGAAGGTGCGTACGGCGGCGAGCTTGCGGCGCGTTGTCGCAGGCGCATCACCGTTCTTCTGGCAGGCCACGAGGAAAGCGCGCACGCCGTAGCGGTCGACGCGTTCCCAGCGGAATGGCGGCTCGGCGTTGCCGAAGGCGTTCTTTGCGAACTGGGCGAGATCCTGCGCGTAGGCCGAGCGCGTGTGCGGCGAGGCGCGCACCTCGGCCTTCAGATGCGTCGCAAAGGCGGCCGCCAATGGGTCGGCGGCCGCCTGCGGGTGGAGCGGCAGGGCGTCGGCCGCCTCGCGCGGAAGGGCCGGATTGCGGTACTCCAGCGTCTCGTAGACGTCCTCGGTCTCGTCGGGCGGCAGGATGTCTTCCGGCCGGGACATCTACTCGCCGACCTGGTCCTTGTAGCGGCCAAGCAACTTGGAGATGGCGGCGCGCTGGCGCGGGGAGAGCGTCCCGTTCCGCTTGAACTGCTCGCTGACGGACTGGGCGAACTCCTTGTCGTCGAAGACGCGCTTGCCGCGCTTGACGGGGTCCTTCCACTTCGTGATGAGCGAGAGCTTCTCGATGAGGGCGGGGCTTTCGGTGTCGCTCTCAAGCACTGCAGAGTCGGTGGCGAGGCCGAATTTGGCAAGAACCTCGCCGGCGTTCGGAATCTGCGGGGCCATGCGGAGCAGGACGCTGTCTATGGCGGAGAGTTGCTTTTGCGACAGGCTCCGGCCCGATTCCATCTGCTGCTTGACGGACTCCACGAAGAGACGCTGCCTTTCTGGGAGTTCAAGCGAGAGCAGAACGTCGAACTTTTCGGCGGTGCCGGCAGGAAGTTCGGGGCGCATGTTCTCCTCGACGATTTCGCCAAATCCGAGGTCGCGCATGCGTTCGCGGATCCCTGGAATCTGCTTATCGTAGCGGAGGACGACCTTGACGAGCGACTCAAGCTGTGGCGCGGTAACGTTTTTCTGCCCGGCGTCGTACTGGTCCTTGATGGACTTGAAGAACTTCTCGTCGTCAATCGTGCGGCGGCCGCGTTTGACAGTCTCGGCCCACTGGGTAATCTTTGCGAATTCCGCGAAGACCTTTTCGAGCTTGTCCTTGTCGGCGGGCGGCTCCTTGATCCAGGAGCGGAGGTTGTCGTAGAACTCGGAGAGGATGTTGCGCCAGTCTTCCTTGCCCTCCTCGACCTCGTCGAGGTCCTCCTCCATTTTGGCGGTGAAGTCGACTTCGAAGAGGATGGGGAAGCGATGCGTGAGATATTTGCAGGCCTCTGTGCCAAGGTCCGTGGGGAGGAGCGGCTTGCGGCCCTTCTCGACGTACTCGCGGTCATGCAGCGTCTCGATGATCGAGGCGTATGTGGAGGGGCGTCCGACGCCGTTTTCCTCGAGCGCCTTGACGAGCGAGGCCTCGGAGTAACGGGCCGGGGGCTTGGTCTCCTTGCGCTCGTCGATCCAGCGGAGGCGGAGCAGGGGTTCCTTTTCCTCAAGAATTGGAAGGACATCGACTTCGTCGGTCTCCTCCTCGCGGTCTTCGTCCTTGCCGTCGTTGGTGCGGAGCGACTTGCGGATGTCGAGCTTCATGACCTTCATGAAGCCCTCGAAGGCCACTTCAGTCGAGGTCGCGCTGAAGACGTAGTTCGTGGCCGGGGCGAGAGCATTCTCATCTGCGGGGACGGCCTCGACGTCGACGGTGCGCTGCGAGAGGCGGGCGGGAGCCATCTGGCTGGCGATGAAGCGGCGCCAGATGAGATCGTAGAGCTTGAGTTCGGGCGCGTCGAGCTTGCCGGCCAGAGATTCCGGAGTGCGCGCGACGTCCGTCGGGCGGATGGCCTCGTGCGCCTCCTGGGCGTTGCCGCGGCTCTTGTAGAAGTTTGGCTTTTCAGGGGCGTAGCCAGGGCCGAACACGCCGTTTATGTAGGCGAGGGCCGCGTCCTGCGCATCCTTTGCGACGGCCGGGGCGTCTGTACGCATGTAGGTGATGAGGCCGACGGGCGCGCCATCGCCGACGTCAATGCCTTCGTAGAGACGCTGGGCAAGCGACATTGTGCGGCTGGGCGAGAACCCGAGGACGCTTGAGGCGGCCTGCTGGAGGGAGCTCGTGATGAAGGGCGGCAGGGCGTGCTTCATCACCTCGCGTGTGCGGACGGCCTGGACGCGCATCTTGCGCGGTTCAAGGTCGGCGAGGATGGCCTTGGCCTGCTCCTCGGTCTTGACTTCGGCCTTTTCGCCGTCAATGCGAGCGAGCTTGACGTCGAACGGCACGGCGTCCGCCGCTTCCTTGCTTAGGGTGGCGCCAATGATCCAGTAGGCTTCTGGTTGGAATGCCTTTATTTTGTCTTCGCGCTCGCAGACGAGGCGGAGGGCGACTGTCTGTACGCGCCCCGCGCTGCGGGCGCCGCGCACACGCCGCCACAGGCGCTTGCTGACGTCGAAGCCGACGAGACGGTCGATGACGCGGCGCGCCTGCTGGGCGTTGACGCGGTCCATGTCGATCTGCCCGGGGTGGGCGATGGCATAGTTCACCGCGCGGGGGGTGATTTCGTTGTACTGGACACGGAGGAATTCCTTGCCCTTGCCTGCTGCGGCCAGGACCTCGTGGAGGTGCCATGCGATGGCCTCTCCCTCGCGGTCGGGATCGGGGGCGAGATAAATCTTGTCTGCTTCCTTTACGGCCTTCTTGAGTTCCGAAACGACCTTCGTTTTGCCGGGTGCGATTTCATACTGGATTTTGAAGCCGTCGTCAACGTCGACGCCCCGCTCCTTTTGAGGAAGGTCGCGTATGTGCCCCACGGACGGCATGACGACGAAGTCCGATCCGAGAATTTTCGAGATCGTCTTCGCCTTTGCGGGCGATTCCACTATTACGAGATGTTTTGCCATTGTTGAGCTCCTTTCGGTTTGCTGCGCTTTCACGCCAACAACATAAGCAATAATCATGCCGAAAACTTCGCCATCTGTCAAGCATTATTTGTGTTTGTAAAACTATGCGGCAATTTGGTAAAATAACAAAGTTGTTTTTTTAGTGTTCCGCGGCTGTTCGCGGAACATGTTCGTCAACCCACAACCCGCAGGTAAACCATGCAAATTCTGGCATTCGCCATCTACTTCGCCGTCGTGCTCGCGATAGGCATATACTTCTTCCTCAAGACAAAGGGCGGAGGCGAGAAGGAATACTTCCTCGGAGGCCGCTCCATGGGCCCGTGGGTGACGGCGATGTCAGCCCAGGCCTCCGACATGTCCGGCTGGTTGCTCATGGGATTCCCCGGCTCCATCCTCGCCTTCGGCATGGGCAAGGTCTGGATCGGCATCGGCCTCGCGCTCGGCACGATCGCGAACTGGGTCTTCGTGGCCAGTCGCCTCCGTCGATTCTCTGAGGCTTCGGGCGACGCCATAACCCTTCCGCAGTACCTGACGAACCGCTTCGCCTCCACCAATCCCGCGCTCAAGATCGCCTGCGCCGTCGTCTTCCTCGTCGCCTTCACGGTCTACGTGGCGAGCGGATTCGTTGCCGGCACGAATGTCTTCATCAGCGTCTGCCCCGCTCTCAAGGGCCATGAGCTCCTCGCGATGGAAATCTTCGCAGCGCTCATCCTCTGCTACACCTTCCTCGGCGGCTACAAGGCCGTCTGCTGGACGGACTTCTTCCAGGGCATCATGATGCTCTGCGCGCTTCTTATCGTGCCCATCGCCATGAAGGCCAGCGGCGCCTTCGACCCCGCCTTCGCCGAGAAGACGTGGACGATCACGAACGACGCCGGCGAAGTGGTCAAGGAGATTCCCGCCTTCGGCAGCAGCCCCTGGACCGCTTCCTGGAACGACATCGTCTCCGGCCTCGGCTGGGGCCTCGGCTACTTCGGCATGCCGCACATCCTCGTCCGCTTCATGGGCATCAAGGACCCGAAGCAGGTCAAGGCCTCCGCCTGGATCGCCTGCATCTGGGTCGTCCTCGCGCTCGGCGCCGCGATTGCCGTCGCCATCCTCGGCCGCACCTTCCTGCTTCAGAATCCCGACGGCACCGTCGCCCTCGCCGAGAAGCTCTTCCCGACGCTCACCCAGCAGATGGTCTTCGTGACAATCGTGAACAACATCTTCCCGGCCTTTATCGCCGGCATTCTGCTCGCCGCGATCATCGCCGCCTCGATGAGCACGGCCGACTCGCAGCTGCTCGTTGCCTCCTCCGCGTTCTCAAGCGACTTCTACCAGCCTGTCGTCCGCAAGAACAAGGCGACCGACGCCGAGATGCTCTGGGTCGGGCGCTTCGTCGTGATGATTGTCGCCTTTGTCGCCTTCTTCATCGCCGCGAGCGGCCTCGGCAAGCCAGGTTCCTGGGCGTCCAGCATCATGGACATGGTCGAGAACGCCTGGGGACTCTTCGGCGCGGCCTTCGGCCCTGTCGTAATCCTCTCGCTCTTCTGGCGGCGCTTCAACTACGCGGGCGCGCTCGCCGGCATCATCGGAGGCGCGGTGGTCGACATCGTCTGCCTCTACAAGCTCTCGGGCTGGCTTGGCGGCACGTATCTCTACGAAATCGTCCCCGGCTTCATCGCCGGCTTTGTCTGCGCAATTGTCGCGACGCTCGCCACGAAGAAGCCCGGACCCGAGGTCGACGCCATCTTCGCCAAGGCGACCGGGGAGTAGGGATTCGCATGGCCGTTACGATTGCGGTCGGCACGCCATTCCACTTCTATTTTCCCGTTCGGCGTTGGAACAGCGCCGCGCGCCCATTCAATGCCGTCGGGGATTTGCGGGGCGATGCGGAAGGCTCTGAAACCCGGTTCGAGCAGTTCGATACCAAGTATGCAGGTCTGGAAGATGTCGGATATCGAGGTGTCGGGGTGCGACTCATCCCACCATCCGTGTGTGTGCTGATAGAGGCATTCCGTTGAGCAGTGGGCCCCGTGCCACGCCGGGTCGGCGAGGTCAGGCCAGCCTGACTTGCGAATTTCGCGCATGGCTTCTTCCTTCAATCCGTGGCGGAACATGCCGCGGATGGCGAGCGCGCGGAACTTGCCGACGCCGTAGTCGCCGTCGGGACGTGAACGGACGATGGCGCGCGCTTCGTCATCATCGGCGAAGCCTGAGCCGAGCAGCATCGCGCAGGATAACGGATCTGCACCCTTTTCGCCGATTATGGTGTTCCATTCGCCGGTGGCGGGATCTTTGAAGGCGCGGCGGATGGCGGCGGCGTGGTCGCGCGCGAGGGTCTCGAGTTCGATGGCGCGGGTATCGAAGCCAAGAGAGCGGGCGAGGCGCGCGCCGTCACGCCAGGCCATCCAGAAGACGAGGTTTTGGTACGCGCGCTTCGACAGGTCGCCGCAGTCCATGGCGTAGGCGTGCTTGGAGGTCTCAAGGCGCGGTTCGTGGAGACCGTCGTTTCCCATGCGCGTTGCGAGGTAGGCGAGGTCGCGGTCCGCGGCCGGCCAGAGTTCGCGCGCGAGCGATTCGTCGCCTGTCCAAAGGTAGTGTTCCCAGAGGACAGGCACGAACCATGCGGAAAATTCGTCGGAGGCGAAGAGCCCGTAGTCGCCGGAGGATGGAGGCGCGTCATTCTCCGCGTAGGGCGCGGCGTGAATGAAGCCTTCGGGCGTCTGGTTGAAGGCGAGAATGCGCAGCGCTCCGGCCAGATGCGGGTCGTCCGGGCCGAAGGCGCAATAGACGGTGCGCTGCGCCCACCAGAGGTCGCCGCTCCAGACGAGGCGGTCGCGCTTCCCGCCATCGGCCAGATACGGCTGCGCCGTTGGGTAGACCCAGTTCACCGCCTCGCCGGGACGGTCTTGGTTTTTAACGCAGAGGCGCAGAGAGGCAGAGTTTTTTAGCCGTGTAGAACGTGTAGATCGTGTAGAAGAATCTTCACGTTCTCCACGTTCTACACGGCTAATTTCATTCTTTGAGTTCTCTGCTTCTCCGCCTCTCTGCTTCTCTGCGTTAAA
>JAEEGI010022489.1_pt1 | contig 12445 bp, 9 predicted proteins | sample 8958751 | NCBI WGS metagenome assembly JAEEGI01 (sample SAMN16246545, study PRJNA631951) | gut metagenome | biome: gut microbiome; feature: rumen; material: KS-attached | host: Bos | place: Iran: Karaj | collected 2018-10 | reverse complement strand
TATCATTATGAGAGAGGTATAGAAGAATTTGTTGAAGAGTTAAACGAGGGTAAGAATACTCTACATAAAGTATTCGCTTTTAATGCGTCTCGTGACAATATAGAAGTAGATATAGCTATGCAATATTCTGATTCATATAACGAGAATATAGTTAGTTTTGTTAATAATGTTAAAACTATTGATGGTGGTAGCCATGAAGTGGGATTTAAAACTGCTTTAACTAAAGTATTTAATGAATATGCTAAAAATAATGGGTTATTAAAAGGTAATAATAGTTTTGATGGTAGTGATGTTAGAGAAGGTTTAACTGCTGTTATTAGTTTAAAAATACCTGAAGATTTATTACAATTTGAAGGACAAACTAAAGGCAAATTAGGAACTCCTCAAGCTAGAACTGTAGTAGAATCATTAACTACTGATAATTTAAAAGTTTATTTAGAAGAGAATAGACTTATTGCGAAAGATATATTAGAGAAATCTTTAAAGAGTAAAGAAGCTAGAGAAGCTGCGAAAAAAGCAAGAGAAAGTGCTCGTCAAGGAAATAAACGTACTAATAAAGATAGAACAATATCTGGAAAATTAGCTCAAGCTCAAAGTAAAGATAAGAGTAAGAAAGAATTATTCTTAGTTGAGGGAGATTCTGCTGGTGGTTCTGCTAAACAAGGAAGAGATAGGGCATATCAAGCTATTCTTCCATTACGTGGTAAAGTATTAAATGCAGAAAAGACTAAGGAAGATGATATGCTTCGTAATGAAGAGATTAATACTATCATTTATACTATTGGGGCTGGATATGGTAAGAATTTTGATATAAATGATTGTGAATATAATAAAGTAATCATTATGAGTGATGCGGACGAAGATGGTGGACATATTCAATGTTTATTAATGACTTTCTTTTATAGATATATGAGACCATTAATAGATAATGGTAAATTATTTATCGCACTTCCTCCATTATTTAAAATACAAAGTGGTAAAGATATAGAATATGCTTATACAGTTGAAGAAATGAAAGAGAAGAGTAAGGGTAAGAAGTGTGATATTCAAAGATATAAAGGTTTAGGTGAAATGAATGCAGATCAGTTATGTGAGACTACTATGAAACCTGGATCTAGAACATTAATTAGAGTTAATATTGAAGATGCACAACTTGCAGAGAAGAGAGTTAAGATTCTTATGGGAGATGAAGTTCCTCCACGTAAAGAGTGGATAGAAGAGAATGTTGAATTTACATTACAAGATGATTTTGAAATATAAAATATAGGTGGTGTATTATGCCAAGAAAAAAAGTAGATACAAAAGAAGTAATTGAAAAAATATTTGACTATACATTAGAAGATATAATGGGAGAGCGTTTTGGATCCTACTCTAAGTATATTATTCAAGATAGGGCTATTCCTGATGCGAGGGATGGACTAAAACCTGTTCAAAGAAGAATATTATATTCTATGCATAAAGAACATAATACTTATGATAAAGGATATAGAAAAAGTGCTAAGACTGTTGGAGATGTTATAGGTAATTACCATCCACATGGTGATACTTCTATATATGATGCAATGGTTAGAATGAGTCAGCCTTGGAAAACTAGACTTCCTTATATTGATATGCATGGTAATAATGGTTCTATTGATGGAGATAGCCCAGCTGCTTATCGTTATACTGAGGCTAGACTTTCTAAGATAGCAAATGAAATGTTACGTGATATAGATAAAAATACAGTAGAATTTGCTCCTAACTTTGATGATACAACTATGGAACCCACTGTTTTACCAGCTAGATTTCCAGCATTGCTTGTATATGGAGCACAGGGTATTTCTGCTGGATATGCTACTAATATTCCTACTCATAATTTAAATGAAGTAGTAGATGCAACAATTTATAGGATTGATCATCCTAATAGTAGCTTAGATGAATTAATGGAAATAGTAAAAGGACCTGATTTTCCTACTGGAGGAATTGTCGAGGGACTTAGTGGACTAAAAGATGCATATACTACTGGTAAGGGTAGAATAATAATTAAATCTAAATATGAGATTGATGAGAAGAAAAATCAAATTATTATTACTGAAATTCCATTTGAAGTTAATAAAGCATTATTAGTAAAGAAAATAGATGATATTAGATTAGATAAAAAAATTGATGGAATAGTAGAAGTAAGAGATGAGTCTGCTTCTGATATTAGAATTGCTATTGATATTAAGAAGAATGCTAATACTGATTTAATTATTAATTATTTATTAAAAAATACTGAGATGCAAATTAGTTATAATTTCAATGTAGTAGCGATTGTTAATAAAAGACCTAAATTATTAGGATTAGAAGCTTGTTTAGATGCTTTTATTGCTCATCAAAGAGAAGTTATTAAAAGAAGAACCGAATTTGATTTAGAACATGCTAAAGCAAGATATCATATATTAGAAGGTTTAGTTAAATGTATATCTATATTAGATGAAGTTATTAAAGTTATTAGAGCTAGTAATAATAAAGCTGATGCTAAAGAGAATTTGGTAAAAGAATTTGATTTTAGTATGGAACAAGCTGAAGCTATAGTAACATTACAATTATATAAATTAACAAATACTGATGTTGTTTTATTAGAAGAAGAAATGACTGATTTAGAGAAGAAAATATCTATTTGGGAACAAATACTTAATAATGAAAAAGCTCTAAAACATGTTATGAAGAAAGAATTACAAAATATTAATAAAGAATATGTAACTCCTAGAATTACTGAAATAAAAGATGAAATTACAGAGATAAAAATAGATCAAAAAGATATGATTGTTAAAGAAGATGTAGTAGTATTAGTTACTAAAGATGGATATATTAAACGTAGTTCATTAAGAAGTTATCAAGCATCAAGTGATGATGTTACTACTATGAAAGAAAATGACTATATTATTGGGGAGTATCAAATGAATACTCAAGATACATTATTATTATTTACAAATTTAGGTAATTATTTGTTCTTACCTGTACATGTAATACCTGATATAAAATGGAAAGATATGCCTAAACATGTTAGTAATATAGTTCCTTTAGAACAAGATGAAGATATTATATCAAGTATACCTGTTTATGACTTTAATGATGATTATAATATTATTATTGCTACAAAAGATGGTATGATTAAAAAGAGTAGTTTATCTTTGTTTAAGAGTGGTAGATATAATAAGACTATTACTTGTATCAAATTAAAAGATGGTGATAGAGTAGTAGATGCAATTATTGATAATAAACCTAATGTATTATTAGTTACTAATAAGGGTTATGAATTAAGTTATAGTACTTCAGAAATATCTAATATAGGCCTTAAAGCTAGTGGAGTTAAAGCTATGACTTTAAAAGGTGATTATGTTGTAAGTATTAATAATTATTCTATAGAAGCCGATGAATATTTATCTATTATTACTGATAAAGGTACTGGTAAGAGAATTAGATTAAGTGAAATTCCACTTCAGACTCGTGCTCGTAGAGGTCTACAGATAATTAGAGATGTTAAGAATAATCCATATCAAATAATAAATACATTTATTGTAGATGTTAGAAATAAGATAGGATTAAAGAGTGATAAAATAGAAGAAGTAAAGATAAGTGATTTAGTTATTACTGATAGATATTCTACAGGTACTTCTATTAGTAAGAAAAAAATTATAGATTCATTTGTGGTAAAAGAATTAGAAACTAAAGATAGTATTAATACTACTGAAATAGTTGAAGAAGAATTTGTACCTAAGAAAGAACAAATTTCATTGGAAGAAATAGATAGTAAATTAATGACTATAGATGATTTCTTAAAATAAAAATAAAGTAGATTCAATCTACTTTTTTTGATATGATATTTATGGAGATTGGATATGAAAACTATAAGTAAAATAATAATGTTTTTAATATGTATATTAATTGTTGGTACTATTAGTATTAATTTATATATGACTAATTATTCTAATAAATATATTATAGATATAGATTCATATAAAAAATTAAATAATTTAGATTGTATCATTGTACTTGGTTCTGGAATGGTAGGAGATAAACCTACACCTATATTAGAAGATAGATTAATAAAGGGAATTGAATTATATAATTTAGGTGTTACTGATAAAATATTAATGAGTGGTGATCATGGGAATACATATCATGATGAAGTAAATTTAATGAAGAAATATGCGATTGAAACAGGTATTCCATCTAATAATATATTTATGGATCATGCGGGGTTTTCTACATATGAGACAATGTATCGAGCTAAAGAAATATTTAAAGTAGATAAAGCAGTTCTTGTAACTCAAGAATATCATATGTATAGGTCTATTTATATTGCTAGAAAAATGGGAATAGAAGCTTATGGTGTTACTACTGATAATTTAAAGGGAGATAAGTATAGAGAAGCTAGAGAAGTACTTGCGAGAAATAAGGATTTCTTTAGTGTTATTATTAAACCAAATCCAAAATATTTAGGAGAAGAAATTCCTATTAGTGGAGATGGTAATTTAACTAATGATAAAGATATAGAAGAGAGTGAAATAAATGAATGAATTAATGGAATTAGTAGATAATTTAAAAAAAGAGTTAGATAAGAAAGATGAAATAATTGATATTAAGAAATATAATAAAATAATATCTTGTGATAAAGAATTATTAAAAGATATAGAAGAGTATAATAAAACTATGGATAGTAATATTAAAAATAGAATTCTAAGTAATGAGAATTTTAATTTATATAAAGAAAAAGAAACTAATTTGAATTTCTTAATATTAGAAATTAATAGTAAATTAAAAAAGATTAATATAAAAAAGGATTGTTTTAAATGAAAGTAATTAGTGGTATATATAGAGGAAGAAATATAGAAGGTTATCATTTAGAGGGTACTAGACCTACTCAAGATAGAATAAAAGAAAATATATTTAATATTATTGGTAATGATATAAGAGATAAAATTGTATTAGATTTGTTTTCTGGATCTGGTTCTTTAGGTATAGAAGCAGCATCTCGTGGGGCTAAATATGTATTTTTTAATGATTATAATAAAGATAGTATTAAGATAATAAATAAGAATATTAATAATATTGGTATTAATAATTGTACTGTTATATATAATGATTATAAAAATACATTAAAAAATATAGATGAAAAGATAGATATTATACTATTAGATCCTCCATATGATAGTAATTATATTGGTATATGTATTAAATTAATTAAGAAATATGATGTGTTAAATAAAGATGGATTAATTGTATGTGAGACTGATGATCTAGATAAGATTAAATATAATGAAGAATATGTTTGTATTAAGAATAAAAAATATGGGGATAAGTATATAGTAATATTAAAGGAAATATGATATTATTAATATAATAAAGGGGAATAATTATGAATAATAAAGGTTTTGCATTTTCTACTATGTTATATGGTTTTATGATAGTAGGTTGTTTATTATTTTTAATAATATTAGGTTTAATGTCTACTAATAGAACTAATACTAGAGAAATGATTAATTCAATAGAAGATGATTCTGGTAGAGTATCTGTAGCTGGTAAAATTATTTCTGCTCCTCAAACTGGAAAAGTTTATTATGATTTTGATGTTCCATTAGGATATGGTGGTTGGTATAAGATTGAAGTTTGGGGTAGAAATAGTTATGCTGCAAAAACTGTGAATTTAAAGGAATTAACAGTAATAAGAATTTTTTTAAGTAGTAATACAGATACTACGGATCCTACTACTGGAGTGGTTGAAGATACAAGTAATACTAAAGCTTGTAGTATGAATAGACTTACTGCGGGATCTATTGGGGGTAGTTATTCTACTGAAGAAGCTGCGAGTGCTGCTTATGATGCTTTAAAAATAAAAGAGTATTTAAAAATATCAGATTGCAGTGCTGGAGATGGATTAATTGTTTCATCAGGTGGAAATGGGAGTGGAACTATTACTCAGGTTGGTGATGGTATTGTTAAAAGTGGTAGTAGTTATAAAATAACTAGTTATAGCATTAATAATAGTACTGGCACAAATTATTTTACAGTTAATAGTATTGATACAAATTATAAAAATAGAGCTAGGGTAACGTTTGTATCTAATGAAAGTACTATTTCTGGAAGTGGAACAGTTTCTGCTTCAACTGTTTGTAAGGCAGGCCATGCTGGTGTTTATTATATAAAGAGAAATTCAGATGGTAAATTTAAAGCATATACATCTCCTACGAATAATAGTTTTGCAACTTTTACTGGAGAAAGAAGACAGAAATGGTTAGTTACTTGTAAGAAGACTTATGGTAATTGTGGAGTATATAATCTTGCTCAAATTCATGGCTATGATTGGACTTGTCCTAGTGGTTATACTTATTATAATGCTGTATTTTAAGTAGTATTTGTTACTACTTTTTTATTTTACATATTAATTAGCACAAACTATTGACAAGTGCTAAAAATAGTTATATTATACTATTAGCACTTGAATAAAAACAGTGCTAGGAGGGATTGTATGTTAACTAGTAGACAAGAGAATATTCTAAGATTAATAGTTGATAAATATATTAAGAATCCTGTACCAGTAGGGAGTAAATTATTATCTAAGGAATTAAAATGTTCTAGTGCGACTATTAGAAATGATATGAGTAATTTAGAAGATTATGGTTTCTTAGAAAAGACACATACTTCTAGTGGTAGAGTTCCTAGTGAGGCTGGATATAGATATTATGTTGATCATTTGATGGAACCTAAAAAGATGAATGCAGATGATATGAATAAGTTACAGATAATTGTTAAGAATAAACAATTGGCATTATCTGATGTTATTACACAGAGTCTTCAAATTATTAGTGATATGACTAATTATACAACTATATCTTTAGGTAATAAGGCATATGATAATTTGCTTAAGAAGATAGAAGTTGTTCCTATAGATGATGATAATATGATTGTATTAATTGTGACTGATAAAGGTCATGTTGAACATAAGAATATTCATTTAGATGGAGTTTCTGTTGAAGATATTAAAAAGACTGTTAATTTGATTAATGAATTAATTGTAGGTACTCCTATTAGTGATATTAATAGAAAATTAGAATTTGAAATTAAACCTATAATTGGTAATTATGTAATACAACATGAAAAATTATATGAAGCATTTTATAATGTTTTTCAAGATTTTACTAAAGAAGAAGTTAATATTGTAGGTAGAAATAAAATATTAGAACAACCTGAGTTTACTACTAATGTTGATCGTATAAAAGAAATATATAGTAAGATAGAGTCTCCTGAATTTTTACAAAAAATAGAACAAGATAATGATAATAATATTAAAGTGTTTATTGGAGATGAAACCGGAATAGAAGATGATGTTACAGTTATTAAGACTAAATTCAAAAGAGGAAGTGAAGAGGGTACTATCGCTATTGTAGGTCCTAAGAGAATGGATTATGATAGAGTACTTTCTATGCTAGAATATTTGAAAGATAACATAGAAAGGTAGATATATGGCAAAAGAAGTAAAACAAGAAAATAATATTAATTATGAAGAAGAGTTTAATAAAAAGAGTAAAGAATTGAATGATTTAACATTAAAATATAATGAGTTAAGTGTTCAATTAGAAGAGTTAAAGAAAACTAATGAAGAGTTAGTGGTAAAGATTAAAACTTCTCAAGCAGAATTAATTAATTATCGTAAGAGAAAAGATGATGAAGTATCTTCAATGTTGAAGTATGCGAATGAAGATTTGATTAAAGAATTAATTGATGTAGTAGATAATTTTGAAAGAGCTATATCTATTGATGAAAGTAAATTAAGTGAAGAATTAATCAAATTCTTAAGTGGATTTAAACTTATGTATAACAATTTAGATACTATATTAAAGAAATATGGTTTAGAAGAAATTAATCGTGTTGGAGAAGAGTTTGATCCTAATTTAGAAGAAGCATTGATGACTGACAAAGTAGAAGGACATAAGAATGAAGAGGTGCTTGAAGTATTATTAAAAGGATATAAATTAAAAGATAAAGTAATACGCCCAGCTAGCGTTAAAGTGAATATAATATAAGGAGTGATAAAATATGAGTAAAATAATAGGAATTGATTTAGGTACTACAAATAGTTGTGTTGCTGTATTAGAAGCAGGACAACCAAAAGTTATTCCAAACCCTGAAGGAGGAAGAACAACACCTTCTGTAGTATCATTTAAGAAGGGTGAAAAAATAGTAGGAGATAGTGCTAAAAGACAAGCAATCACTAATCCTAACACAGTATCTTCAATTAAGAGATTGATGGGTACTTCTAAGAAAACTGAATTAGATGGTAAAAAATATACACCAGAAGAGATAAGTGCGATGATTCTTTCTTATATGAAAGATTATGCTGAAGCTTATTTAGGAGAAAAAGTAACTAAAGCAGTTATTACTGTTCCAGCATACTTTAATGATGCTCAAAGACAAGCTACTAAAAATGCTGGTAAGATTGCAGGACTTGAAGTAGAAAGAATTATTAATGAACCTACTGCTGCTGCATTATGTTATGGATTAGATAAAGATGAAGGACAAACTATCTTAGTTTATGACTTAGGTGGTGGAACATTTGATGTATCTATTCTAGAAATAGGTGATGGTGTATTTGAAGTTAAATCTACTAATGGTAATAATAAACTAGGTGGAGATGACTTTGATAAGAAGATAATGGATTATATCTTAAAAGAATTTGAAAAAGAAAATGATATAGATTTATCAGAAGATAAAATGGCAATGCAAAGACTTAAAGAAGTTGCTGAAAAAGCAAAAAAAGATTTATCTAGTATGAAAGAAACACAAATTAGTGCACCATTCATTGCTAAAAATGAAGATGGAGAACCTGTTCATTTAGATATGACTTTAACTCGTGCTAAATTTGAAAATTTAATTGAAGATTTAGTCGAAAGTACAATTGAACCAGTTCGTAAAGCATTAAAAGATGCTAAAATGACTAAGAAAGATATTGATAAAGTAATTTTAGTAGGTGGATCTACACGTATTCCAATGGTTTATGACTTAATTAAAGAAGAATTAGGACAAGAGCCATCTCGTGAAGTTAACCCTGATGAAGTAGTTGCTTGTGGAGCTGCTATTCAAGGCGGAGTAATTGCAGGAGACTATAATGATATAGTATTAGTAGATGTTACACCATTATCACTTGGAGTTGAAACTTTAGGTGGAGTAATGACTGTATTAATACCTAGAAATACTGCTATACCAACTACTAAGAAAGAAGTATTCTCTACAGCTCAAGATAATCAACCTGCTGTTGATATTAGAGTTCTTCAAGGTGAGAGAACAATGGCTGCTGATAATAAGACTTTAGGTAATTTCCAATTAACTAATATTCCACCAGCACCTCGTGGTGTTCCTCAAATAGAAGTTTCATTTGATATAGATAATAATGGTATTGTTAACGTTACTGCAAAAGATTTAGGTACTAATAAAGAACAATCTATTACTATTTCTAATTCTTCTAACTTATCTGATGAAGAAGTAGAAAAAATGAGAAAAGAAGCTGAAGCAAATAAAGCAGAAGATGAAAAGAAGAAAGAGGAAGTAGATACTCGTAATGAAGCTGAAGCATTAATCTTCCAAACTGAAAAAACACTTAAAGATTTAGGTGATAAAGTAGATGAAGACGAAAAAGAAGATATCGAAAAAGATATTAAGAAATTAAAGAAAGCTATCGAAGATGGAGATATCGATGATATCAAAGAAAAGAAAGAGGAATTACAAGAAAAAACAACTAAGTTAGCAACTAAAATCTATGAAGAAGCTGCTAAAAATCGTCAAGCAGAACAAGAAAATGTAGAAGAAGATGAAGATGACGATGATAAAAAAGATAAAAAGAAAAAGAAAAAAGATGACGATGTAGAAGAAGCAGATATTGAAGAAGATTAATTAATAAAGTTCTAGTTATCTAGAACTTTATTATTAGAGGAGAAATATGATTAGATATAATAATAGAGGCGATGTGCCAGAGAAATATAAATGGGATTTAACTAGTATATTTGAAAATGATGAAGTGTTTGAAAATACTTATAAGGAAGTAGTAAAAATTGTTGATAAGTTAAGTACTTATAAAGGTTGTACGAAAGATAGTAATAAGTTATATGAGTTCTTAAAATTAGAAATAGATACTACTGCTATAGTAGAAGATTTATATGTATATAGTTATTTAATTAATGATCAAGAATTAGGAATAGAATCTAGTATTGTTAGAAAAGAGAAGATAGAAAGATTGCTAGGAGTATTAAACAATAATACTAGTTTCTTTGGTCCAGAATTATTAAAGTTAAATCAAGAAGAATATAATAAATTATTTGATAATACTAAGTTATTAGAATTTAAATTTAATTTAGATTATATATATCGTAAAAAAGAACATATATTATCTGAAGATAAAGAGGTAATAGTAAATGATCTAATTACTTCTATGAATCATTTTGATGATATATCATCTAATTTAAGAAATAATGAGATTGACTATGGTAGTATTAAGATTAATAATGAAAAGATTAAAATTGCTCCTAATAATTTTAGATCATTGATGAAGAATAAAGATGAGAATATTAGAAAAGTAGTTTATAGAAAATTTAATAAAGAATTAGATAAGTATGGATCTACATTCGCATCTCTTTTAAATAGTTATGTTAGTATGAATGATAAATTAGCTAATATTTATAATTATAAGAGTTCTTGGGATGAAAAATTATTTAATTATAATATTAGTGATAAAGTATATAAAACTTTAGTTAAAACTGTTGAATCTAATTTAGATTCATTACATAGGTATTATGAGTTAAAGAGTAAAATCTTTAATAAAGATAAATTGAATGTATATGATTTATATTTAGATATGGCTAAATCCGATAAAAAATATAGTATTGAAGAAGCTCAAGAATTAGTCAGAGAAAGTACTAAGATATTAGGTAGTGATTATAGTGATAGAATGAATAAAATATTTGAAAATAGATATATAGACTATTGTCAATATAAAGGTAAATGTGCTGGAGGGTATTCATTTGCTACTATAAATAATGATTCTAGAATACTAATGAGTTTTAATGATGATTTAGAATCTGTTTCTACTATTGCACATGAAGGTGGACATAATGTTAATCATCAATATTTGAAAGAATTTAATTCTAAACAATATGTTGGTAATGCCAGTATAAATGCTGAAGTTACATCATTATTAAATGAATGTTTATTATCTAATTATATTGTAGAAAATGCTAAGACTAAAGAAGAAAAATTAATGGGATTAGAAAATATATTAGGAGTTATTGTATCTAATTTATTTGGTGCTGTTAGAGAAGGAAAATTAGAAGAAGATTTTTATAAAATAGTACATAAGAATGGTACAATTACTCGTGAATATTTAGATAAGATGACTAAAAAATCTTTAAAGAAATATTATGGTAATTCTGTTAAATTAGATAAATATAGTAAAAATGGATGGATAACTAGAAGTCATTATTTTATGAATTTCTATCTATATAGTTATGCAATAAGTATTAGTGTGGCATCTAGTATTGCAAATAAGATTATTAATGGAGATAAAGAAACATTAGATAAATATATTGATTATCTAAAATGTGGTTCTAATATGTGGCCAGAAGATGCATTTAATGTACTAGGAGTTAATATAGAAGATGAAAATGTATATTTAGATGCGATTAAATATTTTGATTCATTAATTGATAAGTATTATGAAATATTAGGAGAATAGGAGGCAAGCTATGAATAATAAAGATTATTATAAAGTACTTGGAGTAGATAAAAATGCTTCAAAGGATGAGATAAAAAGTGCTTTTAGAAAAATGGCTAAGAAATATCATCCTGATTTAAATAAAGATAATCCTGAAGCGGCTGATAAATTCAAAGAAGTAGGGGAAGCTTACTCTGTTCTTTCTGATGATGAAAAAAGAAAATTATATGATCAATATGGAAGTGCAGCTGTAGATGGTTCTCGTCCTAATCCAGGTGCAGGAGCTGGTTTTGGTGGCTTCTCTGGATTTGATGCGGCTGACTTTGGAGGATTTGAAGATATATTTTCTTCATTCTTTGGAGGAGGATTCTCTGGTTTTGGAGGAAATTCAAGAACTGAATCTCGCGCTAGACGTGGTAGTGACTTACTTATGCAAATTAAATTATCTTTTGATGAAGCAATATATGGTACTGATAAAAAGATTAATTTAGATGTAGTTGAAGATTGTGATGAGTGTTCTGGTAAAGGTGGATTTCATTCTAAAACATGTCCTACCTGTGGAGGTAGCGGTACTGTTCAAACTAGAACAAATTCAATATTAGGTCAAATAGTTACAAATAGTACTTGTCCAGATTGTAATGGTAAAGGTAAAACTTATAAAGAAACATGTTCTAAGTGTAAGGGTACTGGTAGAGTTAAAAAGAATAAAAATATTACTGT
>JAEEGI010022488.1_pt1 | contig 12445 bp, 10 predicted proteins | sample 8958751 | NCBI WGS metagenome assembly JAEEGI01 (sample SAMN16246545, study PRJNA631951) | gut metagenome | biome: gut microbiome; feature: rumen; material: KS-attached | host: Bos | place: Iran: Karaj | collected 2018-10 | reverse complement strand
GTCGATCAGGTTGTCGCCTTCCTGCTCATCCTGCCAGGCGAGCGTGCCGTCGCCGAAGAACTGGATGCGGCCCACGCCGTTTTCATAAACGACCGTTTCGGTATCGGTCTCGCCGTCGATCACCACGTCGGTGCGCACCGCATCGGCATAGTTGATCCGCTGGGTGTCGGGGTCGAAGCTGCCGTGCATGGTCCAGTTGCTCGATTCCGTTGCGCTGCTGCCCCAATGGACAAGGATCACGGCGTCGGCATCGCCGTCGGCTTCGATCGTGATCGTGCAGCGCCCGGCGGTCGTATCGGTATAGGTGCCGGCGAAGTCCGTTACGGGGTTCTGACCGGTCTCTTCACTGCTGCCGCCTGCCTCGCTGTTGAACCATACCGTCACGTAGCTGTAGCCTTCGGCGGCGGTGTAACTGTTGTTTTCCGCAGTCTCTTTGTTCAGCTCGAGACTGACACGGTAGCCATTGCCGGCCGCTTCTTTCAGCACGGTGTAATCCTTCGCGAAGGCTTCATAGCCGCTGGGTTGAAGCTTTGCGACCAGATTTTGCAGCGACCGGAGCGTCAGGTCGGTACTTTCGCCGTATTCGCCGACGATCAGCGTCAGGTCGTCTTTGCTGCCGAACGCGGCGGCAGAAAGCTTGCCGCAGTTGATATAGTTGCTGATGAAATCTTCCGTCAGCGGATCGGTGTATGCCAGCGCCTGTTCATCAATGACCATCTCGTCGAGACCTTCCATCTTCCAGGCGGACGTCGCGTAGAGCTTGTAGGTCGTCTTGCCCTCTGCACTTTCAACAGTGAAGTAGGGGTTTTCCTTTTCGGCATAGCCGAGACCTGCGAGGTAGCCGGACATCAGCGTATTGTTCATACCGTAGTAATCGGCAAGCGCGCCTTTGAGGAACATCAGAACGGAATAGGTGCTGTAGTCGCCTTCCTGTGCCGTGGCGACGATGTAATCGCCGTCGAGGGTAAAGACGAACGTGCCGTTGACGCCTTCGTCGCCGGTCGCCTTGACGGTGATGGCGTTGCCGTCAAGCGTCTCTTCAAACGCCGTTGCGCTGAAATCGGACTTCCACTGCACGTAATCTGCGTTCGTCTGCAGCTTTTCAAAAATGCCTGCCATCGGATTCGTTTTCTTTCCGCAAGCCGCAAAGGAAAGCAGCATGGCGGCGACCGCCAGCAGCGCGATCAGCGATTTACCTGTTTTTTTCATAATTAATTGCCTCCTTGGCAAGGGTTCTTTTGGTTCAGTCTGCCGAGGGATGCGGCATAAAGCCGTACAGCGCCGCCGCGGTCTTTTGAATCGGCATGGTCTGCAGAATGATGTGACCGGGTCCGTGGATCACGGTATTGAACAGACCTTCGCCGCCGAAGAGAACGTTTTTCGCGCCCTTGACCGTGACGGTATCGATGGAGCAGGTCGCGTCCATCGCGGCAAGATAGCCGGTATCCACGATTTTTTTGTCGCCCGCGGGAATGTCATATTCCACCGCCGAGCCGTCGATCTCCAGAAAGACGACACCGTTGCCGGAAAACTTCTGCATGAGAAAGCCTTCGCCGCCGAACAGACCGGCCTTCAGCCGCTTTTGGAAAAAGACGGAGATGTCGATATTGCCGCAGCCGGCAAGGAACGCGCCCTTTTGCGCGATCAGGGGCTTGTCGGGCGTCACCTGCACGGCGCGGACGGAGCCGGGAAACGAGGACGCGAACGCGATCTCGCCCGGCTGTCTGGCGATATAGCGGTTTTGAAACAGCTTTTCGCCGGTGACCAGCCTGCTGAACATTTTGCCGATGCCGCCACTCTGGGTCTGCATCTCGATCTCGTCGTCCATCCACGACATCGAGCCGCCCTCGCAGATCATTTCCTCGCCTGCCTCCAGCTGACAGAGCAGCACCGGCAGATTTCCGCCTTTGAGTTCGTACTTCATAGAAAAGCCTCCGTTTCGGTTTTATTCTTGTTTATTAGTATATCGCACTTTCTGTGACAAAAGTGTTGCAAAAACTTGCGAAATTTGTAAATTCATCACACTTTTGTCACGCTTTCCTGCTATAATAGTAAAAAATATTTTTGGAGGTACGTTCCATGAAAAAGCTATTCAGTATTCTTTTCGCCGTTATTTTTATCGTTTTCGGTGTGATCACGATCGTTTCCGGCGCGCATAAGCTGCAGACCAAGGATCTTTACGACGCTTCGACGACCGCGCAGATCGTCGGCATCGAACGTGAATGGACCGGCACGGACGAAGACGGGTTCGACCAGTATAACTATCATGTTTATGTCACATACGAAGTCAACGGCGTGCAGTAGGAACAAAAGGAATATCCGGGCTACAGCAGCTCCATGCAGAACGGCGACGAGATCGAGATCCGTTATCAGTCCGCCGACCCGGAACAGATTGCCGAAAAGAACATCACCGGCAACGCGATCATCTTCATCGCTGTGGGCGCCGTGCTGATCGTTGTGGGGATTCTTTCGGGCGTCAAAGCGATTGTTCGCCCGTAAAGTACTTGGTTCCTGCCGACAACGCGGTATCATGCAGCTACACGGCAAAGAGAGCGCGGGGAAGTTTGATGGTCTTTATATCAACAAGGCAGGCGGTTCATATTGCAGTGGAGCTGTGGGGTGCGCCCTTCCTTCGCGGCAGCTTTCTCCCTCTCTTGAATCGCAAAGATTGCATAACCATCGAAGATGTTTATTTGCATTTCTTGTTGATGATCCTTGTACGGCAAGCCAAATTGGTTTTCATGAGCAATACTTGCCATAAAAAGAATGCGACGGGATCGCTCCCGTCGCAATTCTTCTTTCAATTTTGAAATCAAACGTACTGCCATATAACTCCCCTTGATTTTTCCGATTCTTGATGTATAATAAAGGCAACCGGTGATAAGCTAACGGGTTAATAATGCATTAGTGCACTGGCAAGGAAAATCGAACTAATAACATGCAGAGGATTGGTAACGCTTGCAAACATTTTGCAAAAAAGACTGCAAAAAACGGCATAATATTAGCAAAAATCAGCGGTGATAAAATTAAGAAAAGGTTTCGGAAACCCCAGTAAAATAAGGGATTTCTCCACTTTTTTAGTTACAAAATTATCCCTCAGGGGGGTCGCTCCTAAGGGTCAGTTGAGGGTTCGATTCCCCCAGGGGGTGCCAATCTGGATTTCAGATATCAAGAAAAGCCGGCAAGCCCTTTCGTGGTGCGTTGCCGGCTCTTTCTTTGTCACATAAATCTTCATTTTTATCCTCTTGAACTGCAAGGGTAAAATATGCTATACTGAGATTACATTAAAAATTCCAAAGGAGGTTGCGGCTTTGCAGAAGATTCAAACAAGCGCCCTGCGGTTTGTGGACGAGCAGGGCAGAACAAGGATTTTCAACGGGATGAATATCGACGATAAGCTCGTTGACTGCACAGCGTTCCGCTATCCGCTGGACGAGGCGTTTTTCAAAAAGTACCGGGCAAACGGCTTCGACCTTATCCGCTTGGCGGTCACCTGGCAGAATCTGGAGCCCAAGCCTGAACAGTATAACGAAAGCTATCTGCAGTCTTTGGATGAAATCTTTGCGCTTGCTGAACAATACGGCGTTTACATTTTGCTCGATCTGCATCAGGATCTGTATTCGCAAAACGACGGCAAGTGCGTCGGCGACGGCGCGCCGAACTGGGCTGCGGTCACCGACGGTGCAAAGCCGAGGATGCCGCTGTTCGTCTGGGCGGACGGCTATTTTCTTGGCAGATGGGTGCGAAAGGAGTTCGACCATTTCTGGAACAACACCCCCGTTCTGGGCAAGGGGCTGCAGGACCGCTACTGCGATCTCTGGCAGATGCTCGCCCGGCGCTACGGGAACAGTCCCGCGCTCTTCGGCTACGACCTGATGAACGAGCCGTTCCCGGGTTCCTGCAGCAACCGGATGTTTATCCGGCTCGTGAGCGGCGTTGCAAAAACCGTCGCTTTCAACAAAAAGGTGCCCCGCGGCAAGCTCTTCAAAGCCGCGCTGAAACGGGACACCCGGACGATTCTCGACTGTATCGGCGGCGACGTGATCCGCGACGCCGTCCGGAAGATCGATCCCCTTGAGGCAAAATTCGATCTGGAAAAGTATTCTCCGTTCCTGAACAAGACCACCGCCGCGATCCGGGAAGTCACGGACAACGGGATCGTGATGATGGAACAAAGCTATATCTGCAACACCGGGATTAAGCAGTCCGCACCGCCGATCACCGTGAACGGCGTCCGCGAGAAAAACCAGTGCTTCGGCCCGCACGCCTACGACTTTTCGGTCGACACGCCGCTGTATCAGTACGCGAACGCGTCCCGCGTGAAGGCCTTTTTCGGCGAGATGCGTCGCACGCAGCTGCGGCTGAACGTGCCCGTGGTCGTCGGCGAATGGGGCGGCTGCAGCGACAACACCGACACGTCGTGGTTCCCCCACGCGTTCGAACTGCTCGATTTCTTCGACGAAATGCAATGGGGCCAGCTCTACTGGGATTACCACGGCGACGATATGGACGCGCCGCTGATGACGATGCTTTCCCGCACGCATCCGGTAGCAGTCGCGGGCGAGATCATCCGCTACGGCTACGACAGAGAAACCGATGTGTTCCAGCTCAGCTTCAACGCCGGCGAAGCGGGCGAAAGTCTCATTTATGTACACAAACCGTTCGTCATACCCGATGAACTGGATTACAGCATCATCGAGCTGTATGAAAACGGCGCAAGCCTCATCGGCGTCAAAACCGACGCAGGCAAAAACAGCATCACGATTCAAATCACAAAATAGGAGGCGAACCACATGGCAAAGATTCTTGGTCCGGCAATCAAAAACATTCCCTGGCAGGATAAACCCGCAGGCTACCCCTATCCCGTCTGGCGGTACACCGAAAACCCGATCATCACAAGGGACAATCTGTTCTTTGCGAACAGCATCTTCAATTCCGCGGTCGTGCCGTACGGCGACGGTTTTGCGGGCGTGTTCCGGGTGGACGACAGAACGCGGTACCACACCCTCGTCGTCGGCTACAGCAAGGACGCCATCCACTGGGATCTGGACGACAAGGTGATCTTCAACGGCTACGACCCGCGGCTGTGCGAGATCGAGGGAAAGTACTATCTCACGTGGGTGAATCTCACACCCCACGGCACGACGATCGGCGTCGCGGTCACGGAGGACTTCAAGGCGTGGACTCAGCTGGAGGACGCCACCTACCCCGTCACGCGCAACGGCGTTTTGTTCCCGAAGAAGATCGGCGGCGAATATGTGCTGCTCGTGCGTCCCTGCGACAGAGGCCACACGCCCTACGGCGACATCTTCATCCAGCGCAGTAAAGATCTGAACTACTGGGGCAACTACCGGTTTGTGATGGAACCCGTCCAAAACTGGGAGATGACCAAGATCGGCGCCGGACCGACGCCAATCGAAACGGACGAGGGCTGGCTGCTGTTCTACCACGGCGTACTGACCAGCTGCAACGGTTTTACCTACAGCATGGGCGCCGCCATTTTGGACAAGGACGAGCCGTGGAAGGTGCTGCACCGCGCAGACAGCTTCCTGCTTGCGCCGCACGAGCTCTATGAAACCGTCGGCGACGTGCCGAACGTCGTGTTCCCGTGCGCCGCGCTGACCGATGCCGCAACCGGACGGATCGCAATTTATTACGGCGCCGCGGACACCACCGTCGCGCTTGCGTTCACCACCGTTGACGAGGTGGTCGATTATATCAAAGCGCACGATCTGATCAAATGAGTCTGCAAAAGAGCCGAATAAAAGCACAAAAAAACGCCGCCCGGTCGGGCGGCGTTTTCTGTGTTGATTTGAAAAAACTTATCCCACGTTCAGCGCGTCCAGCGTGGTCTGACGGCCGCCGTAAAGGCCCATCGGCTCCACATGGATGTCTGCCGCGTTCACAAGGTCGGTGCCCTGCTCTTTGTTGAAGTCGTCGAGATACGGGAAGTGCTGGAAGTAGTTCGCGTCCATCTCACCGCTGTCAACCACTTTGTTCGGCTGGACATAGTCGGTGAATTCCACGATCTTGAGGGTGACGTCCTTCTTCGCAAGGATCTCCTTCGCCACTTCGAGGATCTCCGCGTGCGGGGCGGGAGATGCGGCAACGCTGATCTCGGTGCCCTTGAGCGCGTCGTAATCGACGTCGGCGGCATAGCCGTCGCCCGGGTTCTCGACCACGGAGATCACGGCGCCGTCATAGCTGGCGGCGATGTAATCGGCGACGTCCTTGCTCTCCAGCGCGGCGACGAGCGCCTTGATGCTGTCCTTCGTCTCGTCCCCGTTCTTGACGGCAACGATGTTGGAGTACGCGCTGTAGGCGCCTTCAATGAGCAGACTCTCTTCCGCCGGCTTCATGCCCGCGGCGATTGCGTAGTTCGAGTTGATGATAGCGTAGTCCACGTCGGGTAGGATGCTCGGGATCTGCGCGGCTTCGACTTCCTTAAAGGAAATGTTCAGCGGGTTTTCCACGATGTCGTTGATCGTAGCGGTGATACCGGCGCCGTCCTTCAGCTTGATGATGCCGTTTTCCTGGAGCAGAATCAGGGCGCGCGCTTCGTTGGTCGTGTCGTTCGGCACGGCGATCGTCAGCGTTTCCTTGCCGCCGCAGGCAGCCAGCGCGAACAGGCTTGCAGTCAGCACAGCCAGCACAAGAAGAATGGATACTGCTTTTTTCATAGATGATATCCCCTTTCAGGTTTTTATATTGCGAAACGGTAGTTCTCGCATTACAGCGATTATACCCCGTTTTCGTCCGCTTTGTCAAGTCGCTGCGGCTCGTTTCTTCTGCGTTCGGCGAAGAAATCGCGCAGCAGCCGTTCGCTCTCTTCCGCGCGCAGGCCGCCGATCACCTGCGGCGCGGGCGCAAGCGCGCCGTCGAGCAAAGACGCCCGGCTCACCACAGCGCCGGCCGCTTCGTCATACGCGCCGAAGACCACACGGGAAAGCCGCGCGTGCATAATCGCGCCGCAGCACATCGCGCAGGGTTCGAGCGTCACATAGAGCGTACAGCCGTTCAGCCGCCAGTCGCCTTTTCTTTTTGCCGCGTCGCGGATCGCTTCGATCTCCGCGTGCGCCGCAACGTCGTTTTCTTCTTCGCGGCGGTTGCGGCCGCGACCGATCATCACGCCGTTTTCCGTTATGACGGCGCCGACGGGGACTTCGCCCGCCGCCGCGGCTTCCCGCGCGAGGCGCAGGGCTTCTTCCATAAACTGCTGCATCCCGTCACCCCGCCGTATCCACAAATTTCGCCGTGAACCAGACGATCAGCGCCAGCGCTGGCAGCATCGTCGGGTTCAGGAAAAACGCGAGCGTTTTTGCGCCGAAGGTGTTCTCTGTCCGGACAGCCGCAGCGCGGCGCGGACGGCGCAGCAGCAGAACGAGAAAGCAGATCGCCCCGACAAAAAGCAGCGCATAGGTCACAACGCTGTACAGCAATCCGACCACGTTTTCGTCCATCCGCTCCATCAGATAGGTAAACACGAGCGACACGGTGTTGTTCACCGCGTGGATCACGATCCCCGTCCAGAGCGTGCCGGTGCGGATGCTCAGGTAGCCCAGCGCAAAACCGACGATCAGCGCGAACGGCGCCTGAATGAGGTTGCAGTGCATCATTGCGAACACGAGCGACGCCATCACAATGGCAAAGCCGTCGCCGTAGCGGCGCAGGTGACCCATCACCACGCCGCGGAAACACAGCTCCTCCACCATCGCGGCGACGACCACGACGCGGAAGAACGAGACAAGGATGCCGAGCGGGCCGTCCGGCAGCGGCAGATCGGGGGAAGACAGTTCCAGCCCGAACGATTCCAGAAACGCGATCAGATAGCCGGAGACCGTGTTGGCGAGGACACAGAAGCCGACGCCGGCGGGGATCGCGAGCAGCAGACTGCCGCCCGATTGCGGCGCGCCGAGCATGAGCGGATCCCGGATCCCGGTCACGCGCGCCATTCCCTTGCCCGCCGCGAGAAACGGCAGCAGCAGGCACACGATCACCAGAAGGATATCCACGCCCGCCTGCATCAGCGGCTGTGTGGTGTACGCCTGATAGAGTCCGAGCAGCGCAAGTCCGGTCACCAATACGTTCTGCAGCAGAATATAAAGCAAAATCGCGCCGCCCGACAGCGTGCCGAGCAGGCGAATCTCGCGTTTTTCCCGTTTGGCGGCAAACACGTCAAACGGCGGTTGATAAGGCTCCATGGTTGTCACCTCAGGTATAGATCTCGCCCACAATGGCGTTGACCAGCCGCTGCGGCAGCGCCTTTTGCAGAACGGCGAACACTTTGTACTGCGTGCCGCAGGTCGAAAGGGGCTTCGGATGTTTCTTTGTCGCGAGATGAAAAACGGCTTCGGCAAGCTGGCGCGGTGTCATACCGTTCTGTTCGTCGTGTTCCATCGTCGCGACGCTCTTTTGGACGACGGCTTCATAAGCGCCGGAGCTTTCGCTCTTTTCGCGCGCGGCGGTAAAACCGGTCTTCACGTCGCCCGGCATGAGCGCGCAGACGGTGATATTAAACGGACGCACCTCGTTCGCGAGGGCGAGCGTCAGCGCGTTGATCGCGCTTTTGGAGGCGGAATAAAAGCTTTGGAACGGAATCGACAGGACCGCCGCCATCGAGCTGATGTTGATGATCCGGCCGCCGCCGCTTTGCCGCAGATAGGGCACCGCCGCCTTACAGCAAAGGAAGCAGCCGAAGAAGTTAACGTCGAGCTGTTTTTTTGCGCTGTCGAGCGCCGTGTCCTCCACGGCGCCGGAGATCCCGAAGCCGGCGTTGTTCACCAGAAGGTCCAGCCGTCCTTCACGTTCAAACACGGTCTGAAACGCCGCCTGTACCTGCGCTTCGTCCGTCACGTCGCACGAGAGGTGGCGCAGCGTTTCGCCGTCTTCTCCTACGCGGCGGCTCAGCCCGTAAACACGGTAGCCGTTTTCGCTCAGCAGCTTTGCCGTTTCCAGACCGATCCCGCTCGACGCGCCGGTCACGACTGCGATCTTCATTTCGTTCCCCTCTTTACGCTTCGTTCGGTTCTTCCTCGGTCGCTTCGCCCGGCTCTTCTGCGGGTGAAGCGGTAATCTCTTCTTTTGGTTCCTCTGCCGGTTCATCTGCCGGTTCCTCTGCCGGTTCATCCGCCGGCGCGTCCTTGTCCGCGTCTTTGCGCTGGGCCGTTCTCTGGTCGGCGCCGACGCCCTCCGTGCTCGAGGGCACAAAGAGGATCTTGAACGTCATCAGCATCAGACGGATATCTTCCATAAACGACTGCCGCGCCACATAGATCAGATCCATCTGGACCTTGTCATAGGGCGTTGTGTTATATTTGCCGTAGACCTGCGCGTAGCCGGTCAGACCCGCCTTCACCTGCAGCCGCAGCGCGAACTCCGGCATCACGTCCTCGTACTCCTTCGCGATCTCGGGACGCTCCGGGCGCGGACCGACCATCGACATCTGCCCAAGGAAGATGTTGAAGATCTGGGGCAGCTCGTCGATCCGGCATTTGCGGATGAACGCGCCGACACGGGTGATGCGGTCGTCGTTGTCTCCCGCCAGCCGCGCCACGCCGTCTTTTTCGGCGTCGCAGCGCATGGAGCGGAACTTGATGATATCGAATTCTTTCCCGTTGAGCGTCAGACGTCTTTGCTTATAGAACACGGGACCGTGGTCGTCGAGCTTGATCGCGATCGCCGTCAGCAGCATCACAGGCGAAGAGATCACGATGGCGATTGCGGAGAGGACGATGTCCATCCCGCGCTTCATCACCTTATAGATCAGGCTCGAGTTGCTGCGCTTGCAGCGGTAAACCGGAACGTCCATCAGCTGGATCGTCTTGCCGCCGCGGATGATCGTGTCGGAGATCTTCGGCTTGATATACGCCACCTTGGAATGGGCGATACAGTATTTGACCACCTCGTTGCGGTAGTCCGCCGGCACGCCGCAAAGGAAGACGGCGTCCAGCTTTTTGAGATAGGAGAACAGCTCCTCCAGGCTCGTCTTTTCGGAGTTCACCGTCCGCACGACGCGGAAGCGCTTGTCCATGCTGCGGATACCCTTGAGCGACAGATAGGCGTCCACGTTGTTGAACACCACGATCGTCTTTTTCGGCGCGTGCAGTTTGAAATAGATCGCGTCGATCACGACGACCCAGACCGCCGCGAACACGGACATGGCAAGGAACATCAGCACAAACGGCCAGATCGACACCAGCCGGTAGCTGATCAGCGAAAAGATCAGGTAGGCGACGCCCTGCAAAAAGCCGATGGCAATCACCTGCGAGAAGATCAGGTCGATGACGGTGGACGTGCCGACCATGAAGCCGCCGTAGACCTTGACGAAGGTCGTGTAGGTCAGCAGCATCAGCACGAACAGGAAATAGTTACCCCAGCGATAGAACGGCGTGGGCGCCGCGGGGTTGAACTTTTCGACCCAGAGCCAGTACATCGCTCCCGCAAACAGCAGGGAGATGGCGAATTTGAACAGATACAAAATCGTCTGTTCCTTCACGTATTTTTTACCCATGCTTCAATCCTCTGCTTTCTCTACTCGTTGTCGTCATGGCGCGCCGTCTGTCAGCGCTGCATCAGCGTGGTGGCCTCCAGCACGTCCGCCTTCCATTTGAGCACCGCGTCCTCCTGATAGGTCTGCGGGATCGCTTCATAGACTTTTTTGACGTTGTCGCCCTTTGAAAGCGCGCCGGCGGTGCGCAGCAGCACGGGGAGGTTCCCGATGCCGCGGGTGGCGCGGGCCACCAGGTCGGTGAACGCCATGCCCTTGTCGCTCTTGCCGCGGCCGAACGACATGTCGCTCTCGGTGATGATACCTTTGTCGAACAGGAAGTTGACGCCCTCCACCGCGGTGCAGAGCAGCACGTTTTTGAGGATGTCGATCGAAGCAAAGTTCTTGCCGAAGTGCAGCATATATTTGCGGTTATAGGGCCAAAGGGTCTCTTTGGAATAAAGCTCTTCTGTGTCTTCGATCACGGTCTCTGCAAGGATCAGTCCGGCGCGCATCGACGCGCAGATGCCGGAGCCGCTCATCGGCTCGGTCATGTAGGCGGAATCGCCGACGGCCGCGTAGCCGTCGCACACCATCACCGACAGCGGACGGCGCACGGGGATCTGCTCCTGCGTGCCGCCGCGCAGCAGCGTTTCGCCGATCTGCGGACTGAACGCGCGCATCTCTTCGAGCGTCTTTTGCAGCTTTTCTTTGCTCATGGGCGCCATGCGGCCGATCAGCACGTCAACGTAGCTGTCCTTGGTCACGACCCAGGAGATGCCCCGCTCGCCCTGATGCATCAGGAAGATCTCATACGACACGTCCGGGTCATGCCCTGGGATTTTGTCAAAATAGGCACGGTAGGCGTAGAAGCAATCGCCGTAGCCGTAGTCGCGGTCCACGTTGCAGCATACGGGCAGCCGGGACCGGAGCGGCGTGTTGATGCCCGCCGCGTCGATCACGAGGTCGGCGTCCACCACGCCGTCGGAGGTGCGGATGCCGGTCACGCGCAGACCGTCCATCACGGGACCCAGGATCTCGGTGGAATAGATGATCCGCACGCCGCTCTTTTCGGCGTTGTCCAAGAGGATCTCATAGAGCTTCTTGCGCTCAAACATCGCGGAGCCCTTGCCGTTGGACGGCACCACCAAAGGCGCCTTGAGGTTCGGGTTATAGTATTTCATGTCGCCGTTGAAATCGATCTTTTCGGGATCCGGCGTCTCCAGTCCGCATTCCGCAAAGATATGCAGATTGATCGCGTCCTCCCAGTCGTAGCCGAGGTCGCTTTTGATCTTGCGTTCATATACCGTTACGTCGTAGCCCGCCTGCGCCAGCTTCGCCGCGGCGATCAGACCGCCGTGTCCCGCGCCGGCAATGACAATTTTTTTGCCCATAGTGATTCTCCTTTATGCAAAAGCTGTTTTCTTCGTTTGCGGCAAACCGGACTGCCGCACAATTCCAGTGTTATATTTTACCATATTTTTTTTAATATGTAAAGAGAAAAACAGCAGTTCGCACTTCGTCTTCCGCGGCGGATGTCTTCGGAAAAAGTTTACCGTTTGTTCACCGCCGCGCAAACCGGGTGCAATCATCCGATTATATGATAAAGCGACACTAGGGTTTTTGCAAAACCGCAGCAGGCGGCACGCAAAAACGAAAGGGGTTGTGCTTTGTGCGAAGAAGCGCCTTTTACCTTCTGCTTGCCGGCTGTGCACTGGATCTTCTGCTGCCGGCTTTGCTGGTTTTGCTGGTGCTGCGGGCCGGCCTTTCCGAAGGAGCGGCATCCGGCTGCTTTTTGGTCGTGTCGCTCGTCTTCCTTGCTGCCACGCTCGTTCTGCGCGAAGCGAGGCCCCTCAGCCGCCCGGCGCGGCGGCTGCTGCTCGGCGTCAACCTGTTCAACGGCGTGCTTTCGTTGGGCATCCTTGTGGTTTTTGTGCTGCTGATCGTCGGCGTTGCCGG
>JAEEGI010022487.1_pt1 | contig 12445 bp, 10 predicted proteins | sample 8958751 | NCBI WGS metagenome assembly JAEEGI01 (sample SAMN16246545, study PRJNA631951) | gut metagenome | biome: gut microbiome; feature: rumen; material: KS-attached | host: Bos | place: Iran: Karaj | collected 2018-10 | reverse complement strand
CCTGGAAATGCATCGTCTCCGGTTCCATCTCGGGAACTCGATTCCATCTCCACCTCCAGAAGGAATAATTGATTTCGAATCCATCGCGGACAATCTTCATCCAGCGCTCTATTCCATATTCTTCATCCTCGCAGCACACACGGCCGTCGGCGTCGGAAAAAGCCTTGTGAACCTCTTGTTCAACGTTTCTTTTCTTTTCGTAAAATTTCACTTCCTGCCCTCTAATGGGCTCGCCGGAGATGGCATTGACCAACTGGAAGCAATGATAGTTTTTCGTCTGTATCACCTTCAAGTCAGTACACTTGATTTCCTGCATGGCATCTTGAGCATCGAACTTGTCGTCGGCAGAAACCACCAGCAGCCAGCGTCCCGCCTCGAGGGCCGGCACGTCGAAAAGGATGCTACGGGAGTTGTACTTGTCGGAAGTGTCCACATCCAGCTCCCAGTGGCGGAACACCTTGGGGGCTTTGACACGTCCGTTCTCATCCTCTTCATAGCGGGCAATACCCATGTAGAGACGGCCCGTATTGCGGTAGCTCAGCACATGCAACGAGGGCCGCCCTGGGATAGCCTTTCCATTGTCATAGCTATAACGTGGGAAGAAAATCTCCGTCTGCAGAATTCTCTCTTTCAGCTCCAGCGCCTCCCGGCCGCCCGCACTCTTCGGCGCCAGTGCTATCGCCGTGTCGCAGTAGCGGAGGGCCTCTTCGTGGCGCCCTTGGTTGTTGAGTTGCTTTGCCAGACCGCTGTAGAAAACAGTCTTGAGCATGCAGGTGCTCGCGCGATACTTATTAATATACGACTTATACAGTTTCTCACGCCCCTTGTTATCCATTTTCGACACCCCGCACTCCAGCAGATAGTAGTCGAGGAAGATGCGTATGTCGTCGCCATCGGCCTGGTGGAAATCAATCAGTCGCTCTATCAAACTTTCTGCATCTTCTGGATTTTGTGCCGCCAGCGCATGCACCACCACGTCGAACACCGTGGGGGTCATGTTCACTCCCTTGCCATCTGCTATGCCGGTGCAGAAGCGTTTCACGCGGTCGGCGGGAGTCCTCTTCAAGAAGGCTTCGTCCATCAGCGCGCTGTCTTTCTCGCCCAGCAGTGCATAGCAGACCGCCCTCTCGGGAGCCTCCAGGCGCGGCAGGATAGCTCTGAAGCGCGCTGTCGCGCTGTCGGCGGCATCTTCCTGATACAGCATGCCAGCCTTCATCATATACCACGCCGCGGAAAGCAGCTCGTTGCTGTTTTTCGTCCGCTTATAGACCTGTTCGGCCTGCACATAGGCCGATTTGTAGGAACCGTCGTCGATGAGTTTCTCCACCTTCTTCCAGTCGGTCTGGGCGACTGCCGGATTGAAAATTGAAAATTGAAAATTGAAAATCAGGCTGACGCATACGACAATGCGCAAGCAACCGACCACCGACCCTTGACTGCTGACTTCTTTCATAATTAATCCTATTAAAAGAAAACCCCTACGGCGTAGAGGCTTTCATGATGATTGTTGTCTTTTTAATTCTTTCCTGTAATGATAAGCTCCGCTTTCACACTGCTGAAGCCTCCGCCCTTCTCGTTGAGGGCCGCGGCAGCGGCACGCTTGATTTCATTCTTCGTCATGCCGGCGGTAGAGATGCGCGTAGCGTCGATGCCCTGCTTGATGAACCAGTTCTTGATGCTTTTGGCTCTGTCGAGGGAGAGGAGCATATCGGCTTCAATGTTGACACCATAGCTCTGTACATAGCCCTTGACAAGGAAATTCACTTCGGGATGGTTGCGGAACATTGCCACATAGTCCATGAGGACGGAGTCATAGTTGCCGATGAGTGTAGCTTCGCCGCTCTCGAAGTCGAGATTGCGGATGGGGAAGGTAGAGCCCCTCTCCGTACGTTCAAGGTCGAATTTCATTATGGTGTCGCCCTGTTCCATGAGGGTGCGTGAGTTGAACTCACGATAAACTGAGAAGTAGCCGTCGCGTTTGGCATAGAGGAGATAGCTGTAACCAGGGATAAACTTCACCCTACCGCCACGATAGTGTTCGTCCTTGATAATCGTACGTTCGCCACCCTGGCCACCACGTTCGAGAATCATCAGGTTCACATCCACATACTTCTTTCCTTTCCGATCGTAGAAGACAAGGATAGGCTCATAGGCATTCACGTGCACCGACACTTTAATCGTATGTCCCTGCCCGTTCACCGTCCGGTTGTCCAAAACAATATAATATTCTTCTCCAGCACGCACGGGAATGGACTTGATATACTTGCCCGACTGGTTCTTCGTCAGCATCACGTCGGTGGCGTCGCAGAACATGCCGATGGTGGGTTTGGCATCGGGAGTGCTCTCCAGCGGCGGCAGATCGTCGCCGACCTTCTTCTGTGTCTTCCGCTCGTTCTTTCGTGCTTCAGCCTCAGCCTTTGCACGTTCCTTGTCGCTCTGCATCACCGTCTTGAACATCTGAGCGCTGTCAATATTACTCATATTGACGGCCACTGGGGTAACTTTGTTGAGCATGACCTGGTTGGAGAAATAGTTGCCCGTGTTCTTATAGACGAGAAAATCGTAGTCATCCCATGGTGACTGCTGGCTGATGCTGATTTCCAGTTCGCCGTTGTAGGGCACTGTGAACTTGTACCATACAGAGTTGTGTTCACGCTCGAAGATGTTCGGGTGAGCCTTGTCGGCTACAATTTCCTGGATGCGACCAGCGCCGTCCGGGGCAGAGGTGGGTCCATAGGGCACATCCAACTCAAGCTGTATGGGAAAGAGGCAATCGTTGCTGTTGGCAGGCAACGTCACAAAAGATGGAGCTGGAGGAGTCTCGCTTTTTTTCTTTTTCTTGTTCTTATCTGTCTTCTCGGTTTTGGTCTTCGAAGACTTCTTCTTGCTCGACTGAGCCTGTACATCGGTCGCTCCTAGAACGAGTGTACAAGCCAAAAGGGCAATCAAAAAACGTTTCATTTTATGCATGATAAAACACAATTTTCTCGGCGCAAAAATAATAAAAAATTATTGTTCAAAAAAATAAAAATTCATAATTTTTCATACACAAATGATTTTAAGATAATTACGTCACATATCGCAGTCCTGTTGGCTATGGTAAGCATTGGTTTGTAGGATGTTTTTTTGTCGGATGAGAAAGTTTTAGTACTTTTGCAATACTAAAATAATGAACAATAAAACCTAACGCCTTATGAAACGCATTGCAATTATTGTAGTTATGGCTCTCCTGAGTCTGGAAGTCTCCGCAAGATCGGTACATTACTTCACTTTCAGCCAAGCCTCCCGGACGGTGAGCTACTTGAACGCGCAGAGAGAAATGATGATCTACTGCGGATACGAATATGAGATTCCCACTTACGTTCTTATCAACGAGGTGTGGATGGAGCGTGTGAACTCTGCCTACTACGAGCTGTGGGTCTATGGTTACGACGCCTACACGGGCGACGAAATCTATATGCCGCTGGACCTGCAATGCGTGTGGCTGTACAGTGGCGGACGAATGTACAACGCTGCACAGTATCTGCGGTTCAGGGTAGAGGTAAGGATGCCCACACTGACATGGTATATACCGCCCTATCTCCCCTATACCCGGGTGATGCACAGGCCAGGATACTTACGCAGTTACCACTACGACATACACCGTCATGGGTGGATGCCGCCGGCCTACACCTACGGTCCAGGCATGCCTCCTCCTCCCCTGCCCTACTACTACATGAGACCGCCCACGGCTCCCGCACCCATGCCTAGCGGTTCCTGGACTCCCGGCACCAACCGTCCCTCGGTCAGTGTTCCTGAGCAGACCCGTGACCACAACCCCAGCACTGGCACACAAGTGAGAAGCAGCCACAGTTCCAGTAGCGCCACTCCCTCTGGCCGCACGACAGGAGGCAGCCGTGAAGGGTCAACAACTGAAAGCTCCACTCGCACCTCCGGCTCTGATAACGGAACCGCCACCACGCGCGAAAGGTCCTCATCTGAAAGCCGTGGCACTTCTGCCACACGGACAGAGACTGAATCCCGCGGTTCTTCTACCTCACGCTCCTCTGCTGAGACTCGCGGAACCACACCGACACGTTCAACGGTAGAATCGCGCGGCACAACAGAACCTGCTACCACTTCACGCACCACGAACAGTACACGTTCCACAAGCACTCGTGCCACTTCCCCCTCCAGTAGCAGAGCTTCCGGTTCTTCCTCGACAAACGGCCGTTCGGAATCGTCCACCAGAACTTCCTCAACACGCTCGACATCCTCGCGCAACAGCCGCTAAACACCTCTAGACAATGAAACCCTCAGAGTTACCTCTGGCTCCCGACGGAAGCCTATACCATATCAGACTAACAAGCAGCACCTTGGCCGACAAGGTGCTGCTTGTTGGTGACCCTCAGCGGGTCGAGATGTTCAAAGACATCTTCGAAAGCGTCGAATTTGAGTCGCACAACCGCGAGATCCATTCGCTCACAGGCATCTACCACGGCACCCACATGACGGCCTTGTCGACAGGCATGGGCTGCGACAACATCGACATTGTCATGACCGAGCTTGACGCTGCGGCGAATAACCGCCACCTCCAGATTATCCGCATCGGCACCAGCGGCTCGCTGCAAGAAAACATCGACTGCGGCAGCCACGTAGCCTCCGCCTATGCCATCGGACTGGACGGCCTGATGAACTACTATAAAGAGTGGGAAACAGAAAGCGGGAGATGGGATAATATGGAAGAGTCCTTTCTCCAACACATGCAACTTGACCAGCGGCTAGCACAACCCTATTGCGTAGAAGGAAGCAAGATGTTGCTCGACAAGATAGCCTTCGACATGCATCGTGGCATCACCGCTACCGCCCCGGGCTTCTATGGTCCTCAAGGACGTACGGTCAGACTGCACCCCTCCATCAGTAATCTGAACGAAAAACTGGCCTCTTTCTCCTACGACGGCCTCCCCGTTACCAACCTTGAGATGGAGACTTCGGCCATCTTCGGCTTCAGCCACCTCCTCGGCCACGAAGCCCTTACCGTCTGCCTCATCATTGCCAACCGCCCGAAGGGTACTTTCCTCAATGACTATCACAGCCAGATGCGCGAGCTCGTCGGCACCGTGGTGGAGAGACTGGCTATTTGATGCCGGGGCGGAGGAGTTTGATCTGCTCGTAAGCCTCGTTGATTTCCTTCATCTGCTCGGCAGCGTTGCGCTGCATCTCCTCGCCCATGCCGGCCACACGGTCGGGGTGGTATTTCATAGCCATCTTTCGATAGGCCTTCTTCACCTCGTCGTCAGTGGCATCCTTGGTGATACCAAGGACCTTGTAGGGGTCTTTATTGTAGCTTCTTCCTGAATAACCTGATTGTTTGGAATAACCGGAACCACCATATCCCACATGTCGCTCATAGATGGAGGTGTAGTCGCTCTGGGAGACTCCGAGATACTGTGCAATGAGGTGCAGCATGTTGAGCTCGGTCTGGTCGAAGGAGCCGTCGGCACCGCTGATTCCGAAGAGGAAGTCGACCATGTGGTAACGGGTGGTATAGTCGGTGTTGACCTTGATCTGGGCGCAGACCTGATTGATGGGGATATCTTGCTGGACGAGTTGCTGAAGGACTTTGAGCAGCTCTTTCCCTCGCTCTTCGCCATAGTTCTGGAGAAGGAATTGCTTTACATAGTTGAGTTCGCTTTTCTTCACCTGTCCATCGGCTTTCATGACGGCAGCGATGAGAACCATCAGAGCGACATTGATGTCGGCCTGGGTGCCGGTATTATGGTAGGGACCACGATGGGTAGTGCTGTCTGAGATGAACTCCGCCGATCCATCGAATGACTTGCCCAGCAGGTATCCGAGCAGGGCGCCAATGGGTCCTCCCAATGCCCAGCCAAGTCCAGCAAATAACCATTTTGTGAAGGCCATATAGGTTTATACGTTGATAGGGGTTATTTTTTGTTTTTAGGGGTAAGGTGACTGTAGATGATTGATTGGATGTCGGTGCGGACATTCATGCGGGCGAGGAGGTTGGGCGTCGCCGTGGGGGGCACTCGATTGGAGAGGAACACATAGACGAGGTCATACTCGGGGTCAACCCAGAGCATAGTGCCAGTGAAGCCCGTATGGCCATAGGAGGCCTGGGAGGCTTCGATGCAGGCGGGGCCTTTGTTGGGCTGGGGTTCGATGAGCGTCTTGTCGAATCCGAGGGCGCGGCGGTTGCCCTGCTTGGCATAATGGCGGCTGGTGAAGGTGGCAATGGTTTCCCTGTCGAGGAAGATACCCTCTTTGACTTCGCCTCCAGTGAGGAGCATCTGCATGAGTCTGGCGACATCCTCAGCATTGCCAAAAAGTCCGGCATGTCCACTGACTCCGCCCATAGCGAAGGCGTTGGGGTCGTGGACCCGCCCTTGAATGAGCCCGCGCAGGGTATCGCGTTCTGTGGGGGCTATACGGGCGACGGGGATTCCATGGTCCAAAGGATTGAAGGCGAGGTGAAGCCCCATGGGTTTGTAGATGGCCCCGTCGACATATTCGTCGAGAGGCTTTCCGCTGATGCGTTCGACCATATCGGCCAGGAGCATGAATCCGAAGTCGCTGTAGCAGTAGTCGTTTTGGGGACGAAGACGACTTTGTGCGACGAGGAGGAGGATGCTGTCGCGGTTGGAGGTCTGCTGCCAGAGGTTGTCAAATGCTTTGAGGCCGGCGCAGTGGCTGAGGGCCTGCTTGACGGTGATTTTTTCTTTGTCGGTACCTCTGAGGTAGGGCAAATATTTGCTGAGGCGGTCGTTGATGTCGAGACGTCCGTTATCGTACATGTACATGACAGCGAGGGTGGTGGCGCAGACTTTTGTGAGGGAGGCGAGGTCGTAGAGGGTCTTTGTTGTCACCTTGGCGGCTCCCTTGTCATAAGTGAGATGGCCGTATGCGCGGTTAAGGATGGTCTTTCCTTTGTGGAGGATGACAATCTGGCATCCAGGCATGGCATGAGCCTCGATGGCAGCATTGACGACGGAGTCGATGCGGCGGTCCAGATGGAGGTCGAGGTCGGCGACAATCTCCTCGCAGGCGGCGGTGCGGTCAGCACCGGGTACACGGATTTTTTCGTTGATATAAGGGAGCACAAGGTCCTGTTTGGCTTTGAGGACGCGGCGGCAATGATAGTCGATCTGCTCACGCAGACTCTTGTCTTTCAGTGCCGCCTCTTTGATGGTCTGTATGGACTGCGGCACATCGGGAGGCAGGAGGATGATGTCGTTGCCAGCGCGGATGGCTTGCAGTTCTGCTTGTCCTCCGGAGTAGGTATTGGTGATGCCTTTCATGTCGATGCCATCGGTGATGACAAGACCATCGAAACCGAGATTGTTTCTCAGCAGGTCGGTGACGATGGCAGGGCTGAGCGAGGAGGGACGGCTTTTGTCAAGCGCGTTCACTTGCAGGTGGGCAACCATAACGCCTCCGACACCGGCCTTGATGAGCCGATTGAAGGGATAGGTGTCGATGGTGTCGATATAGGCGCGAGAGTGGTTGATGACGGGCAGTTCGAGGTGGCTATCCTTGTCGGTGTCGCCGTGGCCGGGAAAATGCTTGGCGACAGCCAGCACACCCTGGCTCTGCTGACCGAGAGCATACATGATGCCGAGCTGGCTGACACGCTCGCGGTCGGTGCCGAAGGAGCGGGTGCCGATGACGGGGTTCTTGGGGTTGGAGTTGATGTCGACCACAGGAGCGAAGTTGATATGGATGCCCATCATGCGGCACTGGCGGCCAATCTCCTCTCCCATACGGTAGACGATACTGTCGGCGTAGTGTTCCAACTGTCCAAAGCGGGCGTTGCGGGGGAAACTGTACATATCCTTGAGGCGCATCCCTAGTCCCCATTCACCATCGATACACACCAACAATGGTACTTTGGCGTCTTTCTGGAGGCGTCGCGTCATTGCGACCTGCCTCTCGGCGGTGCCGACGAAAAAGCATACGCCACCAACTTTGTATCCATTCATGGTCTTGGAAAATTCGGCTACCTGTTTGTCGTTCATGTCCAGCGGCACACGCACAACCATGAGTTGCGCGGTGCGCTCTTCAAGCGTCAGGGTGTTCATGACGGAGTCAACCCATCGGGACGAGTTCTGTGCGGCGGCGGGAGTGAAAAGCGAGGTGTGAAGGACGATGAATATGCTGGCGCAAAGTATGGCACGAGTGAGCTTCATATTTCTTGTTTCTTGGTTATGAGGGTTAATAATTCATTATTCACATACGCAACCTGGCGTTGACGCGGGTTGCCTTCGTAGTTCAATATGACATAGTCGGCACGTCGCATCATTTCCTCGGCGGGCATTTGATTTCGGATGCGCATGAGGAGCTGGTCTTCGTCGGCACAATCTCTCGCTTTGAGGCGTGCCAACCGTTCGTCGAGAGAGAGATAGACACAGATGACTTTATCCATGAAAAGATCAAGGCCGTAATCGTATAAGATGGCACTTTCGAAGAGGACATAGGGAGAGGAGGAATGCAGGAGGCAAAAGGTGTCGAAATCGTCCATTACGCGCGGATGCACCAAAGCATTGAGAGACTGGAGTGCATGCTTGTCGGAGAAGACTTTTTCGGCGACACGTTTTTTGTCTATCGTCCCATCGAGATTAAAAATGTTGTTGCCCAGTACGGATCGGACTTCGTCAAGGAAAGATGGATCGTTGTAATAGGAGCCGGCGACTTTGTCTGCGACAAAAGCAGGGATATGAAGGCGCTCGAATTCCGCTACAACAGTAGTTTTTCCGCAACCCATACCACCAGTGATGCCAACACGCTTCATTGGAACTACTTTATGACAACGTACTTGACTTGATCGGGAGCAAGGGTGTGGATGCGGACCGTTTGGGGAAACCTGACGAGGCGTGGGGTGAGCAAGGAGCTCCGTGGGGAAGCGTCGGCATAGTCGACAGCAACCTCGAAACGGTCGGCAGTGACAGTGGTGATGTCACGTCGAGGTACCCAGACTTTAAGGGTGACCTTGTCGGGGTAGAGATTCATTCTAATGAGACTGTCGAGACCTGTGACGATGATGGGAAGGGTATATTCTCGCTCGACATACTGGTCAACAGGGATAGTGAGGGTAACTTTGTCGGTGGAAGCATAGACATCTGAGGCACGCCACGATGTGTCGAGCATGAGGTCGAATGTACCGCTTTGGGTGAGTGAGTTGATGCCTGTGGGCACAACGGAGACTTTGTCGATTTTAGAAAGTACCTCTTCATCGCCAAAGAGTGTTATTTGTGACGGGCTGACAGAGGGCTCTCCATAGAGACCATAACCTTCCGCAAAGGAGGTTTTCACATTGCCAATGTCCACCGGGAGGATTTTGCTCGAACGTTCAGAGAGGACTAGACGCAGGGAGTCTTTCAGACTACCCACTTGTTGCATACCCAGTTCAGAAAGTTTTCCGGCAAGACTCTCACCCAAATCGTCGACTGAAACCGACCTGCAAAGCAGTTGTTTTTTCCCTTCATGGCGCACGAATTGACGCACATTTTCCCCATTCATGTTGATTTCCAGGACCAACAGTTCTTTCTTAAGACTGAATAAGAGGGCATTAAACCCCGAGGACTGCACCTGGATAGTCACAGCGGAATCGGCACTGAGTACCACATAGCGACTTTTGTCGAAGCCTGTCATTTCCACTTTCACCGCGAGCGAATATTCCCGAGGTTCAGACATCGCCACAGCAAGCCACACCAGCGTCGTCAACGCCAATATAACCATAAATGTCAATGTTCTATGCCGTGGTCCGTTTTTCATGCAGGGAAAGGAGAATGAAAGAAAAGATCAATTCCTAGCCTCTGGAGCGGGTTGAATCATCGATTTCTCCACGGTGACGATAACACCGTTAGACACTTCTACCTCTACAGTGTAGGTGTCAACAGAATGTACCTTGCCATAAATGCCTCCAGAGAAGAGTACGCGGTCGCCTTTCTGCATCTGTTCACGGAAAAGACGTTCTTCTTTTTCTTTCTTTCTTTGGGGACGCATCATCAACACCCACATCAGCACAAGAAGTGCTATCATTAAAATCATTGACATAGTTTCTTTATTTTTTTGTTGTTATTATTTTTTAATGTTCAATATCCAACTCTCGCAACGATTTGCAGCGTCTGCCGTCCAGGCTGAGCGTTGCTTACCACCGTCACTGTCTCGTAGGTATCACCATATTTGCCGGAGCTGTTAAATGATACCGTCAGGTAGCCGTCTTCACCAGGAGCGATACGTCCCTTGGGAAAGCTAGGCACTGTACATCCACAACTGGCACTGCAGCTGCTGATGACCAGATCTTTCTTTCCCGTGTTGCGGAAATGGAAACTATAGCTCACCTGCTCGCCGGCAGAGAGACTGCCAAAGTTGTGCATAAGTTCGTCGAAGGTGATTTGTGCACTCGAAGCGGAGTCAAAGTTGTCTATCACATCGACATCAAGCGGTTTTACGTTTTTCGGACCTGTTTTTTCCTGGGTGTCGGATCCTCCACAACCAGACAGGGCCATTGCCACCAAGGCTACCATAAAAGATAGTTTCTTCATTCCCATTGATTGTATTTATTCTTCAATTTTCTTTATCATTCCCTTTGATCTCAACTCCGCTATCAGTTTGTCGAGGATGCCATTGATGAAAAGACGACTGCGTTCCGAGCTGAACTCTTTCGACAGCTCTATGTATTCATCCACAGTGACCTTTTCTGGAATTGAGGGACACCCTGTCAGTTCTGCCACAGCCATGTTAATAAGCAGTACGTCCATCTTAGATACACGCTCGAACTCCCACCCTTGAAGATGTCCTTTCACCAGCTCTTCGGCCTCGTCCCTCAAGGCCATCGTGTCGCAGAGGAGTTTGCGAGCGAAGTCCATATCGGCCTCATCCTTTCCTGCTCTTTTGTCATACATTACAGGCCAGACAGACGATTCGTCGAAATTTTTCTCATCCAAGGTCTTTAGCATCATAAAATTATATTGGGCAATCTGATCGAAGTCGTCTTCCCAAAGCAGACTGCGCTCACCGACTACACCTCGCAGAGCCTCGCGGTTCATCAGGTAGCGGAACAGGAGAATGGCGAAATCCTTGTCCTGATTGAAAACAGCGTGCTGATCGTGGTCGGCATGAAGGTTTCCTTCCACATATTCCTTGTATTCATTTCTTTTTCTGAAATCAAGGAATGCTTCACGGATAAGATCCTCATGAGTCTCCCAGCAACCGCACCAGTTCTCCCGTGCCTTGCGCAACTCGAAGTTATCTGCTATTCGTCTGATAAAGACATTGTCCAACAGGCGCAAGCTGGGATTGAGATCCTCTTCCGAGGGACGGAATTTTTTCTTTCCTTCTTCCATCACAGTGGCTGCCACTTCCACAAACCGTGGCAACAGGGCTACCTGCAGCACTCCAAGTTCACTGAGTTTCTGGATGTGGTATTCGAAGAGTTTCGCCACTTCGTCGGCGGTCTTATCTTCATATCTGCCGGCATAAACAGCCTGCAACACCTTGCTTCTCAAAAAATGTCTGCTCAGCATACAATATTGATAATTTTCTTTGGTACAAAAATAACCTTCTTCGGCTCGCCGGTCATCCACTTGGCACTTTCCGGCGCGGCTTTTACAGCGGCAAGAGCTTCCTCCTGTGTGCATGAGGCCGGAAGTTCAAGCATGAAGCGCATCTTGCCGTTGAACTGCACGGGGTATTTCACCGTATCTTCCACGAGATACTGCGCGTCGCACACAGGCCACTGGGCGTCGCAGACACTGCTCTCGTGTCCCAGCTGGTGCCACAGCTCCTCTGCGATATGGGGAGCGAAGGGTGCGATGAGTACCGCCAGCGGCTCCAGCACCTCGCGGCTGCCGCACTTGAGGTCGGTCAGTTGATTAATGGCAATCATAAAGGTCGACACCGACGTGTTGAAGGAAAAACGCTCGATATCGTCGGTAATCTTTTTGATGGTCTGGTGGAGCACCTTGAGTGCCTCCTTGGTCGAAGTATTCTGAATACTCTGATTATTCAGAGCGTTGTCATATAGTTTCCAGAACTTTTTCAGGAAACGGAACACGCCTTCGATACCGTTGGTATCCCAAGGTTTGGCCTGCTCCACAGGGCCAAGGAACATTTCGTAGAGGCGTAGCGTGTCGGCACCATAGCGCACTACCAGGTCGTCCGGATTCTGCACGTTGAACATGCTCTTGCTCATCTTTTCAACCTCCCATCCGCAGATGTATTTGCCATCTTCCATCTCGAAGCAAGCATCCTTGAACTCGGGACGCCACTGGCGGAAGCGGTCAATATCAAGTACATCGTTGTCAACGATATTGATATCCACATGGATGGGGGTCACATCGTCCATATTCTTGACGAGACCTTTTGAAATAAAGAGATTGTTGTCGGCCTTGCTCCTGTAGACAAAGTTGGAACGGCCTTGGATCATGCCTTGGTTGATAAGTTT
>JAEEGI010022482.1_pt1 | contig 12447 bp, 6 predicted proteins | sample 8958751 | NCBI WGS metagenome assembly JAEEGI01 (sample SAMN16246545, study PRJNA631951) | gut metagenome | biome: gut microbiome; feature: rumen; material: KS-attached | host: Bos | place: Iran: Karaj | collected 2018-10 | reverse complement strand
GCCGCGGACAACTGTTTGGCTCATAGGCAAACTTTTTAGCAAAAATACAAAAAAATGCCTTATTTGTCCGGCATCTTCAAGGTCAACCTGCCGGAATCACCACCCGGGAGTCGCTCCAGACCTTTATTTCGCAGGGGAGGTAATCCGATGCGCGGACGGAGTAGGGGTTCTCCTGGAAGAACTGCGGCGACATTGCCATGAGGGGGAACCACGACGACTGAATCTGTACGACGATGCGGTGGCCCTTCTGGAAAATATGGGCTATGTCGTTGAGGGTGAAGTCGATGGCCGTCCGTTCTCCCGGCGTGACCGGCTCCGGAGCGGACAGGCTGTGCCGGTAGCGGGCGCGGAAGACGTCGCCCCTCACAAGCATACGGTAGCCGTCGGGCCTTTCGTCGATTATCTTTACAATGAAGTCGGCGTCCGTGGTGGAAAGGGTTACCATAAGGTGCACGGGAACCGGTCCCTCAGCCAGAAGGTCCGCCTTAAGTGGTGCGCCGCGGTAGGTCAGGACATCCTTCCTTCCGTCGATAAAGCGCTGGTCTGCAGCCATGTAGTCCTTATTGCGACCGTTGGTAATACTGTCCATATACGGTACCGGGTCCGAAGGGTCGGAGACGTACCGCCTGGCACGTGGCGGTCCGCACGGACGCTTCTGCGACAGCTTGCGCCCCTTCAGGTACAGGGAGAGGCCGTTCTGCCGCTGCGGCGGCCAGTCGGGATGGACAATCAGGTCCCGGGTGGCGTCGAAGGCGGCGCTTTCGTCCGAGGCGCTGGATGGGATGACTTGTACGGGAGCGGGCCGCTGTCCCTTCCCCTCCAGATAATAGGCAAAGAACGGATATTCAATCTCTTCCATGAAGTAGTCGGTCGAGCCGGCAACGAAGCGGGAGTCGCCCAGTCCGGTGTAATCCGAATCATTCCAGCCGCCGTGCGACCAGGGGCCGTACGCAAAATATGCATCCGTATCGGGAGACTGACGGCGGATTGCCGCATAGGTCTCGATGGCGCCGTAGCAGTCTTCGGCATCATAACTGCCGCCCACTACGAGCACCGCCGGACGCACGCCGTACAGCCTCGTCGCTACGTTACGTTCCTGCCACCATGAGTCGTAATCGGGATGCTGAAGCATCTCCTCCCAGAACGGGACGCGTTCTCCCAGATTTGCCGTAAGCGAGGGGAAATCAGGGAATTGCATATAGTAGCTGTAGATGTCCCGGTCGATGGTAATAAGGGATTCGGGCCCCTTGTCGGAAGGCCCCCGGCGGACGCGGAAGAATGAGGCCGCAAACGGGTACGTGTCAAGCATCCACACTCCGTTATGATGCACGTCGTCCCCCCGCCACCAGTCGGTCACCGGAGCCTGGGGCGACACCGCCTGTAGTGCAGGGTGCCCGCACTGGCCGGCGAGCGTGGCGTAGAATCCGGGGTACGACACCCCCTTAACTCCCACGGCCCCGTTGGTCCGGGTATGCCTGAGCAGCCATTCCACAGTATCGAAGGTGTCGGTGGCCTCGTCCGTCCGGTCATATTTAGAACCGGCGGGCTTGAGCGGACGGATGTTCTCATAATCGCCTTCGCTCAGATAGGTCCCGCGGACACTCTGGAACACAATGATATAGCGGTTCAGCGAGTACATCCTCATCCAGCTTCCAAGGCTCCCCGCAAACTCTTCCCCATAAGGCCCGATCCCGTAAGGGGTGCGGATGATGATGACAGGGTGCGGCAGCGAATCCGCCGGCTCATACACGGAAGCATGCAGCCTGACCCCGTCCCGCGCAGGGATATAAACTTCACGTTTGGTGTAATTCTCACGTAACCACTCGGCATTCGGCCCGGCAACGGACGCAAGGCATAGCGAACTGATGCATAGCAGGAGGAGGGACAGCTTTTTCATAACCGAAAACGTATTCTGCCGCTAATTTAGTCATTTTTTGCATGCACGCTCATTTCTGCCAGAGAGCGCATTGGCAGTTACTTCCATTGTTCACGGCACTCTCCCGGGTGCTCAGTACGGCTGGTGAAACCATGATATCCGGGGTGGCCTCGTCCTCAATGCAAAAAAGCATACCTGACAAACTCACAGGGGCTTTCAATATTCAGATTTCCATAGCCTCCCGCACCTACGATTCTCGCATGCGACCCGAGAGTATGTGCGGCGCAGTATAGGAAAAGATCACGAAACGTGGATTCGGGATTGCCGGCAAGATACTCTGCCAGGTTTAATGAAAATCTGTCGCACATCCAGAAATGTGAGGCGGAGTTCCAATGGTCGGCCCATGACATTTCGGCTTCTGAGGCACCGGAAATCGCAAGCACGCCGGGAATCCCGTCCACAGAACGGATGACAGCCTCGCCATAACAGGGTTCCACGCACAGCAGCTGCTTCCGGAATTTCATGCGGCTCACCGTTTCCTTGAGCAGTTCAGCTCCGAATCCGCTTCCGGACGGGAAATCCCTCCAGCAGAACTCATCCGCCCCACCGTAGGCCATGCTGCTTCCATGGCCGCTCCAGAACAGGAAAACATTGGCTCCGGAATCCTGCGGCAGCACGGTATGGAGGCGGCTGCTGCCAGCACCGGTAAGAATATCCGCGATGTCGGCCGGAGAGAGATCCTTACTGTCATAATCGATCATGGCGGCAGGAAGACTGTCGGAGCCGCCAAGTAAATCTGGCCCGTCCCCGGCGTTCCGGACAATCCCCGGCTCCGGGTTGTTTTCATCTGAAGGCATATCGCGGTCCAGCACAAGTATGATGTGGTCGTCCGGGAAACCGCCGCTTCGGAGCACCTGATAAATGCTCAGCACATCCGCTTGATGCCGATAATTGGAGAATCCGCAGCTGCCCTGCACCAAAACGGCATATTGGTCTGTAAGTGCAGGATAATCCACTGACTTTCCGCCTGAGGTCTGCGCATCGAAATCTGCCCTTGCCTGCTGCTCGTTGTAGAGATACAACCAGAAGGCATTTGCATCGGCGGTGCGGCTGCCAAGACCGCCGAAATACCCTCGGTGCAGGATTTTTCCGTCCATAATCTGCCAGTGGACATATGTTGTGACGGTGGCTGCCGTGTAAGTGTCCCTGTCGAAATTGATTTCACCCGATGCGCCAATAAAGTGAAGCAGCTGTCCCTGTTCCAGAGCTTTCAGATATACTTCCATCGAAGTAGTGCTCCATGCCGCTCCGCCCAACTGTGTATCATCGGCATTCATGGTTATATCTATGATGGCCTGGTTCATGGACCTGTTGTCGGCCACGCCTTCCGAGTGTTCCACATAGCATGCGGCAAATCCCGCCAGCATGAGGGCATCGTAAAACTTGCACTCCTCGAACCCGGGCCGGGATCCGAAGCGGACTTCGTAGCTGATTTCGAAACCGGTGGAAGGATCTGCATAGGGGGAAAAGCCCTCATGCCCCTGAAGTATTTTCCAGGCACGCTGGCCTATGGCATCCAGATCTTCTTCATAGAGTCCCGGAGTGGCGAAATATGTAGGATAACCGAATTTGAACAGCTGCCATAGTCTGTCGTTTTCCGGATCATCAGGGTCGTTGCTGTCGTAAAGCAGGCTCCAGAACTCATCGCTCATTACCGCTGTCCTGTTGGCCCGTGCGACCTCGTAAATCTGCCTCGCCGACTCCGCAACGCAAAATATTGCAGACGCCGACATCCACTGTCTGTCCATCACCGCGCGGTATGTGTCCAGCTTCGAAAGAAGGTCCTCCGTGCCTCTGTACTGAATATTCTGCTGAAGGTCGATGTTCTGCTGGAGCGCAAAGAACGGCGCCCAGTAATTGAATGTCAACCCATACGCGTCATCAGGAGAGAAAACCGCAGCATAGGGTTTGTCGATGATGCTCTCATAGTATTTGCTCAGGGAAGCATGACGGCTCATCATGAGACCGGTAAAGGAAACATCGCTCTCGGTCAGAGACCACAGAAAAGGGTCACGGTTAATCCTCAGACCGCTGGTGGTTACGGCATACCGCCTGATGACGTCTTCACTGGTCGTGGTGGGAGCGATGAGAGGCTTGAGCGTCCTTTGGCATGCCGGTGCAAATGCCGCAAGGGCCTCGTTCCCGAAAGGGCCGATGATGGCAATCACATCCTCCCGGGTGGACAGTTCCCGGCCAAGCTCCTCCAGATTCTCCGTAGATTCATCATACCATTCGAGCTGAAGGTCTATTGCTATGGAATTATGGAGCTGAGCCTCCCGGAAATTCTCCAAAAACCACTTTGCAGTGCGGTCAAGGCGGACTTTGCCGATTTCCTCTCCCATGGGAGCCACCACGGCGACCGTATGCTTTATCCAACGGCGCTGACTCCTGTACGCGATCTCTTTATCTGTACAGCTGACAAGAATCAGCCCGGCGACGAAACACAATAGGGCGCGTACCGGCTTTCTACTCATAACCCGCCTCCTTTTTCATGGCATCTTCGTGGATCTCCCCAAGTGCCTGAGGGGTCAGGACGCTTTCCGCCCAGTATTGCTGCATCTCGGTATAGGGGTGCAGCACCACCTCTGTCCAGCCGTCCGCAAAGGACAGCGTCTGATGCTTCGGCATTCCTTCGGAGGATAGCCACTGCCCTATGCAAATATCCACAGCCCTGTCAATATGCTTTACAACAGAAAACGGGCAATGAGGAGAAACGCTCACGGCATCTATCCCGATATAATCGAATCCTCCGAACAAATTGCTCAAGCGATGGAACGCCCCGGCAGCACCGCCGCAAACCGGAAATACAAGATTCTCGAAGGCAAACATCTCACCGCCATAAACGATGCCTATGGCTTGTTCGTCTTCAATAGCAAATCCCCCTCCGGATTCATCCGAAAGCCATTCCAGCCGCAGCTCTGCATCGCTCTCCGCCGTAGTGTAGTCTGCGTTAAACCCTTCGGTAAAGCCTTTGACTGATTCCTGTATGACCGGATTGAACGGATTCGCGGCCACGAGGAGCGTCTTGCCGGAGTAAGAACGGGCCACCGCTCCGGCCTCATACATGGCGCCGTAATATGGAAGACAAACGGTGGAACCTTTTCCGGCAAGAGGCTCTGCCGTTTCCAGATACAGCAAGTCGGAAAGCGGATTGCCTTCAAGCTCACTGCTGTTCCGGCGCAGATACTCATCATAACTTGCGCCGGCGACAATCAGAAGGCGACGTACCGTGTCGTGCTGCGAGAGCATCTGCCCGAAATAGACCTCCAGAGCCGCCAGTCCCTCTTCTTCCGTGGCCGGCGAAAGCTGCATGGACCTGATCCCGCGCGAAAGCACGGCCCGTTCGACTCCGGCATAGATCAAATCATTATAGCTTCTGTCTCCAAGTGCTATAGGATCGTAAATGACCGTCACCAGAGGAGCGCCAGAAGGCGCATCGGAAGGGTCCGGCTCATACCGGGCCTTTACGCAACCTGCAAGCAGCAAAACAATTACCGCAACATATCCGTATTTCGACAGCCGATGATTCATTTTGTCATTCCGATTTGCAAAAGTACGCTATTTTTTGTAAACTTGCGTCCGAGAAAAAACATTTTGTCATGAAGAACATTGCTTATAGAATTGCAGCCACAATCTTCCTCTGCCTCCCGCTCGCCTCGATGATGGTCTCCTGCGACAAGGAAGATACCGAAGTTTACAAACGCGTGTTATACAGCGAGCTCAACTTGCCCGATGACGGCTCCAACAGTCTGCAGTTCGGAATAACCGATGAAGATTTCGAGAGCGTCGCAAAAGATCTCGGCGTCGACACCGAGGCGCTGAAAGCTGTCTGGAAAGTGGATACCGGCGGCATCAGCGGTTTTATTCCGGATGGCAAAGGCGGAAACCTGCCTACGATACTCTTTGAGGGGCATATTTTCTGGTCGCAACTGCGCTCACTCGGACTGGATCCTGAAGACTTTGTAAGAGGCAACGAAGACATTCTTTACAAGAAATGGACGAAATCCCATTATGTCGGCGGTCTCGGCGAATGGGATCGTCTGAAGCGCGCCATAGCAATAAATGAACGCGCAGCCTACTGTTCCGCAAGCTGGGGCATGTTCCAGATAATGGGTTTCAATTATAAATCATGCGGGTGTGCAACCGTGCTGGAGTTCGTGGACAGAATGAAAAAAAGTCAGGTGGATCAGCTAAAACTCTTTGCTGGTTTCCTGAAATCCGACGCAAGCATGTTAAAAGCACTCAAAGCTCTTAACTGGAAGGAATTCGCCAAGCTTTACTACGGCCCTTATTATTACCAGAACCAATACGACGAAAAGCTGTCGCGTGAATACGCCAGTCTGAGACACCAGTCTAAACAGTAAAGGGCTTATTCCGGCTCAGATCTTCTGGTAATGAGCCGTTTTTTGGATAATCAAATGGTTATGTTATAACGAGGTCCGGCCGGGCCTCGTTTATTGTTTGTATCACGGGTGGTGCTCAATCCATTCCAGGGCAGCTTCCAGAGGCGATTCCGTGAGCACGTCCGGCTCAATGGGATCGTCGCAGAATATTTCCGGCATGTCGGGGATCAATTCCATGTCCCTTTTCAAAACGGACGATGGTCAAATGCTTTGGGAAAACGGTTTTACCACGGAGACTCTCCGTGATTTAATTATTATAAACCGCTTATCCCGACCGCCACTTGGCAATTACGCCATTTGGGCAACTTTCAATGAAATGTCCGTATGGTTTAAAGGAATTGTCCCGCTTCTGAGCGGCAGCATGGCATATATTCGCATATTGAAAAAGTACTATATGAAAAGATTATTCACCTTTGCGCTGTTGTCAGCTGTTCTTTTGCTGTCAGGATGCATAAAACACAAAGAAAATGTGATTCCGGTCACCGGGGTTGAATTGAATGAAAACGCGATCAAGCTTTGCTCGGGGGAAACGTATACGCTCACTGCCACTGTTCATCCGGCAAATGCCGACAACCGAGCAGTCGAATGGTCCAGCTCGGATGAAAAGGTCGCATCCGTGGCAGAAGGGCTTGTCAGGGCTGAAGCAGAAGGCACAGCCGTTGTCTCCGTCAAAACTGTCGACGGCGCCTTCACGGCCACTTGCTCCGTGACAGTCGAGGACAAGGCCCCTCTTGTTCCCGAAGAGCAGAAAGGCGGCACCGCAGAGGGCGATGACTACTCTTACAAGCTGTCGGACAATTCTGCTCTTGTCTCAGAAGACATGATGAAGCACATCAGCGAGGCCTCGCCGCAGGGATTCACCGTAGATTTTCCCAGCCTCGACGGCAGCGGCCTTGCACAAGGCGACATTCTCTTTTTCCCGCCCTGCGAGCAGTATCCGGAAGGATATGCCGCCAGAATCACGGGGTCCCAAAGCGCGGGAGACAAGACAATCGTCACCACGGAACTGGCTCCGCTCAATGAGGTTTTTGAAACCCTTCACCTGAAGGTATCCAGCCAGGATATAACGGAGCACATAGACCGGATTATGTTTGAAGGGCAGGAAGTCCCCGTCACAAAAGCCGGCACTGCCTTCACCATAGAGATACCCCAGATTCTGGGCATAGATGCCAACTTCAATATCGGTCCCGGCTGCACGGTCACGCCAAAGTTCTCTTTCCGCTTTTCCCTGGATATGGAGTGCGACATAGACTGGTTCACGGTCAATTCGTTCAAGGCCCGTATCGAGGAGGAATTCGGTTTCCAGTGCTCCTTTGCCTGCAAGGCCGAAGGCAGCCTCAGGCCGCTCAGGATAGGCGAATTCCTCTTCTCGTCCACAGTCCCGATTATGGTCGGAGGCGTGATACCGGTGTCGCCGGCCATCCACGGTGTCCTTGTCATAGAACCAAAGGGAGAAATCTCCCTTAACACGGACCTTGACCTGAGGCTGGGCGCTTATGCAGAATGCGGGTATACTTCCGGAAGCGGCGTCTATACTGACTGCGGCCTGCTGAGTCCCCCGGCAGACTATACCCCGGTCAAGATCAGCGGCGCGCTGAGCGGAGGCATAGAAGTAGGGCCGGATATGGGCATTGGTGCGCGTATCGCGGGAGGAGCCCTGGATTTTATGCTTGACCTTAAACCGAGACTCAAGGCATATCTGTCCTCCAGCACTCCGTTCAATGCCGAAACCCTGCTAGCCATTTGCAGGGGAGATTTCAGCTACGCCATGGGCAACGCATATTTTGAGCCTTCTATAGGCCTGCAGTTCGGCGGATACCTCGGCCTGGGTTGGAACTGGACAAAGACTTTCGATTTTCCCGGAGATTTGTCGCACTCGTTCGGCAAGTATTATCTTGTACCCAGGCTTGCCCCCGTAAATGCAAGAAATGAGTATATGAAGCTGTCCGGCAGGCCGGATAACAACCTTGTGAAGATTGAAATGAACCGCAAGGGCATGAATCTGTTCGGAGAAGACATCTTTATCAATCTGGTGGAGAGGACTCCCAATCCGAAGAATCCGGCAGAAACTTGGATAACCAAGACAAAAGTAATGCTGGAATCTGGCACCCCGCCCCAAAATGATGATGAGACAGTTGCCTGTACCGCTGTGCTGAATGGCCTGAAAAAGTCCCCTGTAAGCTATTCTATCGAAGGTCCTTTTACAGATGTTTCATTGTTTGGCGAAACATATCCCATCCCCCTGTATGACGGATACAACGGATACGGATCCTGGTTGACGCAGGGTTTCTCTCTGCCGGAGTATCCGTTCGAGAAAACCCGTGAATTGCTGCTGGACATTCTGGATGACTGTGATCCGGAGAGTTATCAGACAGAAGCAGAAGACGGGAAATCCATATACTGCAATTGGAAAGATCCGGATGCAATCAGCTTCTCCGATATCTATTATTCTGACCATTACGACGAGGAAGATGTGAAGCACCTTCTGTTGTTTATCCAGCCGCCAGGTCGTGTAAACGATGTAGTGTCTGTATCGGATCATAATCTACCTTTTTGGTGGGAGTTGCGCCAGCCTTATGAGATAGACGGCAAGCCACAGACCATACGGTCATTCACCGTTGAGGACAAGACCTTTTTCGGCACAGACGCTTATGTGTCCGAAAAAATGGTTATTCACAGTCCGGCATTCGGCAAGGATTCCCAAATGGTTCCTTATTCGCCTGATCTGGAATTATTGGATTTATCCGAAACATCCATCGTAGATTTACATCTCAGTGGTCCCAAAGGCGACCTTATACTTGATAACTGTCCAAAACTCAAGTATTTGGACTTTGGACACAGAGACGAGGAGAAAGCCCCTGTTTTTCCAAAATCAATGTCTGCTACCGGGGTTAGGTTTACCCATGTTGGCGTTGACGCACGTAACATGGCAGCGAACTCTCTTTCTTTCTTGCAGGGGAGCCAGATTGATGGTTTGACCATCAGCGGGACAAGCAGTGCCGACTTAATTATACCTTCGTGTAAAACAATAGGTATTACCGGACTTTACTGGCCCGACCAACAGGACGATATCGGAATACAGGGGGTATCCATAAGCGGGTTGGATGAATTGACTGAACTGATCATCAGAAATGTTCATTCAATCTCTATTTTTGACTGCCCGTCGTTGAAGCAGATCCATATATGGGTTAATCCGGGTTTTCAGATTACGACATTATCTGCCGCCGGTCTGCCAGGACTGACCTCAGACTATAGTTTTCAGGTCCACGATGTTTCCGGTCCGGCCCCTTACGGGCTGAAATCCACCGCGAGCAGTTGCCCCAAACTGTCATACCCGCACAGATATAATTACACCTGGGAATACTATTACGACGAACATGGCACGCGGAGGAGAAGAAATATGTCTTTCTGGGACTATAACAAAGGATGGTATTACCCCGGAGAGCCAAATCAGGGATATCACGTCAACTCCAGCTATGACGCAGAGAATGACAATTACTGAGCCCTTTCGGCGGCCTGGATCAGGGCGACGTTGAGCTGTTCGAGCAGGGACAGGCGGATGGAAGCGTTGCTCTGCGCAGGAGTGTACCACAGCTGATCCTCGAAATACGCCTTCAGGTCCTTTGCCTTGAACACATAGCCGTGGGCGGCCAGGATGGCGTTGCGCATCACACGCAACGTGGGCTTGTCCAGGCGGCGAAGGCCGCTGTTGAGCAGGGAGCGGCTTGCAAAGTCGAAGCGGCTTTCCCTCCCTGTCCACTCGAGTTCGTAGCTGGAGACGGTCTTCTCATACCAGGGTTCCCCCTCGTTCATCTTGACTTCGGTCATACGAAGGCCTCCCGGAGTGGGCACAGCTTCCACCTTGCCCACAAAGAACGGTCCCCCGCTGCCGAAATCGAGCACGCCCGTAACCATACCGTTGAAGGTCACCGGCGCAAAATGCATATCCTTTCCCTTATATGATCCCTGGTCGCTCCAAATCTTGACCTGGGAGCCGCTTTCGGTGCAGTAATCGCCAGTAATCATCTCCATCCACTTTTTGACATTAAGTTGCTGGGAGTCTGACACTTTCGTTGCCTCCAACGCATCCATCAGCAGATTGTGCTTTTTACCGTAAAAGCACAGCACATCGAGGCTTCCCTGCCTGACGCGCCGGGCATAGGCGGCAGCCCCGAATTGGTTAACCCCCTCGTCCGGCCCGTCCGAAACCACGTACAAATCGCCTCCGTCCGTTATCGGGGTAAGCACAAACTCGTGCTCCTCGCCTTCTGCCGAAGCTTTCATAAGCACGCTGACCTCCTCGAAAGTATGGGCTGTATATACCAGCGCATCACCGTGCCAGAAACTGCCATCTTCAAAAGAGTCCATAGGCTTTACGAGCGGCAGCACCTTGAGAACGATGTCGTTGTCCCCTATGACCTCCAGGTAGCTGTTGTCCGGACGGCTGACAAAGTTGACACGGCAGCCGAACTCCGCGCCGTACTTCGGATCTTCGGCATTGCGGCTGGGCCGCAGCCTGAACACATCCGGCGTCGAGCCCCACTGTTCAAGGGTAAGTTCCTCGTCACCAAGCACATCCGTCATATAGACAATCGTACCCATCCGGATCTCCCGAACGGTATAGACGGCGGATCCGTCATAGAACCGGTCGCCCACCCGGATGCCCTGGGCGTGGGTGAGTGTAAATGAGCTCAGCGCAAATGCGAGCAGAGAGATGATCTTGAATTTTTTCATATCGTCTGATTATCTTTCACACAAAAACAGTGAATCCGAGTCCGTCACTTGCGGACATACCGTCCGCCGGTGCTTTCCTTGACGGCGTCTACGAAGGCCGGGGCATAGGCGGGCGAGGTGTGGCGGCCGGGGATGAGTTCGCCGTCTTTGCTGGGGAGCATTATCTGGTCGTTGTGCTTGACGATGAGGAGGCGGGCGAGTTTGTCCCAGCGCTTCATCATCTTGTCCGTGTACGCAATGCTCCTGGAGGTGAGGTAATCGGCCATCTCCCCTGCAGTCAGTTCGGCCGCACGGGCATCCACTCCTGCCTGTTCTGCCTCGTAGTAGTCTTCGAGTTCCTTTTGGGCTTCCTGCAGGTCGCCGATCATAACGCTGTAGCGGGGATAGACCATATTGGCCACCCAGTTGCACATCCAGAAAGCACTGTCGAATGAGAATTCGCGGATGTTGTTGTTCTCGCGGCGGAACGAATCGGGGAGGCGGTTGATGCCGCAATAGACCGGCACGTAGGCCACCATCGAGGCGTCATCAAGATTGAAATACAGTATGCCGCCGACGGCATCGGGCAGCCATGAACGCATGCGGCAGACCATGGTCATTCCGCTCTGCTGGCACCCGATGGGACGCTCGCGGAACATCTTGGTGCCGTCCGAGGCTTCGTAATTCACGGGCTGGTTGCGGTACGGGGATGCCCAGGGGCCGGCGCTCACATCGGCGGTCATATCAAGGGCGGTGCCTTCATAGTGGTCCCTCATATCATTCTGGATGTCGCGGTAACTCACGGGAGCGTCAGGCTTGATCCAGAGAGGAAGGTGATCGTTCACGCTGAGGTCGCCGTCCAGGAAGGGCAGGTAGCCGTCCATCACCTCGGTAGAATAATGATGACGGTAGAAACTCCACACACGGGCCTCGCAGTAACGGATGGCACCCCAGTCGAGGGGGCCGTATGCCTCGCGGAAACTGAAGTCCTTGTCGAGGCCGTCGTACCAGCCCATCTCTCGGGCGAAGGAAATGACGTCTGCCGAATACATGGTATCGCCGGGAACGATGCAGAATCCGAGTTTCTTATCGGCCTTCTTAGCCTGCGGGAAGGTCTGGATGCGGCTGGCGTTGGCGTATGCGCAGATGCAGTCGTCCGGAACCCGGCGGGCCACCCATACGGCGCCCTTGCGTCCGGGTCCCTTTCCGATGAGTTCCATTATCCATGCCTCGTCCTTGTCGCAGACTGTGAAAGTCTCTCCTTCATCGCAGTACCCGTACCTGTCCATCAGGTCTCCCATGGTCTGGATGGCCTCCCTTGCTGTAGTACACCGTTGGAGAGCCAGTTGGATTACATTGTCATATCCGAGCATGCCTTCCGGATTCATAAGTTCC
>JAEEGI010022481.1_pt1 | contig 12447 bp, 14 predicted proteins | sample 8958751 | NCBI WGS metagenome assembly JAEEGI01 (sample SAMN16246545, study PRJNA631951) | gut metagenome | biome: gut microbiome; feature: rumen; material: KS-attached | host: Bos | place: Iran: Karaj | collected 2018-10 | reverse complement strand
ATCAATCCGCTCCTTGCAGACGAGGAAAATGTCGTTGCCGTGGACGCTCGTATCCTCATCGAAAAGATTTGATAGAATAACACCATGAATATTATTGTATCTAACGAGATAGAGACCGTATGCCCTGGATTTGTGGGAGCGTGCGTGGAAGCCAGTGTTGTGAACACACCTTTTTCGGAAGCCCTATGGATAGAAATCAAAGAGATGGGTGAACGCTATCGGCAAGAATTGACCACTGAGTCGCTGAAGGAAATGAGCGGAATTGCTGCCACGCGCCGTGTTTATAAGGCATGTGGTAAAGACCCCTCACGTTATCGGCCTGCCTCGGAAGCCCTGATAAGGAGGATGCTGCAAGGCAAGGATCTCTATCAGATAGACACGTTAGTTGACTTGATCAATCTTGCCTCTATAGCCTACGGATATAGTATCGGAGGTTTTGATGCCGATAAATTCGTGGGCGACACCCTGACACTTGGTGTCGGTAAGGAGGGAGAACCTTACGAAGGCATTGGCAGAGGTATGATTAACATTCAGGGACTGCCTGTTTATCGCGACGCCCAAGGAGGTGTCGGTACTCCTACCAGCGACCACGAACGGACAAAAATCAGCCTTGACACCCAGCACTTGGTGGTGTTAATCAATGGTTATGACGGAAAGGAAGAACGAGTGGTTGAAAATGCCCGATTTATCCAGAATCTTCTGCAAAAATATGCACAAAGTGACGGAGGTCATTACTTTGTATATAGATAAAAATTCTTAATTGAATCACGTTTTGAGTTTTATTTCGTACTTTTGCAGCTAAAATAACGAATATGCATTTGGATATTTCAGACGAGCAAGTGCTTGACAATGCAGGAATCCGGGTGACTGCGGTGCGACTGATGGTGTGGCGGCAAATACGACACGGCTTTCACGACGCTTTCAGTTTAAGCGACCTTGAGGCAAAAATGCCTACCGTTGACCGCTCAACACTCTTCCGCACCCTGACTATCCTTACTGAGGCCCATCTCTTACACGATATTGACGACGGAACCGGTTCACAGAAATATTGTGTTTGTCACCTTGACGACACACGCCATTGCGAGGGGCACGTACATCTCACTTGTCTGAAGTGTCACCGCACCTTCTGTCTGACAAATGTGCGCATTCCATCCGTACCACTGCCAGAAGGCTTTGAGTTGGAAGAAGCGGAATATGTAGTAAAAGGCATCTGCGCTGAATGCAGAAAAAAGAGTTGAAGAATTGAAATATTATAAATTATGAGCAAACTACTAAACTTTGTGGCAGCGCTACTTATGCTGCCTGTCGCTATTGAAGCACAAGATTATTCCAAGTATTATCAGAATCTGCCCGTTGAGGTGAAGCAGGTGAGTCGCCCCATGATTCCTTCCAACGAAATCAACATCAAGGACGTTGGCGGTGTGGGCGACGGACTGACTCTCAACACTGAAGCATTCACCAAGGGCATCAGCAGACTGAACAAACTGGGAGGCGGAAAACTTGTCATTCCAGAAGGCGTTTGGCTCACTGGACCCATTTCAATGAAAGACAACATCGAGTTACATCTCGACAAGAATGCCCTGATAATATTTTCACCCGACAAGAAACTCTATGTCAACCCGGAAGCCAAGTCCGGAGACCGTGTCTATGCTTGCATCCGTGCGTCAAAACGTAAGAATATTGCCATTACCGGCGAGGGAATCATTGACGGCAACGGCGAATACTGGCGTCCTGTCAAGCGTAACAAGGTGAGCGACGTAGAATGGAACACCTTTAAGAAAGTGATAGGAGGCGTAGAGAAATCAAACGGTACACTCTTCTATCCCTGGGATACTAAAAATTCCGAGGCAAATATAGCGGAAACGCCAGAGGCTCAAGAGAAAATGCGTAACGACATCATACGTTTTACGGATTGTGAAAACGTACTGATTGAGGGTGTAACAGTGCAGAACAGTCCCAAGTTTCATGTTCACCCGCTGAACTGCAAGAACGTGATTGTGGACGGAGTCACTGTGCGCTGTCCATGGAATGCGCAGAATGGAGACGCTATCGATTTCAGCGACATCAACATCGGGTTGATTGCTAATTGCGTCGTGGATGCCGGCGACGACGGTCTCTGCATGAAGAGCAATACGACCAAACCGAAATCACCCGCCAACGGCTGTGAGGACATCATCATCCAAGACAATACGGTCTTCCACGCACATGGTGGCTTTGTTCTTGGCAGTGAAACCATCAGTGGTATGCGACGCATCATTGTACGCCACAACAGGTTTGCAGGTACCGACACCGGACTGCGTTTCAAGAGCGGAATACCTCGTGGAGGTAAGACGGAACAGCTATATATTAGCGACATCATGATGACGGATATCAAGGACGAGGCTATCGTCTTCCAGTGCGACTATGTTGACCGTCCTGCAGGCAGCGACCCCAATGCCATTCCCACCTACACGGAAAAACAAAAGAAACTGGCTCCGGAATTCCAAGATATTCATATCTCGAATATCGTATGCTATGGGGCTACGACAGGTATTAGCGCCAGCGGTATCTTGGGCCTCAACAGTGTTCACGACATCAACATCAGTAACTCGACCATCGTCTATACAAAAACAGACAAGAAGATTGATGAAAAAACTGCCAAGCTCAATCTCCAGAATGTCAAGCTGGTGAAGATGCCGTAAAAAAGAAAATCAGGCAGAAGTTTCCTTTTTTCAGAAAATTTTAGTACCTTTGCAGCAAATGTGGCGACGAAGGCACATTGTGTATTGGATAAAACTATAAAACAATCGAATAATTGATGGACGACGAAATAAAGGACGACGAACTTCTGGAGGGAATAGAAGAAGGAATGGAAGAGAGCGAAGAAACAGAATCGCACTCCGACTATAAACCTGTCAATCGTTTCGATGCAGCAGCTGTGCATCATCTGAGTGGAATGTACCAGAATTGGTTTCTGGACTATGCCTCCTACACTATTTTGGATCGTGCCGTTCCTCATATCGAGGATGGACTTAAGCCCGTGCAGCGACGCATTCTCCACTCCATGAAACGCATGGACGACGGACGATTCAATAAAGTTGCCAATATCGTGGGACATACTATGCAGTTCCACCCACACGGCGATGCCTCTATCGGTGATGCGCTCGTACAATTGGGGCAGAAAGACCTTCTTATTGACACTCAGGGAAACTGGGGCAATATTCTGACGGGCAATAAAGCTGCTGCTCCCCGTTACATTGAGGCCCGTCTTTCTAAGTTTGCATTAGACACGGTATTCAATCCCAAGACCACAGAATGGCAAATGTCGTATGATGGGCGCAACAAGGAGCCTATCACACTGCCTGTAAAATTTCCCTTGCTGTTGGCACAGGGTGCCGAGGGTATTGCAGTAGGTTTGTCAACGAAGGTTCTTCCCCATAATTTCGTCGAGATTTGTGACGCTGCCATCAGCTATCTTCACGACCAGCCTTTCCAGTTGTATCCCGACTTTCCAACTGGAGGAAGTATCGATGTATCGAAGTATAATGACGGCCAGCGTGGTGGTGTATTGAAGGTACGTGCCAAAATTGAAAAGCTTGACCCGAAGACGCTTGTCATTCGCGAAATCCCATTTTCGAAGACAACTGAAACATTGATTGACTCTATCTTAAAAGCCATCGACAAAGGGAAAATCAAGGCTCGCCACGTGGAAGACCTGACTGCTGCAAAGGTAGAGATTCAAATACAGTTAGCGCCCGGTGTCTCATCTGATAAGACGCTGGATGCTTTATACGCTTTCTCGGACTGCGAAATCAATATTTCTCCAAACTGCTGTGTGATTGAGGACAACAAGCCTCAGTTCCTTACCATTTCAGATGTGTTACGCCATTCCGTTGACCGCACAAAAGATTTGATACGTCAGGAACTGGAAATACGAAAGGGCGAGTTAATGGAACAATTGCACTTTTACTCACTGGAGAAGATTTTCATCGAAGAGCGCATCTATAAGGATAAGAAGTTCGAACAGGCTCCCAATGTTGATGCCGTCTGTGAGCACATTGACGAACGGCTGACACCTTTCTATCCGCAGATGATCCGCGAGGTGACAAAGGACGATATTTTAAAATTGTTGGAAATTAAGATGCAACGCATCTTGAAATTCAACAAAGACAAAGCAGACGAGTTGATGGCCCGCATCAAAGCAGAAATTGACGAAATAGACCGCGACTTGGCAAACCTCGTAGAAGTAACTGCCGACTGGTTCCAGTTCCTGAAGGACAAATACGGGAAAGATCACCCACGTCAAACGGAAATTCGCAACTTCGATACCATTGAAGCTACGAAAGTGGTTGAGGCTAACCAGAAACTATACATCAACCGCTTGGACGGATTCGTCGGAACAGGTTTAAAGAAAGACGAGTTCGTTTGTAACTGCTCAGATATCGACGACATCATCATCTTCTATAAAGATGGTAAGATGAAGGTTGTACGCGTAGCCGAGAAATTATTTGTTGGCAAGAATGTAATGTGGTTGGGCGTTTTCAAGAAGAATGACCAGCGCACCATTTACAATGCCGTTTACCGCGATGGCAAGAAGGGTACCTATTACATCAAGCGCTTTAATGTCTCCGCCATTACCCGCGACAGGGAATACGACATTACCAACGGCACGCCAGGCTCAAAAGTTGTCTATTTCACTGCTAACCCCAACGGTGAAGCTGAAATTATCAAAGTGACACTCGACCCAGCTCCAAAGTTGAAGAAGATTTTCTTCGACAAGGATTTTTCGGAAGTGGGTATTAAGGGACGTGCTGCCAAGGGTGTCATCCTCACCAAGTACCAGATTCATCGCATTGGTCTGAAGAGTCATGGGCACTCTACACTTGGAGGACGCAAGGTGTGGTACGACCCAGATGTCAACCGTCTGAACTACGACGAGCACGGACGATTGTTGGGCGAGTTCAACGATGGCGAGCAGATACTGGTCATCCTGAAGAATGGCGACTACTATCTCTCAGGCTTCGATGTGAACGTACACTTCGAAGACAACGTTGTGCACTTGGAGAAATACGATGCAGATAAGGTATGGAGCTGTGTGCTCTTCGATGCCGACAATCAGGGCTATCCGTATGTAAAACGTTTCCTCATGGAAGCCTCGAAGAAGAAACAAAACTATTTAGGCGAAAATCCCAATTCATCACAAATTCTACTGACAGACCAGGTCTATCCGAGAATCCAGATAAACTATGGCGGTGCCGATGAGTTCCGTGGGGCTGAAGAAGTGGATGTGGAACAATTCATCGCTGTCAAAGGCTACAAAGCTAAGGGAAAACGACTCACTACCTATCAGATAGAGAGTATCGTTGAGTTGGAACCCACCCGCTATCCTACCGAACCCTCTGAACCCACCACACCTGTCGAAGAAGAAGAAAACCTCGACCCTGACGCAGGTAAGAGTCAGCAACAGGTTTTAGACGAACTGACTGGTCAGCAAACACTATTCACGGATGAAGACTATCAGTAAATATCTATTCGCCCTGCTCGCATTATTCACCCTGCCCAACCTTCCCCTTAGAGCACAGGTTGACTCGGCCAAGGTTATCACCAGCAGTCGTATGATAGGTATTGGAGGCACCAATATCCTTGACACCTATCTGTCGGCAGAGCATTTTAAGGGCTTTGGCCTGAGTTTCTTAGCTACCGTTGAACGCAAAAGGCCGTATCGCAGATGGAGCACGCTGATGGAGCACGAGGCCAACCTGTCATTCACCCGTGACAGGGCTAATTCAAGAAAGGAACTGGAAGGTGCATACAACTTCTATTGGGGGAAACTGTATAATTGGAGTTTTTGTGACGACAAACTGATACTACAGGCCGGCGGTGTGGCGAATGTCTCGTTGGGATTTATCTACAACACATCCAACTCCAACAACCCTGCACAGGCACGAGCTCATCTGAACCTAATGCCTACAGGAGTTGCAGCTTACCGATTTACGCTTTTCAACAAGCAGATGCTTGTACGCTACGAACTGAATCTGCCATTGGCAGGAGTGATGTTCTCACCAAATTACGGACAATCATACTATGAGATTTTCAATCGTGGCAACTACGACCACAATGTAGTGTTCACCACCTTTGCCAATGCACCCGAGTGGCGACAAATGCTCACCATTGATGCTAAACTTTCGAATTCGTGGGCATTACGACTTGGTTACTTGGGCAACTATCAGCAATACAAAGTCAACAATCTGAAACAACATGTTTACACCCATCGATTCCTGATTGGTTTCACACGTCGTTTCTCAATTACTCCCCGAGCCTTATGAAGAAGATTTTGATTTTCATCGTATGCATGGCAAGCCTTGTTTCCTGCGTTGACACAGAAGAACGCTCAGACACTCCCATGGGCAATTTCGAGGCTCTGTGGCAGATTATTGACGAGCACTACTGCTTCTTCGACTACAAGAAACATGAATATGGACTCGACTGGCAAGAAGTGTATAATAAATATAAGGTACGCGTAAACGACAACATGCGTGAAACACAGCTTTTTGAAGTGCTTTGCGATATGTTATCCGAACTGCGTGACGGACACGTCAACCTGTCATCAAGTTACGACTATGGACGCTACTGGACCTGGCAGGAGGCCTTTCCCAAGAACTTCAGCGACAGTTTGGAACGCAAGTATCTGGGCACCGACTATAAGATATCCAGTGGTATCAGCTATCGGGTATTAGACGACAACATCGGATACTTGCGCTACGAATCGTTCCAATCGCCCGTTGGCGAAGGCAATCTTGACGACATCATCTCCTATCTTCTGCTCTGCAGGGGCCTCATCATTGACATTCGCAACAATGGCGGAGGCGATCTTACCAATGCAGAGCGACTGGCGGCACGTTTTGTACAGGAGAAAACACTGGTGGGTTATCTGCAGCATAAGACTGGAACAGGACACAACGATTTCAGCAATCTGGAACCGCAATACCTGGAGCCTTCCAGTAATCTGAGATGGCATAAGCCTGTCTGCATACTGACCAACCGTTCCGTTTACAGTGCTGCCAATGAGTTTGCCACGATGATGCATGCCCTACCCCATGTCAAACTGGTTGGCGACCGAACGGGCGGAGGTTCTGGTATGCCCATGAGTAGCAGCCTGCCCAATGGATGGAACGTGCGTTTCTCTGCGTGTCCGATGTACGACAAAGACAAGCAGCAGACAGAGTTCGGTATTGACCCTGATTATCTGGTTCAACTGACGGACGAGGATATGAAAAAAGGCGAGGACAGCATCATCGAGGCTGCAAGGAAAATCATTGCGAATTAAAAATTTTCAATTATCCATTAGTAATTATCAATTATTATTCGTATCTTTGCACCCGCATTCCTAAAAAAGCGCCTGTGGCGGAATTGGTAGACGCGCTAGACTTAGGATCTAGTGTCTCACGACGTGCAGGTTCGAGTCCTGTCAGGCGCACAAGAGGTCGGCATAGCTCAGCTGGTTAGAGTATCACCTTGACATGGTGGGGGTCCTTGGTTCGAGTCCAAGTGTCGACACAAAGAAAATCTCCAAGTCGTTAAAATCAACAACTTGGAGATTTTTCATTTCCCGTTTTGGCGTCATTTTGGCGTAAATTCATTATTTTTGACACTCCTTGACATTATATAAATAATCATATACAACATTTAAAACGGGGATAAAAGGCTTGTAGCATCGAAGCAGGATTTCATCTCGTGTATTTTCATTCATATCGCAAAATGCGGTGTCTAAATATTCTGTATGTTCGTAACATTCGTTCTCAAAAAGGACATTATATCCATTCTTCAATAAGACTTCCCATATCTCTTTTTTGTCTTGATTGATATGAAGTGACAACTTCAGCTTACTTATTTTTAGAAGACTATCCCATGTGAATGGTTCCCATTGCAGATAGATATACGTTGGCCAATCTGCCAACCTGTGGCGATAATATCTTCTTTTTGTACCGTCTTCTTGAATAATCGTCTTGTTGGGAAATGTTTCAGTTAGTATTTTTGAAATCAGGCTCACAAACGACCTTTTAACAGAATCAATGAGAAGCTTTTGAGCAATGGGAATAACCGATAACAGACGATTTGCTTCTTGCAAAAGTTGGTAGGTCTGACTTGTTGTTTCGTATGGTATATAGCCCAATGTCTGCATAACAAAATTCGCCATTTGCTGCTTTTGATCTTGTTCTACTATACCTAAGTCATTCTCTAAAAAATTGATGTACTGATCTATCGCACTGCGAAGAGGGACTTCCTCGTTGTCTATCCTCAGTCCTCGAAGCCATGATAAATACTCTTGACTGTAACTCCAGAATTCACAATGGAACTTTGTTCCGTCTTCCATACCAGATTTTCCGTAATTGCTTTTGTTTATGACGATAATCCAGATGTTGTCAGGAGCAACAGCATCGCCAATGTCTTTTTTGAACGAGGCTACTATCTTCTTGAGATCCAGTTCCGAACCATATACATTGTTTACAATCACAACCGCGTATTTCCCTGGTAATAGAACCAAAATGTCATAGTTGGTGTGAGGTAAAGAGATTTCAGGCTCACCAATTTCCATATCCCAATCTGGCAGTGAGGACATGAAAGAATCTAGTATTGGCTGGTATGTCAAGAACCTTGCCAGAATTCCAGTATGCTTGTAATTGAATGTATGCGCTTCTGAGAGCACATTGACCTGATATGGAAAATTTGAAACATATTTATCCAACTGTTCAGCCAAGTTCATGAGTTGTTTCATCTTTATGTCTTTCATTGCTCTCCTTCCTTACTTAGTATGATTGTTATAAAAATCTCTTTTCCGATGGTATCATCTTCCCCAAGCCCCCAAAGTACAGAAGCGTCTATGTTGAACATAGCTACGACTTCAGACAGCTTGTTAAATTCATGCATCATCAATGGTTTCTTTGTTGATGTCTGTACGAACATTGCGATATGGGTAAATGCCCAGGAATTCAAAGACGGATAGGCCTGATCTATTTCTCGAACGAGACTATCAACCCTGTTCTCCTCTGCTGTTGCAGAAAAGAATCGTAGCTTCACTATTTCTTCTGCATCATACAGGTAGGTCAAATCTTCCCTTTTAAATGGCACTTTCTTAGATCCATTAGACAATGCCCAGACCATCTCATCTATCTGCGCCATCCAATGTTTACCTCTCAACCTGCCAAACTCCTGATATTTGTTAATCCTATTATTCATCATACTTTATTAATTATTGTTATTCATCATCACCTTCGTACACATGGAAATCATCAATCTCCACGTTTAGTTCTATTTCGAATTCCCTCACCCAAAGAAGGTCGAAGATAGAGAATTCCATGTGGTCGTAGAGTTCGTGGAACTGATAGGTAATCATCATATCTTTCGTCCACTCTCTGTCTAGACCATCGTTACAGTTGAAAGGCTCATCTTCCAGATAGAGCATTTTGTTCACCGATTCGTAATCAGGAACAGGAGGGTCATAACTTCTTATTCGGTATTGGCCCAAACCATCATCATACAGAGGCATATAGCGGTCTTCACATCCATTGAGAATATTCCACATCTTCTTAACCCGTTCATCCTGAATAGGGTGGAGCTTGGGGTAGTTGAATCCCAAATAGCACTTTCCTGTAACCTCAACAGAACCAGACAAGTTAGCCTGGGTTACTGTTTCATAAAGATTGATGGTACGCTGACGCACTTCAATCATCTGCAATTTGATAGCCTCATTGAGGTCTGTAAGCAGTTGCTTGTGGTAATCGTTCTCTTCGAACATGTCATTGAGGATATACTTTCGCTGCTCTAATAGTTCATGGATAGCGACTCTCGCCGTTTCATGCCCCCATATTCCCTTCTCACTCTGGCGATGTAGATCGAGTATTGCATATTCAATCCTTTTCACCGCCCACGAATCATATATTTCTTGTATCGTCATAATCCTATAAAAATGGTTTATGGCGCAAAGATAAAGCGAAGCTATGCCGAATCAAGGCACAACTTCGTTTTTTTTTCAATTATCTATGATTATTAGCCTAAAATATCATTAATAAGGTACGCAGCATTCTTCGCTCTATTTGTCCAAGTACCCGTTCTTGATACGCCAACTACATTCTTATAGTTCTTTCCGACGAAAACACCATCGTAATTACTAGGGACATATTCTCCCCAGGTATAGTCAGAAATCGTTGACTTTCCTAAACATAAGATGGTCTTGGGCTTGACGTAATTATCGACAAACTGGTGTAATTTGTGAACTAAATGCTTTCTTAATGCCCATTCATCTTCAAAGATATTATCATAAGGAACGGCATTTCTCGCTATGGTTTTTGTAAACAGATTGCGAAGTGTTTCGCCATCTTCTGTACCAATAGGATACAAGTTCATCTTCATGATGGCGTTTTCTGCATGATTCCCCCAAGAAGGTCTCTTGCTAGTGGATTCTATATTCCCCCAATTCCTAAGTTCTGCTAGTTTAAACAGAAATTCAAGAATGTTCTTCGGATAAGAATTTTCTACTTGTTTGCTCATTTCATACCAAGCTCCGTTTTTATTGGCATTACCCCACTCAAAGATTCCTAAAGGTCTTTCTCCAGTATATACCAAGTGTGCACCGTATTTATTCCAGTCATGGTATTTACCATGCGCAGGGTTGTAACCCAATATCAGTACATCCGGTCTATAGCATAGATAGCCGTCAATTGTGGTTGCACCATGATATTCAGGATATTCCGACTGGTATTCTGTATATAGGTCAAACAAAGGACGATAGTACTTCTCCAGTTTATAGAATTCCAATCTCAGTCTTCTTTCTTCATCTGTCATTGTCATTGCCTACATTTTTTGAAGATCTAATATCGTTTTCGTTAGCAAGCCAAACTTTTTCAGGTCAATGTCGTATTTTCGTATAAAAAGTTTGTTGACCTCCTCACTAGAATCCTTTGAGTCCAATGGCCCCCAAAAAGAATTCGATGAAACATAATCTACCGACATTCCTTTTTCAAGATGGACGGTACCCACACCACCTAAATTTACATTTTGCGTGGTCTTTACTATAATTTTCCAAGTTGTCATAATTATTATTTGATGATTGTGTTTAATTCTGATTGGTAACGTATATATTGTCTATAGTGGTACATAAAGTCATCGTATATTCCCTTATTGCTCCTCCTGGAACTGGGGTGAAGTGATAATATGATTAGCAGCCGTTTGTCTCGATGGTATCTGAACTTCATGTTGCCATCCACCCCTTTAAGTTCGTTTGGATACATTTTTAGCACGAAATCATAGCTTTGCTGACTTGTACATACAATAATATTGGGATTAAGAATCTCTATTTCTTGTTTCAATAGTGAACCATAATCTCGTAAATGCCGCTTCAATATAGAAGGACTGAGGCTTCCTTCACCTGGTGTTTTCTTACATTCAACGAAAGCAAAAGGAAGAGTGTTGAATAGTTCAACGACCTCATCATGATGCATTTCTACCTCTTCGTACCACCAGTCGTTTTCATTATCTGCCTTTATGATACCCCAAAGTAGATAGGCAAGACATTTGATAAAGGGATTGGTAAGAGTCCTATTCTTACTTTTGTTTTCAAGGTCTTGCGGCCTGTCACTTTCTCTGTCTTTTAGCCAGTAGCGTATATCCTCATCCCACTTGACTTCGCTCTTTTGGTTTTGATCTTTCAGTAAGAATAATACCCTTTTCGACGAATGCAGCCATTCGCTTTCTGTTTGCTCAATGGACTGGTGATTTTTATAGAGAAGGCCATCTTCAGTAAAGTTGAAATTCCTTTTTTCGATTTTGACCATTTCTGAGCGCCAAGCTTTAAACAACTCATCCAGTAGCGTGTTATAGCAGATATGTTTCTCTTTGTTCATAAGTCGTCCATATTTACAAAATTTCTCTTGCTATCCAGGCACAAGCCTCTGCGTCTGCTAAGGCGTGGTGGTGGTTCTCTAACTGATAACCGCAGGCTGCGGCAACGGTGTGCAATTGATGGTTCTCCAAGTCCGGCAGTGCACGACGTGAAGCTGTCAACGTGCAGAAGAATGGGTAGTCAGGATAGTCCATCTGGTAACAACGAAACGCCGCCTTCAGACAACTCTCGTCAAAAGCTTTATTATGAGCCACCAAGGGTAATCCCTCAATAAGAGGCTCTATTTGCTTCCATACTTTTGGAAATACAGGAGCATCTTCGGTATCACGACGAGTAATCCCATGCACCTGCGTACACCAATAATTATAATAATTGGGCTCTGGCTGAATCAGAGAGTAGAAAGAATCCACAATCTCACCATTCCTAACGATTATTACACCAACGGAGCAGACACTTGTACGTTCGTTATTAGCCGTTTCAAAATCTATTGCAGCAAAATCTTTCATCCCTCATTAGTATTATACTTGTTCCACATTCTCTTTATCTTGCCTGCTATCTCCTTCCGTAGC
>JAEEGI010022479.1_pt1 | contig 12448 bp, 10 predicted proteins | sample 8958751 | NCBI WGS metagenome assembly JAEEGI01 (sample SAMN16246545, study PRJNA631951) | gut metagenome | biome: gut microbiome; feature: rumen; material: KS-attached | host: Bos | place: Iran: Karaj | collected 2018-10 | reverse complement strand
TCAAGACTGGCAAGCTAATTGCAATTAAGAATGTGAATGACGATAACGACCTTGTCATCATCAACAAGAGCGGCATCGCCATCAGGCTTAAGGTCAGCTCGCTCCGCGTTGTCGGACGTGCCACTCAGGGCGTAAGGCTCATCAACCTTGAAAAGAAGAACGACGAAATAGCAAGCGTTTGCAAGGTGGATACCGAGCCCGAGACGACCGATGAGGAAAGCGTACGTGAAGCTTTCCAGGAGGAAGCCCAGAACACTCAAGAGGACCCCGAAATCCAAGATGCTGAGCAAAACGAGAATGAACAACAAAACGATAACGAATAAACATTATAAACCAACTTAATTGTTAACAAAAATGAAAAAGATGATTCTTTTCGCCGTAGCTGCCATCATGGCGTTCGGCGCATCGGCTCAGATGAGCCTCGTGAAAGATTTGGCCAAGAAGGCTGGTTCTGGCAACCCTCAGGCAATGATGGAGGTGATTGAAAAGATTACTCCCGCCTTAACCAATCCTGAGTCAGCAAATGACGTGCTCACTTGGTACACCGCCGGTAAGGCTGCCTTTGGTGTCTTTGATACCATGTATGGAGCTAAGCAACTGGGACAACCTGTTGACAACGACATGATGAACGATATGTTGAGTGCTGGTTATGCATACTTCTTCCAGGCTCTTCCCTTGGACACCATTGTTGAGATGGACAAGAAGACCGGTATGCCCAAGCTGAATAGTGACGGCACCAAGAAGGTGAAGACCAAATACAGCAAGGAAATCATCGGAGTCCTCACTGCCCACATGGGTGACATCGCTAATGCCGGTAACGATTATCTGCAGAACAGCGATTGGGAGAATGCAGCTGAAGCCTTTGGCACTTTTGCTGATCTCTCAACTTCGGAATTTGCCATCAAGAACGGTGTGGCTGCTGCCGACAGCACCGTAAGCCAGGTGCGCTTCTTCCAGGGTTACTCACAGTACCAAATCCAGAAGTTTGCCGAGGCCTATGAGAGCTTTACTAAGGCACGCAAGCTGGGTTACACCGACAACAACATCGTTGACTTCCAGACCTCGTCACTCGCTAACTTGGTTCAGGGTATGCTTGACAATAAAGAGTATGAAAAGGCCAACAATTTCATCGATAACGCTATCCAGGCTGATCCCATGAATGGTACCCTCCATGACATCAAGGGCTTCACCGTTGAGTTGCAACAGGATGTAGATGCCGCTCTGCCTTACTACATCAAGGCTACCGAGGTTGATCCTAACTACGCTAACGCTTTCTTTGATGTTGGCCGCTGCCTCTACTTGCAGGCACAGAAGATTATCGATGATAATCCCACTGCAACCAACAAGGATCTGGTTCCCAAGATCAAACCCATCTACGACAGGGCTATTCCTTTCCTGCAGAAGGCTGTTGATCTCAACACCAATCCCGATGACAAGAAGGCTAAGAACGTCCTTGACGACATCCTCTACAAGTTTGAGGTGATGGGCGTGAAGTAAGTGATTCATTTTAAGTAATTCATGAGCGGTGAGACCGATTGGGCCTTGCCGCTCTTTTAATCGAATACTCTAATGATTTGCACACAATCAGAATAATAACTAATTTTGCGGCGTGATTTTCAAGTAATAAGATTGTGAAAAGGATAACTACCATATTTACTTTTGTGATGATTCTGGCGATGTGTGCTGCTGGCCAACAGCAGCGCATTAACGATGCCAAGAAAGCCATCACTGGCTTGACGATGACTGTGGACAGTTACAATAAAGCCTTCAGTAAGCTGCAACCCGCACTCACCGATGATGAAACCCGTAATCGTGCAGAGACCTGGGCGCTGGCTAACCGCATCAAGTTGGAACTGTACGATAAATATATGGATAACCGCCGTGTGGGCAAGAAGATTGACATCAAAGCCATGGGGCACACCCTCATCGACGCCTATGATTATAGTCTGATTGCCCTTAAACTCGACACCATCCATGTGCTGGACAAAAAGGGGCAGCCTGTCATCGACAAGAAGACCAAGCGTCCCAGAGTGAAGACCAAATACAGTAAAGAAGTCGTCAATAGACTTGTGGAGCATCACGACAGCTACCGCATCGCAGGAAGTGAGCTATACAACATCAAGGATTGGGATGGCGCCTACAAGGCTTGGGACTATTACTGCCGGATGGCAGCCCGCAGCGATGATCCGCGATGGATCAAACCCGACAGCATTGTCGCCGAGGTACGTTATTACCAGGGCATCGCAGCGTGGCAAAAGGCCGATACCATAGATGCCGTGAGACTGTTCAGCATCGCCCGCAATTCAGGATACAACCGCAAGGAAGCCTACGATTACGCGCTCGTGTGTCTGAGTGACCTGGGCAATGAGAAGGAAGTGGTAAAACTGGCTTGGGATGCATTTGTGAAGTTCGGCACGAGTGATCCGCAGTACATCCGCATCCTGATTAACAGTTTCTTGGCACGTGAAGATTTCTCGGGCGCCAATGACCTGATTGACGAGGCACTTGCTGCCAATCCCGATGATGACGAGTTGTATAACCTCAAGGGGCTTGTGGTGGAGAACTATGATGACATCTACCAGGCATTCCCTTATTACCAGAAATGCATTGAGTTAAATGACAGCAATGCCAGTGGATTGTTCAATGTGGGGCGCTTTTTCTACAACAAGGCGATGGAGACCCGCCATAACAGTCATTTATATGGCAAGAAACTGGCCAATCTGGTCAATCCCATCTACCGTGAGGCCTTGCCTTATCTGGAAAAATCCTATGCTATCAATCCGCACAACAGGGAACTGGTGAACGCTCTTCGCGACATCTACTACAAACTAGGAGAAGCCGACAAACTCCAATCCATCGAATCCGCCCAGTAACAGGAAAAAGAGGCGCAATAGTTTGCGCCTCTTTTCGTAGCGGGTTTGACTATTTCTCAATTCGTTCCTAGTAGAATGTCAATGAGGTCGGTCACGTCACCGATGCTGATGGAGCTGTCTTGGTTGACGTCACCCTCGGCGGGAGCCATACTGATGTCGTTCAACAGGTAGTCAATCAGCACGGTCACATCGGCAATGCTGATGGCTCCGTCATGGTTCACGTCACCAGGCTGGTAACGCGGCATAAAGATTTTCAACATCGGCGTGCCGTTCTCGGTATCCTGCACCCATACTTCCTCCTCTCGGTCAGCCTGCAAAGCCGTTGTAATCGTACCGTCGGCCAACTGCTCATCAGTACATTGCATAGCTTCAGGAATTGCTACGGGGAACTGTTTCACATAGCAGTTAATGTGTGTACCTCGGAATGCATTGCTGCTGCCATAATATGTAAAAGTTCCTGTTGATAGACAGTTGATGATGTTGGTTGTTCCAGAATCGATATAACCGACAAAACAACCATTAAATGACTGCTTTCCAAGTATTGTACCCGAAAAATGACAGTCTTTAATCGTTAAGTTTCCGCCTTTCATACAGCCAACAAAAGCAGCCGTTTCTCCCCAACTCATTCCGTCAGAAGTAATATCTGCCGAATTCCATATTTTTTCTATGACACTTGTACCCCAAGAATTTGCCACAAATGCTGCATGAGTGAGACCTGAAATCCAATAACCTGCAATATGAAGATTTTTTATTGTAGCCCCATTAATGCTACCGATAGGTGTTGAAAGTTGGTTGCTTCCATGATCTGTATAAGCAACTGTCAATGTGTATCCTTGCCCATCAAAAATGCCTTTAAATGCTTTGTTGATCTCACTTTCTCCAGGATTATTATATCCTAACATTGTTTGGTCATTTCCGAGGTCAACGTCAGCAACCATCTTGGCATTAGCTATGGGGTTGCTGTCATGAACAATAGCGGCAAATTCATCCCAGTCGGCAGCTGAGCCAATGAGGTAGTAGCCGTCGCTGTCTTGCTCAATTGCCCAGGCCGAAAGGCTGAGAAAAAGAGCCACAAGTAATAATAATCTTTTCATAATCTGAAATATTAATTGGCTAATAAAATAGTGATTGCAAAACTGGACTAAACTATTCAAACTCATATCTATGGCAAAGATAATCAGTTTTTTTTGAATTATTGTGCATTTAGCGAAAAGAATTCTCTCGTTGCTACGTATCGGACTAAGGAAAATTGCAAAAAAAACTGGACAACGATTCACAGGTGTTCGTTGTCCAGTTTGTTATAAATGTTGTTTCTGTTGTCTGAACTTTATGGTTTGCGGACGATGCCGCGCTTGCTGGCGCGTACGAAGTCGATGATGATGTCGCGTTCAGGACTGGCGGGCAGCTTGACTGCCTCTTCAAGCGACTGGGTGATATTCAGACCCGAGTCGTAGATGGTGCGGTAAACATCGGCGATGGCGTCAATCTGCTCGCTTGTGTAACCACGGCGGTGCAGGCCCACCTTATTCACGCCCTCATAGGCGATGGGGTAGCGTGCTGCCATGCAATAGGGCGGAATGTCCTTGTTGACAAGGGCGCCACCTTGAATCATCACATGGCAACCAATCTGGGTGAACTGGTGAACGAGAGCTCCGCCACCGATGATGGCCCAGTCATCAGCCACCACCTCACCAGCCAACTGGGCTGAGTTGGACATGATGACATGGTCGCCCACCACGCAGTCGTGAGCCACGTGGCAATAGGCCATGATCAGGCAGTTATTGCCAACCACGGTCTTACCTTTGGAGGCTGTGCCGCGGTGAATGGTGACAAACTCGCGGATAACAGTGTTGTCGCCAATGATGGCGAGTGTGTCTTCTCCCTGGAATTTAAGGTCTTGTGGAATGTCGCTGACCACAGCATTGGCATGAATGTGGCAGTTCTTGCCGATGCGCGCACCACTGCGCACAACAGCTCCGCTATCGATGATGGTGCCGTCACCAATCTCTACATTGGCATCGATGGTCACAAAAGGACCGATTTTTACATTTTCCCCAATTTTAGCGTCAGGGTGAACGACGGCAAACTGATGAATATCCATATTCTGTTTTGTTTCAAAATTTCTAATAATAAAAAGACCTAACACCTAAAGCCTAAAACCTAACACCTACGCAGGATTCTTCACAATCTGTGCCATGAACTCGGCTTCGGTAACGATTTTCTCACCCACAAAGGCATATCCCTTCATGATGGCGGTGCCACGGCGGATGGGCGTCATCAATGACAGGTGGAAAATGAGCGTATCACCGGGGACAACCTTGCTGCGGAACTTCACATTATCGATTTTCAGGAAATAGGTGGAATAATTCTCGGGATCCTCAACGCTGCTGAGCACGAGAATGCCGCCCACCTGGGCCATCGCCTCGACCTGGAGCACACCGGGCATGATGGGTTCATGCGGGAAGTGTCCCTGGAAGAATGGCTCGTTGGCAGTCACGTTCTTGATGCCCACGATGTGCTTCTTGCCCTTCTCGATAATCTTGTCAACAAGGAGCATGGGATAGCGGTGGGGCAACATCTTGCGTATCTGGTTGATGTCGTAGAGCGGTTCTTTGTTCGGGTCGTAGATGGGAGCTTGAACGTTTTGATAGCGCAGTTCTTGACGTATCTTCTTCGACAGTTGAGTGTTGATGGTGTGTCCCGGACGGGTGGCGACAATGCGGCCCTTCAAGGGACGTCCAATCAGTGCCAGGTCGCCCATCACGTCGAGCAGTTTGTGGCGGGCAGGCTCATTCTTGAATGCCAAGGGCTTGTTGTTAAGATACCCCAGTTCACCAGCAGGCTTGTGAGGAACGTTCATCACGTCGGCCATGTGGTCAAGGTCTTCCTGCTTCATCGGAGAGTCGTAAATGACGATGGCATTATCCAAGTCTCCACCCTTGATGAGGTTTAACTGGATGAGCGGCTGTACCTCACGCACAAACACAAACGTGCGGCAGGCGGCAATCTCGTCACGGAACTTGCGGATGTCGGTCAATGAGGCGAATTGGTTACCCAGCACGGGTGAGTCAAACTCAATCATGCAGTCGATCGACAGGTCATCATCGGGCAGGACGATGAGTGAGGAGCCGGTTTCCTTGTCAACAACCTTAATGCGCTGTTTCACGACATAGAATTCCTTCTCGGCCTCCTGTTCAACGATGCCGGCTTTCTCAATCTCTTCACACCACTTGATGGCGCTGCCATCGAGGATGGGCACCTCACCGCAGTTCACCTCGATAAGGCAGTTGTCGATGCCAGCGGCATACAGGGCAGCCATCGCGTGTTCGATGGTGCTCACGCGGGCTTCCTTGTTGCTCTTGCTGGCGATAACGGTGCCACGGGTGGTCTCGATAACGTGCTCGGCCAGCGCCTGAATGGTGGGCTGACCCTCCATATCGATGCGCTTGAACACATAACCCGTATTTATTTCAGCAGGTTTAAATGTCGCCGTTGACATTTGACCCGTGTGCAATCCCTTGCCAGTTACAGTGAAGGCATTCTTCAGTGTCGTCTGTTTCATTATATCGATTGTCTTTTCTTCGTTCTAGATAAGCCCCTAAAACCTAATACCTAAAGCCTAAAACCTAATACCTAAAGCCTATTGATTAACCTTCTTCTTCAGGTCCTTGATGTCACTGTACATTTCACCAAGGCGCTTCAGGTAAACCACTTGACGGGCAAATTCCATTGCGGGCTGCACGGGAGCACCCAGCCACTTGCCATTGCTGCCAATGCTGTTGTCAACACCAGTCTGTGCGCCGATTCCGTTCTTGTCACCCACGGTGATGTGTCCGGCAAAACCTACCTGGCCACCCACCATGTTATATTTACCAATCTTGGTCGAGCCTGCAACACCCACTTGTGCTGCCATGACGGTGCTTTCGCCCACCTCAACGTTGTGGGCAATTTGGATGAGGTTATCGAGTTTAGCACCCCTCTTGACTACAGTAGCGCCCATTGTGGCACGGTCAATGGTGGTGTTGGCACCGATCTCCACATCATCTTCCAGAATAACGATGCCCACCTGAGAGATTTTCTCATAGGTGCCGTCTTCCTTGGGAGCAAAGCCGAAACCGTCGCCGCCGATGATGGCGCCGCCCTGCACGATACAGCGGTTACCAATGCGGCAACCATGATAAATCTTGACACCGGGATACAGAATCACGTCGTCACCGATGGTCACGCCATCACCCACATAGACCTGCGGATAAATCTTAACGTTCTTGCCGATGGTCACGCCGTCACCGATATAGGCAAAAGCGCCGACGTACACGTCATCGGGCAGGGTAGTGCCCTGACCCACGTGGATGGGTTGCTCCACACCGTGTTTCTCGGGACGCTGGCTGTTTACAAAGTTCAACAGGTCGGCAAGAGTCTTGTACGGGTCTTCCACGCGGATGAGCGTAGCCTTCACCTCTTGCTCGGCTACAAAATCCTTACGCACCAGCACTGCCGATGCCTGGGTGGTATAAATGAAATGCGTGTATTTTGGATTGGCGAGGAACGTCAGACAACCGGGCGTAGCTTCCTCGATTTTGGCATAGTTATTAATCACGGTTGAGGCATCGCCATCGACCGTACCGTTAACCATCGCTGCAAGTTGTTGTGCAGTAATCTCCATGATGTAGTTATATATTGACTAGTCTATTATTTCAAAATCGGGCGCAAAGTTACAAAAAAAAATCATGCCACAACTGAATTGACTACACATTATTAAATAAAAAGCCAAAAAGGACAATATATTGCCCTTTTTATACTACAATTGCGCTTGTAAATAGCCAATTAAGCATTATTTACCGCTGCGTTTGAGCAGGTCGGCAATCTTGGCCTCAATGACTTGTGGCTCTTGCAATCCCATGATGCTCTGGTATTCGCCCTTGGGGGTGATGAACAGCAGCATGGGGATGGCCTCGACACGGAATGCCATTGCTAAATCGGGTTCCTGGTCAACGTCCACACGTTTGAAGATCACTTCACCCTTGTGGTTCTTTTCAATTTCATCAAGAATCGGGGTCAGCTGCTTGCAGGGACCGCACCAGGTGGCATAGAAGTCAACCACCATCGGTTTGTTGGTCATGATGGTCGTCTGCTTGATCCAGCCTTCTTGACTCTCAACCTCCTCGCCCGAAGCGATCATTTCACTCTGGTTCGCCTCAGCACCTGCTGTGGTACCATCCTCTTGTTTGTCACTCCTGTTATTGCATGACATGAGCACGAGCATAGCAGCCATGCACAAAAATATCTTCTTCATATCCAAACTTTTATCTCTTATCTTTTATCTCTTATCTCTCACTTAAATCACAAGTTTCCCCTTGCCCTGGCGGGTAATAGTGGGTTCGCCGCTGGTGCAATCCACAATAGTTGAGGGCAGGAGTTGTCCACGTCCGGAATCAATGACGATATCCACTTGAGACTCAAAGGCCTCGGCCATCAGTCCAGGCTCACAACGGTAATCCTCGTCGTCACCAGGCACCGAGGTCGTGAGGATGGGACCACCCAGAGTGCGCACGATAGCCAGCGCAATCTCGTTGTCTGGAATGCGGATACCCACCGTACGGCGACCTTTGAAGGCTTTGGGTAACTTGGACAAGGCCGTGAAAATGAAAGTAAACGGGCCTGGTAAATTGGCCTTCATCATCCTGAACTGGGTGTTGTCAAATTTGGCATATTGTGCCACCTGTGAGATATCGTCACAGATGATTGACAGATTGGTCTTGGCCGACTTCATTTCCTTCATAGAGCAGATGCGCTCGATGGCTTGATTGTTGAGCGCATCACAACCCAGCGCGTACACGGTGTCGGTTGGGTAGATGATGAGTCCTCCATCCTTGAGTGTCTCTACCACCTGGTCGATATAACGCTGGTTAACGTTCTTTTCAAATATCTCGAGTATTTCCATAATTTATGATTGTTTATGTTGTTATTGGACTATAAATAGCTGTTTCGATTTGTGTTGCATGAGCATACTTCTTAAGCAGAGATGCCATCCATTCCACAGCCTCTTCGAGAGGCATTTCGGGAGCAAAAGCGTTGATGTTGATCTGTGCCGTAACGGTCTGCTCGGTAAACTTGGTGCGCTCCTCGTCACTCGTCGGGGTGGCGATGGGACCCGCGGCATCCCGATAAACGGGCATTCCCTCAATGTTGAGCAAACCTCGCCCGATGCCGTTATACACATCCTCGGCAGTGCCGACGCTCATGGTCAATGTGTCGCCCACAATGCGGTCGCCATCAAGTCCACTGATGGCATATCCGCTCTTGATGGAAACCAGATTGACCACATCAATCAGTGTAGTTAGACGGTAGATGCCCAGGCCCCGGATGATGCGACGGCACAGGGCTTCGCTGGCCACGCGGTAGCGGCTGGGGTCTTTTCCCAATGCTTTGTATAAGTGGCGGGTACCAGCAATGGCGGGCCGCTGATTGATTTCCAGCAGTTCATAGCGTTGCTTGATATCTTCGGCTGCGGCCTCAATCTCGGCCCACAATTCATCGCACGTCGGTTCGTTGATCACCGTTGCGCGGATGAGCCCAATGCGGCATTCAGGACACGCTTCCAGTATCCTCGGGTCTATCTTTACTTGAATCATTGCTATCGTTCAAAAAAATCGCTGCAAAGATACAACTTTTTAGTCAAAATAAACTAATTTTGCCCCATGATGAAAAAGACAATTTTAATGATTATGGCGATGATGGCTATTTTTGCCGCCGCCCACGCTGATGACATGAATAATGACATGACCAAGCGCATTGACGAAGTCTTTGGCGCTGTGTATAATAATCCAAGTGAGCCAGGTGCTGCTGTGCTTATTATGCAGGGCAATGACACGCTCTACAGCCGCTGTTTTGGTATGGCCGACATGGAGACCATGTCTCCTGTGACTTTTGCGACCAACTTCTGCATTGCCTCGGTATCCAAACAGTTCTCGGCAGTAGCACTCTTGCAACTGGCCGAGCAGGGAGTTCTTTCGCTTAATGATCCTCTGTCAAAGTTTTTCCCTGAATTCAAGGCTCCTTTCTTCAAGGACATCACCCTGCATCACATCATGAGTCACACCTCAGGCATCCCCGATGCGCGCCCCCGCGGTGACCGCAATTTTGTCCTTTACAGCAACGATGTCACTTCGGTACAATATATGTGCACACTCGATCACTTGAACTTCAAGCCTGGCACCCAATATGAGTACATCAACCCGACATTCCAACTCATTTACCAGATCGTGGAGCGCGCCACAGGTAAACCCTTTGAGACGTACATGCAGGAGAATGTCTTTGACAAGGCTGGAATGATGACTTGCCGCTACTTTGAGCCTGACCGTAACATTGCCTGCTTGGCGCACGGTTATGAGCGCGACGACAAGGGCGTTTGGCAAGAGTACGACTACGGTGAAGAGAGTTTCTTCGGCACAAAGGCCGATGGCGCCCTGTACTGCTCCATCAACGATTTCGTGAATTGGGAGCGCGCCCTGCGGGATAACAAGGTGTGGACAGCGGCTACCAAGCGTTTGGCTTACAATCCCTGGATTCAGATTCCCGCCGATGCCGAGTACGGTTACCAGCCGCACACGGGTTACGGCTATGGCTTCTTCGTTCAGGACATCCCAGGCCAACCCACCCATATTTATCACTTGGGTGACAACGGTGGCTTTACGATTTATGCTGGAAAGATACCCGAGCGCGACCTCATCTTCCTCTTCTTCTCAACCCGTCCCGACATCGACCGCCTGGGCATGGTCAACAAGGTGTACAGCATTTTGGGATTCCAATAAAACAACCAGAACAGCAATTAGAACAAAAAACACAAGAAACACAAATCATTGTGTTTCTTGTTGTTATATGGGTTTATATGCTAGTCTGGTTGACTGATCGTTCTGCAATTTTTAGCATGCTAATGATTACAACCTGCGCAATGATGTCTTCACCTGATGGTTATTGATCAATGGTCGTTTCCGAGAAGTAATGCTCTCTTAGCGATTTGGTGACAGGGGCGCCATTCAGGGCAACTGTTTGTTGCAGCCTGATATCGGCCGACGAAGCTCCCACTTTTACAATGTATGAGCCTGGAACGATATTCCACTGGCGCTGGCCTTCGTGGCTATAGTAGCCGAACTGTTCGGTATAGAGCTTTATTTTGACAGTCTTGCTCTCACCGGGTTTGAGCGACACACGGGCAAAACCCTGTAACTGAATCGGGCGAAGGGGTTGATTGCTGCTGGTGGGGGAAAGATAGATCTGTGCGATTTCATCTGCAGCCATCTTTCCCGTGTTAGTAACCACAAACGAAAGGTTGACGCTCTGAGAGGCCGTTGAGAAGTCACCTTCGACTTTCAGGTCGCTGTATTCAAATGTGGTATAGCTCAAACCGTAGCCGAAGGGCCACTGTACGCGAGGATCGGGTTCAGCACTATAGTTGTAGCACAATGGCTCATAGACCTCTGTTCTGGGATAACTGACAGACAACTTGCCTGAGGGAGAGACCTTCCCATACAGGATGTCGGCCACTGCATGACCGCCTTCTTCTCCCGGATACCATGCTTGAATGACGGCAGCGCAACGGTCGGCGATGTCCGAGATGACTTGAGCGCGGCCACCGAACACAACAAGTACGACGGGCTTTCCTGTGGCCAGCAGTTCCTCGACAAATTGTTGCTGGCGGCCAGGCAATTTAAGGCCTTGACGGTCGCGATTCTCGCCACAAAGCATCACGTTCTCACCGACGGCAGCCACGATGACATCACTGCGTCGTGCCATATCCAACGCTTCAGCCTTATCGGCGGTTTCCCCTGCGTCAACCTTGCGGTGCAGCAGTCCGTATTCCCATGAACGCGGGTCGCCATTCTTGTCATATTTGGTTTCGACTTCCTCGGTCCAGTCGCAGCCGCGTGAATAAAGGATATTCACGCCCTCTGCCTTGTGGTCCTGCATACCCTCAAGCAAGGTCACGATATGAGGATGCTCGTAACCGCTTTCCATCTTTTTCCAGAAATAGGACATGGCAGGGAAGGAGTAATCGCCACACATGGCCCACATGGTGTTAGCATTCGGGCCTGTCAAGAGTATGTTCTTGGCGTCCTTGAGCGGCAGGATGCCGTTATTCTCCAGCAGAACCACCGACTGGGTAGCGATATCATAGGCGGTTTGTCGCTCCTCTGGCGTATCGAGGGTAATCTGCTCCTTGCTGTAAAGGTATGGGTTCTTATCAAACAGCCCGGCACGCATCTTGTGACGCAATACGTTTTTTACAGCGCGTTCAAGGGTGTCGGGACTCACAAGGCCTTGATTAATAGCTTGCTGCAAGTGTTGGTAGCAGTTGCCGGTAGGGAAATCCACATCATTGCCCGCATTAATGGCAGCAGCGGCCTTTTGGACGGTGTCGGTGAGTTCTGGAATCTGATCGATAGAGCTATAATCGCTCACCACCATGCCATCAAAAGCGAGATAACCGTGCAAGATATCCTGCAAAATCTCGGCATTAGCCACACAATTTACTCCATGAACGGCATGATAGCCAGGCATGATCACGTGGCTGCCTG
>JAEEGI010022476.1_pt1 | contig 12449 bp, 8 predicted proteins | sample 8958751 | NCBI WGS metagenome assembly JAEEGI01 (sample SAMN16246545, study PRJNA631951) | gut metagenome | biome: gut microbiome; feature: rumen; material: KS-attached | host: Bos | place: Iran: Karaj | collected 2018-10 | reverse complement strand
CCGGACAGTATAGGCGTTGAACGTTTCCGCGTTTCCTTGTCGTGGCTGCCGAGCGGATATTTCCGCTGCGCCGAAAGGCACATCGTGCGTACCGGCATATGAGAATCAGCCTGTGCCGCGACGAAATTTTTGCGCTCCGACAGTCCCCAGCCGAGCCTCGCGAGCTTTTCGTCCGTCTCGTCTACGGAAAGCTCCAGCTGATCGAACCCCGCCTCAGCCGCCGTATCGAGCTTCCGCTTCAGCGTAAAGCCGTTAGGCATCGCCTTTTCATATAATCCGAATTTTATTTTATCCATTATCCACCTGCCCGTAATACGCGTTTTTTCCGTGCTTCCGCAGAAAATGGCGGTCGAGAAGTCTTTGCGGCATCGGCCCGTTCTGCCCGAGGGTCTCCGTAAGATACGCGAGCTTCGCCGTCTCCTCGAGCACCGCGGCGTTGAAGACGGCTTTTGCCGCGTTTTCGCCCCAGCTGAAAACGCCGTGCGAACGTACGAGCACGGACGGGACCGTCATCGGATCGAGCCCGAGCTCCTTTATTTTTCTCACTATCACGTCTCCGGTATTCTTCTCGTATTCTCCCGAGACCTCTTCGTCCGTCATCTCGTCCGTACACGGGACTTCACCGTAGAAATAATCGGCGTGCGTCGTTCCGTAAGCCTTTATACCGCGGCCGCACTGCGCGAACGCCGTCGCGTATTCGGAATGCGTGTGTACTATGCCGCCGATCTCCGGAAACGCGCGGTAGAGCACGAGATGCGTCGGCAGATCCGACGACGGGCGAAGCTTTCCGTAAACACGCTCGCCGTCAGGCGTAACGCATACTATGTCGTCCGCCGTCATCGTCTCGTACGGTACGCCGGACGGTTTGATCAACACGAGCCCCGTCTCCCGGTCGAGCGCCGATACGTTGCCCCACGTGAATTTCACGAGTCCGTATTCCTTTAATTTCAGATTTGCTTCAAAAACCTCTTTAATCTTATCCTGCGACGGTCTCATCCGTTTGCCTCCTCAAGAAATTTTCCGTATTTTTCGCGGTACACCGCGTTTGCCGCAGGATCCGGCTCGTAAACGGCTCCGTCTCCCGTCATGCTCTTCTCCGCCGTCTGCAGATCCGGATATATACCGGCGCATACCGCGGCGCATACCGCGGCGCCGAGCGCGCCGAGCTCTTTTGCCGACGACGTTCTGAGCCTTACCCCCAGCACGTCCGCAAACATCTGCGTCCAGACGGCGGACGAACAGACGCCGCCGCCCATAAGGACGGTTTCGGGCGCGTCCCTGTGCGCGCAAAGCGCGTCGAAATGCAGTTTGTGAGAAAACGCCACGCCCTCGAAAACGGCGCGGAGTATGTCGGCGCGCGTATGAGCGCGCGTAAGTCCGGAAAGAGCCGCCGTTTTCGCCTTTGAATTCGTACCGTACAGGTACGGAGTGAAGATAACGCCGTTATAAGGGCATTCCTTCACGAGCATATCGGCTTCCTCATACGGCATACCGCCGAACACCGTGCCGATGAAGAAATCGAGGTTTCCGGCTGACGTCGGGCTCGACTGCTCTATAAGATATCTGCCGGGCAGCGCGAAAAGCGAATTGCGCGTGCCGTCGTCTGCGATGACAGGCGACGCCGAAATATATTCGTTTATGCTCCACGTGCCGGTTATGACGCATATATCGCCGGGTACGGCGGCAGACAGCGCCACGGCGCACGCGTCTATATCGAACATACCGCCGGATACCGGCGTGCCTTTTTCAAGTCCGCAAAGCTGTGCCGCCTCCGCCGTGATAAAGCCGCAGAGGTCCGCGCTGTGAACGGCGGGCGGGATAGCGCCGTATATCTCGCTTATGCCGAAAATATCCGTGATCTTCGGGTCGAAGCGCTGATTTACAAGATCCATAAGCCCCGCGCCCGAATAGTCCGTGACCTCGGCGTACGCCTCTCCGGTAAGAAGGAATCTTATGTAATCCTTCGCCTCGAAGACTCTGCCGATCCTTTTATACGCGCCGGGTTCGTTTTCCTTCAGCCATCTCAGCAGTACGGGAGGGAGCGGCGCGTCCGCGTCCTGAAGCGTAAGCTTTTTGGCGCGGTCGGACGTACCGTCGCGCTTCCATCTTTCAGATATCTCCCCGCCGCGTCTGTCGGACGAGAGTATGCCGCAAAAAACCGGTTCTCCGCTTTTGTCGGTAACGTAAAGCCCTTTTCCGTGTCCGCTTATACCGACGCACGCAACGTCGGACGGCGCTATCCCGCTTTCCGCCACCGCTCCGCGAATGACCGACATAACGGTTTTTTTCAGCCTTACAGGGTCTATCTCGCATCTCCCGTCTGCCGAAAAGGCGACGTCGGTCTTCTCCGAGTAAACGCTGACCTGTCTGCCATCGCTGCCGAACACCGCCGCTTTCGTGACGGTGCCGCCGTAGTCGATACCGAGAAGATATTTATCCATTATCGTTTTCCTCCGCAAATCTTTCTTTTTTTCTGTATTCTGACGGCGAAACGCCGTATTTCGCCTTGAACCTCCGCGCGAAATATATGGGATCGGAATAACCGACCTTGTACGCGACCTCGGAGATCATATCGTTCGTCGCCGACAGAAGCTGTCTGCTTCTGCCGAGCCGCATATTCTCAAGATATTCGTGCGGTGTCTGCCCCGTCTCCGCCGAGAACAGGCGGCGCAGATAATCTGGCGCCATCGGTATGAACGAGAAGGAATCCTTGAGCGTCAGATTCGGATCCGTGTAATTGCCGCGGATGAATTTCAGCATACTGCTTACGTAAGGGTTCACGTCCCTTGATCTGATTATATACTGTGCGAAATGTATTATAAGTTCGAATATGCTCTCCGCCGCTTCGGATATGACGACGCTGTGCTCATACTCCTTCAGAAGCATGTTGAAAAGCGGGCGCATATGTTCGGGAAAGCGGACGATCGTCCCCTCCGTGAGCACGTCGCAGCTTCGGTCGAAATCGCAGAGTATCGCGATCACGTTTATTCCCGTATCAGACCGCTCCTCGTGGCTGACGTTCGGCGGTATCACTATCATTTCGCCGCCCCGCACCGTGTAATCGACGCCGCCGATCCTGACCGTAACGGACCCGTTCAGATAATACAGCAGTTCGGTTTTGTTCTGTTTATTCTCCGGCGAATACAGCCAGTTCTCTTCAAATTTGATGCAGTGGTAAAAGCGCATCGAGCCGCTCCTTTCGTCAAAATGCCTTAAACGGACGGTGATATTTACGAAAAATATGGTATTTTTATAAAGCCATATCCTTGTGATTCTATATTACACGCCCGTTTTTTACCTGTTGTGAACGGTGTGTTAATATCCGTTCATATATCGGTTTTGTATCATACTATCCACCGTTTTTTGCATAGACAACGCAGAGCGCCGACCGTATAATATATTCAGAGACGGTAAAGAGCGGAAAGGAGATAAGAATGAAAAGATATATTTGCCTGATGCTCGTCATCATAATGATCGCGCCGTCGCTTTCCGGCTGTGCGGCAAACGGCGGAAGCGCGGCCGGTACGGAGCTTCCGGACACGGTAACGGACAGTCCGGCGACGGTGACCGAAGCGGTAACGGACGCCCCCGCGTATACGGCGGATCTGCCGGAGCTGACTTTCCCGGGGCAGACGTTTACGTTTCTCGTCCAGCACGACCCGTGCTTCAGACATTTATACGACGTGGACGCGGAAGAGGATTCTTCCGACATAGTCATAAGCTCCGTTTACAGGCGCAACGCGGCGATAAAGGATAAATACGGAGTTACGTTAACGTCCGTGAAGGACGGGAACGCCCCCGCAATGGCGAAGACCGCGTTCAAATCGAACGCAGACACGTATAACGCCGTATGGCTCAAGGTCGACGATTTCTTCTCGCTGTCGATAGAAGGCGCTTTTCACAATTACGGCGGCGACGTTCCGTACGTCGACACGTCGAAAAGCTACTGGGATCAGGGCGTCGTGAACGATTTCACGTACGGCGGCAAGCTTTACGGACTTATGGGCGATATATCGACGTCCGTATCGATATTCACGCATCTGCTCGTCGTCGACTCGGTCCTGGCAGCAAAGCTCGACGTCGACGTCAGGGAGCTTTATAAGACCGTATCCGAAGGAAACTGGACGCTCGACCGTTTCTACGGTCTGTTGAAATCCTGCGGCGCGTATAACGACTCAAACGGTGATTCCCGGCGCGACGGCACCGATACGTTCGCCTTCGCCGTACCGCCGGATATGCTCTGGTCTCTGACGGCGGCGGCCGGTGAAAAATGGGTGGTGAAGGACGGCGACGACTACTACGCGGCGGCTCCTCTGACGGAAAGACTGCAGAAGGTCGTGGAGGATATAATCGATATCGGAAACGACAAATACACGACGGTCGCCACGTGGAACGTCGGTACGGTGCCCGGCGTTTCCGATACGTACAACTACACCATCCGCACGAAATTCGCGGAGGGAACGGCGCTCTTCACCGACACGGATCTCGGCGTCGTACTCGAAGCGAGAAACGATAAGGAAACGGATTTCGGCATACTCCCGGAACCGAAATACGACAGCTCTCAGGATCATTACAGCACTTACGCGTTCCCGTTCTATCCGCTCCTGGCGGTACCCGTGACCGTAAGGGGAGATAAGCTTTCCATGACCGGCTTCATTATCGAAGCGCTGGCGGCGGAATCGTATAAAACTCTCACTCCCGCGTTTTACGAAAAGGCGCTTTCCGGCAAATACGTACGCGACGAGTATTCTTTCGAGATGCTGAACGTCATTCTGCGATCGAGGATCTACGATCCGCTGTATTTCTACAACTGGGGCGGATCGTTTAGGGACAGTCTGGTCAATATGCTCACGGGCAATAAAAAAACGCTTTCCTCGTATTACGCCAAAGGAAGCAAGGCTCTCAACAATTCACTTAAAAAGGTTTATGAAAAATTCGCAGCGAGGTAAAAAAATGAAAAGGATACCGGCGCTTGTACTCTGCGTCCTGCTTTTACTGCCGCTTTTCACGTCGTGCGCGGAAAAAGAGGAGCAAACGGAGACGGCGGCTCTTTCCGATACCGCGGCGACCGTCGCGGAGGATACTGCGGATCCGGCGTACGTACCGGACCTGCCGGATATGAGGTTTGAAGGCAAGACGTTCACGTTTCTCGTGCATTATTTCCCGTGTTTCGCGCACCTGTACGACGTTGAAACGGAGGATGATTCATCGGATATAGTGATAAGCTCCGTCTTCAACCGCAACACGGCAATCTATGACAGATACGGCGTGAAGATCGAAGCGATCAAGAACGACAACGCGCCGATGATGGCGAAAAACGCGTTCAAAGCGAACGACGACGCATATAACGCCGTATGGCTCAAGGTCGACGATTTCTTCTCCCTGTCGATAGAAGGCGCTTTTCATAATTACGGCGACGAAGTCCCGTACGTCGACACGTCGAAAAGCTACTGGGATCAGGGCGTCGTGAACGATTTCACGTACGGCGGCAAGCTCTACGGACTGATGGGCGACATCTCGACCTCTATCGCCATATACACGCATCTTCTCGTCGTCGATACGACGCTTGCGAACAAGCTTGACGTAAATCTGCCCGAACTTTACGATACCGTCAGAGCGGGCGACTGGACGTTCGACCGTTTTTACGGGCTGCTGAAATCCTGCAACGCATACAGCGACAACAACGGCAACGCGATCCGCGACGGCGTCGATACGTACGCTCTCGCCGTTCCCCCGGATATGATGTGGTCGTTCACCGTCGCCGCCGGTGAAAAATGGGTCGTCAAGGACGGGAACGATTATTACACCGTCGCGCAGCTCACGGAGCGGCTTCAGAACGTGGTGAACGATATAATCGACCTCGGAAACGACAAATACATAACCGTCGCCACGTGGAACGTCGGCAGCGTTCCCGGCGTTTCCGACGCCGATACTTACGGTTACACCATACAGACTAAATTCTATAACAGTACGGCGCTTTTCACGGATGCGGATATAGCCGCCGTGCTCGAAGCGCGCGCAAACAAAGATACGGATTTCGGTATACTGCCGGTGCCGAAATACGATCATCTGCAAGAAAAATACAGCACGTACGCATATCCGTTCTATCCTCTTCTGTCGGTCCCCGCGGCTGTCAAAGGAGAAAAGCTGGAGATGACGGGCTTGATCATCGAGGCGCTCGCGGCGGAATCGTATAAGACGCTCACGCCGGCGTTCTATGAAAAAGCGCTCTCGAGCAAATACGTCCGCGACGAGCATTCCTACGATATGCTGAAGATCATCCTGAATTCAAGGATATACGATCCGATCTACTTCTACAGCTGGGCGGGCGGAACGTTCAGGGACAGTCTGGTCAATATGCTCACGGGCAATAAAAAAACGCTTTCCTCGTATTACGCAAGAGGAAGCAAATCGCTGAATAAGGCGCTTTTGAAGGTTTACGACAAATTTGTCGAAAGATAAAAAAGAAAGGAAAGAAATATGAAAAAGATCATCTCTGTCATCATCACGGCGGCGCTTCTTTGCGCGATGCTGACGCTTTGCGCGTCCGCCGCGGACGCGGTCTTCGAATTTGAAGACCGGGAGTGGACGGTACTTCAGGGGGAATTCTGGAAAGGCGAAATGTCAAAAGAACAGCATGACGCATATCCTGCCGAAAGATCGCTCTACTGCAATATCTACGGCCAGGGCAACGCCGTACAGACGTCCGGTCTCAGTATACCGAAAGCCGGGGTATACTCCGTCAAGCTCATCTACGTTGCGAACCAGGGCTCTGCGACGATACAGTTCTACGTGGACGACGTCAAACTCGGCTCTCCGGTCGATTTCAACAATAACGGCGGCTGGACCGCGGCTCAGGCCGATCTCGGAAGCATTGCGCTTACCGACGGAGATCATTCCGTAAAAATGGAATGTACCGGCACGACCTCGTCGAATTACGAGGCTTTCATCGACAAACTCGAATTCACGCTGGTTGAAGAAGCCGAAGAGGGAGATAACGTCACCTTCGAATTCGAGGACAGAACGTGGACCCCGTCCGGCGACTACTGGCACGAAGATTACTCCAACCCCGGTCTGCCCGTTCCGCGCGCGCTTTACACCAACCTGTACGCCGCGGGCAACTACATTGAAAACAGCGATCTTACGGTAGAAAAATCCGGCACGTACTCCGTAAAGCTCGTTTACGTCGCGAACCAGGGCTCCGCAAAGATCAGGATCTATATCGACGGGACCGCCGTATCTGATGAGATCGATTTCAACAACAACGGCAACTGGACGAAGACCGATATCGCTCTCTCCGATATCAGGCTTGCCGCAGGCTCTCATACCGTAAAAGTCGAGCTGACCGGTACTTCGAGCGGCAACACGGAGGCTATCTTCGATAAACTCGTTCTGACGCTGATCGAAGAGGACGTCGCTCCCGGCGGCGACGGTCCTTCCGGAAACGATCAGCCGGACGAACCTCATAACCCCGGATCTTCGGACGCCGCCGTTGCGGTTGTGGCCGCGCTCCTTGCGCTGTCGGCGTGCGCCGTGATATTTACGGCTAAAAAGATAAAATGAAGCGGTTTTTAAGATACTCCGCGCTGCTTCTCGCGGCCGTTACGGCGGCGTTCGCATTATTCACGTCGTGTACGCCGAACGGGCCGGACGCGCCGGACTCCGGAAGCGAAACGGCGGTTCCCGTAACGTCGTCGCAGACGGGAACAGATACTGCCGAAAAAGAGCACACAGATCCCGTGGAGGAAAAAGACGATATGGATCTTATAATGCTGTACGACATAGACAGCGGTATGTCCATAAACACACGCCCGGATCACGGGTGGTATCCGCTGAATCCCGAATATCCGGACGATCCTCAGCCCGGCTCGGGTATGTACAGAGTCACGACGCCGCTTCTCGGTACGTATGACAGCACCGATAAAAACGTCATCCGTCAGCATTTCTACTGGATGGCGGCTATGGGGATCGACGGAGTGCAGTGCGACATAACGAACACGAGATCGCCGCGTCTGCCGGGATACGAGGGAATGGCGAAGTATTTCAAGGGTACGATCGCCGCTTTCACGTCGGTTCTCGGCGTTTCGGCGGAAAAGCCGGAAAACTATAAAAATCCGAAAGCGTACGTTTCCGTCCGTCTGTTCGGAGAGGAATACGACGGGCTGCAGATGCTTCTCGACGATCTTTACGCCATCTACGGCGGGAATGAAGACGGATGGTATAAATTCGACGACGGCTCCGACCGCGCCGATAAACCCTTTATCGTCATTTTCGCCGACTGGCACCTGATAGAAAGATGGAGCAAAGCGGACAGGTTCCCGTTCGACGACGAACGCTTCAACATCCGCTGGTGCAACGGATATCTGGCAGGCTACATGAAAGACGACGGAGAGGGCGGAGCGTATTTTGAGGAAAACGATCCGGTCTGGCTGTTCGTCGAAAACGTGCCGGGCGACAAAGAGGGATACTATAAACCGTTCTATAAAAAAGGCAAAGACGGTACGGTCGAAATGATGCAGACGTGGGCGTCGCTTTATCTCGGCGGATCCGGCTGGGACGGTCTGACCGACGAGGTCGACGGAAAGACCTGTATCGAAAGATATTCCGAACCGGTTGCTAAATACAAACCGAAGGCTCTTATCATAAACCGCTGGAATTATCCGCTTTCGTGGTATGACGAGCCGCAGGAGGGCATCACGAGAAACAAGAGCGCTCACATAGAGCCGAACGTCGACTGGGGATTCCGCGTCTACGATTCCGTCGCCCGGGTCATGTATTCGCTTGAAGAAAAAACGCCTGCGCCGCCTCCCTGCCCGAAGATAACGAAGATCGATAACGGCAGAGTTTTCTTCGACACTGCGGGAATGCCGCTTGAGGCGTGCTTCTCGACGGCAGAAGACTTCAAGGACGCCGAATGGCTTTACATCGACGTCGCAAAAGGCACCGACCCCGGTATAAAAACCGAAGGGAAGCTTTACGTGAAGGTCAGAGGTACCGGCGGCGAGTGCGCCGATAAGGCAGAGTTCGATTACGTGCCGGGTAAAGATCCGACAGTTATCGGAGACGACGGGGTAATAACGACGCCGGAGCAGTTCGCGAATATCAAGCAGAAAGGCGACTATACGCTCGGCGCGGATATAGATATGAGCGGAGCTGATTTTTCGGGTATAACCGAATTCAGCGGAAAGCTTGACGGCAAGGGCCACACCGTAAAGAATCTTACGATGAACGGCGGCTCCGGCATCTTTACCCTGCTTGAAGGAGCGGAGATCAGAGATCTGATCCTCGATAACGTTCATATCGAATCGGACGGCCTTTTCACCGGTATCCTGTCCGGCAAAGCCGTCAGAAGCGTCATAAGTGGGGTCAAAATCACGAACAGCTCGATCAGGGGCATGCGTTTCCTCGGCGGACTGTCCGGAACAAACGATCACAGCGCGTTTGAAAACATTATTCTCGATAACGTTACCGTCAGCGTCGATCCGTCTGTCTCCGACACCGATACGATCGGCGGTATCGCCGGTTACAACGAGTTCGGAACAAACGTCGCCCTGCTGTTCCGCGGCACGATAGACGCCCCGAATTCCGATACCGTGGGCGGCATAATCGGCTGCTCTCTCGGCAATATCGCGGAGGCGGGCAACGGCGTTGAAAAATGCTTCGCTTTCGGCACCGTCAACGGTAAAAGCACGGTAGGCGGCATCGTCGGAAAGGCTCACGCCGCCGACAACAGCTGGCCGGGGCCGATCAAGGACTGCGGCGCGTTTCTCGACAACTTGAGCGAAGGCGCAGGGCGCGTCTGCGGCTCGTACGGCGAGGGGTGCCTCTCCGGCAACTGCGCCCTTGATACGCTTATGCCGGACGCTCCGAACAAAGGCGGAGACAAGCGCGACGGCGCTGATGTAACCGCTGAAGAATCAGTTAAGCTCTTAAGCGCGGCGGGACTTTCGTTCTGACGGTTGAGCCGCGGATTTAATATGCCGGGTGTGGTTTCTCCTCCGCACCCGGTTTTGCTTTTCTTCGCTTTTTTCGGATTTTGAAAAGCAAAAAAACGGAGAAAATGAAAAAACCGGCGAGAATCACCGGTTTTCCCGCGCCGGTCTTTTCAGACCGCACGCCTTGGTGCGATTGTTCATAACGAAACAAAGGCAACTGAAACATATTCAAAATACAAAAGTCGGGAACATTACCCGGCTTTTGTGTTTTCAAAATCTATTTAATAAAATATTAGTAAAGAGCGTTTTTTCAATTATAATCTTTCCATTGGGTCTCGTTAGCGATATCGACAAGCAGTCTGCCGTTGTATGTAAAATAGTGCGGTCCGGCGACCGAATAGCCTTTTATCTCCGACGCGATGGCGGAAACCGAAGTTTCCTCGTTGTTATACAATACTTTACGTTTGCTTGCAACGACGGCAACGATGCTCTGATCTTCGACGAAGACTAATTTTGCGCCAACGGGTATTCCGCACTTTGAAAAGTCGATAGCAGGCTTTTTTATTTTCTGCTTGGTTTCAGAAGTTGTTTTAATCTTTTTCAGCTTATCTTTCGTACCGCTGATTATGGCGATCGCTTCAAGAAGCTCATAAGCATCTTCAGGGGACATAACGAAAAACTCGCGGTTTTTTGACACTCTTAAATCAGGATTCAGATTGTCGATCAGCTTGTGAAGTTTCTTGTCTTCAAGGTTTCCGGGCGTCTCGTATGTCGCATAGACTTCATAATCATACGGCAACGCTGTTGTGCTGAGCTGCTTTCTGCGCTCTTCAACATTCGCCGCATATCCGATTTTTACCATGTCTTTCAAAGACGGATTTGTCATGATGTAAATGTATCCCGATGCCATAATCTTACCTCTTGTTAAATTCCTTATACAGCATTTCCGCGAGAGCGGACATTATTGCTTTGTACTTGCTCTTATTTTGGAACAGCGTTGTGTATGCCTCGGTCTGTTCTACGTAACTGTCCTGTGCGACCTCGTCAAATGTTCTCGGAAAAACACTCTCAGCGAATACCTGAGGATCGGACGTCTGCGCCATTTTGCGGAGTTTTGCATCGCTGATCAAACGGTCATGAAGTGCATTTAAGAGGACTCGGTCAGCGTCGGTGAAGTTGCCGCCGAAAAGCTCGTTGATCTTTTCTATGACCTCTTCGAGCGGTGCTTTCGGTTCGGGCGACGCCGTTCCTTTACCGGAAGCGGGTTCGTACTCGCCGCCTATGTTTGCAAGCCGAATTTCTCCTTTGTAAGTTTCTTCAAGCTTATAGAACTCAAGTTTGAGTGCGCCTTCAAGATCAATCATTTCCGTTGTAACGGCGGGCAGCAGACGGAGCAAATATGAGCAAAAAACGTATTCTTTCTGCATATCCGCGTCAAACATACGGCAAACCTGCGATATATAACCGTACCATTTTATAAACGAACGGACAAGCCGCCTGAAATTGTATCTCTGGTCAGCCGCCATATCGTTATACCGGTCGGCTACGGGCATAAGCGCAGAAGTCATTCTGCCCATCGTTCTCTCGTCCTGTTTTCTGCTCGAGAAGTAAACGGCGGCAAAAGCCTCGATATCGTTGTCGCTGTATATACGCATATCACGAAGCTGTTTCTGCGTCTGATAAATCAGGTCTACGTTGACCTCTTGCGTCAAGGAAGTTTCCTGATAGAACGGCTGGAATGCATCTCTGATTTCTTCGGCGGTATTTATAAAGTCGAGGATGAACGTATCGTTTTTGCCTTCGCAGATGCGGTTCAAGCGGGAAAGCGTTTGCACGCACTTGACGCCGCGCAGTTTCTTATCAACTATCATCGTATGGAGCAGCGGTTCGTCAAAGCCTGTCTGATATTTCTCGGCGACGATAAGGACGTTGAAATTATCGTGAAATTCGGCTTTTGTCTGATCTTCGGATATGTGGCTGCCGTCGCGGCGGACGTTGAGTTTTGATTCGGTATATTCGCTGCCGCCGTCCTTAACCGCGCCGGAGAAAGCGGCGAGGACTTCAACGCTATCGTAACCCTTTTCCTGAATATAGCGTTTCACCTCGTGGAAATAACGCACAGCCGCAAGTCTGGACGATGTAACGACCATCATTTTACCCTTGCCGCCGATCGCGTGCGCGGTGGTGGAAAGGAACGTTTCGACGATGATCTGCGCCTTTTGCGATATGTTGTAAGGATGCAGTTCTTCAAATTTGCGTATGACCTTTGCCGCGCGTGAAGCGGGGACGTCGGGGTTGTCCGGGATCGTCTTTGCAATCTTGAAGCAGGTGTTATATGTCATGTAATTCTGAAGGACGTCCATTATGAACCCTTCTTCGATCGCCTGCCGCATTGAATAAACGTGGAAAGGGTGGAACGAGCCGTCTTCGTACTCCGTACCGAACATTTCGAGTGTTTGGCCCTTCGGAGTCGCCGTGAACGCGAAGAAAGAGAGGTTTTTATGTTTGCCGTGA
>JAEEGI010022474.1_pt1 | contig 12449 bp, 9 predicted proteins | sample 8958751 | NCBI WGS metagenome assembly JAEEGI01 (sample SAMN16246545, study PRJNA631951) | gut metagenome | biome: gut microbiome; feature: rumen; material: KS-attached | host: Bos | place: Iran: Karaj | collected 2018-10 | reverse complement strand
CACGCTACCGGTTCCAGCCGGAGTGGCCATCCCCATAAGCAACGCCACCGCCTTCATCATCGTATCCGCCCAACGACGAAGTGCTTTTCACGCCCAGCCAACCGCGCATACGCTTGATGCGGGCAGAAGTGGGAGTTGTCGAACCTGAAGCAATCGGACGTTCTGTTTCTTGCGGAAGCTCATTTTGCATTTTAGGTAAACCTCTTTTTTTAAATTTTTCATCTTCCCTTCTTAAAATTCTCGGCTTGTTCAAAGATTTCACCATAGACTTCGTCGCGTTCGACGGGCGGGTAGCCGAATTCATCGAGAAGGATTATCAGGTCCACTTTCAGTGCAGATTTAATGTCGTCACGCTTATCCCAGTCGGGGTATGCGGCTTGTTCGTCAACGAGAATCTTGACGCGTTTCGAAAGGGCAATCAGCTTGTCTTCGGGATAGGTAAAGTGGTACTTGACGCAGAGTGATTTTAGAATGTCATAGAACGCGGTTTCTTCGAAGCTGAGGCCTTTTTCTTCGCCTTCGGTGAACGCCTTGCGGACTTGGACAATCATGTCGGTCAAGGTTTCGGCCATTTCTTCATAGACTTCGCTTTTCAAGATGTCTTGTTCGGTGCGGTCGTTGTACTGCTCCACGAGTTGTTGCATTTTCTGCGTGAAGTTGACGCCCTTGACTTTGTTCACCTTGCGGATTTGCCCGATGGCTTTTTTCAGGAGCATCTGTAGCAGTTTGATTTTCGTATTCGGCAGTTTGATGCGGTTGATGTGCTGCAGGTATTCGTCGTCAAAGATGTTCTGTTTTGCCTGGTCGGTTTCGGCATCACTCAGTTGCAGAACGTCTTCCACGCCTTCACTCTGGAGTGCCGATGCAATCATCTCGCGCACGCGGGCGTTCATCTGCGCGGTATCGGGGGCATTGCCCTTGGTGAGTTTATGCAAAATGGAGCGAATCGCGAAGTAGAAATGTGCGCGGTCGCGCTCGGCCTGCGTGATTCCCTCGTTGCCGACGCAAATGTCGTATGCGGCCTTCAGGCGTTTCGCAAGGCCCATAAAGCGGGCTTCCTTTTCCTTCGTGATTTGCACGAATTCCTGTGCCTGCTTGAGGCATTCCAACTTTTTCAGTTCCGCGCCATTGCCCGTGCTCTTGAAATACGCCGACGCATCGAACTTGTACATTAACTTGTCGAGCAAATCCAGATGGTTGCGGAATTCCGTAATCGCGGCGGTAATGTCTTCTACATTCTGCTCAGAACCGGCTCCGTACTGCTTTAGTGCCAGGTTCATCTTGCGCTTGATACCGATGTAATCGACGACAATTCCCTTGTCCTTGCCCGCAAACGTCCTGTTCACGCGGGAAATCGTCTGAATCAGGGAATGCTGCTGAATTGGCTTGTCGATGTAAATGGCATCGAGACACGGAACGTCAAAACCCGTGAGCCACATATCCACGACAATCGCAATCTTGAAGTTGGAGCGTTCCTGTTTGAAAAGGCGGTCCAGTTCCTTGCGATCATCCTTGTCGCCGAGCAAGTCATAAAGATCCTTTTCGTCGTCCTTGTTGCGGGTCATGACCATCTTGATTTTTTCAACCGGCTTCAGTTCCCGTTTTTCTTTGTCGGTAAGCTCGGTCGCCTCGCCTGCGAATTCCGCATCGTCGCAAACCTTCGCCACGCCCCATTCCGGGCGCAGTTCCAAGATGTTCTTGTACAATGCATACGCAATCTGGCGACTATAACAAACGAACATCGCCTTGCCGCGCACCGTCGATTTTTCTTGAACGCGGGCCTCGTAATGCGCCACGAAATCCTTCGCCACAGCCTTCAAACGGTCAGGGTCACCGAGAATCACGCCCATCTGGGCCACATCCTGCTTGCTCTGGTCAATCTGGTATTCGTTGGCACCCGCTTCCGCAGCTTCTTCGTAATACTTCTCAATCTCTTCGAGAACGGAATTGTTCAGAACCACCTTGGCGGCACGGCCCTCATAAACGATGGGCACCGTAATGCCGTCCTTCACCGATTCGGTCATGGTGTAAATATCGACCTCCGGGCCAAACACATCGAGGGTCGCATCAATCGGCGTGCCCGTAAAGCCCACGTAAGTCGCATTGGGCAGGGAATTGTGCAGGTAGCGCGCAAAACCGAAACTCGTCTTGACACCCTTATCGGTCACCGTAATTTTCTGGTCCAGGTTTGTCTGCGTGCGGTGCGCTTCGTCCGAAATGCAGACAACATTATCGCGGTCGGTCAGCAGTTCGATATCTTCGCTGAACTTCTGGATGGTCGTGAGGAACACGCCACCACTCTTGCGGCCCTGCAACTTTTTGCGCAGGTCGGCACGGCTCTCCACGCTTTCAACACGCTCGTCGCCGATATACTTCTTGGATGCCGTAAACAGTCCCGAAAGCTGGTCATCCAAATCGGTGCGGTCGGTAATCAGCACAATCGTCGGCGTCTTGAATGAGAGCGACTTCATGAGCAACCGCGTCAAGAAGAGCATCGTAAAGCTCTTGCCGCAACCGGTCGCGCCAAAATACGTGCCTCCCCTGCCGTCGCCATGCGGCTTGCGGGCCTTGCAAATGTTCTCGTACAAAGACCGCGCCGCATAATATTGCGGATAACGGCACAGGACCTTCTGCTCTTTTTTGCTGCTGTCTGGGAAATACTGGAAGTTCTTGAAAATGTCCAACAGGCGTTTGCGATTGAACATCCCCTGAATCATGGTGTACAGGCTTTCGATGCCCTCGGCCTCGATTCGCCTGTCGCCAAATTCCACACGTCGCCACGCATAAAAGTAATCGTACTTGGCAAAGAAACTGCCCGCCCGGTTGTTCACGCCATCGCTAATCACGCAGAAGGCGTTATAGACAAACAGCTGCGGAATGTCGCGGCGGTAACGCACCGTCAACTGTTCGTAGGCGTTGAAAACCGTAGCCTCTTCGCGCACGGCACTCTTGAACTCGAACACCACTAGCGGGAGCCCGTTCACAAAAAGGATTGCATCGGGAATACGCTTTTCGGAACCGACAATTTCAAATTGGTTTACTATCTTGACGATATTGCAATCGGCGCAGTATTTCGCCGCCACATCGGCCGCCAGCGGCATCGCCTCTTCATCATCATCGACACCGAAACCCGACTTTCTACGCTCACCCAGCGGCCTAAAATCCAAAAGCTCGATGAGGATGTCCTTGTCCTTCGGGTTCTCGCGCTTGAGCATAAAGCCGTCCGAAAGCCAGGAACAGAACTTCTTGTTGCTCTCGTAGAGCGCACTCGCCGAAAGCGAATGCAACTGCAAGACGATCGAACGGATTTCGTTCTCGGTAATGCCCTCGGAATCGTAGCGACGGTGCAAGTAGTCGCGCATGTCCTGCTCAATCAAAACCTCGCCCTCGCCACGGGCAATCGCCTCGCCGGGCACATACTTGCAGCCCTCCTGAACCAGGAGGTCAATAAACACTTTCTCTAAGTCGGCTTCCTTGAACGCCATGCAGTAAAAATAAATTCATTATTTTTCTGCGCAACAGGCAAAATGGCGATTTTGGGGCAAAAGCCCCTAATTCTTCTTTATTTTCCGGATTACCTTGTCGAAATCAGAATCAATCTTTTGCGTGCGGTTAAAAATCTCGTATTCCCCGAAAGCTTTCTCGTCCGCCTGGTCCCGGCTGACTTTTCCATTGCCATCGAGAATATCGTAGCGCCTGAATTCCAAGAACTCGTTCACACTTGCGGCAAACTGCTCCATGTTAAAAGCAATCTCCCGCTCTATCAAGTCTTCGATGTAATCAAAATAACCGCTCACAGCGCGTTCCAGCTGACGGATCTGCTTTTCTGACAAATAATTCTTGGCAATGTTCACGTCGCTTTTCAGCACACGGCCGCTCGGAGAATTTTTCCAGGTCGTAAGCCCCATGTGCTCTTTTTTGTGGTCGGCCCTCTCGTACACGATTTCCGCAGCAGTCTGCCCTGTTATTGCATAGTGGAACTTGTTCTGAACCGTGGCGAAAAACTTTTTCGTTATTTCAGAATCCTTGTCGTAGTCTATGGAACACTCGGCAAAAATATCCGTTATCTGCTGCCAAATGCGGCGTTCGCTCGCACGGATAGATCGGACTCTTTCCAAAAGTTCCTTGAAGTAGTCCTTACCGAAAACAGCGTTACCCTGCTTTAAGCGCTCGTCGTCGAGCACAAAACCCTTCTTGATGTATTCCTTCAGGATTCCCGTAGCCCAAATGCGGAACTTTGTGGCCTTCGCAGAATTTACACGGTAACCGACGGAAATAATCGCATCGAGATTGTAAAAAGAGACATTGCGCTTTACGGAACGGCCATTTTCATTTTGAACTGTTTCCAAAATGGAAACAGTTGCGGATTCACTAAGCTCTCCTTCCTCGTATATGTTTTTCAAATGCTTCGAAATGCCCGGAACATTAACATCAAACAACTCGGCCATAGCCTTCTGCGTCAGCCAGATGGTCTCGTCCTTGACTAAGGCCATGACCTTGACATCTTCTTCAGGACTACTGTAAAGAATATACGATATCTGCTTGGCTAGTTCGTTCGACATACCTTCACCATTTTCTACTCACTTGTGCACTAAATATATATTTCTGGAACAGATTTGTCAAGACCCTTGTTTCAACACTTCCCACCGACCATTCTTTCGAGCACCAACGCGAGCAATACAAGATTTTTCCCGTAAAGACTTCAAAGTCCTATTAATCGTCGGTTCGGAATAACCCGTTTCATGCATAAGTAAGGGAACTGTAATGGAAGGATTCCGCTTTATTTCTGCGTAAATCAGCGATTCCGTTTCCGTAAGTTTTATCCTATCACTTATCCTATCATTTATCCTATCATTTATCCTATCACCCAACCGCTGCAACCCTTCAAAATAGAACGAAGTCCGCATGAAATGATCCGTAAATGAGGATTTTGCCTCGCAATTTTACACCACCATTATTTCCCGAAAAATTCAGGAATCTTTCGGAATTTAGAAAGGATGTTCAGCACCTGAATCCCAAACTTCGCCAAAACCATAAACCAAGGTTTTGCCACCATTTGCCTTAAGTATGGGATATAAGGTTTCCATTTCTTTTCACATATATATCCAGTTGCGCCCAAAATAGGGAACTGACTAGATATAACCTGCCAACCAAATTTTCCTTCTCGCGAACCACACTCCAATTCATCAAGTGCTCGATTTATTTCCGTAACAGGATTCTGCTTTGCAATATCCTCTGGAATGTTTCCCATTGCCAAAGCAATGTTACTACGAATCAGGTCACTCATTCCCTTAACTTTTATTTTCTCCCTTAAATCATCCTTAACGGATTTAAACACATCTGTTTCCGTCAAATCATCGACTTCTTTCGGCATCTTTAGCGAGCTCAACTTTGAAACAATATTGTCCAAATCTTTGTCATCAGATTCCACCCGTAAAACTTGTTTGGCCTCGTCACTGATTGCAGGACGACACTGCCAACAAAACGTATAACCCAACTCCGTGTATTGATCTATTATCAAGTTGGGATGCTTTCGTCCGCTATTGGAAAGATCTTTATATTCACGAGTTATTTTTTCGAAAATTAAACTATATAATTCATTTCTATCGTCAGGATTCTCTCCGCAAAAAGGAACTGCAAAAGCCTTTTTCTTATCTTCAGCACTCCATTCCTTGAAATTCTTATCCAACACTGCTTTTATATCATTATAGCGAAGTTCTATTTTCTGAAACCGTTCTTCATAGTGCGACTCACATTTTTCACGAAATGAGTCTCCTAAAAACCAGACTACGACATCAATAAAATTCTTTCGTGCGGTCTGCTCCTCGCACCATTCTAAATAATCACTGACAACCTCGGCCTGATATTGGCTCCATTTTTCACCAAACCACGCCCATTCATTAGCTTTTTTCATTCGAAGTTCAACATTGTAAAAGACAACGCGCATATCGCGCTTATCTAACATCTTTTTGCACTCATGCGTCCGAACAAAAAGCAAATAATATTTTATCAAATCACCCGCAGATTCAAGATATGACTCACTTGTATGGCCTATCGGAATTCCCATATAGTTCAATGGCCTATTAGGACCTCTAAACTTAGGCAACAAGCCCCTTTCCTGGGACTTTATGATTAAATTTTTCACAATATCAAATGCGTAATTTGTGTTCGAACTACCCTGGGTATATGGCATATAACCACATTCGTAGAACGTCTTGTGATTGTCATAAACAGCTCTTTTTACACCAATACCAATCAACTCTGCAACAAAACTGCAAAGTTCCCAAAGGTTAGGATATAGAGTTGTTTTTGACATATGAGCCATATATGTTAAAATAAAAAACTGGCGAGGATAGCTCCTTGCCATCATCGCCAGAATTACGCTTTTTACTTCTTTGGGGCGTTATTCCCACGACCTCCTCCAGACGGATTATGGGTTCCATTACTGGTCGGAAATCCTGCACGATTCGGATCATTTGTCGGCTGCGGCATGTTTGCCTCCTTGATTTAGAGTTGCTTTACCAGAAACCACTTCTGGTTTAAGGGTAAAATTATCTAAAGCAACCCGCAAAAGTGGGGTACGAATCTTTTTTGTGGAAAAAACTTTATTTCATAAAAACAATTGCAGATTTAATTGCAAAAATCTATATTAAGGATACTCAAATAAAACATGACGAGGAGTCTGCTTTTGTGCAGCCACGCAGAAGGTCCGTGACCGGAAGCGTGATTGTCATTCGGGGCGACATTTTTTTCAGTGCGCCTTGCTGATACAATAAAACAAAACGGCAAGGTGCATTAGAAATAAAATTGCCACTAACAGCCGTATTAGGCTTTCGAATGGCGCTACTTTTTTAGTAGTAGGCGGAACAGTTTTTTAGTGCGAAACTGTTGCCGCCTTTTTTACACAAGTTACGTATTTTTAAGATTCAAACAGCCTTGACGGTTCGAGTTGCAGGCCGGATTCGCCAAGGAGTTTGTAGAGATTCTGGCAGAGGATGTAGAGGGCGGCGAGAGCCCACAGGACACTTTTCAAATTCGCCAGTTGGCTGTTCGGAATGCTATCGGACGGTTCTTCCGCTCGCGCGTGCTTGACTAGGTTGTAATTGCGCCACCACTCCGCAGCCACCTTGTCGTCGAACGCCTGGAACGGCGCTGGTTTAATCACCTCGTACGGATACTTCGTAATTGCGCGCTCGTTCTTTATCCGGGGAGTCTTCGTGACAATCGCCCGAACCTTCGCAACAATATTCTTCGGCTTGCGCCCCAAAACCTTGCAATACTCCTCAGCAATGGAATCTATCTCGCTACAGATATTGAGCAACAGATAAGTGTAACGACTAGAGAATGTCTTGAAGTTGCTCTTGTCAATCGTCACGAACTCATCCGTTTCGAGGAAGTCCTTTTCAAGCAGAAGATACTGCTTCCAGAAAATTTTGGAGAAGGATTGGGGAGTCATATTAGTCTCGTTACCAAATAGAAATTCAATTTATGCAACAAACAACCATTACATATCTTTACAAATATCTTGAAAATTCAAGGGACATCCTATTTTTATTAAACATTCAACAACTTGAAGGTATGCTAAACCACAATTATTGATTATCATCCTAGAATATGGTGCTTTTTTTGTAAATCTTTTCCGAATGGTATTAAATAAAAACAAAGTGTCAAACCAAGTTGCATTTTGGCTGGGAATATTTTGTTTGACCGTTTTTTGCACTAAAGATGCCAATAGATACATAAAACACATTGTTTCTTCTAAATATAGAACTCGACATTGATAAAGGGCCGCATGTATACCAATTTTTTCTTTTGTAGTTTCTCCATTTATTTTTATTTTATCAAAAAAACTTTGGTACTTGTTTGTGAAATACGCTTCCGCGCCATCGTACCAAATATTCTTTGAAATATAGCTTTCATCGGAAACATTCCATCCATTTTGTGAACCTGATAGATCATAAAAATAATTGGGAGAAAGTGCGCCAACAAAATTTCCTTTTGTAGAGTTACATCTCTTGCATGCTACATGCCAATTTCTAACATCGTTAACAACAAATCTTGAATATGTTGCTTTTTTCATGCCAAATGGTATCGGATTGGGATGCCTAGGATAAAAATGCTCAACTTCAAAGTAACCTGTACTATTAATAGGGCTCTCGCAATAACAACATTTGAATCCATAAATTCTAGCCAAATGTTTTTTTGCTTTATTATCGGTATACTTTAGTTTTCTACCTCTAACTCTTTTGTTCAACAAGCTATCTTCTGTAACTCGTTCAATATAACGCATAGATACCTCAATAAAGAGTTTTCAATTTCTTTATTTCCTCATAAAAATTTTCCACTGAAATAAATTTGTCTATTGAAATGTCTTTGTTTAGCGCATTCCATTTCTCAATTACAGGGCTATATGCAAAAAATTCAGCCGAAATATCATTTATATCTTCATAAACATTTTTAGCATTTTCAATAATAAGATTACGAGGATTTTTATTGTTGCGATAAACCAATTTAATTATATAATCTGAAGTATACTTTGAGAGTCCTTGAACAAGATATGGCGAATGCGTTATCATATTTAATTGATAATTTTCCGGCATTTTACGCATTAAGGATTCTTGAACTCTTATATGATGTGCATTTTCTGGCTCATCAAGAAAGAAAAGTACTTCACCCGTTCTATAAATATTTTTTAAACAAGCCAAATAAATATCGTATTTTTTTCCTGAATTCAAATAATCAAAATCTATATGGTCTATTAAAAGCCGAACTTTTACATGAAACCCTTTCCTTTGCATAAATCGCAAAAGAAACAAATCAATTAAAGAAAAATGATCAATGGCAAATGCATATGAAGGAAATTTTTCTTTTTTAAATTTTTCATCTCGTATAAACACATTCATACATTTATAAAGAAAGCAGGCCTTTATGTCATCAACCAATGTTTTATATTTATTATTATACGAAATGTCACTTGGAGCATAAGACTCTGTTTTCATATTATAAAAACGAAAAAGATTTTTTCCATATTCTTTTATTTCTGCGTATTGGCTTAAAAAAGAATTTGAAAAATCCTGCAAATCAGAACGATACAATAATTTATCCCATTCTTTTTCTATATCAAAAAAAGCAGCATACGACTTATTCAGATTCAATTCAAAAGAGACACTTCCTATATCATTAAGCATATTTTTATTTTGAGATAATAAGAACAAATAATCAATATCTTTACAGGTCGCTGAAGACGCTGCCTGAGAGAAAAAAGAAATGTTGTTAGGAAACTGACTGTTAGAGTAATATAAAATTTTATGCGTTTCAAAATAATTTTGAGCTTTGGGAGATATTTTAATACAATAGAATCTTTTTTCTGTTGACGGAAGGTGCATTTTAACACCCTCAATGTCAAAAATCTCGTTTTTTCTTTGTGCAAGTAAATATTTCGGAGTATAACTCGTTTCAACACATATTATTTCTCTATCTCTTGGTCTGTCATTTTCCCAACATACATAACCAATCTCTAAATCTGCTAGAATTTGGACAACATGATTAAGGTTGGGATTCTTTTCAATAGGATTCCTATTTCTTTGATGATAAATAAAGGCTACATAGCAAATAATTTGAGCATATAAAGATTTGCCAACTCCATTTTCACCCAAGAATATCCGCGGAATGTTATCATTTTCTTCATAATCTAAGTCAAAATCGTAGCCATCATCACTACTCCATATTTTTCCATCAATGGATATAGAGTCAAACATTTTGGGTGTAGCAAAAAAATTCATAAAGTTTCTCTCGTTTATTTTAGTTGTTAATGGATGTTTGAAAAAAAATTATTCTTTTTTCAATTCTCTCTTTTTCATTTCAAATTCCTCAGCCCCATTTGATCCTGTTGACGTACATCCAAAAAACAACAATAGAAGAAAAAATGTACCTAAACCAATTACCAACCCCTCGTTTAGATATTTCCATCTTTCAGACCAACCAAAAACATAAGAGAGTCGATTCACTAAAAGTACAAGCCAAACCACTATGACAAAAGAAGACAAAAGCAGGTTTATTTTTCCAACAGAGTACTTATATGAGCAAAAAGGATTGATTACATGATTCCACTTCTGTTTATTATCGACTGTCGTCTTATATAAAGGTCCCATGATTTCATCTTCTAACAAGTCAACATGTTTTTCCCAATTTTCTTGCCAATATTTCGCGCCCTTATTAACGAGGTACCAGCAACAAGACAAAAATAATCCAAAAATAGATATCGCTAAAAGAGCCTCATTATAGAACGCAGGCTGCTTACTTTTCAAATCAAATTCTTTAAAGACCAGAAAATACGCGCCAAAGGCTAATGCAATAAATGCCCAAAAATATGTCGCTCTTTTCCAATACAATTCAATTTCAAATTTTCTTGTATCTAGAGCCATTTCAAGAGCTTTTCTCTGAATTAAAGATACGGCTACAGATTCTTTTTCTTTGTTTCTTTCATCATCTTGAAACTGTTTTTTAAACATTTGGTTATAGCCATCAAGGCCATTTATAATTTGATCTTTTTCTACTTTAATCATCGTGTTATTTTCACTCATATTACTATTCTCATTTACCAAAGGATTTATTCATAATTTTCCAATTCTTTGTAAAACAAAAACAACATTTACTTACATCGGCCAATAGATTTTCTTAAGCGAAATCAAACTACGACCTTCTGGATCAAAGTTATCATAATATTCCACAATCAAGTCAACAAGGTCGTCTGAATCAATCAAGGTTAAAGGAATAACAGAACGTTCGGCTTCGTAACGAGCTTCTTTCGTAAAGCCCCCTGTAGAAACATAGAGTCCTTTGCAACCTTCGCGAAGACCTCCAATGAAGCTTCGAATTTCAGGAGCACCCATAGCTCCATCACGATGCTTGACTTCGACAAATATTCGTGGGTTCTCTAAACCCAATCCATCTGGAGATGCGATAATATCTTTGCCGCGATCGCTACCTTTTTTACTGACTTTTGTCTTGAAATTCATCGCACGAAGGATTGCCGCCATCAGTTCCTGCATTTCATCCCACGACAAGTCCATGACTTTATCTTTTATGAATTCATGCGATTTCTCTTCTAAATCACCTTTTAATTCATCCGTCGAATTATCCGTTTCAATAACGGTTTCTCCTTTTTTTGATATCAACGGAGTTTTATGTTCGAGTACAGATAGGACTTCTTTTTTAGCGTCTTCAGATATTTCAAAAACAGTAGCGATTGATCCCAATGCATTTTTTGTCTTGATGGTCAAATCGTCTCGTTTGACAGAATCAATCCATTCAACTTTCCTGGAATGAAAATAATCTGTCAAACTTTCATCGTATTTATACTCACCTTTGTCTTTACCAACTAGATAAATTCGCTGTTCCGAACAATAAGTAATAATATAGTCTGAAGGATGAACAAGATTCACAAAGCGATTCACCTGTCCCGCATTCATAGCGGATGTTTGAGGCTTACTATCTGGATAACACCTCAACATCATCTTTTTGATTTCATCAAAACTTTTGACATTTGACAAATCGCCCAGTTTATTCCACCCAATGGTTATTATATTTTTTTCGCGATTTTGTTCAAAGAGATAATTACCTTCTCCCGAACGGACCATGAACATTTTTGACATGATTTAATTTCCTTTATTTACACCCCCATTTTAGAGAGGAGAAGGGTTTGCATTTGGGTTAATATTTTTATTTCTTTAAAGCAGCATACAAATTTCTGCATTATCGCAGAGAACGGCTGTTTAACAGAATCATCTTCGATAATCAAAATCGGTTGGACAGAAATAACATCCTGACTAAGATTTTCTTGTGCTCCACCTGTCGCGAGCCGCTTGATTTCTTCTTGGTTTACCAAGAAATGGAAATACAAGAACGCTGCATCAACTTCACTTTTGCAAATCATATTGCAACACGCTTGATTTGTTGTTGTTTCGCATTGTAGATAGCCAACTTGAGCCGCGGTTGCCCCATACATCGCCATAACGACGGAACCTGCGGGAATCAACTTAGCAGAACTATTCTTTAATCCTGCTTCACTGATATACTCTTCCGTTTCAAAAATAACATTGTTTTGAACTTCACCTGTTTTTAACCATGGATAGTCTTTGGAATTCCAATAGTCATTATTCGTTCGGCTAGGTGTTCCGCCTGATGTCATTTTAGCACAAAACTCTCCAACTGTTCCCATTCTCCATCCCTGCGGTAGATTGTTTGGGTCGATGTTGTCGACGAAGGTGTGGCGGTAGAGGGTTTGGGCGGTTTGTTCGAGGGTGGCGATGAGTTTCTTGTTGGTTTCGATGCGGGTGGCGAGGGTGTTGTATTCGGCGACGATTTCACGCTGTTTTTCAATCGCGGGGACGGGGATTTGCATATCGCAGAAATCATTCCATTCCAAACTTCCGCGGACTCCACCGACT
>JAEEGI010022473.1_pt1 | contig 12450 bp, 13 predicted proteins | sample 8958751 | NCBI WGS metagenome assembly JAEEGI01 (sample SAMN16246545, study PRJNA631951) | gut metagenome | biome: gut microbiome; feature: rumen; material: KS-attached | host: Bos | place: Iran: Karaj | collected 2018-10 | reverse complement strand
ATTCTAGAAGAATAGTTTTTAGGGAACCTTGCAAAATTATTGTAATAAAAATTAAATATTAATCGATATTTTATCAACTTAATATTGTTAAGTATTTGATATTACGATATAATGCTGTTTGTGATTGTTTTGTCCTTTCCAAGGAGCATTTATCATGTCACAGCTTGGACTCTTTGACCAACAGGAAATCCTGCTTAGACGAGACGCAAAAGGCGATATTCTCGCCCGTTTAAGCTGATCCTGCCCGTTATTGAAGGACATTCTGTTAAGTGAGTATATTCCCTTAACAGAGGTGTTCGATGACAACGAAAACCCAATCAGGCAAAAGCAGGCAAAGATATTCCCCTCAGTATAAGTCTGAAGCACTGGCCCTGGCCGAACAGCTTGGAGTTGCTGCTGCAGCCAGGCAATTGGGGATTAATGAAAACCAACTGTACAACTGGAGGCGCAGGGCTCGTCTTTTACAAGATAGGAGTGCCGAGGAAGAGCGGCTTCTGGTGGAAAATACCAGGCTCAAGCGCCAATTGGCTGAACAGGCCGAGGAGTTGGCCATCTTAAAAAAAGCCGCGGCGTACTTCGCCAAAAGCCTGAAGTGAAGTACGCCTTTATGCAGAACCATTTGAGCGAATTCAAGATCACGAGCGTAAGCCGTGTACTGGACGTCTCCCGCAGCGGATTCTACCGCTTCAGGCAACGGGCAGGACAGCCTACGAAACGGCAACAACAGCGCATGGCTCTTGACAAACTGGTTGCTGAAGCCTTTGCTGCGCGGAAGATGCGGGCTGGTTCTCCCCGCCTGGTTCTTGATTTGCGCGATCAGGGACACAGGTATGACCGCAAAACCGTGGCTGCCAGTATGCGGCGGCAAAACTTACAGGCCAGGGCAGCAAGGAAATACAAAGCCACAACCAACTCAAAGCACGATCTTCCTGTTGCGCCCAATCTGCTTGCTCAAAATTTCAGCGCCAGCGCTCCAAACCAAAAATGGGTCAGCGATATCACCTATCTGTGGACCGATAAGGGCTGGTTGTATCTTGCTGTAATTATTGACCTGTTTTCACGGCTGGTTGTTGGTTGGGCAATGGCGGAGCGTATGACGGCCGAACTTGTGTGTGATGCCTTGCAGATGGCGCTTTGGCGGCGCCAAATGCCCCGCGGGGTCATCCTGCATTCAGATCGCGGCAGCCAGTACTGTTCGAACATGTATCAGAATCTTATGGGAAAACACAATGTTATCTGCAGCATGAGCGGCAAGGGCAACTGCTACGACAATGCCTGCGCTGAAAGTTTTTTTCACAACTTGAAGGTCGAGGCCATCCATGGCGAGAGCTTTGCCACTCGTGAAAAGATGCGTCAGGCCGTATTCGAATATATTGAAGTTGACTACAATCGTGCCCGCCGCCATAGTGCCATTGGATATATCAGCCCCATGGCGTTTGAAGCACTTCAACACGCTTAACTCAGTGTCCACTCATGACGGGCAAGATCATGGAGTATGCGAGGAGATATTGAAGTACTTGTGACACCTCATCCGGCGCTTCGCGCCACTGCATTTCCCCGCAGGCATCGGGCGTCGCCCCATGCCCTTGGGAAAGCCCCCTCAAGGGGAAGGCTTTAGGGGAAGGCACTACCTATAGGTTTTTACCCATCTTTCATCGCATCCGACATGCCCAGTCCGGTGCGCGCCGCCACCGCCGTGACCACTTCGGCTGCGCCTCCGGCAAGCAGCACATCGGCGCATTCCCGCAGGGTGGCGCCGGTGGTCATCACGTCATCCACCATGAGCACTCTCTGCCCCCGCACATCGACGCGCAATGCGAACATGCCGCGCAGGTTGTTCAGGCGCTCTTCACTGCTCAAAGTTTGCTGCGGCGTGGTGGCCTGAAGGCGTTGAAGCGCGCGGGGTGCCGTGGGGATGTGCAGCGCTTCGCCGATGGCCTGCGCCAGCAGCTGGGACTGGTTGTAACTGCGCTGCCGCAGCCGCGTGATGTGCAGCGGAACCGGCACAATCCGGTCGATGGGACCAAGCTTTGTGACCTGCTGCGCCAGCAGGAGGCCCAGCGGCTGGGCCAGACGGAAATCGCCGCGATACTTGAGACGCTGGATGGCCTCGCGCAAACGACCGTCATAGAGGCCGAACGCAGCCGTTGCGGCAAAGGGGGGCGTGCCGCGACGGCAGTCCGCGCAGACGCCGTTTTCATCCAGAGGCAGTGCGCAACGCGGACAACGCGCAAAGGGCAGGGGAGGGAAAGCGGCGATGCAGTCCGCGCACAGGCACAAAAGCCCCGTGCCGGAAGGCAGCGGGGCTTTACAGAGCGCACAGTGCGGCGGAAAGAGCAGATCCGCGAATTCCGCCGCGATGCTTCTCAGAGAGGAGAGCAGTTCCACCGGAAAGGTCAGGAGAGGATCAGGCTGGATCCGGTCATGACGGGCGGTTTTTCCAGGTTCAGGAGCTGGAGGAGCGTCGGGGCGATATCGGCCAGGGTTCCGCCGCTTCTGAGCTGTGAAAAGCGGCGTTCGGCATCCATCAGCAGCAGCGGCACCGGATTGGTGGTGTGGGCGGTGTGTGGTTTGCCCTTTTCGTCCCGCATCTTCTCGCAGTTGCCGTGATCGGCGGTCAGCACCATGCTGCCGCCCGCGTCGAGCAGCGCCCTCACGATTTTGCCCACGCAGCCGTCCACCGTCTGCACGGCCTCCACCGCGGCTTCCAGCACGCCGGTGTGCCCAACCATGTCGGGGTTGGCATAGTTGATGACCAGCAGATCGTAGCGTCCGGACTGGATGCGTTTCAGAAGCTCTTCCGTGAGTTGCGGCGCGCTCATGGATGGTTTCAAATCGTAGGTGGCGACATCGCGCGGCGAATCGATGAGCAGGCGCTCTTCACCGGGGAAGGTCTTCTCTTCGCCGCCGTTGAGGAAGAAGGTGACATGCGCGTATTTTTCGGTTTCCGCCGCGCGCAGCTGTACCAGCCCGGCCGAAGAGACCACCTCGCCCAAAGTGTTCTGCGGGATTTCCTGCGGAAAGACCACGGGCAGATCAAAGGTTTCATCGTATTCGGTCATGCAGAAATAACCGGAAAGCGCAATGGGGGCGGGGAGGGCAAAGCCCGTAAAGTTCCGTTCGGTAAAGGCGCGTGTCAGTTCCCGCGCCCGGTCCGCCCGGAAGTTGAAGAACAGCACCGCGTCGCCGGAGCGCACAACGCCGTTCGGATCAACAACCATCGGCTCGATGAATTCGTCGGTCTGGCCGGCTTCGTAGGCTGCCCGGACGCCTTCGGCGGCGGAGGCCGCGCGTGCGCCTTCGCCTAGGGTCAGCGCGTGGTAGGCCCGCTCCACGCGCTCCCAGCGCTTGTCACGGTCCATGGCGTAAAACCGGCCGCTCACCGTGGCGATACGCCCGCAGCCAAGTTTTTCCATGATGCTTTCCAGCTTTTCGATATAGGTTATGCCGCTGGTGGGCGGCGTGTCGCGCCCGTCCATGAAGGCATGCACGAAAACCTCGCGGCAGCCGCGCTCCTTGGCCGCCTTGAGCAAGGCTTCCAGATGATCGATATGCGAGTGGACGCCGCCGTCGGAGAGAAGCCCCATCAGATGCAGTCGCCCGCCGTTTGCGCGCAGATCGTCAAACATTTTGCTTAAGACCGGGTTGCCGGCAAGCGTTCCGGAGGCCACCGCATGGTTGATGCGGCTCAGGTCCTGCAGGATCACACGTCCGGCGCCGATGGTGAGATGCCCCACCTCGGAATTGCCCATCTGTCCTGAAGGCAGGCCGACCGCAGCGCCGGAGGCATCCAGCCGCGTGTGCGGACAGTCGCGGAACAGCGCGTGCAGATTCGGAGTCTCCGCCAGGGTTGCCGCGTTGAAGGGGCCGGGCGCATCAATTCCCCAGCCGTCCAGAATGACCAGAGCCACAGGTCGTGCATGCTTTGCCATTGTTATTCTCCCTGTTTGTCGTGTGTTGGAGAAGCCTTGCGGCCTTCCGGCCTGCCATATTTCAGGCCGGAAATCTCCACTGCCGGCGTTACCGTCTGAAACACCTTGCGATCGGCGAGCGCGTAGCTGCTCCACGCGCCGCACTGCGGACAGCGGCTTACCCATTCGTAGGCTTTTGCGCCGCATTTTTCACAGACCAGTTCCAGTTCGGTTGCGTGACTTAAGTGCAGCAGTTTCTGGAAGGCGGCATAGGATTCGTCGAAACGGTTCCGCCTGCGGTAGGCGTCGGCCAAAAGCAGGTAGAGCTGCGGAAGCTCCACGTCGGCGCTTTCCACAATGCTCAGCTGCTCGATGGCTTCCTCCACCATCTCCAGCCGCAGGCAGAGCCGTCCGTAGAAGAAGTGGAGCAGCAGATCCCGGCTTTTGCCCTCCAGCGCGCTGCGGTAGAAGAGCAGAAGCGCCGAAGGATCTTCCGTTTCCAGATAGAGTTCCTCAAGACGGGTGAGAAAGACGCTTTTCCCGGTGGCCAGATAGCCTTCCTGAAGCGCCTGCGCCGCTTCGCGGATATGGCCTTCCGTCTTGCAGACCTCGCTCAATGCCATCCGGGCCGGCACAAAGTCCGGGGTTTCCCGCAGGATCTCCATCAGTTCGCGTTGCTCGGCGCGGCTGTTTTTGAAGTTGTTGCGCTGCAGGTTATGCCAGGCCAGCTCGTAGCGTAAGGACTGCTGACGCTGTTTTTCCTCGTCCAGCCGGGCGCCGGTGGTGATTTTGACGAGGCGCCGCTGCAGCTCCAGCGCTTTTCCCCACAGTTTTTGCCGCACCAGATATTCCCGGAAACGTTCCAGCGCTGTGCGGTTGTTTTTTTCCTCCTGAAGGATCGCTTCGTAGATCTTTTCCGTCTCGTCGTTCTTGCCCATCAGCTCGTAAACGGAAGCCAGCTTGAACAGGACTTCCAGGCAGTCCGGGTTTTGCTCGCGGGCATGAGTGAGCGTGCCGACCGCATCCTGGAGCCGGCCGCGGCCGATATGGACATCGCTTAAGGTGATATGGGCGTCAATGCGGGCCGGATCGCGGTCCAGCACCTTTTCCAGCAGGCGCTGCGCCTCCTCCGGTTCGCCGGAGAGATATTTGTTCAGGCCCTGCCGGTAGAGGCGGCTGGTCTCCAGATTGCGCTGATCGCGTCTTTTCAGTTTGAGGCTTGCAACCTTGTAGGAAGCGGAAAAGAGGAAATGGATCAGCAGCCCGGCCAGCAGTCCGGCCAGGATGCTGCAGATAATGAAGACCGCAAGCGAACCGGAAATGGAATGGTCCCAGTAGTAGATGAGGGCCACCGCTTCCGGATTGAAGTGAAACAGGTAGATGTAGAGGATCATGAGGGCGATGATCGCCAGCAGCAAAACCATCAGCATCAGCATAGCGTTTTCCTTTCGGGGAAGCCCCTCCTGCCGTGTGCGGAACCGGTTGGGCGGCGCTGCGCGCCGTGTCCGGCGGAAAAATCGTCTCCATTGTGATAGGGTTCATGGTGGATAATGGTGAAGCCCCGGTACAGCTGCTCCAGAAGCAACGGCCGCACCATCTGGTGCGGAAAGGTCAATGCCGAAAGCGAAAGCAGGAAATTGGCCCGCTGCTTGACCGCGGCGCTTAAGCCGTAGGCCCCGCCGATGGCGAAAGCCAGCACATCTTCCGTGCCGGAAAGCATTCGCTGTTCCAGAAAACGCGCAAGCTCCGGCGACGAAAGGCTTTGTCCGCGCTCGTCCAGGGCAACCAGAAAGGTCTTGGGCGAAAGCGCCCCGAGGATGGCTTCCCCCTCGCGTTCCACCGTCTGCTGCGGTGGGCCGCTCTTCCCCGCACCCTCGCGCAGCTCCAGGATTTCGCAGGGGCGGTAACGCCGCACTCTCTGCAGATATTCCTCGACCGCGTCCCGGTAAAAGGGAAACGCGAGCTTTCCGACCGCCACGATCTTCAGTTTCACGGCTTGGGCGCAACCGCGGCTTCAAACCAGGAATCTGGCGGCAGCGGCAGTTCCGGAGCCTCGCTCCACATTCCCTCCAGATCGTAGAATTCACGGACCGCCTTTTGGAAAACATGCACCATGACGTCACCGTAATCGAGCAGCACCCAGCGGCCTTCCCGCATGCCGTCCACCGCGAAGGCCGGACGCTTTTTGCTTTTGAGTCCCATCCGCACCGCCTCCGCGATGGCCTGAACCTGCCGATCCGAATCACCCGAGGCAAACACCAGATAGTCCGCCAGATCGGAGAGGCCTGCGATTTTCAGGATCCGGATGTCGTATCCCTTCTTCTGCAACGCGTAACCGGCGCAGTACCATGCGCATTCCCTGGAATCCATCATGTTCATGTTCCTTGCAAAAAGTCTGAAAAAACGGGCTGTTTTCCCTTTCTCAACCGGCACGCCGGTAGAGCTGGCGCCGTTCGATATAGTCACGTACCCCCTCCGGCACCAGATAGCGCAACGACAGCTTTTGGGCGGCCAGTTCCCGAATCCGTGACGATGAGATGTCCAGCATGATTTCTTCAAGCGGGATAAGCTGGTTGCCCGATCGATGCCGCCAGACGCCCGTTCCCTCATCATAACAAAACCAGTTTTGAGCCGCAATCGGGAGAAATCCGGTGTCTGTGGTTTGGGTCGGATAGCCGGGGCGCGGCGCTACCACGATATGCGCCAGTTCGAAGAGCCGCGACCATTCTTTCCATGTTTCCAGCTCCCGCCAGGAGTCCATCCCGATGATAAAGAAGAATTCATCTCCGGGATGGGCCTTGTGCAGAAGCTCCAGCGTATCCACCGAATAGCTGCGCCCCTCGCGCTCACCTTCCAGCGGATTGAGCTCGAAAGCCGCGTTGCCGGCGATTGCCAGCTCCGTCATGGCGCAGCGCTCGGCGAAGGAAACGCTGACCGAAGCTTTGTGGGGGGGCATGGCGGCCGGCAGGAACATGACCTTTTCCAGCGCGCAGGACTCGCGCGCGGCTTCGGCGATGCGCAGGTGGGCGATATGGATTGGATTGAAGGTGCCGCCGAAGATGCCGAGCCTCATCTTTGTTTATTCCCGTACCTGCCCGTTTCCGTAGACGACGAACTTGCGCGCGGTCAGATCTTCCAGCCCCATTGGGCCATAGGCGTGCAGTTTGGTGGTGGAAATGCCAATTTCCGCGCCCAAACCGAGCTGGTGGCCGTCGGCAAAGCGCGATGAAGCGTTCACCAGCACTGTGCTGGAGTTGACTTCCCGCACAAAGCGCTGGGCATTGGCGTAGTCGTTGGTGACGATGACCTCGGTGTGATCGGAACCGTGAAGCCGGATATGTTCCATGGCCGCTTCAATATTGTCCACGACCCGTACCGCCAGGATGAGATCCAGGTATTCTTTGTCCCAGTCCTCTTCGGTTGCGGGTTTGATGGTTTCCGAAAGCGCGCAGGCGGCGGGACAGCCGCGCAGCTCCACGCCATGGGCGGCAAACACCGCGGCCATATGGGGAATAAAGCGATCCGCGCAGGCGCGGTGCACCAGCAGCGTCTCCATGGCATTGCAGACGCCGGGGCGCTGCACCTTGGCGTTGATGCACAGATTTTCCGCCATTTCCAGATCCGCGGAGGCATCGACAAAGGTGTGGCATACGCCCTTGTAGTGCTTGAGCACCGGCACGGTGGAGTTTTCGGTGACAAAACGGATCAGGCCTTCACCTCCGCGTGGAATGATCAGATCGATGCAGTCGTCCATTTTCAGCATCTCCAGCACCCACTGCCGGTCCGCATTCGGCAGTACCTGCAGGGCTGCCGCCGGTATGCCCAGTGCTTCAAGCTCACGCTGGAACAGTGCGCCGATGGCGGTATTGGAGCGCAGGGCTTCGGAACCGCCGCGCAGAATGACGGCGTTGCCGCTTTTCAGGCAGAGCGCGGCGGCATCGGAGGTTACATTGGGACGCGCCTCGTAGATGATGCCGATAACGCCCAACGGTATCCGCATTCTGGAAACCCGCAGCCCATTGGGACGTACCCAGGTCCGTTCCATGGCGCCCACCGGATCGGGGAGAGCCGCAACTTCCCGCAGGCTCTGCGCCATTTCCGCCACCCGCTTTGGGGTAAGCGTCAGGCGGTCAAGCATTGCCGGCGCCATCGCTTTGGCGCGGGCGGCCTCCAGATCCAGCCGGTTTGCCGCAATCAGTGCTTCCTGCTCTTTTTCCAGAACTTCCGCCACTCGCAGCAGCAGTTCGTCCTTGACTTTTGTTGAAAGTGCCGCCGTGATGTTCGCGGCGTTTTTCGCATCCAGCGCCAGCTGGCGCATTCCTGTTGAACCCATTGCTTTTCCTTTTTATCCGGTGAAAAAATAATAGTGCCGTTTGACCTGCGCGCCTATGGCGCCTCAGTTCTTTTTTTGTTTTCCTCCTGGTCCACAATGACCATGTTGTCGCGATGCACCACATCCTCGTGATAGCAATAGCCCAGAATTTCCCGGATGTCGGTGCTCTTTTTCCCCATGATTCTCTGCACTTCGCCCATGGCGTAGTCGGTGACGCCGCGTGCTATCTCACGCTCTTTGGCATCGCACAGGCTGACGGCGTCGCCGCGGGAAAAGTGCCCCTCCACACCACAGATGCCCGAGGGCAGCAGGCTGCGGCCATGCCTGAGAATGGCTGCTACCGCTCCGTCATCCAGAAGAATTCGCCCGCAGGGTTTTTTGGTAAAGGCAATCCAGTGCTTGCGCGCCTTGAGCCGCGCTTCCGCCGGCAGGAAGAAGGTGCCGACGTCTTCTCCATCCAGCACCCGCCGCAGAATGTGCGGAGCGCGCCCGTAGGCGATCACCGTGCCGACGCCGTAGAGTGCCGCCCGTTTGGCGGCCTGCAGCTTGGTAATCATTCCGCCTGTGCCGACCTCGCTGCCGGAATCGCCCGCCAGGGCTTCCAGTTCGTGATCGATATGTTCCACCTGGGAAAAGCGTTTGGCCTGCGGATTGACGCGCGGATCACTGTCGTAGAAGCCATCCACGTCCGAAAGGATAATCAGCAGCTGGGCTTCCACCATCGTGGTAATCATGGAGGAAAGGTTGTCATTGTCGCCAAAGCGGATCTCTTCCACCGCCACGGTGTCGTTTTCGTTGATGATGGGGACCACCCTGTAGTTCAGGAGCGTGGCGATGGTGTTGCGGGCGTTGAGATAGCGCTTGCGGTCGGTAAGATCGGAGCGGGTGAGCAGCAGTTGGGCCACATGGAAATCCTCTTCGGCGAAGGCCCGCTTGTAGAGGCGCATCAACTGGCTCTGGCCTATGGCGGCGGCGGCCTGTTTCAGCGGGATGGAGGAGGGGCGTTCATGCAGGCCCAGGGCGCCGCGCCCGGCCGCGACCGCGCCCGACGACACCAGAATGACTTCATACCCGCGTCGCATCAATGCGCCAATGTCCGCGGAAATCGCATCGATCACCGAGCCATCCAGGCCATGTTCCGAGGAAATAACCCCGCTTCCCACCTTGACCACGATTCGGCGCAAGGCTGACATCCAGACATCACGCATGCACAAATCCTTTATTTTTATATGGTACGGTTGCATTCTTCGGCCTGCCGTTTTTGGTCAGATGATGTATGGCAGGTCTCTGGTGGTTTGAAAAGGACGGATTGCCGCTGTCCCTGTCCTCAGGTTTACAAGGGCTTTTCGTCTTCCTTGGGCGTTCCCAGACGGTTGCTGGCGAGGAAATCCTGCGCTTTGGAAACGTAGGGGCTCGAAGGATAGTCGTGGGACATGATGTTGAACGTCTCGACTGTTTTGGAAAGATCGCCGTCAAGGTAATAGGCTTTGCCCATAAGAAAGTACACTTCGTCTTTGCGATCAAAGTCGGGATACAGGAAGAAGAGATCGCGAAAACGGCCGATTGCCGCCTTGTAGCTCTTGGTGCGCAGATAGAAGTTGCCGACATAGAGTTCGTGTTCGGCGAGTTCCTGACGCAGCGAGTGGATCATTTTCGCTCCGTCCTTGGCCGAAACCGTGTCGGGATACATGTTGACGAGATTCTGGAAGGTGACCAGAGCGTTTTTCGTGGCGGTCTGATCCCGATCGGGGGTCAATCGCTGCTGGTAGTAGGACATCCCAAGATTGTACATTGCTTCCGGAACACGCCCAGAATTGGGGTGCTGCTTCAGAAAATCCTCATAGGTTGCGACGGCTTCGGGATACTGTTTCACCATGTAGTGGGCCTTGGCTATCTGCAGCTCCGCCACCATGTTGAGCTGGGGAGAGAGGTAGGCCCCCAGCACCTTCTGCCAGCACTCGATGGCCTTTTTGTATTCGCCCCTCGTCATGAGATCCTCGGCCTTCATGAAGTAGTCTTCCGTGGAGAGCGCGGGCCGCTCTGTGGATGAAGTGCATGAACAAAGCGCCACAAGAGCCAGAATCACGATGATTTTCGGGTTCATATCCACCTCGGCAAGACGAATTGACAAATATCCGTCACTCTACCCGCGCTCCTTTGCTTCTGTCAACGGAAAGGCGCGAAACTTTAGGCGGTCAGCAGCGCAGTTTCCGCTCCCAGTACACTCTTCAGCTTTTTCAGGGCATTGCTTTCCAACTGGCGGATTCGTTCGCGGCTGACCTGGTACTGATCCGCCAGCTCCTGCAGCGTGACCGGGTGTTCGGCGAGGATGCGCGATGTGATGATGGTGCGCTCGCGATCGTTGAGATGCTGCAACGCCTCCTTCACCTTTGTCGTCAGGGTGGTCTCGCGCTCGCGTTCGATGTATTCCTCTTCCTGATTGTCACGGGTATCGGGCAGGGTTTCCAGCAGCGTGTAGTCGCCGTCCTCCGTCAGCGGCACATCTATGGAGGTGTCACGGCCGCCGAGGCGCCGCTCCATTTCATCTACTTCCTCCACCGAAACATCCAGGGCTTTGGCGGTTTCCAGCTGGGGATATTCGTCGCCCAGTTTCTCGAAAGCCCGCTGCACCTGGTTCAGTTTGAAAAACAGTTTCTTCTGGGCCTGGGTGGTGCCGATCTTGACCAGCGACCAGTTTCTGATGACAAAGTTGTTGATATAGGCCTTGATCCACCAGACCGCATAGGAGATGAGCCGCAATCCCTTGGAGGGATCGAACTTTTTGACCGCCATCATCAGGCCGATGTTGCCTTCCTGAATCAGATCCAGTGTTTTCATGCCGTAACCGCGGTATTCATGCGCGATCTTGACAACAAAACGCAGATTGGAACAGATGAGCCGCTGCGCTGCTTCCAGATCGCCAAAACGGCGGTAACGGTTGGCCAGTTCCAGTTCATCTTCCCGGCTCAGGAGTTTGAACTGCTTGATTTGACGCATATAGTATTCCAGTGTATCCGAAGCGACCGTCAGGGAAAGAGCTTTTTCTGTCATGAACAGTCTCCTTGTCGTTGGATGTCGTTAGCACTCACTTTTGCTGAGTGCTAACGATTGTAGGGCAGACGATTTCCGAAAACAAGAAAAAATGGTGAAAAGTTTTGTAATTTTTTCCCTGAAAAGATGGAATTCATGCCCGAAATGATGTGCCGGGCGGAAGCAATCTCTTCTTTTGACAGGAGGATTGTGGTATTCTCAAACATTTGCGGAAATTGTTCGCCTGCATGGTTCTCCAAAACGGCAGGTGGGAAGCATTCGCGCGTTTTTTCGGAAGGGATGGAAGACCCCAAAGGCAAAGAGGTGGCTCCATGGAGCGAATGGTGGACTTTGCGCACCGTTTTTTGGCGGAAACACTGGCTGCTGGAGATCGCGTCGTGGATCTGACCGCGGGCAGGGGCCGGGATACGCTTTTTCTGGCGGAACAGGTCCTGCCGGGTGGTGAGCTTTTTGCCTTCGACATTCAGCGGGATGCCCTGGCACAGACGGAGAATCTGCTGCGCAGCCATGGCTTTGCGGTCGGCGGGGGAGATGGCTCCAGGGGAGGCATTACCCTTATAGAAGCCGGCCACGAAAAACTTGCGGGCTATGTGGAAGGACCCTTGCAGGCGGCGATTGCCAATTTGGGCTATTTGCCCGGGGGCGATCCGGGGTTGACGACCAATGCGCAAACCACATTGACCGCTTTGCAGGCGGTTCTTGCATTACTTGCTCCGGGAGGACGGCTGGCGGTAGTAGGATACGTTGGCCATGCCGGCGGTTGCAGTGAAACGGAGGCGGTTGCCGCTTTGTTTGCCGGCTTGGAATCACGTGACTGGACGACCATGAGGATCGCCATGCTGAATCGTGTCTCGGCTCCGGTGCTGCTGATGGCGGAAAGGCGACGGTAGGGAAAACATGGGCAATTTTTTTGAACGTATCGGGGATACCGTTCTGTACCAGCTGGAGCGGCTGGGGCGCATGGGCCTCTTTCTGCTGCGCACGGTGACGAGCATCGTGACGCCGCCCTACAAGCTGCGGCCCATCATCCGCCAGATCCACTTTATTGGAGCCTGCTCCATCTTTGTCATTCTGTTTACCGGAGCCTTTACCGGCATGGTTCTGGGGCTGCAGGGCTATTACACGCTGCGCAAATTCGGATCGGAGGGGTATCTG
>JAEEGI010022472.1_pt1 | contig 12450 bp, 9 predicted proteins | sample 8958751 | NCBI WGS metagenome assembly JAEEGI01 (sample SAMN16246545, study PRJNA631951) | gut metagenome | biome: gut microbiome; feature: rumen; material: KS-attached | host: Bos | place: Iran: Karaj | collected 2018-10 | reverse complement strand
AACCCCCTGACCTTCGGCTACGTGCTGGGCTTCTTGCCCCTGGGCATGCTGACGGCGGCGGCGGACAGGCTGTTCCCCAAGACCAAGCTGGCCCTGCCCCTGGGCATGGTGACGGGCCTGCTGGTGTGCTACCTCATCGGCACGGTCTGGTTCTACTACGTCATGCACTTTCGGGGCACGGAGTACGGCTTCGGAAAGATATTGAGCCTGTGCGTGATCCCCTTCATCGTGCCGGACCTGGTCAAGCTGGGCCTTGCCTACTTCCTGGCCCAAAAGCTGGGAAAATTTGTAAAATAGGGCCGTTCTTCACACTTTTGCAACGTTTTGGACGAATATGGGGTGTTTAATAGAGGAAAGCGAAACAGGAGATCAGAGATATGAAAAGAGCCATCATTACCATATGCTTCCTGCTCCTGCTGACCGGCTGTAGAAGCGCCCCGGCGGCGGGGCCGACGGCCGAACCCCAGCCCACGGTCAGCGTGACGGTGAAGGAGGTCCAGCCCTGGACCGCGGCGCCCACCGACCTGCCGATCCCGGACCTTACGCCCGCGCCCGCCGTTGAGGAGAGCGAGGAGGCCGGAGACAGGATCGTGGGCCACTGCATCAGCATCCTGGACGCCCTGCCCTACCGGGTGGACCTGGACGGGGACGGCCAGACGGAGATCGTGGATCTCGTCACCCTCCCGGGGGAGACGGACGGCTGCTCCCGCTGGACCGTGTCGGTGCAGCGGGGCGAAGAGGTGAAGCTCTCCCAGACCGACATCCCGGACGACATGCCCTGCGACCTGTGGGTGGGGGACCTGGACGAGGACGGCCGGTACGAGATCTTCTTCCACGGGGATCTGGCCTCGGACGACTATATCATCTACGCCTGGCGGCACGATCTGTCGCTCCTCTTCTTTGAGCCGGACGACCGGTTCCTCCGCTGGAACGACCAGGAGGGCGAAAGCAGCGTCTTCGCCGGGGCCATAGAGGGCTTCGAGGACGGGCACATCATCGTGGTGGGGGTGGTGGACATGCTGGGCACCCACTGGGGCGTGCGCACCATGGCCATAGGCGAGGACGGCATCATCGGCCCCGTGAGCACAGTCTGGACCTTCGACGAGGACATGGACCGGGCGCTGACGGTGAAGCGGGCGCTGACGGCCTACAGCGCCAGGGCCCGCAAGGACCCGGGGGAGGCCTTCGTCCTGGAGCCCGGCACCCGGATCGTCCCCCTCTGCAGCGACGGGCAGGAGCGCATGTGGTTCGAGACCGACAAGGGCAAGGGCGGCGTGCTGCTGCTGGTCCCCGACGAGGAGGACATGTGGCTCATCGATGGGACGCCCGAGGCGGATTGCTTTGAAGAATTGCCATATTCTGGATAGGAGAGAGATATGAAGACATTATTGAAGATCGTATTGACGCTGGCGATCCTGGGGGCCCTGGGCTACGGCGGCTGGTGGGCCTACAACCGGTACTTCGCCGAGGCGCCCAAGGAGGGCACCGTCTACGTCCAGTCCGTGTCCGCCATCACGGGCGTGGGCCCCGCCGGGCGGGGCAGCCGATACGGCGGCGTGGTGGAGGCCAAGAACGTCATCGAGATCGACCCGGACAAGGACTTGACCGTGAAGGAGTGCTTCGTGTCCGCCGGGGACAAGGTGACGGAGGGCGCGCCCCTCTTCAGCTACGACGTGGCCAGCATGGAGATCACCCATCAGCAGCTGATACTGGACATCCAGGGCCTGGAGAACGACATCCGCACCGGGAACGAGAAGCTGGAGAAGCTGAAGAACAAGCTGGCCCGGGCTCGGGAGAACCAGAAGCTGGACCTCCAGACCGACGTCAACGCCCAGGAGCTGGAGCTGCGCAAGAAGGCCTACGAGCTGGCCAACAAGCAGAAGGATTTCGAGACCATCGAGCGGTTCCTGGAGAACACCGTGGTCTGCTCCCCCGTGACGGGCAAGGTCCGCTCCGTGAAATCCCCGGAGGGCAGCGGCACCCAGGAGATGGGCTACGGGGACGGGTCCCAGAGCAACGCCTACATCACCATCGTGGCCGGCAACGACTACTGCGTGAAGGGCACGGTCTCCGAGCAGACCATCCACACCCTCCAGGAGGGCATGGCCGTTCGGATCACCAGCCGGGTGGACGACGGCGTGTGGCAGGGCCGCATCTACAAGATCAACACCGAGGAGGCCAAGCAGAGCGCCGGCCGGTACTACTATTACGACGGCGGCGGCGAGCAGGCCAGCAAATACGAATTCTTCGTGGAATTGGACAGCAGCGAGGGCCTGCTCATGGGCCAGCACGTGTATATCGAGCCCGGCGCCGCGGACGAGCCGGCGGGCGAGGGGCTGCTGCTGCCCTTCTATTACGTGGTGGATACGGACGGCGCCCCCTTCGTCTACGCCGCGGACAGCGAGAACCGCATCGAGAAGCGGCCCGTCACCCTGGGCGAACGGGACGAGGAGCGGGGCACCGTGACCATCTTGGAGGGGCTCAGCTTCCTCGACAGGATCGCCTTCCCCGACGAGACCGTCCAGGTGGGCATGGCCGCCTCCGAGACCGCCTACGTGCCCGACGACATGGGCATGGACATGGGCGAACTGGGCGGCATGGACATGGGCGAACTGGGCGGCATGGACCTGCCCGATATGCCCGATATGCCGGATATGGATATGCCCGAGGCGAACATGCCGGAGGAGGTCCCGGCGGAAGGAGCCGCGGGATGATCATCGAGCTCGAACACATCGAAAAGACCTACGGCGCCGGACCAAACCGGGTGCCGGTGCTCCACGACGTGAACATGCAGGTGGAGGCGGGGGAGTATATCGCCATCATGGGCCCCTCGGGCTCCGGCAAGAGCACCCTCATGAACCTGCTGGGGTATCTGGACGTGCCCACCAGCGGCGTCTACCGCTTCGACGGTCAGGACAACGCCAAGGCGGGGGACGCCCGCATGGCCCGCATCCGGAACGAGAAGATCGGGTTCGTGTTCCAGAGCTTCCACCTCATGCAGCGGCGGCGGGCCTGGGAGAACGTGGCCCTGCCCCTCATGTACGGGAACGTGCGCCGCAAGGAGCGCAGACAGCGGGCTGAGGAGGCCCTCAAGCAGGTGGGCCTGGGGGATCGGATGAACTTCTACCCCAACCAGCTCTCCGGCGGCCAGTGCCAGCGGGTGGCCATCGCCCGGGCCATCTGCACCCGGCCCAAGCTCCTGCTGGCCGACGAGCCCACGGGGGCCCTGGATTCCAAGGCCGGCCAGCAGATCATGGACATCTTCGACGAGCTCCACGATCAGGGCATGACCATCGTCATGATCACCCATGAGCACGCCGTGGCGGACCGGGCCCGGCGGAAGCTCTATATCTACGACGGATATCTTCGGGAGGAGGCGGGCCTATGAAAGCGCTGTTGAGAGTCCTGCTGATCCTCCTGCTCATCGCCGGTTTGGTGGCGGGGGGCATCTACGGCTACAGCCGCTACACCCTGAGCCAGCCCTGCGAGGTCCAGCCCGTGGGGAATTGGCTGTTGGAGTATTCCCCCAACCAGACGTATCTGGGCGGCAGCGTCACCTCCGGCACCAGCATGATCGTCTACGGGGACAAGGACAAGGTCCCCTTGGAGATCCTGGTCAGCGAGGGCCAGGCCGTCCAGGCGGGGGACCCCCTCATTCGCTACGACACCACCAAGGAGGACATCGCCCTGGACGAGCTCCTGCTGAACCGGCAGAAGGCCTACATCGCCCTGGAGGACCTCTATTGGCAGTATTATCTGACCAGCTTCCGGCCGTACGATCAGCGCACCGTCCCCACGGCCACGCCCTGGACCAGCCCCACCCCCCAGGGGGAGGGCATGGCCCATCGAAGCGAACCGGGCCTGGGGGTGACGCGGCTGTCCGCGCCGGTGCAGCGGGACCTGGTCCCCTTGGACAACAACGACGGCAGCAGCCCGGGGACGCCCCTGCGCTACCAGCTGGAGGAGGGACAGCCCATCTCCGCCAGGGACATCAACGCCCTCAAGGCCAAGGCCCGGGAACGGATGGCCGCCGTGTACGCCTCCTTTGAAGGGCTGACCTTCGGGACGCTGGACATGGTCGTCCTGCCCACCGGGGCCGTCAGCTTCACGGTGGAGGGCCGCCACGGGCACGACCAGGCCGATTTCAACACGCCCCTGCCCTCCTCCGGCAACGGGCGATCCATCGAAAAGGCCCTCATCTACGCCTACGACGCCGGGGTGGAGGTGCCGTCGGCGTTCATCGCCAAGCTCTCCGAGCAGGCCAAGCGGTCCGCCAGCTATCTGTACGTCAAGCTGCGGTCGGGGTTTTTGTCCACCCTGGTCGTCTTCGACAGCAACGGGGATATCCTGGTGATCATCCCCTCGGCGGCGGAACCCACCCCCACGCCTTCCCCCAAGCCCACGGCTACGCCCACGGCCACGCCCACGGCCACGCCTACCCCCACGCCCACGCCCTCCCCGACCCCGGAGGATTGGTCGGAGGAGCCGGTGGACCAGCCCTCCTACGGCGGCGGGGGCATGTCCTGGGACCAGCGGCACGAGCTGATGGAGGAATTGAGCCAGCAGATCCGGGCGGCGGAGCACCAGTTCCGCCAGCTCAACTTCGATATCGAGCAGAAGACCATGTCCAACCAGAACGGCACGGTCGTGAGCGCCATCGACGGGGTGGTGTCCAAGCTGGACCCCACCGCCAAGACCGGGGAGACCCTGCTGGAGATCCGGGGCGGCAGCGGCAAGAGCGTCATCAGCTGCATGCTGGGGGAGACGGACCTCAGCAAGTACCCGGTGGGCTCGGAGCTCACGGGGTTCTGCTACGAGATCGGCGACAACGTGACCGCCCGGGTGACCTACGTGAGCTCCATGCCCGTCACGGAGAGCTATAGTAACGGCGGCAACCCCAACTCCTCGGGCTACACCATGCTCCTGGAGGTCCAGGGGGACGTGGAGCTGCCCCTCTACAGCTACGTGGAGTTCACCTCCTTCGAGCCCCTGTCGAAGTCCGGCACCATCTACCTCTACGAGGCCTTCGTCCGGGAGATCGACGGCCAGGACTGCATCTTCATCGCCCGGGACGGGGTGTTGCAGAAGGTGCAGGTCCACACGGGCCGCCGGGTCATGGAGTATATCGAGCTCATCGGCAGCGACCTCACCCGGGAGGACTACATCGCCTTCCCCTACGGCAAGACCGTGCGGGACGGCGCCGCCGTCAAGATCACCGACGGCAGCTGGTAAGGGAGGGAGCGCGCTATGTTTGAAAACATTCGGGAAGCCTTCGACGGCATCTGGTCCCATAAGCTCAGGAGCGCCCTCACCATGCTGGGCGTCATCATCGGCATCGCCTCCATCATCGCCATCTCCTCCACCATCATGGGCACCAACGAGCAGATCAAGCAGAACCTGGTGGGCGCGGGCAACAACACCGTGGAGGTGGCCCTCTACCAGGGGGACTACGTGCTGGACCCCAGCTATCAGCAGGTGCCGGAGTACGTGACGCCCCTGGACGCGTCCATCCTGCCGGAGCTCCTCAAGATCAAGCAGGTGGAGGACGCCAGCCTCTTCTATCGCCGGGACGCCTACGGCATGATCTGGTACGGGTCCGAGGGCCTGAACCAGGGGTCCGTCTACGGGGTGGACGAGCATTTCCTCAGCGTGAACGGCTACGTGATCCGCAGCGGCCGCGGGTTCCTCCCCGAGGATTTCGCCGGGTATAAGAAGGTGGCCCTCATCGACAGGACCGTGTCCGAGACGCTGTTCATGGGCAAGAACCCCGTGAACAAGACCATCGAGATCATGTCGGAACCCTACGTGGTGGTGGGCGAGTTCACCCAGAACAGCGCCTTCACGCCTACGATCACCTCCATCAACGACTACTTCACCTACACCGACCATTCCGGCGGCAAGGTGCTGATCCCCGCCTCCACCTGGCCCACCCTGTTCAGCTACGACCAGCCCAGCTCGGTGGTGGTCCGGGCCGGGAGCACCGACGACATGACCGAGGCCGGGAAGCAGACCGCCGCCCTGCTGAACCAGACCCTGACCGGGTCCGGGGACGTGACCTACAAGAGCAAGGACCTGCTGGAGCAGGCCAAGAAGCTCCAGGAGCTGAGCTCCGCCACCAACCGGCAGCTCATCTGGATCGCCAGCATCTCCCTGCTGGTGGGGGGCATCGGCGTCATGAACATCATGCTGGTGTCCGTCACGGAGCGGACCCCGGAGATCGGCCTTAAAAAGGCCCTGGGGGCCCGGAAGCGGAAGATCTCCGCCCAGTTCCTCACGGAGGCGGGGGTGCTCACCTGCATCGGCGGCATATTGGGCGTCCTGGTGGGCATCGGCCTTGCCTACATGGTGTCCCGGGTCTCCGGCGTGCCCATCTTCATCAGCTGGTACATCGTGGCGGCCACGGTGGTGTTCTCCGCCCTGGTGGGCCTATTCTTCGGCGCCGTGCCCGCCGTCCAGGCGGCCCGCCTCAACCCCATCGACGCCCTGCGCCGGGAGTAAAGGCCAAGGGATCGTATTCTCTGCCCATATTCGTCCTGGAACGACTTGAAAAAGGGTTCGACATTTTGTACACTATGGGTGCGGGAGGGAAGCGGCCCTGCTGCAGCAGAGAGAGGAGAGGACCCCCATGATCGTTCAGAAGATCGTCATCACCGGCGGCCCCTGCGCCGGGAAGACCACAGCCATGAGCTGGATCGCCAACAACCTGCCCCAGAAGGGCTACCGGGTCCTGTTCGTGCCCGAGACCGCCACGGAGCTCATCGGCGGGGGCCTGACCCCCTGGGGCTGCGGGACGAACCTCGACTATCAGCGCTGCCAGATGGAGCTGCAGCTCACCAAGGAGCGGCTGTTCGAGCGGGGCGCCCGGACCATGCCCGCGGACAAGGTGCTCATCGTCTGCGACCGGGGGGCCATGGACAACAAGGCCTACATGACCGACGAGGAGTTCCGGCGGCTCTGTGAGGAGATGCACACCAGCGAGGGGGAGCTCAGGGACCGGTACGACGCCGTCTTCCACCTGGTCACCGCCGCCAAGGGCGCGGAGGAGGCGTACACCTTCGCCAACAACGCCGCCCGCTACGAGACCGCGGAGCAGGCCGCGGCCCTGGACGATCGGATCGTGGCCGCCTGGACGGGCCATCCCCATCTGCGGATCATCGACAACACCACCGCCTTCGAGGAGAAGCTGGAACGGCTCCTCCACGAGATCCTGTCCTTCCTGGGCGAACCCACGCCCCTGGAGGTGGAGCGCGCGTTCCTCATCGAGTATCCGGACGTGAAGTGGCTGGAGAGCCTGGAGGACTGCCGCCGGGTGGAGATCACCCAGACCTACCTGCTGTCCAATCCCGGGGAGGAGGTGCGCGTCCGCCAGCAGGGGGCCGACGGCAACTATTCCTACTACGAGACGGTGAAGAAGCCCATCGACGGGATGACCCGGGCGGAGGTGGAGCGCCATCTCACCCAGAAGGAGTACCTCAAGCGCCTCCAGGACGCGGATCCCGCCAAGCGCACCATCCGCAAGACCCGCTATCGGCTCATGTACGAGGGGCAGAATTTCGAGATCGACCTGTTCCCCTTCTGGCAGGATCGGGCCCTCTGCGAGATCGAGCTCGCCGACGAGCATGCGCCCGTGGTCCTGCCGCCCCAGCTCCGCTTGATCCGGGAGGTCACCGACGATCCCGCCTACAGCAACGCGGCGCTGGCGCAGATCTGATCCCGGCCGCACCGGCGGACGGGGACGTTCATCGAACGATAGGGGCCTGGTTCCTGCAAAGCGCGGGAGGCAGGCCCTTTCGCTGTCCCGGCCGGCGCGGCTCCGGGGTGCCGAAGGGGCCTTGTTGGGGCGGAAAAGTGAAGAAAAATGGAAAAGATTCCCCTATATTTGACAGGCGGGGGGAAGGTATGATATACAGTAATCGGTAAGATTTCGCAAGAGAAAGGCGGGGCCTCGGCCCCGGCCTTGGGAGGTAAAGCTATGAAAGGAACGAAATTGCGGGTGGGGCTCATGCTGTTGGCGGCGCTGCTGTTGCTGGCGGGCTGCGGGAAGAACAACCCCTCCGTGCTGCAGCTGCCCGAGGGCACCGCGTCCACCCAGGGCGGGGACCAGAGCACACCGGCGCCCCTGAAGGCTCTGGGGGATCGGACCTGCCGGGTGGGCCAGGAGACCATCCCGGAGAGCACCCTGTTCTCCTTCGTGTTGAACGAGGCCACCTTCGACCCCCTCCAGGGGCTGACGCTGAAGCTCACCTCCGCCAACAAGTCCACCGTTCGGGATTTCGTGGTGTCCCTCAACTACCTGTCCGTGAACGGGTACATGCAGGACGCGGGCTACGAGGCCCGGGTGCCCGCGGGCCAAACCGTGGCGGGGGAGATCCTGATCGAAGCCGACGAGCTGCGCAGCTCCGGCGTGTCCTCGGTGGATGAGCTGATCCTCTACCCCCTCATCTATGACGACGCCGTGCCCATGGGCCAGGGGGACGTGGTGGACGGGGCCTTCAGCTTCTATCCCACGGGCCAGAGCAAGGGGAACGTGGTCTATCCCGTCCGCCAGAAGACGGACAAGGAGCAGACCTTCTTCGACAACACCTTCGCCACCATGATCATCCTGGGCGTGGACCAGGACGACAGCGGGGATCTGGACGTGAACTGCTATCTGGAGAACAAGACCGATAAGTTCCTGAGCTTCACCTGGTCCGACGTGGCGGTGGACGGCGCCAGCGCCGGTTCCGGCGGGGACGCCATCGTGGCCCCGGGCATGCGCCGGTACGCCCCTCTCCACATCGCCGCCGCCGGGATCAGCGATGAGCCCGGCTCCGTGGCCTTCAAGGTCAGCGCCACGCCCCTCTCCAACGACGGCACCCCGGTGGCCCCCCTTATGGAGCAGCGGGGCACCTACCGCTTCACCAGCGCCCCAGGCGCCGCCGCCACCCCGGACGGGGGAGACGAGCCCGGGACCGAGCCGGTGACCGGCACCGCGGCCACGGCCACGCCCGCCCCCACCACCGTGGTCTACACCACGCCCACCTCGGCCCAGAAGAAGAACGCCAAGAACGGGTACGTGAACAAGGACAAGGTGAACCTGCGCTCCGGCCCCGGCACCAAGTACAAGACCGTGGGCACCAAGATCGAGCAGAACACCGCCGTGACCCTCTACGAGCTCCAGGACGGCTGGTGGTTCCTCAAGTGCGGCAAGCATTACGGCTACGTGAAGGCCGACTACATCTCCCAGGGCAAGCCCAAGGCCGCGGCCGCCACGGAAGGCGACGGCAAGACCTTCGCCGGCACCGTGAATGCCTCCAAGGCCGCCTTGCGGCAGAGCGCCGACAAGGACTCCAAGTGTATCAAGGAGCTGAGCGACGGCGACAAGGTGACGGTCTACTACAAGACCAAGGGCAAGGACGGCCACACCTGGTACTACCTGGCCTATGGCAAGACCAAGGGCTATATCCGCTCCGACCTGGTCAAGGTCTCCGGCAAGGTCCCCACAAAATAAATACCCTTTCATTCATCCCGCGGGCGTCGAAAGACGCCCGCTTTTCTTTGTTTTTACAGGTCGATTACAACTTCCGGCCTGCTTTTACAACTCCATGACAACTCCGTTACAGTTTGTCCGAATTTGGGGTGTAGGATGGAGGCGAAGAAAAGGAGGTACGAAACATGAAACGGATATCGGTTTTGCTTTTGGCGGCCCTGCTGCTGTTGGCAGGCTGCCAGCCAACGCCGGAGGTAGACGCGGTGCGGCAGAAGAACAGCGTGAAGATGATCGAGATGGCCAAGGGCGAGGCCACGGCGGAGCCCCCGGCAGGCGAAGCGGAGCCCGCGGCCACGCCCGTGCCGGTGCGGGAGCAGGTGCCGGAACGGCTCCAATGGGACTTCTACACCGACGTGAAAAACGTCCACGTCACCGCCGACGTGCCCATCCGCATCCGGACCGAGGACACCTTCCCCCTGCTGCGGGTCAAGCCCTGGACCGGCACCAACGGGGAGAACCTGAAGATCGTCCAGGCCCTGCTGGGCACGGACAGGGTCTATAAGAGCGTCTATCAGGTGACGAGGGCGGACCTCGAAAAGCAGATATCCGACCTCATGAACACCCTCAGCGACCCCTTCAACAACAAGGAGCTGCTGGAGGACTTCGGCCGGGAGGAGCTGGAGGAGCTGGTCCCCCGGTGGCAGGCTCACTTGGAGGAGCTCCAGGAGCAGTATCGAAACTTTCAGGACGACGAACCCCAGCCCAACCCCCTCTGGGACGGGCAGCCGGAGGACGACATGCACCAGACCGTGCTGGTGACCGGGGCCTGGGATAAGGACAACGCCGAAAACTATGACAGCGTCTACTTCTTCGCCCGGTCGTCCTACCCGGAGCACTGGTCCATGGACATGATGCGGAAGGGGGACTGGGGCGCCGCCTACGACTACGGCATGCTGGAGCTCATCGACCCGGCGGACTACGACAGGCCCCACTGGGGCGCGACGCTTACGCCCCGGCAGGCGGCGAAGGAGGTGCAATCGCTCCTCGCTCCCTTCGTGGACACCGCGGTGGTGGACGTCCTCTGGGGCAACAATGCCAGCGACACCTACGGCTCCGACGGCACCAAGCTCCGCTGGGGGTACGTGGTGCGGCTCATGCCCCTCTACCACGGCACGGCCACAGGCGTGGGTCTGGGACGGTTGCACATGCTCAGCCGAGATCCGGTAACCAATGTTGGCCGATCCTGGGAACAGGAGTACATCATGGGGGCGGTGACCGACGAGGGCGTCCGGCGCCTCACCTGGGGGTGTCCGCTGAAGGTCACGGAGGTGGTGGCGGAGCACGCCCAGCTTTTGCCCTTCTCCGAGATAGAAGAGATCGCCCAGCAGCAGATCAACCGGAAACTGGCCTACAGCCACCAAGAGAACGGCTCCCTGGAGGTGGCCGGGGTGATCCTGGGCCTCGTGTACATGGGCGAGCAGAACAACGCCGAGGGCGGGCTCCTGGCGCCGGTGTGGGTGTTCCTGAAGGCAGATAGGCCCAACGATCAGCAGCAGAAGCTGTGGGCGCAGCTGGGCCAAACCCCTGCCACCCCGTACTATGATACCCTGGATCCCCTGGTCATGATCAACGCCGTGGACGGCACCATCATCGACCCCTACGCGGGATACTGATAGCGGCCCTCCCGGAGAAAACAACGGTCAGGCGATTGCCTTTTTCCGGCGGGGATGCTATGATGCGGGTATCAGGAAAAAGGGGGACAGGGACCATGCTGCAGATCGGCGTACGGCTCCACGACGTGAACACAACGAAGGACAGGGCCATGCAGACCCTGGAGGCGCGGGCGCAGACGGCCCGGGCGGAGGGCTTTAGCTGCGTGCATCTGGCCCTCTCCAAGGTCATGGCGGGGCTCACCTTCGACGAGGCGGCCATGACGGAGGGCCTCGCCATGCACGTGAAGCGGGTGTTCGCCAGGAACGAGCTCGACGTGGCGGTGCTGGGCTGCTATCTCAATCTGGCCCACCCGGACCCCAGGAAGCTAAAGGAGATCCAGTCCAGGTACTACGCCAACATCCGCCTGGCGGCCCTGGCCGGCGCGGGCACCGTGGGCACGGAGACCGGCGCGCCCAACGCGGACTACCGCTACGAGCCCGCCTGCCACAGCCGGGAGGCCCTGATCGCCTTTCTGCGGGGCCTGGAGCCCGTGGTGGCGGAGGCGGAGCGGCGGGGCGTCACGCTGGCCATCGAGCCCGTGTGGAGCCACATCGTCTGGAATTCGGACCGGGCGCTGGAGGTGATCCGCTCCATGGGCAGCCGGAACCTTCGGATCATCTTCGACCCGGTGAACCTGCTCTCCCCGGAGAACGTGGACGATCGGGAGCGGGTCATCGGCGAGGCCATGGACAAGCTCTGCGATAGGATCGCCGTGGTGCATCTCAAGGACTACCTCCCCGAATGCGGCCAGCTCAAAAACGTGGCCGCCGGCACCGGTCGGATGGACTATTCGGCCATCCTCGCCTTCCTCAAGGCCCGCAAGCCCTACGTCCAGGCCACCTTGGAGAACACCGACGACACCAACGCCGTCTGGGCCCGGGAGCATATGGAAAGCCTATATCAGCAGGTCAATTGACCCAATCCACACGCCCGGGGACCCCGGGCGTTTCGTAAAAGCGGGCGGTCTCGTTCCGGTGTGTCGTGCCCCATTTGTCGAAGCCCGCAGGGTGGACGTGGGGGCCGTAGGAACAATCTTCGAAGACGGCCAGGCCGTGGTCCCGCCAGGGTCGGGCCAGGTAGACGCTCCCGGCGGGGACGGCGGGGTCGGCGGTGAAGCAACAGCGGCGGAAAACGAAGCCGTCGGTTTGAGAAAGGTCGTGGGAGGGGGCGGCCACGAAGCCCATGCTGCGGCCGTCATAGACGGAACGGAGCTCGCAGTCGTTGAAGAGGGCGCTGCCGCCGCCAAAGACGAAGTCCACGGACCCGGC
>JAEEGI010022467.1_pt1 | contig 12451 bp, 9 predicted proteins | sample 8958751 | NCBI WGS metagenome assembly JAEEGI01 (sample SAMN16246545, study PRJNA631951) | gut metagenome | biome: gut microbiome; feature: rumen; material: KS-attached | host: Bos | place: Iran: Karaj | collected 2018-10 | reverse complement strand
TTTCTCTTCTGCGCGATATACACGCGCACGACCTGGTTGACGCCGGGGTTCATCTCGTCGCCGTTCTCACGGGTGAAGACCTTGACGTCGACGATGATGCCGCTCTCGCCGTGGGGCACCTTCAGGGAGGTGTCGCGGACCTCGCGGGCCTTCTCGCCGAAGATCGCGCGCAGCAGGCGCTCTTCCGCGGTCAGATCGGTCTCGCCCTTCGGGGTGACCTTGCCGACGAGGATATCGCCGGCGGTGACCTCGGCGCCGACCATGATGATGCCGCGCTCGTCGAGGTATTTCAGCGCGTCCTCGCCGACGCCGGGGATATCACGGGTGATCTCCTCGGGGCCGAGCTTGGTGTCGCGCGAATCGCACTCGTACTCTTCGATGTGGATGGAAGTGAACACGTCCTCCATCACCAGACGCTCGTTGAGCAGGACGGCGTCCTCGTAGTTGTAGCCCTCCCAGTTCATGTAGCCGACCAGGATGTTCTTGCCCAGCGCGATCTCGCCCTGTGCGGTGGAGGGGCCGTCGGCGATGACGTCGCCGTTCGACACGCGGTCGCCGACCTTGACGATCGGGCGCTGGTTGATGCAGGTGCCCTGGTTGGAGCGGGCGAACTTGATGAGCTTGTAATCGACGCTCTCGCCGGCGTCGTAGCGCACGGTGATGTAGTTGGCGTCGACGCGGGTGACGACGCCCTCGCCCTCGGCAAGCACGCACACGCCGGAGTCGACGGCGCACTTGTGCTCGATGCCGGTGGCGACGATGGGCGCCTGGGTGGTCATCAGAGGAACGGCCTGGCGCTGCATGTTCGCGCCCATCAGGGCACGGTTGGCGTCGTCGTTCTCAAGGAAGGGGATCATCGCCGTGGCGATGGAGATCATCATCTTGGGGCTGACGTCGATATAGTCGACCTCTTCCCTGTTGACTTCGATCGTATCGTTGCGGTGACGGCAGGTGATACGCTTGTTGACGAGACAGCCGTTCTCGTCCACGGGCTCGGAGGCCTGCGCGACGATGTACTGGTCCTCGACGTCGGCGGTCATGTACTCGACCTCGTCGGTGACGCGGCAGGTACCCTTTTCGACCTTGCGGTAGGGCGCGACCAGGAAGCCGTACTCGTTGGCACGCGCGTAGGAAGCGAGGTAGGAGATCAGACCGATGTTCGGACCTTCGGGAGTCTCGATCGGGCAGAGACGGCCGTAATGGCTGTAGTGGACGTCGCGGACGTCAAAGCTCGCGCGCTCGCGGCTCAGACCGCCGGGGCCGAGGGCCGACATACGGCGCTTGTGCGTCAGCTCGGCCAGCGGGTTGGTCTGGTCCATGAACTGGCTCAGCGGGCTGGAGCCGAAGAACTCCTTGATCGCGGCCGTGACCGGGCGGATGTTGATGAGGCTCTGCGGGGTGACGATGTCGAGATCCTGCAGGGTCATGCGCTCGCGGATGACGCGCTCCATGCGGGAAAAGCCGATGCGGAACTGGTTCTGCAGCAGCTCGCCCACGCAGCGCACGCGGCGGTTGCCCAGGTGGTCGATGTCGTCGGCGTTGCCCACGCCGTGGGCCAGCGCGTTGAGGTAGTTGACGGAGGAGAACATGTCGTCGACGATGATGTGCTTGGGCACGAGCAGGTCGATGTTCTCGCGGATCGCGTCCTTGAGCGCCTCGCCCTCGAACTGCTCGAGCAGCCGGCGCAGCACGACGCCGCGGACCTTGCCGCGCACGCCGACCTCGGCGGGGGCGAAGTCCACGAAGCGGTCCATGTTGACCATGCCGTTGGAAAAGACCTTGACGTCCTTGCCGCCGATGCGGAGCGTGACGGAGACCACGCCCGCGTCGTCGATGGCCCTGGCCGCGTCGCGGCTGAGGATCTCGCCCGCCTCGGCCAGCAGCTCGCCGGTGTAGGGATCGGCGACGGGAGCGGCCAGCTCGAAGCCCGCGATGCGCGGGTAGAGCGAGAGCTTCTTGTTGAACTTATAGCGGCCGACGTCGGAGATGTCGTAGCGGCGGTGATCGAAGAACAGGCCGTCGAGCAGGGTCTCGGCGGACTCCACGGTGGGAGGATCGCCCGGACGCAGGCGGCGGTAGATTTCGATGAGGCACTCGTCTCGGCTCTGCGTCGTGTCCTTGTCGAGGGTGGCGACGATGCGCTCGTCCTCGCCGAAGATCTCGCGGATGCGCTCGTTCGTGACGGCGCCGACCTGGAGATCGTCCACGCAGCTGAGCCACTTGGCGGGATTCGTCTCGTCGTACTTGCCCATCGCCTTGAGGAACCAGGTGATGGGGAGCTTGCGGTTCTTGTCGATGCGGACGTTGAAAACGTCGTTCGTGTCCGTCTCGTATTCGAGCCATGCGCCATGATACGGAATGACAGTGGAGGTGTAGATCGAGAGCATCGTCTTGTCCGTCGTCTTGTCGAAGTAGACGCCGGGAGAGCGGACGATCTGCGAGACGATGACGCGCTCGGCGCCGTTGATGACAAAGGTGCCGCCGGGGGTCATGATCGGGAAATCGCCCATGAAGATGACCTGCTCCTTGATCTCGTCGGTCTCCTTGTTGCGGAGGCGGACGCGGACCTTGAGCGGCGCGGCGTACGTGGCGTCGCGGGCCTTGCACTCCTCCTCGGTATACTTGGGCTTTTCGTCCATCGAGTAATCGATGAAGCTCAGCTCCAGATTCCCGGAATAGTCGGTGACGGCGTCGGTCTCCTTAAAGACCTCGCGCAGTCCGGTCTCCAAAAACCACTTGTAAGAGCTCTTCTGGATCTCCAAGAGGTTCGGCATGTCCATGATCTCCGGGGTGCGGGCAAAGCTCTTCCTCAAAGTTTTGCCGTAGAGAACATCTGTTGGCATTGGCGCACTCTCCTTAAACGTATTTGCAAACGCCCGGGTGTGTTGTCATTTTTTATCCGCCCGGTGTTGATATAGCGCGGGGTCTGTGCTATACTTCTGAACGTGGATAGTGGGTCAGTATGACCCCTCCCCTTACAGACATAGCAAGTTATTCTACCATTCCTGCAGGATGATTGTCAAGGGGTTTTTTTGTTTGTCGTCGGGGTTTTCCCCGGCTTTTTTTGTTTTCGGAGGTTTATTCGATGACTTGGGAGGTCTGCCTGCTGCTCGCGCTCGAGGCGCTGCTTGCGCTCGGCCTGCTTTGGCGCGGCCGCGTGCTGGAGCGCGCGCCCCACTGGATCGCCGCACTGCTGCTGCTTGCGCTCGCTTTTGCGGCGCGCGGCGCGGTCTTCAGCTACGAGACGCTCGACTATCAGGACTTTCTGACCAAGTGGGTCGATTTTTTCCGCACCAACGGCCATTTCCGCGCGCTGCGGCACAGCGTGGGCAACTACAACATCCCCTATCTGTACTTTCTCGCGCTTTTCTCTCTCTCGTCGATCCGGGATCTCTACCTTATCAAGCTCCTGAGCACGCTCTTTGACGTGCTGCTCGCCTGGAGCGCGATGCGCCTGCTCGCTCGCTTCACGAAAAAAAGCGGCGTGCTGATCGCCTGCTTCTTCACGGTGCTCCTTCTGCCCACGGTCTTTCTCAACAGCGCCGTCTGGGCGCAGTGCGACAGCAGCTACACCGCGCTGGCCGTCCTCGCCGTAGCCCTCGCGCTGGAGGACAAGCCCGTCCGCTCGATGCTCTGCATCGCGCTCGCCTTCGGCTTCAAGCTGCAGGCTGTGTTCGTCATGCCCGTGTTCGCCGTGCTGTGGATGTACGGGAAGTTCAGCTGGAAGCACTTTCTGCTCTTCCCCGCCTTTTACGTCGCGCTCGTGCTGCCGGCGGCGCTGCTGGGCCGCCCCTTCTGGGACACGGTCACGCTCTATTTCTCCCAGACCGGGAGCATCGGCAGCGCGCTGAACTACAATTCCTCTTCGATCTTTGCCTTCTTCCGCCATGTCCAGGACCCGCAGAGCGCCTCCCGCTTTGCGATCCTCGCGGCCTTCGCCTATATGCTGCTCATCCTGCTCGTCTGCTTCGTGCGGCGCGAGCGGCTCAACGACCGCGCCGTCCTGGGCGCGGCGCTGCTCTTCGCCGTCGGCATTCCCTTCCTGCTGCCGCATATGCACGACCGCTATTTCTTCTGCGCCGATATTCTGACGCTCGTGCTGGCCTTCGCGTCCTGGCCCTATGCCCCCGCCGCCGTGCTGACGCAGTTCGCCTCGCTGCTGGGCTACCATGCGTATCTGAAAGTGCGCTTCCTCCTGCCCATGAGCCGCGGCGCCGCGGCGCTGGCCGCGACGCTGATCCTCTGCGCGTCCTTTTTTGCCTCGTCGCTCGCCGTTCCTCCGGCTCCTCCCGCGAAGGAGCCGAAGCGCGGGAAAAAATAGCTTGACAATCCTTGAGAATCTGTTATAATACGTTTTGCCTTAAATGCGGCATCCCTTCGCGAGAGTGCTGGAATAGGTAGACAGGCACGTTTGAGGGGCGTGTGTCAACCGACGTGTGAGTTCAAGTCTCATCTCTCGCACCATCGTCGTCGCAAGCGATACGAAGCTTGCGACGACTTTTTTTGCTTTGCATCCTTTTTGCTCCGGTCCGCTGCGATCGTCCGCAGCAGGCCGCCGCGCGCACTGCCCGCGGCGGTGTTTTTCTGCGGCGCGGCGGCAGGACTGCGCTCGCCGCGCCCGGCCGCTCCGGCAAGGAGGGGCTTGCGGCGCGCGCGAAAGAATGATATGGTAAGGATACGGATCCATCGCACGACAGGAGGAATGCTGACATGGCAAAATTCAACTCGCTCGTCCCCGGCGTCGGAATCGAAAACGCTGCGGAGGATTTCCGCGGCGCGGTCAAGGTGGAGCAGTACCGCGTCGGCAAGGAGGCGGTCTACCTTCCCGCGGGCTTCAAATGGGAATACATCCCGACCGCGGCGATCACCGACGCGGGAGATTCGCACCGCAACGTCACCGCCGGTCACTGCGTCACCGTGACGGAGCGCAAGCCCGCCGTCGAGCTGACGACCGCCGCGGGCGGCTTCACGCTCAATCTCGAAAAGCCCGACAGCGTCCGGAAGATCCTCGAGGCGCTCGGGAAATAACAGCGCGCGAAGAAACACGGCCATCCTTTCGGATGGCCGTGTTTTTTACTTTCCGTTTATTTTTTGCTCAAAAACGCGCTGGTTGCCTCGTCCTCGTACTGGCGGGTATACAGTCTGTAATAATGCCCGCGTGCGGCGAGGAGCTCTTCGTGTCTGCCCCGCTCGATGATCCTGCCGTCCTTCACGACCAGGATGATGTCCGCGTTCCGGACCGTCGAGAGGCGGTGGGCGATGACGATCGAGGTCCGGCCGCGGATGATCGTGTCGATCGCGCTCTGGATCTTCTGCTCCGTGATCGTGTCGACGGAGGCCGTGGCCTCGTCGAGCACGAGGATGCGCGGATCGGCCAGGATCGCGCGGGCAAAGGAGATGAGCTGCTTTTCGCCTGTCGAGAGCATGTCGCCGCCCTCGCCCACGTCGCTCTCCAGCCCTTTCTCGAGCCGGGCGATCACCTCGTCCGCCGAGACGAGCTTCAGCGCCCGCGCGATCTGCTCGTCCGTGGCGTCGGGATTGGCGTAGAGCAGGTTCTCCCGCACCGTGCCGGAGAAGAGATGCGGCGTCTGCAGCACGTAGCCGATCGCGCTGTGCAGCCACAGCTGCGAGCGCTCGCGCGCGTCGCGTCCGTCGATGAGCACGCTGCCCTCCGTCGGCTCGTAGAAGCGGCAGATCAGGTTGGCGAGCGTCGATTTGCCCGCGCCGGTCTCGCCGACGATGGCGACGTTCGTGCCGAAGGGGATCTTGAGGTCGAAGTGCTCGAGGATGTATTCGTCGCCGTCCGGGTACTTGAAGCTGACGTCCCGGAATTCGATATCCCCCTTGATCGGCTCCCAGTTCTCCTTTTTCGGCTCGAAGCTGTCGCCGTAGAGGGCGACGACTTCCTCCGTGTCGGAGACGTCCGGCTCCGTCTCGAGCAGCTTCGTGAGCCGCTCGATGTTGACCTGCGTCGTGACGAGGTCGGAAAAGGCGTCGACCAGCCAGCGGATCGGTTCGATCATGCCCTGCGCGTAGGACATGAACATCGAGAAGGTGCCGACCTCGCTGCGGGCGATGAAGCCGCCGCGCCAGAGCACGATGGCCAGCGCGAGCGAGGAGGCGAAGTTCATCGTCACGGCGAACATGCCGCGCAGGCGCGCCGCGTGCACCGAGCGGCGCAGCATGTTGCCGGTCTCAGACCTGAAGTCCCGCTCGATCTTGTCCTCGATGACGAGGGTCTTGACGGTCTTCGCGCCGGTGATGCCCTCGTTGAAATTGCTGGTGATCTTCGAGTTGATCTCGCGGATCTCGCGGTTGACGCGCACGAGCTTTTTCTGGAAGATCGAGAACAGCAGCACCAGCAGCGGCAGGATGGACAGCACCAGCAGCGCGAGACGCGCGTTGACGGCGAGCATCGCCGCGATCGCGCCGACGACGTAGGCGAGCTGCCAGACGCTGTCGATGACCGTCCAGGAGAACAGCGCGCCGATGCGCGAGGTATCGGACATGACGCGCGCGTGGATATAGCCGACGCTGTTCTGACTGTAATACGAAAAAGACAGAGTCTGCAGATGCTCGAAGGCGCGGTTGCGCAGGTCCTTGTCCAGCCGCACCTCCAGCCACAGGGCGTTCTTGGCCGAGACATAGTTCGTGGCGCCCGCGAAGAGGATGACAAAAACGTAGAGCAGGATAAAAGGAACGAGCGTGTCGAGCGTACCGAGCCCGACGAAGTGGTTGAGCGCATAGCGCTGCAGCAGCGGCGTGCCGATGTCGATGACGCTGCCGGCCATGCCGCAGAGCACCATCGTCAGCATCATGCCGCGGTACTTTTTCAGAAAAGGCAGCATTTTGCCGACGCCGAAGAATTTAAGGCCTTTTTTGGCTTCGGAGGTCTTTTTCACAGGGCCGCCTCCTTTGCCGTGCCGGACTGGATCTCGTAGATGCTCTGATAGATCCCGCCCGCGTGCTTGAGCTCGTCGTGCGTCCCCTGCTCGACGATGCGTCCGCCGTCGAGCACGAGGATCTTGTCGGCCTTGGAGAGCGTCGTGATGCGGTGGGAGATCAGGATGATCGAGGCCGTGCCGAAGCGCTCCTCCAGCCGCGCGCGGATCTTCGCGTCCGTCTCGGTGTCGACGGCGGAGAGCGAGTCGTCGAAGATCATGATCGGCGTGCTGCCGGTCAGCGTGCGGGCGATGGCCGCGCGCTGCTTCTGGCCGCCCGAGAGCGTGACGCCGCGCTCGCCGACGAAGGTGTCGTAGCCCTTGGCGAAGCTCTCGATCGTCTCGTCGAGACAGGCCGCGGCCGCGGCCGCCTTGATGCTCGTCAGGTCCGTCCCGTCGCAGGTGATGGCGATGTTTTCGCTGATCGTCCGGGAGAACAGGAAGGGCTCCTGCAGCACGATGCCGATATGGCGGCGCAGCCAGTCGGTTTTGATCTTCCGGATATCCACGCCGCCGACGGTGATCGTCCCGCTCCCCTCTTCGAGCGGATAGAGCTTGTCGAGCAGATACATCATCGTGGATTTGCCGCTGCCCGTGCCGCCGAGGATGCCGAGCGTCGTCCCGGCCTCCATCGTAAAGCTGACGTCCCGCAGCATCGGCGGGCAGTTCTCATAGGCGAACGAGACGTGGTCGAAAACGACGTCGCCGCGGATCTCGGGCGTGAGCGCCCCGGGCGGATCCTGCTCGGCGGGCGAGTCCATGATGTACTGGATGCGCTCGATGGAGACGCCGGCCTTGCTCATCTCGGAGATCATGCGGCCGAGCATGCGGATGGGCCACATCAGCATGGCGTTGTAGGAAATGAAGGCCACGTACTCGCCGGCCTGCATCCGTCCGCGGATGCAGAACACGGCGCCGAAGACCACGACCAGCAGGATCTGTATGCCGGAGAGCACGTCCGCGCTGCTCCAGTAGCGGCTCATGATCGTGCCGAGCTTTTCCCACAGGCCGGTGTAATAGGCGTTCTGCGCCTCGAACCTGTCCTTTTCGTAGCGCTCGCGCCCGAAGGCGCGTACGACGCGCACGCCGGTCAGGTTCTCCTGCGCCATGGTCGAGAGCTTGCCCTCGTTCTCGTCGCAGTCGAGGAAGCCGGCGCCGAACTTGTTGTAGAAATGCAGCGAATAGACGATGATGACGGGCATCGGGATAAAGGCGATCAGCGTCAGCGGCAGGTCCATCGAGAACATGAAGACCAGGCTCAGCACCAGCATGACCAGGATACGGAAAACGTTGGTCAGCTGCTCGGAGACAAAGTTCTTCATCGTGTCGATGTCCGAGGTGCAGCGCTGGATGATGTCGCCCGTGCGGTTTTTCATGTGCCAGGAAAAGGGCAGATGCTCGATGTGGGAGAAGAGCGTGTCGCGCATGGTCTTGACCAGCGTCTCGGAGGCCCCGGTGTTGCTCACGCGGAAAACATACTGGCAGGCGACCTTCAGCGCGGCGACGATCACGACGGCCAGCGCCATGATCCACAGATGCTCGCCGAGATAGCCGAAGCCGCCCAGCGCGTCCACGCCGCGCATGACCCAGGCCGGGAAGGCGGCCTCCCTGCCGCCGATCGCGTTGTCGATCGCGGCGCGGATGATCTGCGGCGAGAGCATGTCGCAAAGCGAGGCGAGCGCGGCCGAGAGCATGCTGACGCCGAACAGCGCCTTGCTGCCCTTCAAAAAGCGGCGGAGCAGCGCCCCGCGCGCCTTGTTCTTTTGTTTCTTTTCGGGGTTTTTCATCTTGATTACCTTGCAGTCGGGGGAAAACAGTCAGCATCCTGTACTATACCACGCCGACGCGCGGTGCGTCAACAGGACGGTTGCCCGACGCGCCGCGGCGTGCTATACTGCTCTTTGAGGTGAGGAACGATGCGAAACACCAGCCTGTGTTATATCGAGCGCGGCGACGAGCTTTTGATGCTGCACCGCGTGAAAAAGGCCGCGGACGAGAACGCCGGGAAATGGATCGGCGTCGGCGGCAAATTCGAAGAGGGCGAGAGCCCCGAGGAATGCATGCTGCGCGAGGTTTTTGAGGAGACCGGCCTGCGGCTGAAATCCTGGCGCTTCCGCGGCATCGTCAGTTTCGTGTCCGACGAGTGGGGCACCGAATATATGCACCTGTTCACCGCGCCGGCCCCGGACGGCGAGCCGAAGCCCTGCGCGGAAGGCGTCTTCGCCTGGAAAAAACGCGGCGAGGTGCTCACTTCCCTGCCGATCTGGGAGGGCGACCGCATCTTCCTGCGGCTGCTCTTTGAAGACCGCCCCTTCTTTTCGCTGAAGCTCCGCTACCGCGGCGACGCGCTGGTCGAGGCCGTGCTGGACGGAGAGGAACTGGAGATATAAAAAAACCGCACCCGGCCGGGTGCGGTTTTTCATATTCTGTTACCGGAAGCTCACGCTGTCGGCCATCTCCAGGATCTCGCGCTCGACGCGCGCCTGCGCCTGCTCGGGCGTCTCCTTCGCCGCCTCAAGCGCGGCCTCCCGCGCGGCGGCTTCCTCCCGCTCGCGCGCCTCTTCTTCCTCCCGCTTTTTCCTCTCCCGCGTCTTTTTCTCGTGTTTGAGCACGGGGATCAGCGCGCTCACGAGCAGCGCGGCCGAGGCGACGGCGCGCGCGACGTCATACAGGCGCGGCATGTCGGGATAGACGCGCTGCAGCACGACGTCCGCGACGCAAAAGAGCGTCGACCCGCCGAGCACCCACAGCAGCGTGCGTTTGTTGAGGATCTTTTTCAGCGGCGTTTTTGGGAAAACGGTCTTGACCGTCAGCGTCAGCGCCGCGAGGATCATCAGCGCGATCACGACCCATCGGAGAATCGCGCCGCCCGCGGGCGAGAGCACGCCGCTCCACAGCAGCGAGCCGAGGGAGATCAGCGCCCAGCCCACGCACCAGAGCGGCAGGACCACGCAGGCGCGCACGGCCAGCGGCATGCGCATCACGATCTCGCGCGTCCGGGCGCGTACGCCGCCCTTTTTCTTTTCCTCTTCTTCCTCCGCCGCGGTCTCGTCGACGCCGTCGCCGTCGTCCGGATCGACCTCGGCGTTGAGCGTCTCCACGATCGGAGTCGGGGGCAGCGCGGCGTCCTCGTGACCGAGGATGTCCGTCGGCGCGTCGAAGCTGCCGCCGATCAGCACGCCTGCCGCCGCGATCGTCGCAGCCGCGGTCGCCGTGCCCTTATTCTTGAGCTTGTCGAGATTGGGTTTTTCCATTCGCTTCGCCCCCAAGGCTGGATTCTGTCAAAAGTATAGATGTTTTTCCTCCGTCTGTCAATTCGAACGCGGGACAGGTCTTTCTCCTGTCCCGCGCTGGTTTACATAATATTATATGCTATTTTTTCTCCTTTGCCCGGAACAGCAGCGCCGCGAGCAGCGCAAAGAAGACCGCCGCGCAGACGCCGCCCGCCGCCGCGCCCAGACCGCCGGTGAAAACGCCGACGAGGCCCTTTTCCGCCACGGCCCGGCGCACGCCCTTCGCCAGCAGATTGCCGAAGCCCGTCAGCGGCACGCTGGCTCCCGCCCCGGCAAAATCGACCAGAGGCTGATAGAGCCCCAGCGCGCCGAGCACGACGCCCGCGACGACATAGCTCGTCAGGATGCGCGCCGGCGTCAGCTTCGTGCGGTCGATCAGGAGCTGCCCGATGAGGCACAGCAGCCCGCCGACCGCGAAGGCTTTGAGATAATGCCACAGTACTTCCATGTCTTACACCTCGTTTTCAATGACCGCGGCGTGGCAAATGCCGGGGATCGACTGGCCCTGCTGGGCGGAGGTCGGCGACATCAGCGCGCCGGTCGCGGCAAAGAGCACGCGTTTCCAGATCCCCTTCTCCATCGCCGGGAGGATGTGTCCGGCGAGCACCGAGGCGCTGCAGCCGCAGCCCGAGCCGCCGCTGTTCACGCCCTGCGTTTTGCGGTCGTAGATCAGCACGCCGCAGTCCATCAGCTTCACGCCGGTATCGAATCCGTCCTTTTCCAGCAGCGACTGCAGGATGTCGTGTCCGAGCGCGCCGAGGTCGCCGGTGAACACCGCGTCGTAGTCTGCGAAGCTGCGGCCCGTCTCGGCAAAATGCGCCGTCAGCGTCGCATGGGCGGCGGGCGCCATGGCCGCGCCCATGTTGTTCGGATCGTCGATCCCCGCGTCCGTGATGACGCCCGTCGTGACGTGCGTGATGCGCGGACCGCGCCCGTTTTTTGCCAGGATCACCGCGCCAGCGCCCGTGACGGTCCACTGTGCGCTCGGCGGACGGACGCCGCCGTATTCCAGCGGGAAGCGGTACTGCCGCTCGGCCGAGCAGAAATGCGAGCCCGTCACGGCGCAGAGGCGCCCGGCAAAGCCGCCGTCGATCAGCATCGCGCCGAGCGAGAGCCCCTCGGCCATCGTCGAGCAGGCGCCGTAGAGCCCGAAATAGGGCACGGCGCTCTCGCGCATGGCGAAGGCCGAGCTGATGCACTGGTTCAGCAGATCGCCGGAGAGAATATAATCCAGCTCCGAAGGCGGGCATCCCGCCTTGTCGCAGGCGAGCGTAAAGCTCTGCCGCAGCAGACGGCTCTCCGCCTTCTCCCAGCTCTGCTCGCCGAAATAGGAATCCTCCAGGATCTGGTCAAAGCCGTTCTTCAGCGGGCCTTCCCCTTCTTTTTTCCCGACCACCGCCGCCCAGCCGGAAAGCACGGGCGGATGCTCGAGCCGGACCGTCCGGCGGCCCATTCGTTTTGACATCGTCAACACCTCTCTTTTGAGGATAGTGTTTCCGGGACCGGGAAAAAATATGAATGCATGCGGGCCGGCGGTCGCTGTCCGATCAAATCAAAAAACGGGTATGGCCGAAGCCATACCCGTTTTCAATTGTTTGAGGTCTGCGATCAGATGCGCATGCAGACGTCCCATGCACGCCAGATGACGGTGCGCAGGTTGCCGATGGCAACGCAGTCGCCGACGCGGTGGACATGAGGAGCCTTCTCGCCGATCGGGGCCGGGACGAAGCCGATGCCGTTGATGACCGCATCGCACTCCTGCTTGAAGACGCCGTCGGGCGTCTTGATCATGCAGTAGCCGTCGCCGATCTCGGTGATCGTGCTGTGCAGGTACACCGGGACCTTGTGATACTCCATCGCGTCGCGCAGGAAGGAGGTGTTCGCAAGGCAGGTGGCCTGGGCCGCGACGAGGTCGTTGCCGTACTCGACGATGACCGGGTGCTTGCCGGCCAGGACGAGGTCGTAGGCCGCCTCGCAGGAGGACTGGCCGCCGCCGAGGAAGACGATCTTGTCGCCCTCGACCGACTTCTCGCGGAGCAGCTCGCGGAAGGTGTGGGTCTTCTCGAAGCCCTTGATGCTGGGCATCGTTCTGGGAACGGAGCCGGTGCAGACGATGATCTCGTCAAAGCCGCGCTTGATCGTGCCGATGTCGTTGACCTCGGTGTTGAAGCGGACTTCCACGCCGGCCTTCTTGATCTCGTTCTCGTCCTAGCGGCG
>JAEEGI010022465.1_pt1 | contig 12451 bp, 6 predicted proteins | sample 8958751 | NCBI WGS metagenome assembly JAEEGI01 (sample SAMN16246545, study PRJNA631951) | gut metagenome | biome: gut microbiome; feature: rumen; material: KS-attached | host: Bos | place: Iran: Karaj | collected 2018-10 | reverse complement strand
TTGCACTCGATATTTGCCTTGTTCGACGCCCTGTACAGAGGGAGCTCATCGTGCTCCCTCGCGTATTCAGCATTGTGGGTATACAGTTTCGGCTGATCTTTCAAAGTGTTTCACGCTCCTTCTTCTGTGGTGTCAGAGGCTGCTCCCGGCATTGCTCAGAAAACGATCTGAGTTTTGCCAGAACGGACGGCCTCTCTTGCTTTGCTGTCTCGGGCTCAATGTCCGTTTCACCGGCAGCCTGCTCGATTGGGCTGCGCTCGTCGATGTTCAGCACAGTGTTCAGCTCAGCCAGCCGTGCGGTTTTTGTCCGAAGCTCTTCTTCCTGCGGGAAAGGCTTGCCGATTTCCGCTTTGGCTGTCTCCATCTGGGAGTACAGGCTGTCGAGCTTGTCCTGGACGGTTTTCATGCGGTTCTCCATGCTGTTCAGAGCATTGTCCATTCGGATCAGATTGCCGCGGGCGTCCTTGCCAAGCTCTACTCTGTGGCTCATCTGTCCTTTGAGTGTGAGGATATAATCACGCCCGAAGTCTTCAAGCGTCAGGAACATCTGAAAGCCGCGGTAGGTGCCGATTTGAACCGGCTCCAGTCCTTTCACGTCTTTGAATGCTTCGAGGATAGCTGCGCCGGCGTTGTCTTTATCCGTGAGAATATCTCCCTTGACCTCCATACCGGCGAAGCCGTCTTCGGGATGAGGATGCTCCGCAAGGGTCTTCATATCAGCCGTGAAGCCCTGAATGAATCCCTTATTCCTTTCAATCTCCTCCGGGAAGTATTTGAGTAGATTGTCTTCCAGACGGTACTGCTGGCTCTGATGATTGGCTTTCATCAGCTTCAAGCGGGCAACGTCCACATCCAGGTCCATCTTTTCCTTGATGCGCGGATCTCCGGCGCACAAGGCTTTGATCTCCGCATAAGAGAGCGCGGTCTCGTCGATGTCATCGCAGGAACGAACAGGGCTTTTGCTCGTCATGATCTGGCTGATGAATTTTTGTTTGTTCTCGACGGTCTGCCACAGGTAGGCATCGAAGGTGGATTCGGTGACGTATCTAAAAATGTGAACTTCCGGATTCATGTTTCCCTGACGGATGATACGTCCGGCTCGCTGTTCCAGATCGCCGGGTCTCCACGGGCAGTCGAGGTCATGGAGTGCGATCAGCCTGTCCTGTACGTTCATACCGGAGCCCATCTTGAAGGTGCTGCCCATCAGGACACGCACCTGACCGGAGCGGACTTTTGCATACAGTTCCTTTTTTCTTACTTCGGTATTTGCCTCATGAATGAAGGCGATTTGGTCTCTCGGGATTCCTTTCGCCACCAGCTTTTCACGGATGTCCTCATAGATCGTGAAGGATGAACCGCTGTCTTCGTTCTCCTTATCAATCATACGTTCCAAGGCGTTCAGCTCAGGGTTGTCGAGGCTTCCGGCAGCGGATTTTGCGGCTCGCTGTGTTGTAGTGTTTTTTGGAGTAGACAGGTCGCAGAATACAAGCTGCGTGAGCTTGTCAGCCTGTCCTTCCTGATAAATTCTTGCGATATTGTCCACGCACATATTGACCTTGCTGTTCGGGTCATCCGGGAGATCAGGGTTAATGACACGCTGGTCGAGGCCGAGCTTGCGCCCGTCTGATGTTATTTTCAGCATGTTGTCCACGGAAGCGTCCACGACGCCGGCATGGACTTTCGCGGCTCGCTTGGACAGCTCCTGCACCATCCCTTTTTGTATTTCAGTCGGCTGTGCAACCACGTTGTGATATATCGGCGTCGGCGTAGGGAGATTGAGCTGATCGGAGGTTTTGATGTCTGCGACTTCTTTGAAAAGCGTCATCAGTTCAGGCAGGTTGAAGAACTTGCTGAAGCGAGTTCTCGCCCGATACCCTGTCCCTTCCGGGGCAAGCTCGATTGCGGTGTTTGTTTCGCCGAACGTAGAAGCCCAGCAATCGAAGTGCGCCAGTCCCTTTTGCTGAATCGTGTCATGCTGCAAATAACGCATCATGGTATACAGTTCCGTCATGGAATTGCTAACCGGCGTACCGGTGGCAAACACAACGCCCTTGCTGTCCGTGATCTCGTCGATATACCGGCATTTGAGAAGCATGTCCGAGGATTTCTGTGCGTCGGAGGTAGATAGACCGGCGACGTTGCGCATTTTTGTGTAGAGGAACAGGTTCTTGAACGCGTGTGCCTCGTCAACGTAGAGCCTGTCAACACCCAACTGCTCAAAGGTTACAACGTCATCTTTCCTCGTATCGTCCTGGAGCTTTTTGAGCCTTGTTTCAAGACCCTTCTTCGTTTTTTCGAGCTGCTTGATCGTGAACTTCTCGGCACGGGAGTATTTGAGTTCCTCGATGCCTTCTTCAATCTCGGCGATCTGTTCCTGAAGGAGACGTTCCTGCCGCTCTTTGGAGACCGGAATCTTTTCAAACTGGCTGTGTCCGATAATCACGGCGTCGTAATTACCGGTAGCGATACGCGCACAGAATTTCTTCCGGTTGTGCGGCTCGAAGTCTTTTTTCGTGGCTACGAGGATATTGGCTGAAGGATACAAGCGAAGGAACTCTCCGGCCCATTGTTCCGTTAAGTGATTTGGGACTGCAAACAGAGGTTTTTCGCACAGTCCGAGACGCTTGGATTCCATCGCGGCGGCGACCATCTCAAAGGTTTTGCCCGCGCCTACTTCGTGTGCAAGCAGGGTGTTCCCGCCATAAAGAATGTGCGCGACAGCGTTTAGCTGATGCTCGCGGAGCTGGATTTCGGGGTTCATTCCGCTGAACGTAATGTGAGAGCCGTCGTATTCTCGGGGACGGTTGGAATTAAAGAGCTCGTTGTATTTCTTCACCAGCGTCTGCCGTCTGTCAGGATCTCTCCAAATCCAGTCTTTGAAAGCGTCTTTGATAGCCTGTTGTTTCTGCTGTGCAAGCGTCGTTTCTTTTGAGTTGAGAACACGGCGCTCTTTTCCATCGGAGTCAGTCACGGTATCGTAGATACGCACATCCCGGAGGTTAAGGGTGTCCTCCAGAATCTTATAAGCATTGGCACGGTCAGTCCCGTAGGTCATAAAGGCCGCGATATTGGAGCGTCCGGCGTTGCTTTTGTTGGTGATGTTCCACTCCGCCGTTAGAGGGCTGTAATTCACGTCGATCATCCGGCGCAGATAATACGGCGGCTCAAAGGTCTCCAGCATGAACTGCCGGATATACTCCTTGTCGATCCACGTTGCCCCAAGGCGCACCTCGATCTCCGAAGCGTCCAGATCTTTGGGCTGCGCTGCCCGGAGGGCTTCCACATTGGCTGCGATCTCTTCGTAGTGATTGCCGTCCTTCGGGACGATGCTCAAAGCCTCCTCATAGTATTTCAGCTTCTCGCGGACATTCCCGGAGAGAAAGTCATCGGAGGTGCGCCAGGTATACGACCCGTCCGGCCTGCGGTTGAAGTCCATATAGATCACGCCGCGCAGATCGTTCGCAAGCTCCTCTTCCGTCTTCCCTGTCAGGGAGGACATATACTCCATATCCACACAGGCTTTTTCCGAGATCGAAAGCGCCAGAGCTTCCGAGGCGGTATCCACAGAGGTTACGACCTCATGAGGCTTGATCGTGCGTTTCGAGAACATATCCGCTTTTCGGGCAAGCTCCCGGTTCTCATCGAGGATTTCAAGGGAACAAAGCAGGTAGTAGGAACTGTCGTCAGAGAAAGCCAGCGCGTTGCCGCGGCTGTTGATTAGACCGTATTTCTCAGTGAAGCTGTCATACAGCCGGTTCAGTTCGCTCTGTGTTTCCCGGATCGTCTCGTCAGAAACAAAACCGTCCATCTGCTGCCCGATGAGCTTCTGTACGCAGTCCCGCAGCTCCACCATACCCTTCACGCGCTCAGTCGCCGTGGCGTTCAGTTCGGGCTTAACCATACGGGAGTTTTCGCGGTAATACACGTCCCCCTCCACAATGGTATAGGAGAAGTTCTTTACGTTAGGATCAGCCGGAATGGAGGTGTCGATTTCCTCTCCATCGCCCAAATCAGGAAGTGCAGCCTCCTGATAAGTTCCGCGGATATTCTGGATCGCATCGTGAAGCTGGTCAGCGAGATTCGCGCCGGGAATCGGCTCAACGGTGAAGTCCTGTTTCCCATACTGTGTGCTTTCGGAAGATTGCTGCCCAAGGACCATCTCAGGGTGTTCGACAAAATAGCTGTTGATCCCGAAGCCGTCCTCGTTCTGCCCCAGGTGAACCCAATCCGGCTCGATTGTGATGGGGTGATCTCGCTTTTGAAGGAAGATAATATCCGAGACAACATCCGTACCGGCATTTGCCCGGAAAGCATTGTTCGGGAGGCGGATTGCGCCGAGCAGATCGGCTCTTTCCGCGATATACTTCCGCACATCAGGTGTCTGCTTGTCCAGCGTGTACCGGCTTGTGACAAAGGCGATGACACCGCCCGGACGAACCTGGTCAATGGCTTTGGCAAAGAAGTAGTCATGAATAGAAAAACCGAGCTTATTATAAGCCCGGTCGTTGACTTGATACTGACCGAAGGGGACGTTGCCGACAGCCAGGTCGTAAAAATCACGTCTGTCCGTCGTCTCAAAACCAGCGACGGTTATATCCGCATTGGGATAGAGCTGCTTTGCGATCCGTCCGGTAATGCTGTCCAGCTCGACGCCGTAGAGCTTGGAAGCTGACATTTCCTCCGGCAGGAGACCGAAGAAATTGCCGACGCCCATAGACGGCTCCAGAATGTTCCCGGACTGGAATCCCATATTCTCCACAGCTTCATAGATAGCTTTGATCACCGTGGGACTGGTATAGTGGGCATTCAGCGTGGAGGCACGGGCGGCTGTGTATTCCTCCGGTGTAAGCGCTTCACGCAGTTCCTGATACTCGCTCTGCCAGTTGTCCTTCGTTTCGTCGAAAGCATCTGCGAGACCGCCCCAGCCGACATATTTCGACAAAATCTCCTGTTCATCAGGCGTTGCCTGTCTGCCGACCGCTTCAAGCTGTTTCAAAAGATGAATGGCTTCCATGTTCATTCTGAACTTTGTCTTCGCGCCGCCTTCGCCGAGGTGGTCATCGGTAATACGAAAGTTTTCCGGTTCAGGGGCAATTTCTACCGGCGCTTGTTCTGGCTGAGGAAACCGCTCCATAAGGTGAGCAAAGCTTTCACGGCTCTCAGATCGCCAGACTGGATAAAGAAGAGACGGATCACGGAGAGAAATATCGAATATGCCGATTTCTTCGATAACGAAGGGCTTTTGATCTTCCAGATAGACGGTATCTCCTACCTTGTAAGGAAAATCATCCTCTGCGAGCTGACGCTCCTGTTCAAGCTGCCGGTAGTCTCCCGTGTATTCAAAGAGCTCATTATCACCGGGGATATATGTCTTTCCGGTTTCAGAGCATCGAAAAATGTCAGCGGGTGAATCGCCGTTTGCTGAATAGAAATCGTCACGGGAATACTCATGACGGGCATTCTCGTATCTCGACAGCCCAAGTTTATTTCCAGAAACAAGATAAGGCGTAACGCTTTGCAGGTTGCTTCCTTCTGGGAGCATTCCTACCGGCTCGAAGTGATACCCTCCGTACTGGAAGCCGGGCATCTCATGATCCTGAACCCATCGAGCCGCATCGTCCCAAGAAGAAAACGCAAGACCTTCTCCGTTTTCACCGTGGAAGATAAGCATGGGGCCGTAGTCTATTTCCGTGTCATACTGATAACCGGCAGCTTCGATAGACCGGATAATATCCTCATGGTTCTGATCTGCCGTCTCCTGTTCGGCGGCGAGTTCGCGCTCCACGGCAACATCAAAAGGCTCGTCTCCCGGCTCGGCCTGTTCCTCTGTTTCGGAAAGGGCTTGGACATCAGCAAGAACCTGTTCAACAAAGGCATCAGACCTCCCGTTTTCGAGATTCTCACGGATCGCCACAGGGTCAATGTCGTCGAAGTTGTCACGCTCCGTATCGGTATAGAAATCATCAGCCTGAATGAGCTGAGCGATACGGCGCTGAACCTTTGCCCATGACAGTTCGAGGGATTCATCGCTGCCGGCGCGGGTAATCATCAAAGGTCTGCTTTCGTCGCCGCCGTATTCACGGGACAACCAGGCAGCGGTATCTTTCTCCCTCGCGTGCGCTTCCATATATCGGGCAACGGCGTGCTTGCTTTCTATATCACCGTTCCAAGCCCGCAGCGCATCGTCAATGTCATCCTGTGTAATCGGGCGCTGTTCAGGTTCCTCCTGTACTGCCGGAGGCTGTTCAGGCTCTTCATGTGCTTCCCGGATTGTGGCAATCTGTGCTTTTTCATTCTCCGACAGGTAGCGATCCTGCGCGATCAGGGCAGAAATCCGTTTGGCAACGGCATTCCAGTTCATCTCCACATCGACGCAGTTTGCCTTTTGGAGCCGGATGCCTTTTCCGCTGTGATCTTCGCTGCTGTGAGACGCGTCGGACACGGCATGAGAGCGTCCGCCGATGCCGTACTCATTTTTGAGGAAGTCTGCCTGTTCTTTTACGGAATGGGGCTCGCTGAAGAAGGAATAGATGCGTCCTTTGCCGCCTGCGACGCTGCTGCCGCTGGATAAGGTTTCATTGATTTCGTCCTCTGTGATGAAGCCGCGGATAGAAGGAATCTCAGTCAGTTCGGAAGAAAACGCACGTCGGTCGAGATTCAAGTCCTGCAATCCCGAATAGAGCTGATCGAGCTTATGGTAGTTAAAGCGCAGAAGGGAGCGGTCGATCTCTCTGGCTGTCCAGAAAGCAGCAAACTGCTCTGTCAGTTCATTCCGAAACGCAGTATCCGTAAGCCGATCCGCCAGCCTTTCCGTTTCATCCGGGTAGCCGCCTCCGCGTATCTGTTCCATGACAGAAAGATACCCCTGATTATGGGCTTCTTCGCTCAGATCGTAATACAGGTACAGCAGGGACAACGCCAGCGTGCTGCGTTCGTGTCCCTGCATTTCAGTCAGTTCCACATTGGTTGCGAATAAACCCGCGTCGAGCAGTTCTCCGATACGCCGGGCAGCGTCTTCCCAGGACAGAACAAAAGCGGAAGACATATATCGGGCGGAGCTTCCGCTGGCGATGTGGATACCATCGTCGGCATACCACGCGGCATATCGTCTGTCACCGTCGATGATACCGTTTCCGCCGCGGAAGGTGTTTTTCAGGTAATCGGCAAGCTGGTCCATGCTTTTGCCTTTGGAAAACTCCGTGGCAATCTCCATCCTTCCGCTGTTCACGTTTCCCGCAAGACGAAGAATGTGATCCACGTCCTCCTGGGGAATGGACATAGAAAAAGGAGCAGGCGTATCGAAAACGTCTACTCCGTCGATTATTTGGATTTGCTCATCCTCCGAGGGGAAAAGGGATAGCTGTTCACCCATCTGGGCGGCGGGATTCAGTTGAAAATCAGCTCGCGCAGGATGATCTCCTCTGCCTGTGATTTCAGGCTGTTCATCAGCCCCGTCCACTTCATCGGATCGGTCTGCTTCAGACTCTCCGTCACGCCCGCTGTCGCCGTCAGCTCGAACATCATCTGTTCCAGTCTCCGGTTCGCTGTCTCGTCGATCTCCCGAAGGTGCGGGTACAGGCTCTCCGAGAGGAGCATCTTGTTCCACAGTACCGGCCTGTGCTCCTTCAGGTACTGCTTGCGCATCCTCCCGTACTTCCCGAGGGGCTTCTGTTCCTGTTCGGTCAGGCTCACGTCCGGGATCTGATAATCTCCGTTCATCGTGTAGGTCAGTTCGGCCATTGTTTTCCGTCCTTTCTGCGCTCTGCTCGCGCTCATAGTTTCTGATGGTGACTTCGATCTGCCGCAGAACCTGCTGGCTGATTTCGCTGACCGCCGTGCCAAGCGCGGCAACGGTGGCAGGGGTATTGAAATCGAAAACGCTCAGAAAATCCTCATGCTGAAAGTATTCGTCGGGCTCCAGACCGCAGCGGCTCATCAGGGCGTAGGTGATGGAGACAGTAGCCGCGCTCTCAAATTGCGCCTCGACGTTGAGATCATCATACTCTTCAAGGAAAGAATCCTCAATGTTGTCGAGAATATCCTGCCGGTTGGTCTGCCAGTATTCGTCAGCCAACTGCGTGGCGACTCTTTCAAGCCTATCCCGGAGAGTTCCATCGGTCACATCGTAATTTCGCTCCAGCATGGCGGTTATGCTGTCCGCGTGTTCGTCACGGTATTCCCACAGTCTTACAGCACGTGAGTTCTCACGTGTGCCGGTATCTGCCACATCAAAGACATACCGCAGGCGCGGATTATCTCCGGAAGTGTCGATCAGGGCAATACCCTTGGAGCCCCGGCGGATATACCGTCCCCACTGATTGTTCCAGAAATCATACTCAGCGCAGGCGGTGGCGTCAGGCCGCTGGGCATGGATCATCAACTGCTCATTGTACGGGTACTTGTAAAGCCTCCCAACGGTGCCGAGAAATGAGATCCAGCTCTGATAGCTTCCCGTGACCTGTTTTGCGGCTTCTTCCGCCATCTGCCGGTATGCCTGTAACTTGCTTGGCATTGGTTTTCCTCCTTCTAAAAAGAATAAGCCGAGGGGCTCATGAAGGAACCTCTCGGCTATGTAACAGGCAAACGGATTTTGAATTATCCCTAAAAACACAGGTGCTAAAGTGCATTGGCACAACAAACAAGTATCGGGCTGCCGTTTATTCAGCAGCCCGGTGCCTTTTTTATTCTTCAACTGTCCGCTTAATAATTCTCGCAGTTGATCTCGAAGTAACTCTGCGGATGTGCGCAGACCGGGCAGACTTCCGGAGCGGCAGTGCCGACAACGATGTGGCCGCAGTTGCGGCATTCCCAAACCTTGACTTCACTCTTTTTGAACACTTCCTGAGCTTCGACGTTGTGGAGCAGGGCGCGGTAGCGTTCTTCGTGATGCTTCTCAATGGCCGCGACCATGCGGAACTTCGCTGCGAGCTCCGGGAATCCTTCTTCTTCGGCGGTCTTGGCGAAACCTTCATACATGTCGGTCCACTCATAATTCTCGCCGTCTGCCGCCGCCGCGAGATTCTCAGCGGTATTGCCGATGCCGTTCAGCTCCTTGAACCACATCTTGGCGTGCTCCTTCTCATTATCCGCAGTCTTGAGGAAGAGCGCCGCGATCTGCTCAAAGCCCTCTTTCTTTGCAGTGGAGGCGAAATAGGTATACTTATTGCGGGCCTGGGATTCACCAGCGAAGGCGGCCTCCAGGTTCTTTTCGGTCTGCGTTCCGGCGTACTTATTCGCAGGAGCTTCCTCGATCTTTACGAACTTCTCCGCAGGCTGCTTGCAGACGGGACATTTCTCGGGAGGCGTATCTCCTTCGTGAATGTAGCCGCACACAGTGCATTTCCATTTTGCCATTGTCTTATTCTCCTTTTTGTTATTATTGGTTTCGTTATTGGGGATCAGGTCAAGTAATTCTCTCGCTGCGTCAACAGGGAAATCGTCAGTGGGAGGGTTATCTATCAGATCCTGAAGGAACCGATGCGCGTTGTCGCTCTGAGGAAGCATATAGCCAGCTTCACGGATGAGATCCTCCGCAACAAGGCGTGACGATCTTTCGATTGCTTTCATAAGACGCCGAAGCGTAACACTTTCCGTGGTTTCCGCAATTTGACCTGCTGCGGTCGATGCCTTCATCTTGCTCTGCGAGAGAGCGTTCAGCACAGATACGACGTCGTCCTGTTTCTTCTGCTGGGGAGGGAGCTCGACCGGCATCATGGAGATCGCCTTGCTCGGGCACGCCTCGGCGCAGACCCCGCAGCCGATGCATTTGTTCACATCAATGATGCTGTCTTCGGTATCCGTCGCTCCCACGGGGCAGACATAGAGGCACAGGCAGTCCTTTGTACAGAGCCTTAAATTCCTTACGGCGACTTTTTCCATCAGGCTGCACCTCCTTCGACTTTCTCAAACTTCCAGTCCGGAACCTTGCATACCGGGCAAAGCGCCGGGGGATTTTCACCGACGTATACAAAGCCGCATACCGTGCAAACCCAGATGTTTGTTTCGGCAAGGAAAGCTTCGCCTTCCGCGGCATAGCGTTCAAGAAGTCCCTTCAGGATTCTGGTGACTTTTTCACCCCAAACGCACACGCGCAGCGCGCCGCGATCCTTTGCTTCTCCGGCGACGGCCTTGACGTTGCCGTAGCCGACAGACAGATCCTTCTCCAGAAGCGCGGAAATATCCGCGATATCCTTCTCTGGCGCTTCCGGAACAGCCGCCGCGAAATAATCCGCAAGCCGGGTATAGAGCTCCTGTTCCCTGAACTTGTACTGTTTCTCACAGCCTCGCGCCAGATTCGAGCAAAGGGCGGAAAGCTGTGCAGTAGTCAGCTTCTTCATATCATCATCGATGATGACCTGCTTCTTTTCCGGCTTGGCGGCTTCCTGCTTCGCTTCCGGCTCAAAGTCGCTTTTCTTCGCGCCGCACAGCGGACATACCCATGTGTCCGGAAGATCGGCAAATGGGATTTTTTCTTTGGCCTCGTCATAGACATAGCCGCATATCCTGCATACGTATTTCAACCCGCAACCTCCTTCGTGGATTAATCTCCTAAAACCAATGTCGGTTTACTTCTTCCAAAGGCTGTGCAGATTGCAGTAGGCATAGACAGCTTCAACCTCGTCGCCCTCGCAGATGGAGAAGCAGGCTTTAGGCTCGTCGCCCGGATGCAGTGCTTTTCTCTGGTTGCCGGCTTTGGTCTGGATCGCAACCCACTCGATATAGTGCTCGGGGAGCATTGGATGGGTGACTTCACCGACGGTGACGTAGACCTTGTTATCCTTCACTTCGTAAACGGGCACATGCTTTTCAACTGCCGCGTCGGTGGTGCCGGGGACGATCTCCGTCATTTTCTGACCGCAGCACATGACCGGCACACCGGTCTTCTTGACTATCGCGATGATCTGTCCGCAGACCTCGCAGCGATAGAACTTCATTTCCATAGTTTTGTTCTCCTTTATATTTTGAATTTGAATTGACAAAACGATTATATTCCGTAGGCTGCGATCCCGGCAACAGCGGAGAGGCAGATCAGCAGGATGGGTGATATCCCGCCTTTTCTTACCTTTCTGGAGCCGAAGTAGATTACCGCAAGCACCACAGTCAGAATCAGCGGACGGATCAGCAGCGCATGTTCCTGCAGGACGAACCCGTTTTTCAGGATCATGTATACGCCGGTCGCCAGAATGACGCCGATCATGCAGGGTTTCAGCCCCCGAAGGATAGCCTGCACATAGAGGTTCTTCAGAATGGTCTTCAGCAAAGCCGTGACCAGAAGGATAATAAGGAAGGACGGCAGCACAACGGCCAGTGTGGCAATCAAAGAACCGAGAATCCCCGCCTGCGAACTGCCCACATAGGTTGCCAGATTCACCATGATCGGTCCGGGTGTGCTTTCGCTGACGGCAATCATATAGGTCAGCATCTCGTCCTCCAGCCAGCCATAGGACAGCACCACGTCGCGGATCAGCGGAATCGCCCCATACGCACCGCCGAAGGCAAAGCAGCCGACCTTGAGAAAACCGATAAAAAGCTCCCAATAGATCATTTCCCGGCGCCTCCCTTCACGGCAGGCTTTTTGAGCACAAACAGGATCAGGCTGATGAGTCCGGCAGCCAGCATCAGGACGATAGTAGAAACCTTGACGGAAAAGATGTTGATCAACAGCATGGCCGCAAAGGCGCAGATCATAAATATCCTGGGCGTCCATTTCTTCTGCATCTTTTGCAGCATTTTGAGCGCCGCATCCAGAATCAGAATACCGACCGCGATCTTGATTCCCTGAAACGCATGGGCGATCCAACCGATTTCCAAAAAATGATCCAGAAACATGGATATCGCAAAGATGATGCAGAATGAGGGCAGAATCACGCCAACCGTCGCCGCCACAGCACCCATGAAACCCTTCTGTTTATACCCCACATAGGTAGCGCAGTTAATGGCGATGGGGCCTGGTGTCGATTCAGCGATGACGGTGATATTCATCATCTCGTCGTGTGTGATCCACTGTTTTTTCTCAACACAGGCGTTCTCGATCAGAGAGATCATGGCGTATCCGCCGCCAAAGGTAAAAAGTCCGATCTTGGCAAAGGTAAAAAAAAGATCCGGGATGATACCCATACGCCGTGCCTCCTCTGTGTTGTTCCGTCAATTGCCCGCACAATGGTGATCTGCACAATGATCGTGTCCGCAGTCACCGTCGTGGTGATGTCCGTGGTGGTCGCAGCGGGCGTTGGGATCATAGTTCAGTGTTCCGGCAGCAAGCGCCTTCGCTGCTTCATCCGCCGAACCCTGAACGCCGGCATACAGTTTGATCCCCACGTCCGCCAACGCCATCTGAGCGCCGCCGCCAATACCGCCGCAGATCAGTGCATCGACCTTGGCAGCCTGAAGGAATCCCGCCAGCGCGCCATGACCGCTTCCGTTCGTGTCAACAATCTGTTCTCCCATAACT
>JAEEGI010022464.1_pt1 | contig 12452 bp, 5 predicted proteins | sample 8958751 | NCBI WGS metagenome assembly JAEEGI01 (sample SAMN16246545, study PRJNA631951) | gut metagenome | biome: gut microbiome; feature: rumen; material: KS-attached | host: Bos | place: Iran: Karaj | collected 2018-10 | reverse complement strand
GTCTTCAAACACGACCTGAAGGCCCTTGAAGCAGCTGCCGTCGTTCAGCTCTATAAAGCCGAAACTCTTCATATCCCGGATGGTGCGGGCCCAGCCGCCCACGGTGATCTCCTTGCCGGCATAGTCGCCGGGAGCGCGATACAGTTCGCTGATGGTTATTCTTTCCATTGTCTTATCATCCAATCCTTAAATATCCGATTCTCCGGAGGGCTCCTCCGGCGCATCGCTGGTTTCCTCTTGGGCAGCTTCTTCCTCCGCGGGAGTCTCCCCTTCCGCTTCCGCGCTTTCAAAAACTTCGGAGACAGTCTGGCGGATCGCCGCGGTTTCTTCACCCGCCGCCTCCCCGGTCTCCGCGGCGGCTTCCTCCGCTTCTGCCAGGACTTCCGCCGTCTTTTCCGCAGTCTCCGTCAGGCTGGAAACGGCGTCTCCCGCAGCGGCCTCCTCCACCGCTTCCTCCAGGTTCTCCTCCGGTCCGGCGGCAGCCTTGCCGCCCAGGATGCGGAAAGCGTCGCTCAGTTCTTCATCAAAACGCTCCTCGCTCATCAGCTCCGGCTTCTCCGGCGCAGGGGCGCTTACTTCCGGCGCGGCGGCGGCCTTCTTGCCCCGGTTCAGCCAAAGATCCTCCGGCTCCGGACGGCGGAACACCAGGACATAGAGGATGCAGCCCGCAGCCAGGAGGCAGGTGAGGCCCGCCAGGAGCTGGCTGACCCGGAGATTGGAAGCGCCCACATAGAGGCTGTCGGTGCGCAGGCCCTCGATGAACAGCCGCCCCAGCCCGTACCAGGCCAGGTAGCACAGGAACAGCTGCCCGTCGAATTTCCGCCGCTTCCGCATGACGAAGTGGAGCAGGAGGAAGCCCAGCACGTTCCAAAGGCTCTCATAGAGGAAGGTGGGGTGATAGTAAAAGGTCTTGTAGGAATACACAAGGCCCATGCGCCAGGGCACCATGGTCTCCGTGCCGTGGGCTTCCCGGTTGGTGAAGTTGCCCCAGCGCCCGATGGCCTGGCCGATCAGGAGGCCGAAGGAAACCACGTCCAGCATGGCCCGGGAGCTGATCTTCTTCATCCGCGTGGCGATCACCAGGCCGATGACGCCGCCGATAACGCCGCCGTAGATGGCAAGACCGCCCTCCCAGATGGCGACGATGTCCCGCAGGTCGCCGTAGCCGTCGAAATAGGGATTGGTCCCTGCGGCGTCCCGATAAAAGACGACGTAGTAGAGCCGCGCGCCGATGATGCCCAGCGGCACCGCCCAGAGCAGGGTGTCGATCACGTCGTCCTCCGTCAGGCCGAATTCCTTGGCGTGCCTGACGGTGTAGATCACCGCCAGCAGGAAGCCGATGGCGATGATGACGCCGTACCAATAGATCTTCCAGCCGAAAACGGTGAAATAGGGCAGGAAGTTCCATTCAAAATCTCCCAGCAAGGGAAATGTAATGCCGGGTATTTCCATTTCAGCCCTCCTCTCAATTCGGTGCGATGTATTTCCATCAAAGCGGGGAAATCACAGAAAGGGCCAGCCGTTCTGGTCGGAATACTTCTCTCAGGAATCCTTCCGCCTCCGCTTCGCTTATGCTGTCCACCATGGCCGGGAGCTCCATCCGCTCCCATCCGTCGAAATAGCTTTCCGCCTGCAGGTCCGCCAGATCCTCCGGTGCATCCAGGCTCATAAGGAAGCCGCCCAGCCTGGCGCGCTTCAACCGTTCAAGTCTTTCTGCGGCTGCCTTGTCCATACGGAATGCCGACGCCGCATCGGTGATGCTTCCCAGCACTCTCATGGGGTCAGGACACCGGCCCCCGGCATAACAGACGCCGCCGTGTGGGAAATCATAAGTCTCTACGTAGAAGCTCTGATTGATAACGCCTGCATCGTATAGCTGCGAGTAAAGCGGCGAACCCCAGCCGAGCAGCAGCTCACAGCTCAGGTCAGCCAGCAGCATGTACCGCGCCCACGCCCTGCTGTCGGAGCGCCAGGACAGCTTGGCCCCCAGCTCGAACATGGGCATGGAGACCGCCATCTTCTCCTCCAACCGCACGCTGACGGGATTCAGCCCATCCTCGTCGCCGTAGTCCCGCCGGGGAGCTTCCTTTCCCGGTGGCAGCAGTTTCTCTGCCAGCTCCATGACCTTCTCCGGGTCGATGTCCCCGGCGCAGCAGAGGGCCATGTTTCCCGGGGCGTAAAACAAGCGGTGACATTCATAGAGCGTGTCCGCCGTGATGGAAGCGATGGATTCCATCGTACCCGTGATCGGATCACGGATGGGATGCTCCTTATAGAGGGCGCGGAATAATCTCCGGTCCACCCGGCGGGCGGGGTTGTCCTCATACATGCTCATTTCCTGGCCGATGATCCCCCGCTCTCTGTCCACACCTTCCGGGGTGAAACAGGGTATACTTACGAAACGAAGAAGTTCTTCCAGGGAGCGGTCAAAGTTCTCAGTGCAGCTGAACACGTATTCGGTCATGCCGCCGCTTGTATAGGCGTTGGGACTGGCCCCCAGAGCCGTAAGGCGTTCTGCGGCGCTATAGCCCGGCATTTCGAACATCTTGTGTTCCAGGAAGTGGGCGATCCCGGTGGGGGTCTCCCTCCATTTCCCATCCAGGAGGAAGCGCCGGTCACAGCCGCCGTATTTCACGGCAAGCAGCGCGTACTTCGTCTGATAACCGGGCATGGGGAAAACGAAGACAGGCAGCCCGGCAGAGGTCTTTCCCTCATACAAGCTGACGCCGCAGCGGGGATATTCCTTTCGCGTCATCCCTCCGCCCCCCTTCTGAGGAAATAGGAGATTTCGGGCTTCATCTCTGAAGCGATGCGGGCGATATCCTCCACTTTTACTTCAGCGGCCAGAACGGCGTACTGCCGCAAGTCGCCCCCGGAGCCCAGAAGGTTTTGTCCCAGTCGGAAATCGCAGACGGAGGCTGGGCTGTCCAGCCCCTGCAGATACGCGGAGGCCACGTTCTTCCGGGCGGTCTCCAGCTCGTCGCGGGAGACGTTCCCCTCCGCAAGGTCCCGGAGTTCCGTCAGTATGGCTTCCTCGGTTTCCTCCCGTTTATCGAAGTCGATGCCCGCCGTCACGAACATTACTTCTTTATACCGCTCCACGCTGCTTCCCACTGCATAACAGAGAGAGCGGTTTTCCCGGATATTCAAAAAGAGGCGCGAGGCTTCACCGCCGCCGTAGAGCTCGTTGAATACCGCCAGCGTCGGGTAGTCCGCCGGTCTGGTGCGGCACCAGCGGAAGCCGATGACCAGATTTCCCTGCTCCACGTCCATTTCCTCTGTGACACGGCGCAGCTCTTTTGACTCGGACCGCAGCTCTGTTTCCGGAAGCGGGCGCTCTCCGCCGCCCGGCAGGGTCATAAAGGCGCGGCGCACTGCTTCCTCCACCCGCCCGTGATCCGCGCTGCCGCAGTAGAACAGTTCCAAGGGGGAGGAGCGCAGGGCTTCCCGGTAAAACTTCGTCAGGGGCTGATAGCGGACGCGGAGGGCCTCCTCCGCTTCCCCCAGGGGATATACGCCGAAGGCTTCCCCTTCGAACATCAGCTCCCTCGCCCGCTTGCGGGCATATCCCCGTTTATTGTTCACCGCTGCCTCAATGCGGTCGTGGAGGTTCCGCCCCTCCGAGCGCACATAATCATCCCTTAGAAGGCCGCCTCTGGTGGCAGGGTCCAGAAGCATCTCCCCGCTTATGCTGACAATGCTTTTCAGACAGTCCGTAGTACCGGACAGGAACCGGTCGTCGGGAAAGGCAGCCTGAAAGCCGATGGCCAGACAGTCCCCCATCTGTCGGATGCCCGGCTCCAGTGACGAACCGTACAGGCTGTCCAGCGCGTCGGAGATCTTCGCTTGATCCGGCAGCGTCCTGGTGCCCCGGCAGAGGACGGAGGGCAGAAGCGCATTGCGGGAGACATCCGCCGCCCGCAGAGGCCGCAGCAGATGGAGGGAGAAATATCCGCTGTGGAATCGGTCCGTGCGGATCGTCGTCAGCCGGACGCCGGGAAACAGCTCCCGCGTCATTGACTCCATGCTCCCACCTCCCAGAAATCTAATATCACATAATGATGAATTATATCATAGAGTCCTGGGAGGAAACAATAGGCAATTCAGTCCTTTTCCGATTTCCTGACGTCGGTTTCCCACCCTTCCATGCCGCGTGTTACGTTAATCAGATAATTCCTGCCCCCTGCCCGATACTGCATACAATAGCCGCTCCAGTCCGCAGGCAGCTTAGGCTCTACCCGCAGTTTGCCCGCGGCCGTTTTCACCCCCAGCAGTTCCTCCACGCTCACCCGCAGGAACCACCCGGCGGCCCCGGTATACCAGCTCCAGCCGCCCCGACCCGGCATATCCGGGTTGGCGTATACGTCGGCGGCGATCACGAAGGGCTCCAGCTGGTAAACTTCGTCCGGCCTCCCGGAGGGCAGCATGTTCTCCAGCAGCTCCCAGCCCAGGGCTGTTTCTCCGCAGCGCAGGCAGGCGGCGGCCAGCCAGATCCCGCCGTGGGTATACTGGCCGCCGTTTTCCCGCACGCCGGGGAGATAGCTGCGGATATAACCGGGGTCGGAAACACCGTTGAAGGGGGGCGCAAAGAGCTTCACCAGGCGGTGCTCCCGGTCCAGCAGCAGCCTTGCCGCTTTCACCACCGCCGCCCGGCTCCGCAGGGGGTCCCCGAAGCCGCTGAGGACGGCGAAGCTCTGGGCCAGGGAATCCAGGGCGCACTCCCCATCCCCCTCCGCGCCCAGGGGCCGACCGTCGTCATAGTAACCCCGGAGATAATGACCGCCGGACCAGGCCGCGTCCGCCGCCGCGCCCAACTCCCGTGCCATGGAACGCATATCCTCTTCCCCCATGGCCGCACCAAAGCGGTCCATGACCATAGCGGCGAACCAGCCCAGCCAGACGCTTTCGCCCCCCACCCGGTCAAAGCCGTCGTTCCAGTCCCCCGCGCCCATCTTCGGCAGCCCGTGGGGGCCGACGCCCCGCTGCTCCACCGCACGGAGCGCCCGGAGGCAGTGCTCCCGAAGGGTTCCCTCCGCCCCCTGCCGGGCTTCCTCATACCGGTCCCGCTCACTCGCCTGCAGGGTCCCGGAGCGGAGGAAGGGCGCCTTTTCCTCCCAGATCGAGGCGTCCCCCGTCTTTTCCCCGTACAGGGTGCAGGCGTAGGGCAGCCAGAGCAGATCGTCCGAGCAGCGCGTTCGCACTCCCCGATCCCCTTCCGGCCCGGGGTGCCACCAGTGCATCACGTCCCCCTCCTCGTATTGGTGGGCGGCGGCCCGCAGGATATGCTCCCGCGCCAGCTCGGGGTAGAAGTCGATCAGGGCGCAGACGTCCTGCAGCTGATCCCGGAAGCCGTAGGCTCCCCCGCTCTGATATAGGGAGCAGCGGCCCAGCAGGCGGCAGGCCAGGGTCTGGTAGACCGCCCAGCCGTTGAGATAGGCGTCCAGAGCCGTACTGGGCGTTTCCGTCCTGAGGACGTCCGTCCTCTCGCGCCAGTATTCCCTCGTTTCCTGCAGCAGCGCCTCTGCCGTTTGGTTCGTGCCCGGCGCGGAGGGAGAGGGCGACACGGCGATAGTCAGGCGTTCCCGTGCCGGAAGCTCCAGGGTCAGGCTGCCGTCCATCCCTTCCACGGGGTCCGGGACCGGTCCTTTCCCTGCGCAGGATGCCGTCAGGCAGCCCTTCTCCGCTGGGATGATGCGATAGCGCAGCCTGTCCGACTCCCGGGGAGAATGCAGCTCAAGAAGGAGATACCGCCGGTCCTCCCGGGGCGGGATAAAGCCGGTGAGGACCGCCTCCGTCCCGTCGATCCAGCGCCGCCAGCGCATAAAGCCGAAGCCGAAGAGCAGCTCCGTGGGCACCTCGTCCGCGTCCGCAAAGAGGGAGATGCTGCGCCCGTCCCGGAGGAGGGAAAGCTCCTCGCTCCCCCGAATGGCCAGCGGGTCGTTTTCCCAGGGGGTGAGCCGCCGTTCCCTGGCGTTCATCAGCCAGAGGTTCCCGCAGCCGGTATCTGCGGCCAGCCAGCCCAGGCGGCCGTTGGTGAGCATCAGGCTCCAGGCCCGCAGGCCCACGCCCGTTCCCCGGGCGCACAGATACCCTTCCCGGGTAAACGAGCCCCGGCGGCTGACCCGGTTGGGGGCGCTGACCGGCAGCAGGCTTTGCCCCGCCCTGCCCTGTTCTTCCTTCCGCCTGGGCACAGACAGGCCGAAAGCATCCGCCGCCGCTGCCAAGGCGCACAGGTCTTCTTCCCTGCCGCCCACAAAATGGAAGCCGCCGGGCTGATCCTCCCAATTTTCAAGGCCCAGCTCGGAAGCCTGCGCCCGGAGGGCGGAAGCTTCCGGGCGCCCGTAGACGCCCTCGTCCCCGGTGCAGATCGCCAGGTCGAAGCGCACGCCCAACCCCCGGAGGAAGGCCCAGGCGGCCAGCATCCGCTGCGCCTCCTTCGGCCCGCTTGCCGCCGCCGGCAGGTCGCCGGAGATGCCCCAGCGCCAGAGTTCCCTTCGATCCCCCCGCGTTTTCCTTCGCGCCGGAGCGAAGAGGGGCGTCAGCAGCGCCGCCGCTTCCTCCGGCTCCAGATATCCCTGCAGCCGTGTCCTTGCCCGAGCGAACACGCCGCTGGCCTCGTCCGCCCGTCCCAGCAGCTCCTTTGCCGCCGCCGAGGCCTCCGCCCCTTCCTCCGCCGCCGCCAGGGCAAAGACCACCCGCCGTTCCTCCCCGGGGCGGATGCGCAGGGGCACGCGCAATAACGCGCAGGGCTCGGAAGCATCCCGCACATCGCTACCCTGCCGCCGCAGTGCTCCGGGGATCGCAAGCATTCCGCCCCGCCCCAGGGCCAGGGCCTTGTCCGTTTCCGCCTCAAAGGGCTCGCTGCAGACCAGGGCCAGGCTGCAGGGGAGCACTTCGCCCCCCGGCCGCCGGGAAAAGACCAGCGTCCCGCCCAGGAGTCTCCCCTCCAGGCAGAGGCGGTGGAAGGCCGGGTGGGCTTCGTAATCCCGCCGGGGCGCCAGCATAGGCTCCAGATACAGGGCGAGGGTGAGGCTGCGGCTTTCCCCGGCGTCGTTCTTCACCCTGACGCTGCGTACTTCGCCCCCCGTCTCGGGAACGAAGCTCTCCAGGCAGAAACCCATACTCTCCAGTGCGGAATACTGCCGTACCCGGCTTCCGTCCCAACTGCTGCGGTCCCCGGGGCGGGCGCGGTTTTCCGGGAAGGGCTGCAGGCTGTGGGTCTCCTGCCCCCACGCGGCGAAGAAGAAAACGCCGCCGTGGGGGGAAACCTCCCGCAAGCCCCCCTCTCCGTCCGGGAGAAGGCAGCAGGCGTCGCCGCCTCCCAGCTCGCTGAGCAGGAGGCGGTAAGCTCCGCCGGCAAGGGGGTAAAAGGCCGGATTTACGGCGTCGAAGCCGCTGTGGCACATCAGGAAGCCTTCCGGCCGCTCCCGGCCGGGTCTCGTGTCCGCCCGGTAATCCCGCACGGGGCGGATCCGCTGCCCCACGGGTGTCTTTTCCTCCAGCAGCTCCCCACAGGCCCGGAGGCCGGGCTCGCGGAAAAAGCGCCGCTGGAGGATGCCATTTTCCAGGCAGTTGTCGATGGCCAGCAGACTCATGCCCAGATGGTGGGTCATAAAACAGCGCACCAGCGCAAAGCTGCCGCCGCCCCTTCGTCCCTCGGTGAAATCCAGGGCCTCATAAAAGCCGTAGCGTCCCTCCGCCCCCAGGGTCCGCAGCCGCCGGAGATTACGGATCGCGGCGGCCCGTTCCTCCTCCAGGGCCAGAAAGCTGGCGTAGGGGGCCACCACCGCCTCCCGGTCCATGCCGTGCTTCAGGGCCAGGGCCTGCACGCCGTGGGCCTTATAGGCATAGTTGTCCGCCGCGTCCCGGGCGGCGAAGGCGCTCTCTGACATGCCCCAGACGCCCCCGGGGGCCTGCCGCCGCTGGGCGTGGAGGCAAAACTCCTGGCTTTCCGCCAGCAGGGAGCCCTCGGGGCTGGGCATGAAGAGGGCGGGCATCAGATATTCGAACATCGTGCCCGTCCAGGAGGCAAGGCCGCTCATCCCGTGGGCGTCCGCAAGGGTCCTCCCCAGGCGCCGCCAGTGGCGCCTGGGCGCTTCTCCCCGGGCTACGGCCAGGAAGCTGGCGATCCGCGCTTCGCTCTCCAGCAGATCGTACCAGCCCCCCGCAGGCCGGTCCGTGACCGGGTCCCAGCCGATGCGCAGCAATTCCCGTTCCCCGTCATAGAGGAAATCCAGCTTCATCTCCCCGATCAGCGATTCCAGCCTGGCTCCGATCTCTTTTTTCCCCGCCGTTTCGGCGGCGGCGCGCAGCGTGATAAGGCAGGCCAGGAGGTTCCCGCTGTCCACGGTGGAGATAAAGGGCGGTTCCAGAGGCCTGCAGCTTCGGATATCGTACCAGTTGTAAAAATGGCCCCGGAACCGGGGAAGCTTCTCCATGGTCTCCAGCGTCCCCGCGATCCGTTCCCAGCTTCGTTCCTGCGGCCAGATCCCCAGGTCGGCGGCGGCCAGCGCGGAGAGGAGCCACAGGCCGATGTTGGTGGGACTGGTGCGCTCCGCCGCCAGGGGCAGCGGGTCCTCCTGGAGGTTGTCCGGGGGCAGCAGGTTTCTCTCCGGCGTCACCAGCTCGGCATAGTAGCGGAGGATATCTCCGGCGCAGTGGAGCAGGAACAGCCGCTCTCCTTCCGTGGGCGGGCGCTTCTCCCGCCGGGGGCGGCTGACGGCCCAACTCAGAGCCGGGGTGAGGAGCCACAGGAGCCCCAGGGCTTTCAGCACCACCCAGGGGCTCAGGAGGCCCAACACAGCGGCGGCGGCGCAGGGCCACATTCGGCGATAGTGGAAAAGCGCTCCGCCGTCGAAGCGCTTGTCCCCCTCCGAGGCCGTGACCCAGGCCAGCATGTTCCGGCGGCTGACGAAGCTGCGGTACAGCGCCAGCCCTGCGGCGCTGCCGTGGATCCAGGCGCAGTAGGGCAGCAGCAGGATCAGCCACATCAGCTGCAGGAAATCGCTCTTGGCAGCGCTGAGGAAGCGGGAACGGTAGCGCCGGGTATGCTTCCCCGGCACGGTGGAATTGAGGACGATGCGCAGCAGCAGGCACCCCAGCTCCGCCCCCAGGCAGAGGATGGGCCCGGTACCCGGCAGGAAGCCGCAGAGCAGGAGCGTCCCCAGCTCCGCTGCGGGCGTCAGGCTGCGGCTGAGATTGTCCAGGATCTTCCACTTAGTTAGGGGCGTCAGGGGATTTCGCACCCGCCGCCCCGTTTCGTCCTTCACCCGGGGGAAGAGCCAGGGCAGGGTCTGCCAGTCCCCCCGGATCCAGCGGTGCTGCCGCTGGAAATAGGAGAGGACCCCGGCGGGGAAACCATCGGTCAGCTCCACGTCGCTGAGGAAGGCGCAGCGGGCGTAGCCTCCCTCGATCAGGTCGTGGGACAGGAGGGTCTCCGCCGGGATGCGTCCCCGGAGGCAGTCCCTGAAGGCGTCCACATCCAGGATGCCCTTTCCCGTATAGCTCCCCTCCCCGAACAGGTCCTGATAGACGTCGCTGCTGGGGCTGCCGTAGGGGTCCAGCCCTCCCTGCCCGGCAAAGATCCGGGCGAAATCCGAGCGGCGGCAATCCTCCAGGGAAACGCCGATCCGGGGCTGCAGGATGGCATAGCCCCGGCGCGGGCGCTTCCCGGCCCCTTCCCTTTCCGGCTTCTGCAGGGGATGGGCCAGGGTCGCCGCCAGGAGGGCGGCAGAGCCCATGTTCAGGCGGGTGTCCCCGTCCAGCACGATGAGATACCGGATCTCCTTCAGGCACCCTTCGTCCCCTGCTGCCAGCCGGAGAGCGTTCTTCTCTCCCCGCAGCAGGTCCGTCAGGTCCATTACGGCGCCCCGCTTCCGCTCTCTTCCCCGCCAGACCTTGTCCCGGGTGCTGTAATACCGCTGCCGGTGCAGGAGGCAGAAGCCGCCCCCGTAGGACTCGTTCAGACGCCGGATCTCTTCCCCGGCAGCCCGGAGGATCCCTTCATCCGTGGGCGAGACCGGGCTTTCCCCCTCTTTCAGGTCGGCCAGCAGGCCGAAGACCAGGTTTTCCCCCGCGTCCCGGTTGGCCAGGCGGGCCAGCTCCAGCTTCCGGACCGCCTCCCGTGCTTCTTCCTCCCCCGTGAGCAGCAGCGCGCTGACGGCCAGAGTGCGGCTTTCCGGGGGGATGCCGCAGGAATAATCCAGCCGGGGCAGCCGCCGGGGCCGGACCAGGCGGGTGAAGAGGCGGTCAAAGCTGAACTTCACGGCGTCGTGAAAGGCGGGCAGGGTCAGGAGGACGGCGGGGAACCAGGCCGTCCGGAAGGCAAGAGTGATGGCCGGGACCAGGGGCAGCAGCAGATGCAGGGCGAGATAGGCCCCGTAATGCTTTCTGCGCTCCGGCCCGCCCAGAGGGCGGCGGAAAAGGAACTCCCCCACGTGGCAGTCCCCCGCCTCCGCCAGCTCCAGCGCCTGCCGGGCGGCCTCCTTCTCCGGGATCCCTTTCCGGGCGGCCAGCCGGGCCGTCTCCTGCCGGTAGCTCTGCCGGGATTCCGGGTCCATGCGGGGGTAGACGCCCGCCGGATCCTTCCGAAGGATCCCCTCCACGAGGCTCAGCTCTTCCAGCAAAAGGGAAAGCCTGCTGTCCTGCAGCCATTTCAGCGCGGCGAAAACCGCCTCCGCCGACCGGGGCTCCCTGCTGAGGCGCAGGATCAGCGCGCTTCGCAGGGCGGCGGGCAAAAGGGCCAGCTCCCGTTCCTCCAGGGGGCAGGCCCGCTGGAAGCCCGCGAGGAAGAGCTTCAGGCGTTCCTCGTCCGTACTTCCCCCGCCGGAGCGCACCAGGGCCTCCATGGCGGCGCAGATCAGCAGACGGCCGTCCTTCAGCTTCCGCAGGCGCCGGGCGCGGCGAAGCTCGGCGCAGCACCCGGCGGCGTCCCGCCGAAGGATGTGGCGGTTGTCCCGCAGCCATTCCAGGGCCTTCGTTCCGGCAAGGTCAGCGCCTTTACACCGCTCCTCCAGCCGCCCTTCGGCTTCCTTCAGCCTTGCCGCTGCCCCTTTTCCGTTTCCCCGGCCCGTACACCGGAGCAGCCGGGCGGTGTTTTCCCCGTAGCGGGGCAGGGTCTCCGTATCGATCCACAGTTCCGTTTGATTCTTCATAGCCTGCTTATGTTTCCTCGCCTCCGCGGCAATATACTATTTCAAAAGTTTCAGATTTCTCTTGACAAGACGTCTCCTTTCCGATACAATGCTCGCCTGTAAGGGCAAAATACTTTACAGGGAGGCGGAGAGGATGGAAAAAGCGGTCTATCTCTCCCTCCTGCTGGATTTTTACGGGGAACTCCTGACGGAGAAGCAGCGGGAATACGCCGACCTGTATTACAACGAAAACCTCTCCCTCAGCGAGATCGCGGAGAACGACGGCATCAGCCGCCAGGCCGTGCGGGACACCCTGCTGCGGGCCGAGGCGGCCCTGCGGGACACGGAAGCCAAGACCGGCCTTGCGGAGCGGCACAGCCGTCTTCGGGAGCAGATCGGCCAGGCGGAGGCCCTCCTGGGCCGGATCGGGAAGCTGAACGCCGACCGCCTCAAGGATCCTGAGCTGCTGTCCCTCTGCGGCGTCCTGCAGGCGAAGCTGGACGAGATGAAGCTTTGACGCGGGTCTCCTCCCGCGAATAAGGATGGAAAAATGGCATTTGAGAGCTTATCCGAAAAACTTTCCAATACCTTTAAGAAGCTGCGGAGCAAGGGCCGCCTGACCGAAGGGGACATCAAGGAGGCCATGCGGGACGTGCGCCTGGCCCTGCTGGAAGCGGACGTCAGCTACAAGGTGGTCAAGGACTTCGTGGCACGGGTCAGCGAGCGGGCCCTGGGTCAGAACGTGCTGGAAAGCCTGACCCCCGCCCAGATGGTCATCAAGATCGTCAACGAAGAGCTGACGGAGACCATGGGCAAGGAGAGCGCCAAGATCAATATGGCCTCCAAGCCCCCTACGGTCATCATGCTGGTGGGCCTCCAGGGCGCGGGCAAAACCACCAACGGAGCCAAGCTGGCCGCCCTGCTGAAAAAGAGCGGCAAACGGCCGCTGCTGGCCGCCTGCGACATCTACCGTCCCGCCGCCATCCAGCAGCTGGTCACCGTGGGCTCCCAGGTGGGCATACCAGTGTTCGAAATGGGCAAGGAGGACCCCGTGAAGATCGCCTCCGCAGCCATCGAGCATGCCAGGAAAAACGGCAACGACGTGGTCATGCTGGACACCGCGGGCCGTCTCCACATCGACGAAGCCCTGATGGACGAGCTGAAAAACATCAAAGCGGCGGTGGAGCCCCACGAGATCATGCTGGTGCTGGACGCCATGACCGGCCAGGACGCCGTGAACGCCGCCAAGGCCTTTGACGACGCCCTGGGCATCGACAGCATCTTCCTCACCAAGCTGGACGGAGACGCCAGGGGCGGCGC
>JAEEGI010022459.1_pt1 | contig 12454 bp, 8 predicted proteins | sample 8958751 | NCBI WGS metagenome assembly JAEEGI01 (sample SAMN16246545, study PRJNA631951) | gut metagenome | biome: gut microbiome; feature: rumen; material: KS-attached | host: Bos | place: Iran: Karaj | collected 2018-10 | reverse complement strand
CTGCCGTGTGCCGCCGCTCTTTCTCTGCCAGGCGGCCGAGGAGCTGGATCTCTACGGCACGGTGGACGCAGCGGTCTGCTGCCTCGACGGGTTCAACTACATCCCCGCCGATACGCTGCCCGAGGTCTTCCGCCGTCTGCACCTGTTCATCCGGCCGGGCGGGCTTATGATCTTCGATATCCGCACGCCGGATTTTCTGCGCGCGCTGGACGGGCAGGTCTTCGTGGATGAAAAGGAGGACGTGCTGTGTTTGTGGCGCGCCGATTTTGATGAGGACTTAAACGCCCTCGTCTACGGCATGGACCTCTTCACCCGCCGCGGCCGCCTCTGGGAGCGCAGCGGTGAGGAACATATCGAATACGCGCACGCGCCCGGGATGCTGCGCACAATGCTGGAAGGCGCCGGCTTTGACAATGTGTGCATGCGCAGCGACGGTCCCCAGGGCGGGGCAGGCAGACTCTATATCACAGCAAGAAGGAACCAACAGGAACATGGATAAAATCATCAGAGCAACCGCAGCCGACGGCTTTGTCAAAATGGCCGTTATCACAGCAAGGGATACCGTAGAACGCGCGCGTCAGATCCATAAGCTTTCCCCCACCGCCTGCGCCGCCCTCGGGCGGACGCTGTGCGGCGCCTCGCTTCTCGGGCAGGCCATGAAGGAGGAGAAAGACACCCTCACCATCCGCATAAACGGCGGCGGCCCGATGGGCAGCATCGTGGCGGTGTAAGACCACGAGGGCAACGTGCGCGGCTATGTGGAAAACCCGCGCTGTGATCTGCCCCTGCGGCTGGACGGGAAGCTCGATGTAGGCGGCGCGGTCGGGCGCGACGGCATGCTCACCGTGAGCCGCGACCTCGGCATGCGCGAGCCCTATATCGGCTCGGTGGAGCTTGTCAGCGGGGAGATCGCCGAGGACCTCACCGCCTATCTCACCGAGAGCGAGCAGGTGCCCTCCGCCTGCGCGCTGGGCGTGCTGGTGGACACCGACCGCAGCGTCAGGGCCGCCGGCGGCTTCATCGTGCAGCTCATGCCCGGCGCGGACGAGGCGCTGATCGCAAAGCTGGAAGACAACTTTTTTATGATGGATCAGCTCACGACGATCCTGGATGAGGACGGCGCGGAGGAGGTCTTCGCGCAGGTTCTGAAGGGGCTGGAATATCACATTGTCTCTCAAAAGGAGATCGAATACCGCTGCTACTGCTCGCGCGAGCGCGTCGAGGAAGCCATCCGCAGCATCGGGCCCGAGGAGCTGGAGAGCATCATCGCCGAGGGAAAGGACATATCCGTCAGCTGCCAGTTCTGCGACAAAGTCTACCGCTTCACACCCGAGGAACTGAAAGCGCTGAGATAAAAACAAAAACCGCCGCAAGCGATACGAAGCTTGCGGCGACAAATCGAGCGAAGCGGATCTCGGCGCCGAAGGCGCGCCTCCAAAAAGAGAGCATCCTTTCGGATGCTCTCTTTTTAGAACGAGTGAACGAAAAGATACTTTCAGAAGCCGTGAGATTTGGGATTCCTTTGATTATAAATGCATTTTTAATTAATCTAACCAACTATCATTTAGACCGCAAGTCATTCATGTGCGTGAACTTAAAAGATATAGTTCATACTCAGCAATGTGCAAAGGACATGTCCATAAACAGCGTTTATAAAGAAAATGCAACGTGATTCATATTATAATAAATCATGCACCTATTTCATCGCGCAGCAGTTGTCCCAGAATCCTGATGCCCTCGACGATCCGGTCTTCCTGCATGGTGGAGAAGTTCAGACGCAGATGGTTTCCGTGACCGCCGTTGGGATAGAACGGTGTGCCGGGGACATAGGCGACCTTGCGCTCCGTGGCCTTCGGCGCCAGGGCCTTGGCGTCCATGCCCTCCGGCAGCGTGACCCACAGGAATAGTCCGCCCTCCGGATACGTCGCGGTGACGCCTGCCGGAAAATACTTCTGGATGGAATTATACAGCAGCGTGCGGCGCTTTCGATAGAGTTCCTTCAGCGTCGCCACATGCGCATCGAGGTCGAACATTTTCATGAAGTAAGAGACCTGTCTCTGGGCATAGGACGAGCACTGCAGATCCACGTTCTGCTTGAGCAGATTGAGCTTCTCCAGAATTTCCGGCTCCGCCACGATCCAGCCGACGCGCAGTCCGGGCATGAGGATCTTGGAGAAAGAGCCGAGGAAGATCACGTTCCCCTTTGTGTCCATGGACTTCAGCGCAGGCATCGTCTCGCCGTCGTAGCGCAGCTCGCCATACGGATTATCCTCCAGCACAGGAAAATCATAGCGGTTCACGATCTCCATGACGGCACGGCGGCGCTCCATCGTCCACGTGACGCCGGTGGGATTCTGAAACTCCGGGATGACATACATCATCTTCACACGCTCCGTCGTGCGCAGAATCTCTTCCAGCGCCTCGGGGATGATGCCCTGCTCGTCGGTGGGCACCTCCACGAAACGCGGACCGCACAGCTGAAAGGCGTTGATTGCACCCAGATAGGTGGGGCTTTCCACGAGCACCACATCGTCCTTGTTCAGGAAAAGCTGTCCGAGCAGGCTGAGTCCCTGCTGCGAGCCGGACGTGATGAAGATCTGCTCCGCCGTGCAGGGTGCATGAAACACCTGCTTCATGCGCGCTGTGATCTGCTCCCGCAGCGGCAGATAACCTGCGGAGGAACCGTACTGCACCGCCTGCTTTCCCTCCTGTTGGAGGATGGCGCGGTTCACTTCCTCCAGCTCCTTCAGCGGAAAGAGCTCTTCCGCAGGAAAACCGCTCGAAAAATTATACATCTCCGGCTTCCCCGCGAGCGCCAGAAGCTCGCCGAGGCCGGAATCCTTCAACTGATTTCCAAGATCAGAATAACGCATGTTTTAACCTTCTTTCTTTGTGATGCAGTCGCGGAAGGACTCCGCGATGCTGGTGTAATGTCCAATCAGACATAATATATCCAAGCCGAACAGAATGTTGTCAAAGCCCTCATCCAGCCGCTGTCGCATATCCTCCGTGCTGCCGACGAAAATCATGCTCATTTTCCCGTTTGCCTTGCAGGCTGAGAGAATCCGCGCGACTGCCGCTCGAAAATCCGGGTGCGCAAACTGTCCGTCGAGTCCCATGGCGATGCTGAGATCATACGGGCCGATCAGAATACCGTCTACCCCCGGCAGCGCGGCGATATCCTCGATCTGCTTTAGACAGCCGAGCGTCTCGCACTGGGGAATCAGCATGGTCTTGGCGTTGCTCTCACGCATATAGCCGGTGAGCCCTTTGGCATAGGCCGCGTCGTATCCCCACTTGCCGTCGCGAGTCATGCAGTAGCCCCGCGCGCCGGTGGGCTGGAATTTGGCGCAGGAGACCAGCGCCTTGACCTGCTCCACATGCTCGATGCAGGGAACCACGACTCCCTTGGCGCCCACGTCCAGCGCGTGGAGCACCGCACTGCGGCTGCCCTCCGGAATGCGGACAAAGGGTTCGATCCCGGCTGCATCCGACGCCGTGATCGCGTTCTGCACGTCGTCCCAATCCATGGGGCAGTGCTCCATATCCAGCATCACATAGTCCAGTCCCGCTGCGCCTAGCGCCTCCACGGCAGCGGGGCTTTTCATATGGGTGATTGTTCCGAGCACCGGCAGTCCCTGTGCAAGCTTTTCCAAAACCTTGTTGTTCATATGGATCTCCTTTCCGCGTTCTTTTTGACATCAGTTTATCAGGCGGAAAGCGCAGGTGTCCAAAAGAAAACTCACGACGCAGCGCGGCGTTTGCCGTGCATCAAAAAAAGAACGATTCTGCCGTCTATTGGCAAAATCGTTCTTCTTATTGTGCGTTTGCTTTACCAGTGTCCGACGATATCAAGCATCCCGGCAATATCGCGCTCGATGCGCTCCTTCGCCATGCCGCCGAAGCCAAGCCGAATGGCGTCATACGCCGCGCGCAGCTGCTTGCCGGAGTTTGCCATGATCGGCGCGACTGTCTCTTTCGGAACCTGCGAGAACAGGAAATGACGATAGTGCAGGATGCGCGGCGAGATCTGGGCATAGATCTCAGCAATCGCGGGGTTTTTGGCGGCGTTGATCATTTCCTGATGGAACCGATGATCGCTGTCGACCATTTTGCCGATGTCCCATGCCTTGCAGGCGCGTAGATAGTCTTTCATGCTCGCTTCCATTTTCGCGATGTCGGCCGTCCCAGCGCGCTCTGCAGCCCAAAAGGCCGCCTGCCCCTCGATGGCAAGCCTCGCCTCCATCAGCTCCCGGCAATCCTCCTTGCGGATCGCGGCGACCTGAAAGGACCGCCCCTTGGTCTGTGTAACAAGACCGTCGCTATGCAGGCGGAGCAGCGCGCTGCGCACTGGGCTTCGACTGACGGACAGATCCTTCGCCAGCGCCGTTTCGGAGAGACTCTCCCCCGGCGAGAGCGTGAGATCAATGATGCTTTGGTAGAGCGTTTCATATACCGCTTCATTCAAATTGTAAAACGGATGCTCGGTCATGATTGTGTCAAGACGATTTTTCAGCATACCTGTCCCTCCCGCTGCGTTGTTCTGTCGATCCAAATGTGATTGCGATGAACAATGACTCCAGTTCATGATGTTATCATGAATCATGATGTTTTTCAATCATATGCGATTGCAAAATAAAAACTCCGACGTGTCGAAACACGTCGGAGTTTGTCGTATGGAGGCGCCACCCGGATTTGAACCGGGGCAGTCGCGGATTTGCAGTCCGCTGCCTTACCACTTGGCTATGGCGCCGGATATCAGAAAAGAGGGCTTTATCGAAAACCCTCTTTTCTTTTTGTGGAGCGGCCTACGAGGCTCGAACTCGCTACCTCCACCTTGGCAAGGTGGCGCTCTACCGGATGAGCTAAGGCCGCAGCTGGTGCCTCAGGCCAGAGTTGAACTGGCGACACGCGGATTTTCAGTCCGCTGCTCTACCTACTGAGCTACCGAGGCATATGGCGGTGGTGGGAACAACTGGACTCGAACCAGTGACCCCCTGCTTGTAAGGCAGGTGCTCTAACCAGCTGAGCTATGCTCCCAAGCGACAGCTTTGTTATAATACTAAATTATTGCATGGTTGTCAATATCTCAATTGAATTTTTTCTCGTTTGTTCCTCCCTTCTTCTGACCGTCCGGAGCTGAAGCTGAAGAATCATAAGATTTCCGCGCGGCTCTTTTCTTTTTCGGCAAGTCATTGTATAATGCGCATAGCTTTATCGGAGGTCGCATAGTATGAAGAAAAAGCTGCGTCCGCTTCTGGCGGCGCTTTGCATATTGTTTTTGGCGCTGGTGGCTTTCAGCGGTTGGAAGGTCTATTCGATCCTGCACGGCTATAAAGAGGCCGAGCGGCGATACGACGGTCTCGCGGGTTCCGTCGTCGCGGACGCCTCGCCCGCCGCGGGCGCGGCCGAGCAGGGCTCTCCCTCCGTCCCCGTGCCGGAGGACGGGACGCCTCCGGAGCAGCCGCAGGATGCCGCGCCGCGGGAGATCTCGCCCGTCACGGTCGATTTTGAGGCGCTGCGCGCATACGGCGGCGACGTGATCGGCTGGATCTGTCTGCCGCATACCGCCATCAATTATCCCATCGCCCAGGCCCGGGACAATGCGTATTATCTCGACCGCTTCCTCGACGGGAGCTATATCTCGGGCGGCACGCTCTTCGCCGATTACGCCTGCCCCTCGGACTTTTCCGGGCAGAACACGATCGTATACGGCCACAACATGAAGGACGGCTCGATGTTCGCGCTGATCGACGATTACGGCGACCAGAGCTTTTTCGACCAGCATCCCGTCATGTATCTCAACACGCCGACGCAGAACTACCGCGTCGATATCTTCTGCGGATTCACCACCGATCCCGAGTCCTTCGTCTACCGGAGCGCCTTTGCCTCGGATGAGGACTACGCCGCTTTCCTGCGCGCGCTGCTGAACGCCTCCGAGATCGACTGCGGCGTCGAGCCGACGCCCGACGACAGGATCGTGACGCTGTCGACCTGCACCTACAGCGGCGAGGACGTGCGCTTCGTCGTCTGCGGAAGGCTCAGCGAGATCGGATAAAAAGCCCCGGACCGCTGCGGCCGTGAGGATCGCCTCACGGCCGCGGTTTTTTCTGCCGGCGCCTTAAGAGGGCGCTTAAGAATTATTCAGACTTTACCGCCTTGTTTTTGGTACGCGAAATGATATAATGGGACCATGAAAACAGCATTTCGGCTGATTTCAGGAACATTTTTCTTAAGAAACTTAAGATTTCCGTTTTGAGGTGAACCTGATATGCGTAACATGACCAAACCCATTTCTCTTCTGCTCTGTCTCCTTCTCGTGCTGCAGCTTGTCGGCACGGCGGGAGATGTCTTCGCGGAAGGCGCCCCGGGCGGGGATTCTTCCGTCGTCTGGTCTGTCATCGCAAAGGACGCCGAAGGGAACGATCAGACGTTCACCGACGCCGAAGCGCTTGCAGACGCGCTCGGCCCCGGCTTTGCTCTCGACTGGGGCAAGGACGAGCACGACGCGCCGATCACGGCCCCCACGGTCGCGGACCTGCGTCGGAACGGCGTGAAGATCACGCCGCCCGCGGGTCACGCCGTCAGCTCTCTTATGATCATTGCGGACGGCGCCTCGCCGGAAGAGGGCAGCCAGAGCCTGCTCAAGCTCGCCGGGGCCTCCGTGGACGGCAGCGGAGCCGTCACGCTCCCCGCCGCGATCTTTGCCGAGGACTTTGACGCCTCCCCCGTCGGAACGGTCTTCAACGGCAGCGGCGAGCGTTACGTTCTCTCCGCCGCGCTCGATCCCATCGCGCCCGCCGAGCAGATCACGCTGAGCTATACGGCCGGCGAGCTTTCCTCCGCGTTTGGCGACACGGCGCTCTTCGACGGCGGCAACAGCGTCTCTTTCGAGATCGAGAGCGGCAAGACGGCCGCCTCCGGCAGCTTCGCCGAGCTGGCCGCAGACCTGGCCAAGACCGCCATGGACAGCTACGGCCGTCAGTTTACCGCGTGGAAGCTCATCCTGCCCGGCGGCGCGAGCATGCTCGTGCAGGGCGGCGATCGCTTCACGCTCTCCTCCTCGGCCACCCTCGAGGCGCAGTGGAAGGAATACTCCGCCAAGCGTTCCGTCACCTTCCGTGTCACGGACGTCAGCGGCGAATACAAGGGCAGCCCTTATGTGCCCTCCGAATATACGATCAGCAGCGGCTCTCTGGCCGAGGGCCATACGGTCTCCTCCGTCGTCTACTCCGGGCAGCAGACGCTTCCCGGCGTGAGCACCGGCAGCGCCGCCTTCACGATCTCCGACGCGGAAGGCAACGACGTCACGGACAGCTATGACGTCAGCGTGATCAACTGTTCGATCACCGTCTCGGCGCGCAGCGAAAAACAGCCTCTCACCGTCACCTTCTCCGATGCGGAAAAGGAATATGACGGCAGCGCCGACGTTTCCGCCGCCTACTCCGTTACCGAAGGCGCTCTGCTCGGCAGCGACCGGCTCTCCGCCGGGAGCATCACCGGCAGCATCACCGGCGTCGGGACGGGCAGCGTCAGCGGCAGCTTCACCGTGCTCAACGGCGAGAGCGACGTCAGCGAAAACTATGATATCACGGTCATCGCCGGCACGCTGAACGTGAAGCACCGCGCGATCGTCCTCACGGCCGATTCCGCGGAGAAGGACTATGACGGCAAGCCGCTGACGAAGAACAGCTTCTCCGTCACTTCCGGCACGCTCGTCTCCGGCCACACGATCAGCGCGACGGTCGCCGGCTCGCAGACTCAGGCAGGCTCCTCGGCCAACAAGATCGACCCCGCCTCCGTCAAGGTCATGGACGGCGACAGGGACGTCACGGCGCAGTACGGTATCCGTCTTGCAGACGGCACGCTGACGGTCCGCGGCCCCGCCTCGACCACCGCTCTCACGATCACGATGAAGAGCGCCGAAAAGGTCTACGACGGCACGGCGCTCACCTCCAAGGACTATGAGATCACTTCCGGCTCTCTTCTTTCGGGCGATAAGCTCGTGATCGGCACGGTCACGGGCGGACAGACGGACGCGGGCGAGAGCAGCGTGACGGCCGCCTTTACCGTCAAACGCGGCGAGGACGACGTCACGGCCTTCTATACGCTGACGGTCGTCCCCGGCAAGCTGACGGTCAAGCCGCGCGATATCACGCTCACCGCGGCCTCGGCCTCGAAGATCTACGACGGACGCGCCCTGACGCGCGACAGCTTCAAGATCAGCTCCGGCGAGCTGGTCAAGGGCCACAAGCTGACGGCCGGCGTCTCCGGCTCGCAGACCGAGATCGGCTCTTCGGCCAACGTCGTGATCAAGACCTCCATCAAGATCACGGACGGCTCCGGCAACGACGTTGCGAAGAACTACAACGTCACCACGGCCGCCGGCACGCTGACGGTCTCGCGCGATCCCGTCACGCCCATCACGCTCTCCGTCGGCGACGCCAGCAAGATCTATGACGGCAAGCCCTTCCGCTTCCTCTCCTCCGATATCAAGGTCACCTCCGGCTCGCTGCCCTCCGGCTACAGGATCGAGGCGACCTTCAATCCCGAGGCGCCTACCGACGCCGGCCGCTACGAGGTCACGATCAAGAACGTCACGATCCGCAACGCCTCCGGCGCCGACGTGACGAGCCAGTTCAACATCAGCCGCGCCAAGGGCACGCTCACGATCACCGAGCGTCCGCTCACGATCGAGACGAAGGCCGCGAACAAGGTCTACGACGGCACGGCGCTGACCGAGCGCTCCACGCCGAACATCACCGGCCGCGTCGAGGGCCACCAGGTCACGCTGCGCATCACCGGCTCGCAGACCAAGGTCGGCTCGAGCGACAACACCGTTTCCGACGTGAAGATCACCGACAAGGAGAGCGGCGCGGACGTCACGAAGAACTATGCGATCAGCTATCAGTACGGCAAGCTGACCGTGAGCGAGTCCTCCTCCGGCGGCGGCGACGGCGGCTCCGAGAGCGGCTACAGCTGGGTCAGCGGCAGCGCGGGGACGCTGTTCATCAAGCTCGACCACGACTACGACGGCTTTGAGGGCCTGCAGGTAGACGGGAAGGACCTTGACCGCAGCAGCTACACCTCCGCCTCCGGCAGCACCGAGATCTGGCTCAAGGCCAGCTATCTCAACACGCTCTCCTCCGGAACGCACACGCTCAAGGCGAAATACGCCGGCGGCGAGACCGCGCAGACCAGCTTCTCCGTCAACGGCAGGCAGACCACCCGCACCGGCGACGGCAGCCGTCTGGGCCTGTGGATCGCGATCATGGCGGCCGCGCTTGTCGCAGCCTTTGCCGTGGCCTGGTACCTCTTCCTCGGCAAGGATCGCCGCTGGAAGAAGCGCCCGGTCAGAAAAAGCAAATAAACGATAAAAAGCTCACGGGGCGCTCTGTCCCGTGAGCTTTTCTGCGGATAAAACAAAGGCGGCATCATACAATGCTGCCTTTGACTGAAGACAACCCCGCGCAGAAAAGCTTCGACATGCGGGGGGAGAGCGAAGAGAGGGGGCGGAGAGCCCCCTTTCTTCGTACAATCGAGCAAAACAGAAGCTTTTCGGAAAGTTTCTGTTTTTGCGCCTCATGCTGCCGACGCTCCGTCGACAGCATAAGGCGGCGTCCTTTTGGACGCCGCCTTGTGTTTTTTAATAATAGCGCTTGTTCTTGTTCTTGCGGGCCGCTTCGGATTTCTTGCGGCGCTTGACGCTGGGGCTCTGGTAATACTCCTTCTTCCTCAGGTCGGCCAGAACGCCGGACTTGGCGCAGCTGCGCTTGAAGCGTTTCAGAGCGTTGTCCAGAGACTCGTTTTCCTTGACGTAGATTTCAGACATTTATTTCCCTCCCTCCAAATACACCTTGCGGTGCTTCAAGGGCCAAATGATTGGCTTTTCAACAGGCATATTATAAGGGTTTCGGGTGATCTTGTCAAGCACAAGTTCTTCTTACTTGACGATCAGGTTGACGATCCTGTTTTTGACGACGATCGTCTTGACAAGCGTCTTGCCTTCCGTCTGGCGTTTGACCTTCTCGTCCGCGAGCGCGGCGGCGACGATCGTCTGCTCGTCGCAGTCCGCGGGGACGGTGATCGTGCTGCGCAGCTTGCCGTTGACCTGCACGGCCATCTCGTGCTCGGAGGCGATGGTCTTGCGCTCGTCGAACTTCGGCCAGTCCATCTGCATGGCCATTTTGCCGTGCTTCGCGGCAAAGCCGCAGAGCTCCCACATCTCCTCGGCGATGTGCGGGGCGAAGGGAGAGAGCAGCTGGATCAAAACCTCGAGATCGCCCTTCGTCAGGCCGTTCGAGTAGAACTCGTTGACCAGCGTCATCAGCGCGGCGATCGCCGTGTTCATCTTCAGCTGGTCGATGTCGTCGCCCACCTTCTTGATCGTGCGGTGGATGCTGGCCTCGTTCTTTTTCGAGATCTCCGGATCGTCTTTCACCATGTCCATGAGGTTCCAGCAGCGGTCGAGGAAGCGCTTCGAGCCCTTCACCGCGTCGTCGGACCAGGTGGCGACCTTCTCAAAGTCGCCGATGAACATGATATACACGCGCATCGTGTCCGCGCCGTAGGCCTTGATGACGTCGTCGGGATTGACGACGTTGCCCAGGGACTTGGACATCTTCACGGAGGGGCGCAGCGCCTCATTGCCGTACTTTTCGATCAGCGCCTTTTTCTCCTCCTCGGTCTCGACGTTGCCCACGTAGTGCGGGTTCTGACCCAGGATCATGCCGTGCGAGGTGCGCTTGGCATAGGGCTCTTTGGTGTGGACCACGCCGATGTCGTAGAGGAACTTGTGCCAGAAGCGGCTGTAGAGCAGATGCAGCGTCGTGTGCTCCATGCCGCCGTTGTACCAGTCGACCGGGCCCCAGTACTCCTCGGCTTCTTTGGAAACGAGCTCCTTGTCGTTGTGCGGATCCATATAGCGCAGGTAGTACCAGTTCGAGCCGGCCCAGTTGGGCATGGTGTCGGTCTCGCGCTTGGCGGGGCCGCCGCAGCAGGGGCAGGTGGTGTTGACCCAGTCGGTCATCTTGCTCAGCGGACTCTCGCCGTCGTCGGTGGGCTCATAGCTGTCCACCTGCGGCAGGAGCAGCGGCAGCTCGCTCTCGGGCAGGGCGACCCAGCCGCACTTCTCGCAGTTGACCAGGGGGATCGGCTCGCCCCAGTAGCGCTGACGGGTGAAGACCCAGTCGCGCAGCTTATAGTTGACCTTTTCTCTGCCCCAGCCCTGCTTGACGGCGTATTCCTTCATGGCGGGGATGGCTTCTCTGACGGTCATGCCGTTGAGGAAGCCGGAGTTGACCATGATCGCGTCCTCGTCCTTGGAGACGAAGGCTTCCTTCGTGATATCGCCGCCGGAGACGACCTCGATGATCGGAAGACCGAACTTGGTGGCAAACTCCCAGTCGCGCTGGTCGTGGCCGGGCACGCCCATGACGATGCCGGTGCCGTAGCCCATCAGCACGTAGTCGGAGACGAACATCGGCACGATCTCGCCGGTGGCGGGGTTCGTGACCTCTATACCCTCGAGACGCACGCCGGTCTTGTCCTTGTTCAGCTCGCCGCGTTCAAAGTCGGACTTGCGGGAGGCGGCCTCGCGGTAGGCCTGCACCTCGTCCCAGTTCACGATGCGGTCCTTCCACTTCTCCAGCAGCGGATGCTCGGGCGAGATGACCATGTAGGTCACGCCGAAGAGCGTGTCGGCGCGCGTGGTGAAGACGGTGACCTCGTCCTCCGTGTTGGTCCTGAAGGTGACCTCGCAGCCCGTGGAGCGGCCGATCCAGTTCTTCTGCTGGATCTTGACGCGCTCGATGAAGTCGAGATCGTCCAGATCGTCGATCAGACGGTCGGCGTACTTGGTGATGCGCAGCATCCACTGGCTCTTCTCCTTGCGGATGACGGGAGAGCCGCAGCGTTCGCAGACGCCCTCGACGACCTCCTCGTTGGCGAGGCCGACCTTGCAGCTGGGGCACCAGTTGATGGGCATGGTGGCCTTGTAGGCCATGCCGTTCTTGAACAGCTGCAGGAAGATCCACTGCGTCCATTTGTAGTACTTCGGATCGGTCGTGTCCACGACGCGGTCCCAGTCGAAGCCGTAGCCGAGCATCTTCAGCTGACGCGTGAAGTTTTCGATGTTCTGCTTCGTGACGACGGCCGGGTGGATGTGGTTCTTGATGGCGTAGTTCTCGGTCGGCAGACCGAAGGCGTCAAAGCCGATCGGGAAGAGGACGTTGTAGCCTTCCATCCTCTTTTTGCGCGTGACGATGTCGATCGCCGTAAAGGGGCGCGGATGACCCACGTGCAGTCCCGCGCCGGAGGGGTACGGGAATTCGATCAGCCCGTAGAACTTGGGCTTGTCGCTGCCGGTGACGGCGGCGTAGGGCTTGGAGATCTCCCACTTGTCCTGCCATTTCTTCTCAATGGCCGCAAAATCGTATTTCATGATAGTTCATCC
>JAEEGI010022456.1_pt1 | contig 12458 bp, 7 predicted proteins | sample 8958751 | NCBI WGS metagenome assembly JAEEGI01 (sample SAMN16246545, study PRJNA631951) | gut metagenome | biome: gut microbiome; feature: rumen; material: KS-attached | host: Bos | place: Iran: Karaj | collected 2018-10 | reverse complement strand
TGGGAGATTCCCTACGACAAGCCCGTCATCATCAGCGAGTTCGGAGGTGGCGCCCGTTATGGCCTGCATGGCGATAAGAACCAGCGCTGGACAGAAGAGTTCCAGGAAAACCTCTACCGCGAGAACCTTGCCATGCTCGACAAGATTGAGGGTCTTGCCGGCACTTCACCCTGGATACTGAAAGACTTCCGCTCACCCCGTCGTGTCCTCCCTGGCATCCAAGACTTCTACAACCGCAAAGGCCTTGTCAGCGACAAGGGCGAGAAAAAGAAAGCCTTCTATGTCATGAAGCAATGGTATGACAGCAAATAGTAGTATGCCACTATTAGCATTGGTACGCCAACAAAATAAACTTGAAAGATTATGGACTTATTACACATTATTGCCGTTATTGTCTTAGTCGTCATCGGCGTGGCTATCTACCTCAATAAGCGGAAAGGATAAACTGGGCTGTTGATGGGCCTTTCTCTCATGGCATTTGTGAGCCTTTTACTCATGGCGTTTGCGAGGCTTGGGTGAAATGTCGGATTTTATCAATGTATTCTGCCTTGTGTTCCAGATAGGATTTGGCGTGGTCAGCGCCCTCGGCTACCCAAAGGGACTTCTCGCCAGACTTCGCTTCATAGAGCGGATAGACCATCTGCGTGGGTACAAAGGTGTCTGAGCTGCCGTGGATGAATAGCATGGGATAGCGGCACTTCTTTACCTGTTCCAAGGCCGAAGCCTCGCCGAAACTCCAGCCGTAGCGCAGTCGGCAGAGCAGACTCGTGGAGTACATCAGGGGGAATGCGGGCAGTCCGAACTGCTCCTTCAGTTGGCCTGCAAACTCGTCCCAAACGCTGGTGTAGCCGCAGTCCTCGACAAAGCGCAAATCCTTGATCTGTGGTAACGCCTCTTCGCCAGACAGTTTCATCGTCGTGGCTGCACCCATCGATACGCCGTGTACCACCATCGTGTCCGTTTGGAACGTCTTCATCCAGTGCAGCACGTCGAGTCTGTCCTTCCAACCCATCTGGATGGCGTCGCCCTCGCTTTCGCCGCAGCCGTGCAGCTCTGGCATCAAGACATTATAGCCAAGTTCGTGTTCATAGATGCGTGCCAGCCAGAAGAACTTGACGGCACAGTCGCGCCAGCCGTGAATGACAATTGCCGTTCGCTGGCAACCTCTGTCGACAAAGAAAGCATGATGGCGCTCTCCTGACGGCATCGTGAGGAACGTGTCGCGCAGGGCGTTCAGCTTTTGCAAACTATCCACCCACTCCTGGCACTCTGGATAAGTCTCAAACTGCTGCCGATAGCACGAGTCCCTGTCCATCCGGTTCGGATCAGGCGCCAGCGAATAGTCGAGCATATAGAAGCTGCCTCCAACCAGTGCGACAACGAACACCGTCACGACAACGGCCAAAGTCCAGAGTACCTTTCGTTTCATATATAATATAAATAGGTGTAAAGCCCGATGCAAAAATACACAATTTCTTCCGAATTAATGCCTTTTTTGAGGAAAAAATGCAAAAGGGCAAGCGATTATTATGGTGATTTCATGGTCAACAGATATGAGTTTAGGGTAATCCCTATGAGGTTTTCGGGTTTTTCCGTTTGCGGTATGAAAAGAATGTCGTATCTTTGCAGCGTGAACAGAACAAAGAACTTGATGTTTAGCGTCTGATGTTTATGGTTTAAAGTTACGTATAACCTTTTAAAAGAAAAAGAAAATGAAGAAGATAGCAGTACTTTTGGTTTTCGGCGCAGCGCTGATGAGCAGCTGCGGAACGTACACTGGTGAAGGCGCCTATATGGGTGGTGGAGCAGGTGCTGTGCTGGGTTCGGCCATCGGCGGCATTGCCGGCGGAAGATATGGTAGCAATGTTGGTACAGTGATTGGTATGGCCAGCGGTGCTATGGTTGGTGCTGCTGTCGGAGCTGAGGCTGACCGTAGGGAAGCTGCTCGATATGAAGAGTACAAGCGCGAGCGTGCTGAGCGTCGCCGTGCAGCCCGTGCATACGAGCGTGAAGAGCGTAATGCCCGTCTTAACGAGCGTGAGGCCCGTTTGCAGGAGCGTGAGCGTCAGCTGCAAGAGCGCGAGCGTCGTCTGCAGCGCTATCAGCAGAATGAGCAGCGTTATCAGCAGCGCGAGGAGCGCGTGAAGGAGCCTGTCGACGAGTTGTTCTTCACCCCCAGCGGCTATAGCGTAAGGCGTTCTGGCGAGAGCAAGAGCTCTAAGAAGAGTTCCACCTACACGCCTCAGAGCAGTTCCAGTTCTAACAACGATATCATCGACTTTGACGGTGCTGGTCCCAGCGGCTACTAACAAAGTATCACATATAAAGACAAGGGGCTCGCAATCGCGAGCCCCTGTTTTTATACAATGCCCCCAAACACAGCATCATATAGACCTTGGCTTCGCCGAGCTCTATACAATGCCTTGCGCCAGCATTGCCTTAGCGACCTTCATAAAGCCAGCGACGTTGGCACCCTTGACGTAGTTGACATAGCCGTCGGGCTGTTTGCCATACTTTACGCACTGGGTGTGGATGCCCGACATAATCTGATGTAGACGCTGGTCGACCTCCTCGGCTTGCCACGACATGCGCATAGAGTTTTGTGTCATCTCCAGTCCGCTGGTTGCTACACCTCCGGCATTGACGGCCTTGCCAGGAGCGAAAAGCTGGCCGGCGGCGACGAACTTGTCGACAGCTTCTGCCGTACAGCCCATGTTCGACACCTCGGCAACGCATAGCGGCTTGTTGGCCAGAATCTGGTCGGCATCGTTGCCGTTCAGCTCGTTCTGTGTAGCACAGGGCAGGTAGATGTCGGCCTTCTGCTCCCAAGGTTTCTTGTCCTTGAAGAACTTCGAGCCAGGGAACTCATCCTCGTAGGGCTGACAGATGTCGTTGCCCGAGGCACGCAGCTCCAGCATGTACTCAATCTTCTCGTCGTCCAGACCCTCGGGGTCGTAGATGTATCCGTCAGGTCCGCTGATGGTGATGACCTTGGCTCCCAGCTCGGTAGCCTTCTTGGCAGCACCCCATGCCACATTGCCGAATCCTGAGAGTGCAACGGTCTTGCCCTTGATGTCAAGGCCGTGGGTCTCCAGCATGTGGTGTACAAAGTAGAGCGCTCCGAAGCCTGTTGCCTCTGGACGCAGGATGCTGCCACCCCATTCAAGGCCTTTACCTGTCAGCGTCGCTCCGTGGAACTGCGAGGTCAGCTTTTTGTACATGCCGAAAAGGTATCCGATTTCGCGTCCGCCTACGCCGATGTCGCCAGCGGGGACGTCCATGTCAGGACCTATCACCTTATAGAGTTCGCACATGAAAGCCTGGCAGAAGCGCATCACCTCATTGTCGCTCTTGCCGCGGATGGAAAAGTCCGAGCCGCCCTTGCCACCGCCCATAGGCAGCGTGGTGAGTGCGTTCTTGAAAGTCTGTTCGAAGCCCAGAAATTTCAGGATACTGAGGTTCACTGAGGGGTGGAAGCGCAGTCCGCCCTTGTACGGGCCGATGGCGCTGTTGAACTGCACGCGGTAGCCGATGTTCACCTGTACCTCGCCCTTGTCGTCGACCCAGGGCACGCGGAAGGTGGTGATGCGCTCGGGTTCCACCAAACGTTCGATGATTTTGGCCTTCTCAAACTCTGGATGCTGATTGTACACCTCTTCGATGGATGTTAATACTTCCCTGACAGCCTGCAGGTACTCTGCTTCACCTGGATGCTTATGCTCCAAGCCTTGCATAATTTTCTCTACGTTCATAGTATATGTTTATTTTGCGTTAAAAAAGGATCATTATGTTAGTAATACACCGCAAAAATAGGGAATTTCCTTGAAACTTCAAAGGAAATTCCCAAATATTTTTACCCTAAGGTTACATTTTGTTAATTTGCAAGGCAAATAGCCCCTTACAATACGTGCAGGGTTCCCATGAGGTAGACCAGTCCGAAGCCTAAGACAATGGAGATGATACCCATGAGCAGGCCAAGCTTCGACATGTCTTTCTGCTTGACAAAACCAGTAGCGAATGCCAGTGCGTTCGGAGGTGTGGAGATGGGCAGAATCATAGCGCTGGAAGCTGCGATGGCCACGCCGATGAGTACGGTTGGCGTGCCGCCGATGGGAGCCAATTTGTCGCCCATGGCTCCGCAGACGATGGCGAGGATGGGCATGAGCAATGCTGCCGTTGCAGAATTAGAGATGAAGTTCGACAGCAGGTAGCAGATGGCACCTCCCAAGAGGAGGATGAGCAGAGGTGAGAACTCTCCGAAGGGGATGCTCTCTACGGCGTTGGCAGCCAGACCGGAGGCGTTCAGACCGTAGCCTAAGGCAAAACCGCCGGCTACCATCCAGATAACGCTCCAGTTAATCTGTTCCAGGTCGCGCTTGTTGATGACACCCGTCAGGGCGAACACCATGAAGGGTATCATGGCCACGGTATAAGAGTTGATGCCCGTCACGCTGTCCAAGAGCCACAGGGCTACCGTTACGAAGAACGTGATGATGACTACATTGGCGTGGAAACCCTTCTGCATGCCACCTTCGATATTCAGTTCAATGGTTTTCTGGGTGAAGGGGAACATCTTCAGCAGGATGCGCCAGCTGATGAACAGCAGTACGACAACAAGCGGGAACATAAACATCATCCACTGTCCGAAGCCCAGTTCCATGTTCAGACCCTCCGGATCGTTCAGGTATTTCAGGGCAATGGTGTTCGGTGGTGTGCCGATGGGGGTTCCCATACCGCCTAAGTTGGCTGCGATGGGTATGCTCATGGCCAGTGCGATGCGGCCCTTGCCTTCTGGCGGCAACTGGCGGAACACGGGTGTCAGGAATGTCAGCATCATAGCTGCCGTAGCCGTGTTCGACACGAACATCGAGAACAGTCCCGTGATGAGCAGGAAACCTAAAAGCACCATCTCGCTCTTTGTGCCGAAGGGCTTTAGCAGCACTTTGGCCAACTGAGCGTCGAGACCCGTCTTCGTTGCCGCGATGGCTAAGACGAAGCCGCCGATGAACAGCATGATGACGGGGTCTGCGAACGTTGCCATGACCCCTTTATAAGATAACAGCTTGCCTACTTCCTCTTCGTTTACCATAGGCAGTATGCCGCTGTCCGTACAGAACAGCAACATCAGCACGATGATGGCCACCGAGGTAGCCCACGAGGAGACTATCTCCAGCACCCACATCATCGTGGCAAAGGCAAAGATGGCGATGATGCGTTGTTGGATGACGTTGAGGTTCTGGATGCCGTACCATTCCGCAGGCATGTTCCAGAGCAGTAATGTAACGAGCGCTACGAGCGCAATCTTGATGGCACGTTTGGTGCTGTCTTGAGGATGATACTTCCGTTGGTGGCGCATCTCGTGATATTTGTCAACGAGATGGAAGCCTTCGTAGATATGAAACATCTTTTAAATTTATAATTTAACGATTTACAATTTACAATTTTACGTTTCGGACTGCAAAGTTCGTCAATTCTTTATTCTTTATGAGATGCACCACCGTTAAATATTGCTAACAGATAGTTGCTGAGTTCATAGTTCACTATCAAGAGTTCATGGTTCATGTTGCCTTTGCAAACTCCATGTTGCAAAACCACGCCTCACAGACAGTCTATTTTCTATATGAAGTCAGGGCACCACCTTTGAAATAAGTCTCTTTTATAATCCTATTCTTTATCATTGTCTTATGAACAGATGGGAGGGAAATGGAGATATAGCCACAGCCTTTTGATGTACCGCCTGTAGTCAATGAGTTGTTGTCACGTCTCATTGCGGTATATACTGGTGTTGATGATACCCAAGTTTCTGTTAGATAGTCTTGACCAGAAAAGTTAACATAATTGGAATTGACCGTCTTTGAATTGCGTAAATGCATCACTCTCCAGTTCGTGTGATTTAGCTCTGTATCAGAATTATATGTCGCTGTCCAGGATAGTTCTCCTTTACCGTCTTTCTCTGGGTACCAGTATGGATTCATTGATTTGTCATTAAACGACCAATTTCCTCCACTCACATCACTATCAACATATTCTACCCAGAAAGCACCTTTTATTTCATAATCATGAGTAATGTATGATTTATAATCGGGTTTCCCTCCCGTATAACCAGTAATTTCAGTCTTTACGATTTTGGGATTAGATAGAACCAGTGAAGGTTTCGTGTCATAACGAAGTGTGAAACTGTATTTATCGCTGTATAACGTTGTCTGTTGGCCTGTAGACCTGTTACGCTTCTTCACATAGACACCCGCTTCATAGTTTAATATGGCCACATAATTATTTATATCTACTTGCATTTTACCGTTTTTGTAGCAGAAGGCCAAAGACTGTTCTTTGCTGACGTTGTCAAAGGCAAATTCCTGCTTGTCTTGACTGCCATCGAAATAGATTCCCCATTCTTGCACGTCAGTTAGATCGTCTAATTGGGCTGTAATGGTGAAATACATGTGATCGGTGTACGTTTCATCTCTGTGGTATTCGGTACTTGTTAGTTTTACATTGGTTATCTTACCCTTTGCCTTTTCCTCTTCCTGAGTTCCACTGCCATTGTCATAGATGACTAGAACATTACCGGCTTGCAGACTCAGTGCTTCGAAATCTTCTGGCGAAATGTTATTTCCCATTTCTGTTGTCCATGAGCCGTTGCTTTGGCGCGTAGACCTCACGGCATAATAGCCTGCAAAACTGAAATATACTACTGTAGGCAATCCACTGGATATTTCCATAAAGAAAGGACTCCATCCCCAGTTGGCTTCAGAGAACACCTTTTCTCTGGTGAAATTGAGGTTGTCAAGCGATGAAATAAAGCAATAGCCATCCATTGTATAATTGTTTCTCGAATCCTTGGAGTTCATGAACACAAACAACTGCTTAGTCTTGAAGTTAATCAGCATGCATGGTCTCTGGCCTCCATGATGATTGCTCTCCTCGTCCAGATAGATATTGTTGTCAAGGGTATATGTCTTTGTCGAGCCGTTCTTCGTTACGTCAAGTGTTAATGCAGACCGATAGCATTTCCAGTTGTCTGGGTTAACACGAACATCATTACGGTTTAGGATCTGTTTATAAATGTTATAGGTTGTTCCCTCGACATTTGTCGTAAGCATGAGTATCTTTTCATCTGCATCAGCAGTCTTCGAGTTACCTTGGACTATAATATGTTGAGTTCCGTTTGAGGCGTCGGAGGTAATATTGACTACGCTTGAGTAATCCTTGCCTTTGCCGTCAGGCTTAAATGTGATGGCAATAGTTTTCGAATCACCACTCTGAAGAGTAGTCTTCTTGCCACTCTCCTGGATGTCAAAGATGCCATGCATACTTTCAATTTCATATGTTATGGCAGCATCTCCTGTGTTTGTGATTACAAATTTTTCCTTTTTACTCTTGCCATAAGCAATTGTTCCAAAATCAATATGCTCTGGACTGACACTTATCTTCTTTTCGCCACCAGCCTTCTTGGAGGTTCCCTTCAAATAAACATACTGAGTACCATTTGATGCATCGGATGTAATCTCCACAATGCTCTCATAGTCGTGGTTTTTGATTTCTGGAGTAAACTTGACCAAGTATGTTCTCGACTCTCCAGCATGCAGAATGTCGCCTGAGCCACTGTCGATAATGTCGAATTCATTGTGTAGAGGCATGACATTATAAGCCACACTTGCATTTCCAGTGTTGCAGATGGTAAATGTTTCGGAAATGCTCTTGCCTACCTCAACACTGCCAAAATCAATGTTGTCAGGAACAACACTAATTGTTTTCACTTCATCGACATCGCCGTTTTCGAATCTTAGACTACTTCCATCCCATGTGGCATATAGGTGGTAGGCGTGTCCGCGTTGAATACTGATGTTTGATGATTTCTTGTTGTCGGAAATGGTGTAAGCACTATTCAAATTTGAAGAAATCTTCGCACCGTTAATCTTTTCTCCACTGGGGTAATACCACGAGATGAAGGTCTGCGTGTTGTTTGCTGGAATGCTTACAGTCTCGCTGGCCTGTTCATTGTAGTAGTCACTCTTATATAAAGCTGGTACTTCGTTCGTAAATCTCAAATATGCAGATGTGAGATACCATTTGCTATAGTCTGACTCATATCCGTTATGACGGAAGGAAATCTGTCTGTTTGTGGCGTTCTTCACGTGTAGTAACTCGTAGGTGCCTAAATGTTTGAACTGTGCCAAGGGTAGATTGTTGCCAGTAGCCTTTATGACGCAAAACATCGGAGCCCTGAATTTTTGCAGAGTAGTCCTGGTGAGTTCTGCCTTGAGGACAATGTTCGTTGTCTTACTACTATTGGTCTCAGTTGTGGCATCTATTCCGCAAAAGGCGTAAATGAAATATTGCTTGTTGACGTTGATTTCCATGGGCAGGGTAATGTTGAACGTAGCACGCTTCTTGTCGTTTGAGATTTCATAGACAGGCACCTTGCCTAAAGAGACCGTCTCATCGCCTTGACAGACAAAAAGCTGTACCATATCGTCGTCCTGCCACTGGGCAAGCATGTTTTTTGATGCGTTCATTTCCGACAAACCCACACGTGTCGTCATATCGTCAGAAGGCATTCTGGCAGTTAGTGTCATCTTCTTGCCCATGATCTTATCCATGTACGAATCCATCTCTGAACATCCTGCCAAAAGCATCATGAGTGGCAGGAATGCCAAAAGGCTATATATTCTCGTTTTCATAATTGTCGTTGTTTAGGTGTGTTTATAAATCGGTTCCAGGAACGTCAGGCAATTCGCCCTCGCCGCTATTGTTCGATTCTCGTAATGAAGGAGTAGTGAAGGTCTCCATGTCGCTGAAATAGAAGTCTAAACCATCGTAGATGTAAGACCAAACATAATATTTCTTTTCTGGTATTATTATGTTATTCAAACTTCCTTGTTTGTACATGAGGGTATAATTGAAAGAAACCAATCCTGTACTTTTGTCTTCACTAAAATGAGACGTGTCACCCGAGGTTATATAACATACCTGGTAAGCATCTTTAAGATTTGCCGTTTCACTGATGAAAAAACCGTAAGAAAAAGTGGGGTCTTGTTTGAACATCCATTCTCCTTCGTAGTCTTTTGTAAGATAATAACTAAGGAAAATCGCTTTTCCACTTAAATTGAACCAAATTCTATCATCAGTACACAAATCCGTAGGCTTATTGATATAAGGTTTTGTAATGCAAGACTCACCAATGTCTGGATTTTTTTGCGTGTTATACATCTTAAGGAGTTTTGCATAAGGATATTTGGTCTCTTTCCTATAATCATCTGGGAGCGTATTATATGCGTTTTCTAACGACATACCAGAGAGAAGCTTGTTTAACATGTAAAAATAGGCGCGCTGTCCATAATAGTTACTCTCGTCATATCCGTAATATGCACCAAACCCCTTGTCCAAAAAAGTTTTCCCCATATTGTCGTTTTCCTTAAGAGATTGACAAGCTACATTAAAGAATATTGGCTTCCCTTCTTTTTCGCTGCTTATTCTATTTGCTGCATTTTTAATGAACTTCTCAGATACTTTTAATCTCCATGTTGCAACATTATCTGCATCGCTATATGGTGTTCCATTCTCGTCAGTATAATTACATTTTACTAAAATCACTTCGTCCCTTGGATAATCCTTGTACTTATAGAGGTTGTCTTCATCGAGTTGTGTTAAATGTTTAGCTTCAGGTAATTCGCTTCCAATGAGCCAATGAACATTGCTTTTTGTGTCATAAGATCCGTGGGTAATAAGAAGTACTATATCATATTTAAAAATGGTTTCAGAGTAAAAGTGTAAATTGGGGGCATTTATAAGAATCGTTTGGTATCCATAATTATCACATAATTTTTTTAATGCATTGGCCACAATTCTTCTGTCGACCTTGTTGTCTTCCAGAAATTGAGCATTAGCAATACAGACACTTTTAGGATTAAGATAGGAATGTGTACTATAATTAGCAGAAGCCTTACTTCTTGTAAGTGGAAGAACTATATTGGGGTCTATATCATAAGTCTCTGGCCTTTTGAAAAAAGAATATGCAATTTTGCCATAGTCCTTAATTTCAATAAACATAGTGTTATCCGTTGAATATGCATCCTCTACATAGTCAATCTTCTTGATGTCTTCCAAATGTTTATTCAGTTCCTCCATTGAGTGACATTTGTCATAGTACACGTCAACTGATTTTGCCACTTCTACCACATGCTGACACACCTCCATGAATGGATCGTCAGACGGTTTTACAATAGGAGGGTCTTCTTTCCCGAGGTTGTCGTCATTGTCGTTCTTGTTACACGACGTGAATCCTACAGACAGCACAGCGGCTATCAACAATAGTAATGATAATAAGTTCTTTTTCATAAGAAACGATTGGAAGGTTAGCGTATTGTTTTGTTTCGTTCTCTCTATAGACTGCAAAGATACTAAAAAAATAGAACAATAAGCAAAAATCCCAAGAAAAAATGAAAAAACTTTGGTACTTTCACGAGATGTTAGTAACTTTGCACATTGATGAGTACAACAGCAACAACAAACATTCTTGAGCCTGAAGGCCAGAATGTGACAAATATTCCCCAGGAGTTCAATAACTTTTTCCTGAAAGACGTGTCGTTCGTCAACCTGATGACGAAGCGTATCTTTAACGTGCTGATAGTGGCTAACCCGTACGATGCCTTCATGCTGGAGGATGACGGACGCATCGACGAGAAGCTTTTCGACGAATATAGCGAACTGGGTATGCGCTATCCGCCCTCGTTCACTCAGGTGTCGACCACTGAGGAAGCCGACCACGTGCTGAAGACGACGGATATCGACTTGGTCATCTGTATGCCTGGTAATGCCGACAACGATGCCTTTGCTGTAGCCCGCGACGTGAAGAAGATGGCGCCCTCCGTGCCTTGTGTGGTGCTGACGCCTTTCTCGCATGGCATTACGAAGCGTATCGAGAACGAGGACATGTCCATTTTCGACTATGTGTTCTGCTGGTTGGGCAACACGAACCTCATCCTGAGTATCATCAAACTGATAGAGGACCAAATGAACATCGAGCACGATGTCAAGGAGGCCGGTGTTCAGATGATACTGCTCGTCGAGGACAACATCCGCTTTTACTCGTCGGTATTGCCTAACCTCTATAACTACATTCTGGCGCAGTCGAAGAACTTCTCGACGGAAGCACTGAACCCCCACGCCGCTGCACAGCGCAAGCGAGGCCGTCCCAAGGTCGTGCTGGCAACGAACTACGAAGATGCCATGTTCTGGTACGAGAAGTACCACGACAACGTTCTTGGCGTCATCAGCGACACGCGCTTCCCGATGAAGTGCCACGAGGGACGTCTGAGCCATGTTGAAGAAGGCGATGCCGAAGCAGGTCTGAAGCTGTTGCGCGAGATACGTCGCAGGGACGAGTACGTGCCGCTGATCCTTCAGAGTTCGGAAATCCAGAATAAGGCGAAAGCCGAGGCCGAGCACTACCACTTCGTCGATAAGAACTCGAAGAAGATGAACGTCGACCTGCGCAATCTCATTGAGGAACACATGGGTTTCGGTGACTTCATCTTTCGCGATCCCAAGACGAGGAAGGAGATTGCTCGTGTTTCGACGCTGAAGGAGTTGCAGGACAACATCTTTAAGATTCCTGCCGACTCGTTCCAGTTCCATGTCGAGCGCAACAACATGAGCCGCTGGCTTTGTGCACGCGCCATCTTTCCCGTGTCACAGTTTCTAAAGACCGTCACATGGCACAAACTGCAGGACCTGAACGCCCACCGCCAGATTATCTTCGACGCTATCGTCCAGTATCGCCGCATGAAGAACATCGGCGTGGTGGCCGTCTTCGACCGTCTGAAGTTCGACCGTTATGCCCATTTTGCCCGCATCGGCGACGGTTCACTGGGCGGTAAGGGCCGTGGCCTCGCGTTCCTTGATAATATCGTCAAGCGTCATCCCGAACTCAACCAGTTTGAGAATGCCACCGTACAGATTCCCAAGACTGTCGTGCTATGCACCGACTTCTTCGACCAGTTCATGGACGAGAACAACCTTTGGGGTATTGCCTTGAGCGACGCCCCTGACGAGGAAATCCTCAAGCATTTCATGAAGGCCCAGTTGCCCGATGCGCTCATTGCCGACTTTTTCACCTTCTTCGACGCCATCAACGCACCCATCGCCGTGCGCTCCAGTTCGTTGCTCGAAGACTCCCACTACCAGCCCTTCGCAGGCATCTATTCAACCTATATGGTGCCCCATCTGGACGACAAGTACGAGATGCTGCGCATGGTAGCCTGTGCCATCAAAGGCGTCTATGCCTCCGTCTATTACAAGGACTCGAAGGCCTACATGACGGCTACGTCGAACGTCATCGACCAGGAGAAGATGGCCGTCATCCTTCAGGAAGTCATCGGACAGCAGCACGGCACGCGCTTCTATCCCACGTTCTCTGGCGTACTACGCTCGCTGAACTACTATCCCATTGGTGA
>JAEEGI010022452.1_pt1 | contig 12462 bp, 10 predicted proteins | sample 8958751 | NCBI WGS metagenome assembly JAEEGI01 (sample SAMN16246545, study PRJNA631951) | gut metagenome | biome: gut microbiome; feature: rumen; material: KS-attached | host: Bos | place: Iran: Karaj | collected 2018-10 | reverse complement strand
ATTGTTGGTAGTGAATTTCAGATTGTAAATCTCCTTCAGCATCTCTATCTCGTGAACAGTCTGCTGTACTTTGGCACAGTTCTCGGCGTTGATTTCCTTCACGAGGTCGTTTACGTCGATGATGCCATGGGTGAGTTTCGATTCTGCCGCTTTGCGTACTGCGGAACGCAGGGAGATTATCTCTTCATCGTCCTTCATCAGATTGCGATAGCGTTCGATGTTCTCGTTCTGCTGAATCTGCTCCAAATTGTTGTTGAAGAGAAAGACATCTCGGCTGTTCTCAGCCATGTCACGTTGCAGTTGTATCTTTGTCTTGTCGTTCTTACGGGTATAAAGTGCGCCGATATTCCACGACAGGCGCGCACCTATCATTCCGTTCAGCGACCAGTTGTGGCTCATCATGTCTTCAAACATATTGTAGCCTGGATAGCCATAGAATCCAGAGGCAAAAACGCTTAACTTTGGTCTTAGGGCAGAGTTGAGCGACTTTTCCTGCGCGTCAGCTAGTCTGAGTTGTGCGTCAATCGCTTTCAACTCTGGACGTAGAGCCGCCATTTCCATGCCATTCAGGGGTAATGGTGGTGTCTGTATTTCTTTCACTTCGATGCCGCAAAACGCACAGAGCATCGTGAGTAGCGAACGTCTTTGTGACAGTAGGTTCTCACCCTGTTGTCTGACTTTCAGGTGCTCTGCTCTTACTGCCTGGTAGTCACTTTCGGCAGCGGTGCCCTGTTCGAACATCGACTTCAGCTTTTTTTCGTTGCCGTTCAACAACTCCTGAAGGTCGCTGTTCAATTGAATCTGTTTGTCGAGCAGCAACAGGCCAAAGTACATCTCGTTCACACGTCGTCGAACCTGATACAAACTTACCTCCGTCTGGGCTTCCTCTACAGCACCCTTCAGTCGTGCCATCTCTTGCTGGCTGCGTATTGCACCACCGTCATAGACCACTTGGTTCATGTCTATGCCTATTCTATATTGGTCTTTTTTCAGCCCTTTCATGTCGATGCCCATCGTTGAGTATATTCCTTTGATTTGGTCGGGCCACGAGGCTACATCACTCTGTAATGTGGCCTGTGCCGAAGCAGAGACCTGTGGCAACCAACCCTTGCCGATGTTGCTCACTGTCAGGTCAGTCGTCTTACTAATCAGGTCGTATTGCTTGATTAGCGGATAGTTCCTCTCTGCGGCTTGCTGACACTCCTCCAGTGTTTGAGCCACAGCAAAAGATACATGATTGACAGTGAATAATAAAATGATTAGAAATCTCTTCATATCTATTTGTTTGATTGCGGTGCAATGATACCATTATACAATGCAAAGATATGGCCATCTATTCATGTTTCCGTTACCTTTTATGATGTAATAATGTTCTTTTTGTACGATTTTACGCAAAAAACACGATAATTATGGAAAATGGATTATCTTTGCATCGGATTTTGTGACTAATTTCAGAAAAATGAAGAATCAAGAACCGAAACTGATGAGTCTGTTGCGAATGCGCGACATACTGGCTCCGCACGCTGAAGATATAAGCCGGCAAATATATTTTGACGACCATTTGGCCATCATCAGGGGGTCGGTTGGATTATTGCGCCTTATCATAAGTCACCAGCCTCCATTCACGTTCGATGACCGTCGTTTAGGAATTGTCATACGTGGCGAGGCCGATGTCAACATCAACCTTGTCGACAAGCACCTCGAGGTGGGCACATTGGCGTTTATCGGTCCTGGTTCCATCATCAATCCCATCAGGTTATCGTCCGACTTCGAACTCTACGGCATTGGCATCCCCACTGATTTCGCCTTGCCAGGAACATTGCCGCAAGCCATGAACGGGCAGGTGCGCGATTTCCAGTTACCTGCATCGGAAGCTGATGTCGCCACCGCCCGCACTATCCTCGAACTCATCTGGCACTTGGTGCATCAAGAACACTACGACTTGCCAACCGTGGGTAGCCTCATTGCCGCACAGATGAACCACTATAGCGCACTCTATCGACAATACATTGACCGACAGCAACAAGAGCTGACGCGCGAGCAGACCATCTTCGACCGTTTCATCCTACTCGTCAACCAGTATGCGCAGTTTGAGCATCATATTGCCTTCTATGCCTCGAAACTGTGTCTCACCGAGCGTTATTTGGGTACTGTCGTCCGTCAAGCCAGTGGAGTCACGGCCAAGGAGTGGATTGACCGCGCCATCATTTCGCGCATCAAGGTTGAACTACGTCACACCGTGAAGACTGTAGCCCAAATCTCCGAAGACATGTATTTCCCCAATCCCTCGTTCTTCAACAAATACTTCAAGCGGTTGACGGGAATGACGCCTGCCGAGTTCAAGAACAAGCCTTAACTATAGTGGTCTTGTATGAATTGGCAGGGAGGATAATCGCACGATGGTCGGTAAACTGATGAGATTCGTTGAAAGAATCTTGCCATTCGTTGAATGTTTTTTCTAAACCAGAAAAAATATTGTTATTTTGCACTCAAATCGCGTGATGCAGCTGGCTATGCTGGCTTAATTCCCCTTTAAACTCCTATTTTACCAATAAACAGTTATGAAGAAATTTTTATTAGCGGCCTTGGTCATGGCAGGAACATTGCAGGCACAGGCTGATGACTATCCCTATTTGACTTTTGAGTTGACGGATGGCGCGAAAGCCTCGGTCAACGTCGAATCGCTGTCGTTGACGATTAGCGGAACAACGTTGAAGGTCGGTTCACAGACGTTCACCCTTTCCAACCTCTCGAAGATGTATTTCTCAATGACCGACGAGACAAGCGAAGAAATCAACGCTATTGAGAATTTAACGGTTGACGAGATGTTGTCGGACGACGCGGAAGTTTATGACCTCAATGGCCGAATTCTTGAAAAAGGAAAAGTGTCTGACGGCAAATTGCCTCGTGGCGTGTATATCGTCAAGACCAAAGAAAGAACCTGTAAAATTGTGGTGAGATGAAAAAGGTATATGCTATTCTGACAACCCTCATGCTGACTACATCAGCCATGAGCCAGACACTGAATGTCAAGGTGGGTAGTGTCACCTATCAGTATCCTGCCGCGCAGACAGGTGAGATGACGTACACTGACGGAACGAAGCTGACCATCATGGGTAAGACCTTCACACTTAGTGATGTAGATGAGATGAAAGTTGATGACACTGAAGTGACCGACAACCTTGTGGCGGTGGAATACGACGCCTCGTCAGCCCAAGTCTATGTCGCTGGTAATGTGGCGAGCTATGTGACACCTACTGTCGATGGCGCTCATGTCACTATTGAGCAGAGCAACACTGATGCAGTGGATGATAACGAGATTACCTACCAGTTGTCGGGAACGTCCTCCAACGGCTCACTGACACTCTCGGGGTCTTACAAGTGTACGGTGTCGTTCGCAGGAGTGACGTTGACAAACCCTGATGGCGCAGCCATAACTATCACCAACTCGAAGCGCATTCAGATGAGTGCAAAGAAAGGCACCACGAACACGCTGACCGACGGAGCGAACGGTTCGCAGAAAGCCTGCATTTACAGCAAAGGACAAATCCAGTTCCAAGGCAACGGAACGCTGAATGTGGTGGGCAAGGCCAAGCACGGCATCAAGAGTGCCTCGTACATCTCCATCAAAAACTTGACATTGAATGTCACCTCAGCTGTCAACGACGGCATCAACTGCGAGGAGTACTTTCAGATGAAGAGCGGCGAGGTGAACATCAGCGGAGTGGGCGACGACGGCATACAATGCGACTTGAGTGGTACTACCTCGACGGGTGAGACCGCAGACCATGATGACGAGGACAGCGGCAACATCTACATCGAGAATGGCACGCTGACGGTGACCACTACGGCTGCTGCCACCAAAGGCATTAAGGCCCAGGGCGAACTGCGCATCAGCGATGGTACGTTGAATGTCACGACAACAGGCAATGGCGCCTACGACAGCGACGATAGGGATGCCAACGGATGTGCTGGTTTGAAGTCAGACGGCAACATGACTATCAGCGGTGGCTCTTTGACGCTCAAGTCGACTGGTACTGGCGGCAAATGTATCAAGGCTGATGGCACGCTCACTATCACTGGCGGTGTCATCGATGCCACTACGACAGGCAAGACATACTCCTATAGCAGCGCCAAGGCGCAACCGAAGGCTATCAAGAGTGATGGCAACATGACCGTCAGCGGTGGCAACATCACTGCCACGTCAAGCGCTCACGAGGCCATCGAAACAAAAGGCACGCTGACCGTCACCGATGGTATCGTCTATGCCCTCAGTACATCTGACGACGCCATCAACTCCGCCAGCCACATGTATCTGAAAGGCGGTACTGTGACCGGTGTCAGCAATGGCAATGACGGTATTGACAGCAACGGCAACATGTATATCTCGGGTGGCACCGTCATCGCTTGTGGTGCCGGACAGCCTGAGTGCGGACTGGATGCCGCCGAACGCTACAACCTCTACATCACTGGTGGCACAGTGCTGGGCATTGGCGGTGGCAACAACGCCGTCACTTCTACCACTGGTTCGCAGTGTGTGCTCAGCACCACGGGTAGTGCCACGGCAGGCACAGCTGTCAGCGTGAAGAATGGTTCGACAGTGTTGGCCTCCTTCACAGTACCTACAGGCTATTCACCATCGAACAGCGGTGGCGGTGGTCCTGGTGGCGGTGGTGGTCCTGGTGGTGGCGGCAGACCAGGCGGTGGTGGCGGTCAGAGCAGCGGCAGTCTTAGTTATCTGCTCAGCTGTTCGGGTCTCACCTCGGGTTCCAGCTATACCGTGGCCATCGGTTCTTCGTCCGCTTCGTGTAAGGCAGCCACCAGTTCTTCGGGAAGATAACGCTACAATAATATCCTGTTTCTAACGTTATTAGATATGGCAAGAAGAATCTGGATGAAACAGTCACGACAGGAAAACCTGATATACTTGGCAGTGTGGGGCTTGCTCTTTGCAGCCCCTCTGCTGAGTATGTATGTGCGTTCGGTCAACGACCCGAACATGGAGTTCGACTGGTCGGAGGTGTTCCTTGTATGGAGGCTTTTCGCTGTTTATCTCTTGCTGTTCCTCATCCACAATTTCTTGTTGGCGCCCATGCTTGTGCATGGAGGAAAACGCTTCGTGTATTACGCTTCGGTAGCAGCAATGCTGATGGCGTTCACGTTTTACCAATGCAACCAGAGACCGGAAAGAAGGAATCACAGACGACCGCCTATGGAGCGAGTCAAGCACCATCAGCCGTCTTTTGCCGAACCGCCGACAGCATTCGATGGCGAACGCCCGCCATTACCTGATGACGACCCTTTGATGAAGGGCAAACGTCCACCACATAGGGGCCATAAAGCAGGCCCACGGCCTCCTTTTGTCGGTGAGCGCGACATCTTGGCCATTGTGGTCCTCGTCCTGATGTTTGGCGCCAACCTCGGCATCAAGTTCTACTACCGCAGCAGGGACGACCAGAAACGATTGGCAGAGCTGGAGCATGAAAACCTGGAGCAGCAGTTGGAATACTTGCGCTACCAAATCAATCCGCACTTCTTCATGAACACGCTCAACAATATCCATGCCCTGGTAGATATAGACCCGGAGCAGGCAAAGGACACGATATTGGAGCTGTCGAAAATGATGCGTTTTGTGCTCTATGAAGGCAACAAGAAGGACGTGCCCATCTCACGTGAGTTTGACTTCATACGTCATTATGTTGCCTTGATGCAGCTGCGCTACACCGAGAAGGTGAAGATAACGCTCGATTTGCCTCAGGAATCGCCAGACCGTCAAATACCGCCGTTGATTCTCATCACTTTCATCGAGAATGCCTTCAAGCATGGTATCAGTTATCAGCGTGAATCGTTCATCGATATCTCCGTCGCGGTAGAGGGAGAAAAACTGAGGTTCAAGTGCCGTAACTCAAAAGCAGACCAAGCGAATGAGGAAAAGGGTGGGCTAGGTCTTGCCAACGTGCGTAAGCGCCTCAACCTGCTTTACGACAACAACTACACATTAGTCATCAATGACACTCCCGACATCTACGATGTTGAACTTGTCATTCCTCTCAAATCGTAAGAACAAATGATACGTTGCCTCGCCATCGATGATGAGCCGTTAGCGCTCAGGAAACTTGTCACCTACATCAATAAAGTTCCTTTCCTCGAACTTGCCGCCCAGTGCCAGAGTGCTCTGGAAGCCCGCGCTTTTTTGGAGAACGACACCGTAGATGCTATATTCTGCGACATCAACATGCCCGACCTCAATGGTATGGACTTCGTGAAGTCGCTCGCAGTGCCGCCCCTTATCGTCTTCACTACCGCCTATTCTGAGTACGCTGTCGAAGGCTTCCGCGTGAATGCCGTGGATTATTTGCTGAAACCCTTCGGACTGCAAGAGTTCCAGAGAGCGGCACAACGGCTGCAGGAAAGGATAGAGAGTGCCCATGCCGTAGTCGACACCACTCCCGTTCCAGAAGCGGAGACTCTCTTCCTCAAAACCGACTACCGCATCGTCAATGTGAACATCCCCGATATCCGCTATGTCGAGGCAATGAGCGAATACTTGAAAGTGTGGCTTGACAACCAGCCCAAACCCATCATTACACTCCTTTCCATGAAGAAAATGGAGGAAAACCTGCCAAACTACTTCATGCGCATACACCGCTCCTATATCATCAATCTCAAAAAGATACAGGAAGTCAATAAGAACCGTGTCATCATGGACGAGAACACCTATCTTCCTATTGGCGACATGTACAAAGAAGCCTTTCAGCAGTATCTAAACACAAAGTTCTTAAGTCGTTGACAGGGGACAATGGTTTCGCACCTATGCTGTCAACAAGGGACAAAAAAAGGAGCAGTTTTGACTTGTACTGCTCCTTTTTTTCATGACATTGGGCTACAGATTGTTTACGATAGCCAGAATCTTCTGTTTTGTCTCGTCTGTCTTCTGCTCGTCAATCTTGGCGGTCACGATGCCGCTGTCCTCAGTATTCCAATAATTGCAGATGTCGTGATATTCAGCTGTTGCGCCGCTATAGACTCCAGGAGAATAGGACGACATCAGCAAAGCCATCTTCTTGACTTTCGCAGGCTTGTTAACGCAGTACATACGCTGGATGGGAGCCTGAATCTGGGCGCAGATGGTGAAGTAGTAGATGGGTGCAGCCAGCACCAGCACCTCTGCTTCTGCCATCAAAGGATACAGCTCCTGCATGTCGTCTTTCTGAATGCAGGCACCGTTGCCCTTGTTATGACAATACTCGCAGGCCAGACAACCTGCAATCTTCTTTCTCGCTACGTTGACCAGCGTGACCTGATGACCAGCTGCTTCGGCAGCTTTCTTGTACTCTTCAGCCATCCATGCTGTGTTGCCGTTGGCACGTGGAGAAGCTTGTAGAATAAGGATGTTCATTGTGTTCTTGTTTTTATAGTTTCATTATACGTTTCATCTCCAGATTCTCATAGCCCTCAGGGCAATGGGTGGAGAGATAGACGGTAGAATTGTCCTTGATGAATTGTCGCACACGGTCGAGGGTCTGGCGGGCTGCGTCAATATCCTCGAAAACGATGCTGAGTTTGTTGGCTTTAAGTGCGGCGTCGCAATAGGTCACGTCGCCATGGAACATATAGTAGATATTGTCCATCTCGGCGATGATGATGCTGTTGCCCTTGGTGTGACCTTTTGCTTCGATGAACCAAACACCTTCGGCCACTTCCTGGGCATTGGGGAAGTTCTTGAAGGGTTTGCCGTATTCGGCGCGGATGATATTATCGCCCTCCAACTTCATGGCATCGGCATCTTCTGGCGAGATATAGACCTTAGCGTTGGGAAAATATTCCAGCGCTCCTGTGTGGTCGGGGTGCTTATGGGTGATGAGAATCTTCGTCACTTGCTCAGGCGAGTACCCGAGTGCGGTAAAAGCCTCCATGTAGTCCTTCAGTTTCTCACCCATATAGAGGGGTGCGCCCAACTTTTTGGCGGGTGACGGGAATCCGTTCTTAAAACCGGTATCAACAAGTATCACCTCGTTGCCCGTGTCGATGAGGAAATTCTGTAGCGAACTGCGGTATATGATTTGTTCATCAGTACCTTCTTTACTCTCTCCTCCAAAGGCGAATTGCTGGTTCATAAACCCGCCATCGAACATACGAATAGCTTTGATTTCCATAATCAGTTTTTTTGTTGCTAAAGGTCGGAAATAATCAATTGAACTAATAAGTAGTTAAGCCAGCTGGAAGTTAAGTGCTTCGTCGATTCTCCTCGATTAGATGGCGGCCTTCATTATCCATGGCTTTGCACCGATAATATCGATGAGGCCCAGCTGTTCCTCGCTCCAGTACATGTCGTCTTCCTCGTCCTTCAGATACTCCTTCATCATGTCGAAGGTGGTCAAGTCGTCCTTGATGCCGTCGATGCACTTGCGCAACAGCTCGATGCCTTCAACCGACACTTTATAGTCAGCCTTCAAGAACTCGACGGGGTCCTGATAGAGAGTCTGAGCCTCTACGGCTTCCTGCTTCAGTTCGCCACCCAAGTCAAGCAGACGGTCGATGAACTGGTTGACGAAGCCTTGTTCTTCTTCTGCGTGCTCCAGATACTTGGCTTCCAGCTTCTTGTAGCCGATGGAACCGAAAATTTTGGCTTGCAACTTGTGTTGGAACGACTGGGCGTTCAGATTAGTTACGAAAAACTGCAACGTCTCAATAGATTTCTGTTTGTCCATAATTTTTTCTGTTTAATGTATTTCTATAATTATACGATTTACAAAGGTACGAAGATTCTGCCCTGCATCAATAACTGAAACAAAACAAAACTTGTCTGAAACGATACAAGTAAAGAATTTATTTTATATCTTTGTTGCCGTATTTTGTAATAGGATTAGATTATGTATAGCCTTAAAGAAGGATGGCTTGCTATTTTAGGCAGCGAGCCTATAGAGCAGTGGGATGGCAAGATGATGTGTATTGAGACCGATGCCGCCATCACTTTTCTTACTAATGAGACGCAAGGATTCTTAGCGGCTTACACATTCACGCTGGTTACAGAGGGTTGGCTCACCATAGTCTATAACGGCATGGAAATCAACTTGCAGGCCGACGACCTCTTGATTTATTCGCCAGGTATGTCGACTGTCATCATCGCGGCATCCGAAAACTATCGTGCCCTTTGCCTGTTGGCCGACGAACATGTGACCCTTGAGACACCTGTTGTCCGCGACCTCGTGAACATAGCCTATATACCCATTGTGCAATTGCACAAGCCAAAACTGTCGTTGCCCCACGCCACAGCACTGCATATGGCAGAGAAGATGCGAGAGGTCATCGCCTACTTGCATTCTGACCACCTTTACAAAAAAGAGATACTGCGCATGCTCTATGCCATCTTTTTGCTCGACATGCAGAATGCCCAGCAGAAGTCAGGCGTTCAGCGTAAGATATCCCAGCGTGTCGAGGAGATTTTCATCGGCTTCATTCGCCTGCTGCCACAGCATTTCGCTGAGCACCACGACATAGCCTTCTATGCCAACAAACTCCATATCACTCCTGTTTATCTCTCACGTGTTGTCCGTCAGGTCGCTGGACGTACTGTTATCGACTACATCAATCAGATGCTGTTGATGGAAGCTTCCTTCTTGTTGCGCACATCGACGATGAGCATCTCCCAGATTGCAGATTACCTCCACTTCGCCGACACACCGTCGTTCAGCAAGTTCTTTTCGCGTCTGAAAGACCAGTCACCACGGGAATACCGTTCTTACGTTTAAGACAAGCGGCTAATATGACATTCGATTATTGGCCTATAGCCTGACGGTATTCCAACAGCTTGTTCTGGTAGTCGGCAAGAGCGTCGGTGTAGTGGTCGAGACTCTGCTGATAGAGCAGTTGGGCTTCAAGCAAGTCGCTCATTTTCGAGGTTCCCGCCCGGTAGTAATTGCGGTTCAAACGGAGGTTTTCCTCAGCTTGGTCAATACTGCGTTGTGCAATGTCAAGTTGTTGGCGAGCCTCTACGACGTTGTTCCAAGTGTTCTGCATACGAATCATCAGCAGTTGGGCATTGTCCTCAAGTTGCTCCACCGCCTTCAGATGCTCTATCTTCTTTCGCTTGATGGCGTGTGAGCCTCCCCACCAGTCGGTGATGGGCACACTGACTGTGGCGAATACCATGCCAAAGGTATGGTCGTTGTCCAGCAGGTTATGGTAGTTATATCCGGCACCCACAGAAACGGAAGGCAGATTCTGCCCCACAGCAATTTTCTTCTGTAGGTCAGTGGCCTCTACCTGTTTGCCAAGCAGTTGGTATTCTGCGGTGTTCAGTAAGGCCAGGCTGTGGTCTTGCTTTTGCGGCAGGGGCAATGATATGTTCTTTATATCGCTTGTCACGCTGAAGGTTTCATGGTTGAGTCCACAATACTGGGCCAACAACAAACGGATGATGTTGATGCTGTTCTGGAGTTTCAATCGCTGGCTCTCCACATCGTTCCTTCGCAGTTGCACTTGCAGCATGTCGTTGCGCAAAGCCACGCCGGCACGCACTGCCACATCCACATCTTTCTGGATGTTGGCCAACAAGGTGTCAACGGCATTGATTGTCTTCATCTTCTCTTGAAGCGAAACCAATTGCCAGAAGTATTGCTCAGTGGTTTTCTCCACCTCGTTCTCTGAGAGTTGCAACTGAAGGTGACTGACGTCTTCACCCACCTTGGCCAGACGGTTGCCATTGACAATCTGCCCGCCGGCAAACACGGGCTGGATAGCCATCAGCGAGCCAATGACACCATTCTTCATCATCGCGATGTTGACGGGATCGCCCAGGCTCGCGAGCGCTTCTGCAGTAAGTGATTGAGCAAGTGCGGCCCCAAGTTCTGGCGATATGGTCTCTGAGGGATTGATGGTGGTTTTCGCCATCTCCTTGTTGGCATTGAACCAGACTCCTGTACCGCTGATGTTGGGGAAATACTTGGTGAACGTCTCTTTGCGCTGTTGCTGGGCTGACTCAATGTCGTGTCGTGCGTTACGGATGGCGATGTTGTTGCGGAGGGCAGAGTCTTTGAGCTGCTCCAGGGTGTATGTCTGGGCAGATGCCGTAATGCTGCAGCCGAATGCGATGATAGCCAATAGTTTTTTCATGAGCAATTACTTTCTGATTGCTTTTACTTTGTTGATACTTTCCAATAAATGACAGGTAGCATGGTGACAACCATGATGAGCGTTCCGATGCCACCGGCGAAGATGGTGACACCCACAGGCATCCAGAACGAACTCTGTGCGATAATCATCGGCACCACGCCGACGGCGGTAGTGGCGGTGGTGAGGAAGATGGGCACCATACGCCGTTTGCCTGCATTGTAGGCCGCCTGGCGCACAGCCTTGTTGTATGCTTTTTTATCAACAGTCCAATCACCATGTTCTGCCACGTATTGTTTAATCAAGTCGATGGCATGTTCAAAGATGAGAATCTCGTTGCGCATGATGATACCCATCAGGGTGATAAGGCCGAAGATAGAGGTGAGTCCGAGAGCACGATTCATCAATCCCAGACCGATAAGCGCACCAGGAGTCATGAGTCCCAGCGCCGCCATGCATATCAGTGTGATACCATACTTCTTGAAGTTGAACAGCAGGAAGAAGAACACGATAATCATAGCGATGGCGATACCTCCGATGATTTGCGGTAAGGCCTCATCGCCATATTCTATCTCGCCGCCCACTTCGGTACGAACGCCCTGGGGAAGAACGATGTCCTCGTTCATGATTCGTGCTATCTCCTTCTCCACAGGAGCGGTATAGACGCCTTGTGCGAACTGGCCTGTGACTGTGATGCAACGCTCGCCGCCACGATGCAGTATGCGGCTCTCGCTCCACTTCGGACTTACCTCGGCTATCTGGCGCAAAGGTACGGTAGTGTTCGTTTGGTTGATGCCTCCTGAAATGATTGAAGTGGGCGACGATATGCCTATGTTGGCAATGTCGGAGAAGGTCATGTCGGCATCGTCTTTCACCACGATGGGCAGTTCGTAGTTGCCCTCCCAGATTTGTCCTACGCGCAGGTCGCTGGATGTGGCGCTGAGGGTCAGTTGGGCTGAGGACCTCGTGATGCCCAGTTGGGTTGATGTCACGGGGTCAAGTTCTACATTGATGATGGGGTAGGGCTGGAAATAGTCGGTATGCACCCACTCTAATTCGGGCATTTCCCGCATACGGTCCATCAGTCGTTCGGCCACCACGTGGAGCGAATCGATATTGTCACCGTAGAAACGGTATTCCAGTTCGTTCACCTCCAGGTAATCCAAGCGTTTGAACTTGACGTAGGCATTAGGGAAGGCCTCGCTCAACTGTGGTTGGTATTTAGCCAGCAATTCGAGGGTCGCCTTGTCGCTCTTGGTGTTCACAATAAACTGGGCGTAGTTTTTGCCCGCCATCTGTGGGGCGTAGGCATCCATGAAACGGGGCGACGAACAGCCGATGAATCCAGTG
>JAEEGI010022441.1_pt1 | contig 12466 bp, 10 predicted proteins | sample 8958751 | NCBI WGS metagenome assembly JAEEGI01 (sample SAMN16246545, study PRJNA631951) | gut metagenome | biome: gut microbiome; feature: rumen; material: KS-attached | host: Bos | place: Iran: Karaj | collected 2018-10 | reverse complement strand
CATGCCACTGAAAATGACAATGAATGAAATTGGGGTCATGAGCAGGTTGCTGAGCCAGAAATAGGTCGTAAACTGGTTGAAATAGAATAATGTAAATGGAATCGTGGCTATTTGCGCTGCAATTGCCACCGCCGTGATCTCCCATACTCTGTCCAACAATTTGTTTTTCACATAAATAAGGTGGTATATCGGCCTTTGCAACACTACAATACCTATGACTGCAGAATATGACAAAAGGAATCCGATTTCAAACAGGTTATACGGATTTATACAGAGCAGAATAAAGGCAGAAGACGCTATTGAATTGATTGCAAATCCTTTACGATGAATCATCTCGCCGATGATGACAAAAGTAATCATCATCGAAGCGCGTAAAATGGACGGTGACAGCCCTGCAATGAGTGCATAAAACCATATCAAAGCCAACAAAAACACTTGTTTCAATGACTTCTGCCATTTCTTGCGATTGAGAAAACCCAACAGGAAATTCGCCAGCAGATAAATGATGCCGACATGCATACCCGAGACACAAAGAATATGCATAGAACCCGCCGCCACATAATTCTTGCGTACCTCATCGGCAAGTTTGTCGTCATAACCTAACAAAATGGCTGAGGCGACGCCAAATTCGTCATCGTTCAGTCCACTACGATGCAAGGAAGCCAACAATATATCACGGAACCGATAAGAGAATGCATACAAAGGATTGGCATTATTCACCTGCAAATCAATCCAATCCGTTTCCTTCAGATAGATTTGTCCCGTGATACCTTTACGCATGAGATAAGCGCGATAGTCGAATTCCTCGGGATTCAAAGGTGGAGTCACCTCGCGAATTGGGGCAGGGATGGCAATCAAATCGCCATAACGCAATGCGAAAGCGGTGTCACTTGTGGAAAAATAAGCCATCACCTTACCCGTAACAGGCCGCGATGGCAAGCTGTCGCCAAACTGGTATTCGAGGCTTAGCGTCGCTCTAATGCTGTTTGTCCTTTCAACTGGCTCGTCATAGATACGGGCGACATAATAGCTGGCACCAGTCTCATAGTTTCGGAAATAATCCTTTTGCATTTCAGCCGCGCGCACTTGAGTCAAGACATAACCGGCTATGAAAAGGAAGCCAGCCATAACCGCTCCAAACATCCAATGATAACGGTATCTCTTCAAGACAAAGGCGATTAGCGTAGCTAATGCATACAATGTCAAAGCGATAGCAAATGTAGCTGATGGAGTCAACCGAAAAGCAGAAACACTCACGCAACACCAAATCCCTAAAGTAAAGGGAATCAACATCCTAACAAAAGGGTATTTGGCATAGTCGTTCATGGTATCACCTGATTTTTTTTCCTTTCATCATTTTCTGTTGAAAAGCGCAAGCATCTTTTAGGCGCTTTCTCAGCGGCATCAACAAAGTCAAACGAGCCTCTGCATTCTGTAGGTATCTATTTCCCAAAGTCTCATGTTCAATATCGCCCCAGCCTTGGAACTCAACATCCTCATTCACTTCATGTTGAGAAAAATTACTCAACACACTTACCCCGTATGAGACATCGAGTTTCACAAAAAACTGCGTCCTGTTGATCATTACGCGGCCACAAAGTCCCACACCTGCAACCGCACTGACATCAAACGGCTGGATTGTGGCTTTAGTCAATGCTGTTTCATACACCAAAGGCTGGTAGCTATTATCATCATAAGTGCGTTCCCAACGCAGATTGCCATTCAGCCAAAGGTCAAGACGCGGCGCAACATAAAGATAAGGCCTGAAATTCTCTCCATAACCGATATAAAAGGCGAATGGCAATCTTACCTCCACAGCATTCATTCTCATGGCATAGTTCACATGGGCAAAGGTTGTGGACGAATAACTGTTCAAAAACTCCGTCAAAAAAGCCTCATTCGTACCACGCATGGCATACGAAACATCCAAACCTATAGAAATGCGTTGCAAGGTCTTCCATTCCAATGCAAGGCCAAAAGCCGGGGCAAGATAAGGATTCAGAAAGGACTTTTTGACTGACGAATACCACATATCATTGGCGGCAAAGCTCCCTGTCAAACCCACACTGAACGGACTTGTGTTTCGGCAGACAAAATTCCTGTTTTTCAAAGGTTTGGCAAACTGAGCCTGCAATGAAGCCACCGAAAGAAGGCTGAAAATCAATATGATAATGCGTTTTCTCATGGCTTCATCGGTTTTGAGGATTGACTAAAGACTCATTATACCAAATGCATTCCTCTGCCAAACCATCATAGTCTTTGAAAATGAAGATGGAATTGGCAGGATAGACCGTAGGAGGCACGATGGAATCGTTGTATTTCAATATTTTATATCCATACATTAGGTTTCTGATACCATTGGCAGTCAGTGTGCCCGAGAGCAGCACAGCATGTTCGGGATGTCCATCCGTTTGTGGGGTTTCATGGTAATATACCGTAAAATCGTTGCCACGTCCAGTCAAGTAAACCGGAGAAATCACTTTGCAATAGGTTTCCTCAGAAGTCATGCTGATATAATCCGCAATTTGGAGGTACTGTTGATTGATTTTATGGTAATGTGTTATGGGTGACAACTGTCCGGGTTGAGGTGCAAACGGCGGCTGCAAGTTGGTGGCGACATACTGATGCATCGACTTAAACTCCAAGTCGACTACGGGTGGTTGATCGCCGAAAAAAACATGCTCCTCACCAAACATATTCAACAAGTCCTCTGGGAGATAATCAGTAATAAAGGGTATGTCCTGAGGGTCATTGACCAATATCGTCTTGTCGCCTTCCTTGAGACAAGACGGCAGCGTTAGCATGACCAGCATCATCCACACAAATCGTTTACTAAAAGCGTATTTCATATAATCATCTTTTATTCAGTCCATTATCGAATCAGTGTAACTTTTCGAGTCAACACTCTTCCATTGTTTTTCAGGATAAAATAATACAATCCGTTTTTGAGCCCAGACATGTCGTAAGCTTTTTCTGGACAGGAACTCACATCAACCTTGAAAGCATCCATTTTTTGCCCTAGGCTATTGACCACCTCAATTTCTGCCATTCCCGTCAAGTCGCCGAAACGCAGCGTCACATTGCCATTGGTTGGATTCGGAGCAATCATGAAGTCAGTGTTTTGAGTGTTTTCTTCCACATCATAATACGAAGTCTGGATGAAAAACTCCTCATGCACCGTGTCGCAGCGGTTGATGGCCCAAGCGTGCAGGATTACAGGTTCCTGCAGGTAGGAATGGATATACAATGTGCAGTTTTTACCCTTGAACCCATGTGGTTCCAGATGCCAGTTGGGGCAGTCAATCTGCCAAATCACAGTATCCACATACGTACGTGGTTCATCAAAAAGAATCCCGTACTCATTCACGCTGATATGCGTCTCACTGCCACCAATCGGCCAATGCGTACCGACAAATTCAAAATGCGGGGTATACTCCAAATCAAGGGTCAAGATATAGGTGCTGTCGCAACCATAGATGCTTGTCCCGATCCGCTCATAATGACCGGAATGGGTGTACTCTACGCCATAAAACTCAAAACTATCGACATCACATAGTTCGTAGGTTTCATCGTGATATTCAGGCTCGCCCACGTGCACATCAAATGTCATTGTGTCATAAATCGGCTCATTCGTGTAGATATCGACGCCTTCAATAAACGCCTTTGTGACGAAATCGCCAATTTGGTCGAAAGTATGGGTCGACGCTGCACCACCCTCAATCATGGTGCCATCGAAATCCCAAAAAACACGTTGTACAGGATAGTTGGTCCTCACTAAGAAATCCACACTCTCGTCTACGCAAAGGAACAAACCATTATGATACGAAGCGCTTAATTGTCCGTTGACGAAAAGAGTTCCTGAAAGACTCATGACATTAGCGCCCACGCAATAGGCATACCCTTTAGCATATCCAAAGCCATAGACATGGGCTATCAATCCCCATATACAAGAAAGATGGTGGATACCATGTGATATTTCCACTTTTACGAAAGAATAAGCGTCGTTACCCACAACAGGTTGAAATTGATTAGGATTGATCAAATTACCGTCCAAAATCACCTCGTTCACGCTCGAACTCTCCACCACAATATTCACATAATGATTATCGATGTAGGCACTGGAATTGTTAAAGGTGCAGAAAGTTATCTCGTTGATTTTTTGTTCGACAGGAGGAATCCATACCATGGAAGGATCTCCATTTTCAAACCCCGAAGCCGCTTGGTCATAACCTGTTGTATTATACAAATACACCATGCTTGGTTGCGAGGTTTCGATAGAGCAGGAACCGCCCTCGAATTGATGGCCTCCAGTGGATGAATACAGCCAGAAATTATATGACTGTCCCGCATCGAGAGTCGTCACAAACTGGCCGTTGCACCATACTGAATCATTGTCGTGGCCCGCCGTGACCTTCACCTCATCGCGAGTACGATTAAAGGAACTTGTGATGACAAATTGTTGCCCCCAGGTTTCAACAGGAAGTGCCTGTTCAAAAATGTGGTCAAAACCATTATCCAGCATATCGGGCAAGGTGGTCAACGTGTTTCCATTAAAGACAGCTATTTTCTTACCATCACGAGCACTGATATAAGTACCTGAGAAATCACGATTGACCGAATTGTAGTTCGAACGCATGGAATAGGTCTGTCCCTTATCCAATTCAATGGAATAGCTGGTTCCGGCAGCATGACCGTCGATGGTAGCCACTGATGGGATAATGTCTATATGGGTATTATCATCGGTGGCTACGATAAGGAATGCGCTTGTTTCTTGATCAGAAAATGAGAATAGCGTCATTGACTGGCTACCACACTGCATGATATAATCCGACCCAAGACTTTCTATTGGGAGAACGAAAGTGGCATCAAACGAATTGGTGGCACAATTGGCTGTATAGACCGAAACCGTATCAGTAGCAACGAGTTTCAATCCAAAATCAGAAGGAACTCCTTCATTATTAACATTATACCCTTGTTCCAATGGAACATACAGCACCTCGACACTTTCGTCGTCAACCTCAAACGGAGTCGACCAGGAAGTCCGCGGATTACTAAGGGTTCCATGGCAAGCACGTTTTGCACTAATCATCACCTGAGTATAAACCCAGTCGCCACCATTATGTTGGTATCCATTCTGCATAAAGGACAACCAAAACTCCATGCCTTGGGTCGAGTTTTGGGAGAAAAGCGAAACACTGATAAATAGCAAAACCAGCGATAGTGTAAACCTTTTTTTCATGTTATTGTGTTTTGAAGGGCACTGCAAATATAGAAATAATTCTAATTTCCAAATAAAATGATAAAAAATTTCGATGAAAAAGAAATTTTTAGTATGAAACAAATCACTTTCTGGTTTTCATTACATTGATGATGACCTCAGCGACTTTTTCTGAAGCACCTGCGCTGCCCAAACGACCCTTCAATTCCTCATAGTCTTCCAAAAGCTGACGTTGGCGCTTACCGTTACGAAGCAAAAGCTCCAGTTCCTTGACAATATTGTGCTCCGTCAAATCACCTTGAATCAATTCCTTAACCACTTCCTTACCCATCACAAGATTGACCAACGAGATAAACTTCACTTTTATCATCCATTTGGCTAGCAGGTAAGAAATGCCCGTCGCTTTGTAGCACACCACCTCCGGCACTGAGAACAAAGCCGTTTCAAGGGTCGCCGTTCCAGAGGTCACCATAGCAGCACTTGAGTTTTGCAACAGCTCATATGTCTGATTCTCTATCAAAAAGACATCGGAATTACCTATGATTTTCTTATACAAAGCCTTGTCGAGCGACGAAACACCAGCTATGACAAACTGATATTCAGGAAAACGCGGCACCACTTTCAGCATCACAGGAAGCATACGCTTCACTTCCTGATTGCGGCTACCTGGTAACATGGCAATGATTTCACGCTTCTCGCCAAGACTGTTGCGGCGTAGGAAAATAGAACGGTTGCTGGTGCCGAATTTCGCCTGCTCATCCAAAAGCGGACTACCGACATAGGACACATCCACGCGATAACGTTTGTAGAACTCTTCCTCAAAGGGCAAGATAACCAACATCTTATCCACCGAGCGCTTGATTTTCCGCACACGGCGACGTTTCCATGCCCAAAGCTGGGGCGAGATATAATAAATCACCTTAAAACCCTTTTCATGGGCAAAATCGGCAATACGGAAATTGAAACCCGGATAATCCACAAGGATGACGACATCAGGCTGATATTCAAGAATATCCTTTTTGCAAAGGGCAATGTTGCCTAGCACTTTCCGCAGGTTGACGGCCACCTCTACGAAGCCCATATAAGCCATGGTGCGGTAATGCTTCAGCAGGTCGACACCTTGTGCCTTCATCAAATCGCCACCGCAACCGCGAAACTCAGCTTTCTTGTCCTTCTTTTTGATTTCGGCCACGAGATTGGAAGCATGCAAGTCACCCGAAGCCTCACCTGCTATGATATAGTACTTCATGGGATTACACTTTATAGAGGAAAAACACGAGCAGCATTCCTATCACGGTAACCAGCAGGATGCCCTTACCGATGCGTTCATAATTCCATTTCACCAAAAGCATCCTGAACAAGACTATGCCGGGGATGAAAGCCAACAGATAAGGAGCGCGGCCATATTGTTCGCCCCAAGGAATAAGGCTCAACAAAAAGAAAAACAGCCCAAAACTGGCGGCACCCGCCAACAATCCAAGCCAAAAACTATCCTTGATTTTCATACTGTATATTATTTGACACGGGACACGGGACTGCGGGACACAGGACTATCTATAGTCTCGCGTCTCGTGTCTCGAAGCCTCGCGTCAATATTTATCTTTTCAAATTCTTTCATCGGTTCGATATTGCGGTGTGCCGTCCAGTCGAAGCAGGTGGGCACCACCGAGATGAAATTATTATACAAAGCCCAGAGATCGGTGTCGGGCATAATGTCGTCACTTTCGAAAGTGCCGTCAAGGTCGTAAAATTGCTCACCATTCTCATCATATTGTTCCTTGAAATACTCCACCCAGCGGCAGGCTGCCTGCCGGCACACTTTGATGCCTTTCACAGGGTCTTCGCCACGTTTGGGGAAATTCACATTCAAGCAGACGCCCTTAGGCAAGCCTTCTTTCAGCACCTTTTTCGTGATTTCGAGGATAGCCGTATCGAGATGGTCAAAGTCGGCATCAGGGTCAAGGCTGAAGAGGCTGTAACCGATGGCATTCAAGCCATTCATGCAGGCCTCGATGACCGCGCCGATGGTGCCAGAATACACCACCGTCGTGGCAGCGTTCATCCCATGATTAATACCCGAGACGACCAAATCCGGTGGTTGTGCCATCAGCTTCTGATAGCCCAACTTCACACAGTCGACGGGCGTGCCATTGCAGCGGTATTCCTTGAAGCCTTCTTCCTCCTGAACTAGGCGCACATATATCCTATTATGGATGGAACACGAATGGCTTTTTGCCGACATTACCTCATCCGTTGAAATCAGTACCACATCGCCAAGTGTGCGCATCAGTGCGACCAGCTTGCGAAGGCCTTTGGCGGCATAGCCGTCATCATTGGTGATTAGTATCTGAGGGCGTTTTTTGTCCATTTTGCAGCAATAATCTGCAAAAATAGCAAAAAACTCAAAAGGTTTTCAAGCACTGATATAATTTTCGTGTTGGCAGGCCCATCACATTGTAGAACGAGCCTTCCAGCCCACTGATGCCGACATAGCCAATCCACTCTTGGATACCGTAAGCGCCCGCCTTGTCAAAAGGAAGGCAATTCTCAATGTAATAGTCAATCTCATCGGTATCAAGTTGGGCAAAAGTCACGTCGGAGCGCACTGCAAACGACTCCGTCTTCTCCACCGTGCGCACCGTGACACCTGTCACCACATGATGTGTCTTGCCCGAGAGTAGACGAAGCATTCGGGCAGCGTCTTCCCTATCCTTCGGCTTGCCCAAGATCTCGCCTTCGCATATCACCACAGTATCCGAGGTGATCAGCAGATAATCAACGGGCAGTTCTTCATCAGTAAAAGCCAATGACTTTTGCAGGCTGAGGTATTTTGGCACTTCGTCCAAGGGCAAGTCTGTTGGATAGTCTTCGGGCGTTTCTTTGGTCAGAATCTCGAAATCCACACCCATGCCACGCAAGAGTTCCTGCCGGCGGGGAGATTTGGAAGCGAGAATGATATGATATTTTTTCAGGTTAGTGAGCATTATGTGCTATTCGTTTGGTGATGCAAAGATATGAAAAAAGGGAGAAACCGCAGTCTCTCCCTTTAACATCTCAAGAAGGCGCATTACAGCAGCTTCTTCTTCAAGGTCTCGATCATATCGACCGTCATCTTGTCGAGGTCGTACTTCGGGTTCCAGCCCCACTCCTTGCGGGCGCAGCTGTCGTCCATCTTGTTCGGCCAGCTGTCAGCGATGGCCTGACGGATCGGGTCGAACTTGTACTCCATTTCGAAGTTCGGATAGTACTTCTTGATAGCGTTGTAGATGATCTCCGGGTCGAAGCTCATGGCTGTCACATTGAAAGAGTTGCGGTGCACTAATTTGGTCGGGTCGGCTTCCATGATGTCGACCATGGCATCCAGAGCATCGGGCATGTACATCATGTCCATAAAAGTGCCTTTGCTGATAGGGCAGTAGAACTTCTCACCCTTCACGGCAGCGTAGTAGATCTCCACAGCATAGTCGGTGGTGCCGCCGCCAGGCAAGGTCAGGTTGCTGATAAGGCCCGGGAAACGGACACTACGGGTGTCGACGCCAAAGCGGGTGAAGTAATAGTCGCTCAGCAACTCGCCCGTCACTTTAGTCACACCGTAGATGGTGTTCGGACGCTGGATGGTGTCCTGGGGCGTGTTGTCATGAGGCGTGCTGGCACCGAAAGCACCGATGGAAGACGGTGTGAAGACAGCGCAATTGAATATACGGGCAGTCTCAAGGCAGTTCACCAACGAGCCGATGCCGACATTCCAGCCAAGCATGGGGTTCTTCTCAGCCGTGGCCGAGAGAATAGCGGCGAGGTTATAGATGGTGTCGATGTTGGAGCGTTTCACCACCTCAACGATTTGCATGATCTGCGTCGAGTCGATTCTTTCAAAAGGGCCGGTCTCGACAATCTCACCAGTTAAAGGGCGAAGATCGCTCGCAACCACGTTTTCGTTTCCGTAGGTGCGGCGAAGCTTCTTCACCAATTCTGTTCCGATCTGTCCGCCGGAACCAACAATAAGTATTTTCTTCATTGTAATATCCTTGTTTAATTCTGAATGCTGAATGTGGAATGCTGAATGTCGCAATGCGACGCTGGGCTTCGCCCCCCTTCAGCATTCCGCATTCCTAATTCCGCATTATTTCAAGATTCCCAGTTCTTTGCCAATCTTCACGAAGGCGGCGATGCACTTGTCGAGGTGCTCACGCTCGTGGGCAGCACTCACCTGAACACGGATACGGGCCTGTCCCTTCGGCACCACAGGATAGTAGAATCCCGTGACAAAGATGCCCTCTTCCTGCAACTTGGCGGCGAACTTCTGCGACAGCGGGGCGTCGTAAAGCATCACGGCGCAGATGGCGGATTGCGAAGGCTTGCAGTCGAAGCCAGCCTCGGTCATCTTCTTGATGAAGTAGGCGGTGTTTTCGTGCAGCTTGTCCTGCAGCGTGTTGGTCTCACTCATCATCTCAAACATGCGGATGCCAGCGGCCACCAGGCCAGGAGCCATCGAGTTGGAGAACAGATACGGACGACTGCGTTGACGCAACATGTCGATGATTTCCTTACGACCCGTGGTGAAACCACCCATGGCACCACCGAAGGCCTTGCCGAGGGTACCGGTCAAAATCTCAATCTTGCCACGGAGGTTGTAGTGTTCGGTGACACCACGACCTGTGCGGCCGACCACACCAGCGGAGTGGCTTTCATCAACCATCACCATGGCATTGTATTTCTGGGCAAGCTCATAAATCTTGTCGAGAGGGCAGACATTACCGTCCATCGAGAACACACCGTCGGTGACGATGAGACGGAAGCGGCAGCCTTGTGCATCTTGCAGTTGCTTCTCAAGATCGGCCATGTCGGCGTTGGCATAGCGGAAACGCTGAGCCTTGCAGAGGCGCACGCCGTCGATGATGGAAGCATGGTTCAAAGCATCGGAAATGATGGCATCATCGGGACCGAGCAACGGCTCAAACACACCGCCGTTGGCGTCGAAGCAAGCGGCATAAAGGATGGTGTCCTCAGTGCCAAAGAACTCTGCGATCTTGGCTTCCAACTTCTTGTGGAGGTCTTGGCAACCACAGATGAAGCGGACCGAAGCCATACCGAAACCACGGGCGTCCATACCGTCCTTGGCGGCTTGGATCAGTTCAGGGTTATCGGCCAAGCCAAGGTAGTTATTGGCGCAGAAGTTGAGGCACACCTTGCCACCAACCATGATTTCAGCGCCTTGGGCACTCTCGATGATGCGTTCACGTTTATAAAGGCCATCAGCTTCAATCTGAGCCAATTCCTTTTTCAGATACTCTTGAAAGTTTGCGTACATATTAAATAAAGTTTAAAGTTGTTCATTGGGTGCAAAGGTACGAAAAGCATTGATAGGTTGTACAGTTTTTTTGTACAAATTCACATGCTACCGCTTTATTTTGTACTTTTGCGCAATAATTCAAAATCCCAACAAAGATGAACGGCACCTTATATATTTACAACAGCCTCTCGCGCTGCAAGCAGCCTTTCAAACCCCTCAACGCCCCGCATGTGGGCATGTATGTCTGCGGTCCCACCGTCTATGGTGATGCTCATTTGGGTCATGCCCGTCCGGCCATCACTTTCGACTTGGTCTTCAGATATTTGCAACACCTCGGCTATAAAGTCCGCTATGTGCGCAACATCACCGACGTGGGTCACCTTGAGCATGATGCCGATGAAGGCGAGGACAAGATCGCAAAGAAGGCACGCCTTGAGAACCTGGAGCCCATGGAAGTGGCACAATACTACACCAACCGCTACCACGCAGCGATGGACAAACTGAATGTGCTCCGCCCTTCGATTGAGCCACACGCCTCGGGACACATCATCGAGCAAATCGCCATGGTGCAGAAGATCCTCGACCACGGCTATGCCTACGTGGAGAACGGCTCGGTGTATTTCGACATCGAGAAATATAATAAGGAGCACCCCTACGGCATCCTCTCGGGACGCAATTTCGAAGAAATGCTCAACACCACACGCGAGCTGAGCGGTCAAGAGGAAAAGCACAATCCCGTCGACTTCGCCCTGTGGAAAAAGGCCGAACCCAAGCACATTATGCGCTGGCCTTCGCCATGGAGCGACGGCTTCCCAGGCTGGCATATGGAATGCTCGGCCATGGGATGCAAGTACCTCGGTGAGACCTTCGACATCCACGGCGGCGGCATGGACCTCATGTTCCCACACCACGAGTCGGAAATTGCACAAAGTGTGGCGGCCAATGGCAAACAGCCCGTCACCTATTGGATGCACAACAACATGATTACCATTGGCGGGCAGAAGATGGGCAAGTCATTGGGCAATTTCATCACCCTTGATGAGTTCTTTAACGGAAGCCACATCAACGCAAAGGGGGAGGAAATGATTGCTCAGCCCTACAGCCCCATGACTATCCGCTTCTTCATCCTGCAGGCCCACTACCGCAGCACCTTGGACTTCTCAAACGAAGCCCTGCAGGCCGCCGAAAAGGGCTACAACCGCCTGATGGAAGCAGTGAAAGCCGCCAAGGGCCTGAAAGCCACCGATGGCGCTGCCAACCTCGACATTCAAAAGATCGTTGATGCCTGTTACGAAGCTATGAACGATGACTTCAACAGCCCCATCGTCATCGCCAACCTCTTCGAAGCCGTGCGCATCGTGAATACCATAAAGGATGGCAAGGCACAAATCAACGCTGAGGAATTGGCTTTGCTCAACAAGCTGTTCCAAGACTTTGTCTTCGACATCCTTGGTTTGGTGGAAAGCAATGCTTCTGACGGCAGCGGTGCCTTAGTCGACGGTCTCATGCAGACCATCATCGACATCCGCAAGCAAGCCCGTGCCAACAAAGACTGGGCTACCAGCGACAAAATCCGTGACGAATTGGCCAAGTTGCACATCACGCTGAAAGATGGCAAGGAAGGCACAAGTTGGGTAATGGATTGACTATGACTTGTGACTATGACTATGACCGCTTCATATAGGGGAAAAGCGGTCATAGTCAGTAGTCAGAGTTAAAAAGAAGTCAAACAAAAAAAACATCAAGCTTATGACTAAAAAATACCACTTCAGAAATCTCGTCTTCGAAGGTGGTGGTGTGAAAGGCATCGCCTATGTGGGTGCCCTTGAGGTGCTCGACGAAGAAGGCATATTGAAAGACATCAAGCGAGTGGCTGGCACCTCGGCAGGTGCTTTAGTTGCGGTCGGAATCGGCTTGGGGTATTCCGCCGAAGAACTGAAGGACATCCTTTGGAGCAT
>JAEEGI010022438.1_pt1 | contig 12466 bp, 9 predicted proteins | sample 8958751 | NCBI WGS metagenome assembly JAEEGI01 (sample SAMN16246545, study PRJNA631951) | gut metagenome | biome: gut microbiome; feature: rumen; material: KS-attached | host: Bos | place: Iran: Karaj | collected 2018-10 | reverse complement strand
CTGCGATCCCTTCAACCTCCGTCCCGTTGGTAAGGGCTCCCACGAACCCGTCGCTGACAACAAAACGGAAGAAGGCCGCGCCAAGAACCGCCGTGTCGAGTTCATAAAGAAGTAATCTTTTCCCCTCCTGAGTAGGAGGGGTAGGGGTGGTCTGATCCGCCACAAAAAGCCCTGACACCAATCGGTGCCAGGGCTTCTTCTTGACTATTTCCCACTGTATTTCTTCTTATACGCCTCCGTCTTGCAGTAGTGCCCGCTCACCTCGTCGTAGGCGATGTGCCCGCGGTTCGTCCACGTCCGCAGCGTGTTCTCGCCGTCGCCCGTCTTACCCTGGCTCTGCCGCATCTGCCGGTACTGCTCCTTCGAGAACTCATCGGGCAGCAGCTCCAGCATGTTCTGCGGTCCCGACTGCCGCTGGATCTCCACCTCCTCGCGCAGTTCCTTCTCCAGCTGATGACCGAAGTATAGCATCTTGCACCAGAGGTTGTACTGCTGCGACCACCGCACGAAGTCCGCAATCTCCTTCGACCACTTGCAGCCGTGGGCCACGTAGAGCACCATCCCCTTCAGCCAGGCGATCACGTTGGCACGATAGCTGAACACCCTGAAGGCATCCGACTCATACAGCCTGGCCGCGTCGCGGTTCTCCTGCCTGATGTCGAGCGAGAGCTTCTTCGCCTGCGCACACTCGATGAGTCCGCTGGCAGCCTCCAGACGGTCGATGTAGGGCTTCAGCTCCTGGGCGAACGTGTGGTCGTAGATGCCGAGCACGGGCGCCACGTCGTCGTCATCGTCGTTGAGGATGATCGTCGCGATGTCCAGTCGGCTCACCGTACCGTCGTTCACCATCTTCCAGAAGAACTTCCTGGCGTTCGGCGGTGTGGTCGAGGCGTTGAAGTTCCAGCGCAGCGGGGCGAGGCCGGATACCGAGTCGGCACCGTAGCGCTCCTGTCCGGCCAGCGTATTGTCAAACGCCTTGCGGATGAGCAGCCCCACCTCGTCGACGGAACCGCGCGACGTCACCTTCTTCAGCGCCTCGATCTCGTCCACGCTGGTGAAGATGAACCGCTCACCGTTGTTGTGGGCGTCGATCACGCGCTGGTTGAACACGGCGTCGGTCAGGTTGTCGATGAGCATCTGAATGCAGATGTCCTTCGGCCGCGGATCCTTCTTCTGCCTGGCGCCGGGGTTCTTCTGCTTCCACTCGGCCTCACGCTCACGGTTGGGGATGTCGCGCTGGCGGATATCCTCCATGATGTACTCGATGGGCTTCTTGATCGAACCCTTACCGATCGACTGACGGCCGATGAGCACGTTCATGAACGTCGGCTCGTGGTCCACGTTGTCCCAGTAGCGGAACTTCACGCCGTGCAGGTGGACGCCGAGGGCAGGGAACACCGCACTGGCCACGGCGGGCTTGTAGTACGCGGGCACGTTCTTCGTCAGCAGCTTGATCAGCGGAGGTAGCCGCTTCGGCATCGGGGGTGGGGTAGTGAGCGTACCGCCACAGGCCTTCACGGCCGACTGCGCCTTCAGTGCCTGCAGCACCTGCTTCAGCCTCAGTGGCATCCCCTTGCGCGGCTCCTTCAGGGCGTTCTCGATGGTCTGCCGCCACTCGGCCTCGTTGGCCTTACGCTGCGCGGGCGTGTCGTCGTCCCGGTTCCAGTAGTTCGGGATCACGCTCATCAGCTGCTCCAGCGAATAGCCGCAGATGCTCCTGATGGTCAGTGCCAGTTCAAAAGTCAGCGCGTTCCGGTCACCCTCCACCGGCTCCTTCCCGCCGTTGAACAGCTCCCAGTACTTCTCCACGATCTCCGCAAACGCCATCCCATTATACGCATCGGGATATTTGGCATCGGAATGACACGGACTGACTCGGACTTTTTCCAGTGCGCAGCTTTCCCCTCCTGAGTAGGAGGGGATAGGGGTGGTCTGATCCGCCTCAAGAGCCGTGTCTTCTTTTGAAGCCGTGTAATCCGTGCCAAAATCAGAACTGAAACACTGAAACGCTGAAACAGCGAGAGAAGAGCCAAACTCAGTTTGAGCTTTTCCGAGCGCATTCAGTGTCGACGAAGTCAACGCTGAAACAGCGAATATCTCGTCGTCCAGATACAGCAGCTCCTCAGCATCGGCGGTGGTGGTGAAGAACACTCTCGTGATGTCCTTCGCGCCCTTGTCGTAGGCCACGCCCAGCAGCTCACTGGCCCACTTCAGGTTCTCCTCCTGGCTCAGCTCCGGCCTGCGCGTGAATGCCAGGTGATAGCCAGCTCCCCGGGCACTCTTCTCCAGCATCCTCAGCCCCAGCTCGTCCTTCAGGCTCAGGATACGCTCCTTCACCGCCGGCATCTCCTCGGCGGGGATATGGTCCACGTCCATGCCGATGGTCGTGCTCATCCTCGTCGAGCCCTTCAGCGAGCCGTCGTCGTTCGGCAGGCACGAGTAGTTCATCTGTAAGAGACGGTTCTTCTGGCCTTCGTCGCCAGCGCGCACAGCCGCCAGCGTCCGCTGCTGCTCCTCGGAACCCCTCAGCCTCAGGTACTCCTCCCTCGAAAGAACGGGGCGCATCATCTTCGCCCCATCCTTATAATAAATCACATGTACACTCATTCTTATTTGTTCAATCTTCTTCTTTCTTTGATAAAACCACAGATTACACAGATTGCACAGATTTTCTTTTTGATTTTGTCGCAGGCGACGGATTACACAGATTGCTACGCGCAGTCAATCGCGGATTTATCCGCTGTAATCCCAATACAATCATTCATCATAAAAATCTGTGTAATCTGCGTAATCTGTGGTTTATTTATTCATTCACTTCTTTATGGAAGTCTGTCCAGTCACGGCGCTTCATGGCCTCCAGCTCATCGTAGTCGAAGAACCGTCTGGCCTCCCACTCGCGACGCCTTTCCAGCCCCTTGAGCTTCTTCCCGCCAGCAAACACCCAGCGCTTGAACTCCTTCTTGATGGCGTGCATCGAGCCGCCCTCCCGGATCATCTTCAGCAGCGTGCTCGTCTTCAGCTTATAGAATCCGAGGTTGAACGCAAAACTGACCAGCGCGTCGAACTGCCCCTGTGTCCTGGCGACGCCCAGGCTCTCCACGGCCTTCTCCACGTCATACAGGTCGGCCTTCAACAGGTGTTCCGCCCAGTACTTCGATATCACGTCGCCCGGTCTCACGTCGTGGCCCGTATGGCCGTAGCCGATCGTCAACACGCCCGCTGCGTCATAATACGCCTCCGTCCGCAGACCCTCAAACTCCTTCAGTTTCCCGAAACAAATATCACTTACTCTCATATCTCTGAAATTAATCTTCTTCTTTTTTTTGAAACGAATTGCCATAATAACAACTAATTATCATAATAGTATTATTCATATTAGTGGGAAAAATTATGGTCAATTACGGCCATTCGTTTCTTTTAATAAATCGTTTCCTTTTTATAATTCCTTTCCTTCTTATTCCTTTCCCTTAGTTCCTGAACAAGAACGTGATCATGACCTCCTCGTCGTGGCAGAGGCGGTGGATGAACCGCCGGCCCTCCTCTGTCCACACCAGTCGCGTGTACGTGTGCAGGTCACCCTCGATGTCGCGGCGCGTGGTCGTGCGGCTCTTGGCATACCCCTTGCGGGCGTAGTCAGCATACAGCATCCACTGTCCCGACTGCTTGTACATCACCTTCCGGTGCTCCAGCAGCCTCGTCAGGTCGCTCACCGTCATCGACAGCTCCTTGGCGATCTGCGTCGTCGTCAGGCAACTCACGCTGTCGAGCACCTCGTCGCAGTACTCCGCCTTCGGCTCCAGCGCCTCTATCTGGTGGTGCAGCGCCTCGATCTGCTTGCGGTGCAGTGAGTACGTGCCCGTCTGACGGATCAGCGGCAGCACCTCCGAGGTCACCCAGCGCTTGAACACCTTCGCCTGCTCCAGCTTCGAGGAGAGCACCAGTGAGTAGAGACCGCTCTCGTTGATGACCACGATATTCTGTGGGCGACCGATGGCGTCACGAATCGTTACCCCATCCTCGCGATCCTCATTGTCCACATGGTCCAGCAGTGCCTTGCGGGTATTCTTGTACCCCAGTGCCTCTGCCACGTCCTTACCCACGAAGAAGGTCTCTCCGCGCTCGTTCGTCATCGTCCGGACCTGTCCGAACATCTCGTGATTGAAAGTTCTTAATGCGTTCATACTTTTACCCTTTCTTAATTCTTCAGTTTTTTACTTTTTTACCTTTTTACTTTTTTACTTTTTCTGAAAACCGGTTTTCGTGGGCAAAAGTAAAATGCGATTATGCGATTGAACATTTTTTATCCAATCGCATTTTCAATCGCAAAACCAAATCTCTGGGAATCCCTTTGTTTTCGGGGGAAAAAGAACACAAAAAAAAATTGCGACCGAACGACCCTCATCGTTCAATCGCATTCCTCAATCGCATTTCGCACCCAGATGGGCTTTATCTCACATAGATTTTTATTGTCCCGCAGAAATAAAGGAAATAAGAGAAATGTTTCGCTTCGCTCAATGTGCCGTCCATCTATGCGCATGCCATCGACCAGCGGTCGACAATTTCTGTGATTTCTGTGTATTTCCGTGTGACCATTAAAAATTTCCTTTATTTCTTTTATTTCTGCGGGACTTTAATGATATGCTCTAAGATCCACTGGGCGAAGGGCTCTTGCCGGCACTGCCCCATGTACTTGCTGAACGTGCGGAAATTCTCACACACACCGGCACTCCTTGCGATGCAGTCCATGCTGCCCTTGATGACGCCGCCCTCCTTCAGCAGCCCCAGCACGCAACCCCGGATATAGTCCTGCCGCTTGTACTTGCCCCATTCCGTGGCGATGTACTCCCTGTACTCCGACGCCATCAGCGCATTCACGAAGTCGTTCGTCCACCGGTGGTCGTACCGCTTGTCCGTGCGGTGTATCTCAAACCACTCCTCCGACAGCAGCACCTTCAGGTTCTTCTCCGGCGCGTAATAGTTCAGCGTCACGTCGCCGCCGCCCGCCTCGGCCTCCAGCAGTTTCTTTCGCACCTGCTGCACCATGTCTATCTTATGCAGGTACTTCAGCAGCACGTTCCTGTGCGACTTGGCATTGGTTTCCTCACGCGATGAAAAGAAGAACTGACCTACGCGCAACGGATCCACCACCAGATAACCGTCCTGCCAGTCCGTCAGCGACCGTAGGGCGGCATAATGCTTCCTGAACATCGCCTTCTTCTCTTTGCTCTCGTCTAGTTGCTCGAAGTCCACCTCTCCGGGGAAGGATCGCGGTTTTTTGATGTGCTCGGCCTTCGAGTCAAGTGCACCCTGCTCAAACAGATGTACGAGCTTCTCCAAGAAGTAATTGTCAATGTCGTCTGTCGTAGGCTGGCCGAAGCAGGTGTCCTCTTTCCAGTCGTCAAACTTCTGCCGGGCCCTGCCCGCCGTACCCGAATTCAGATAGCGGCGCTTCTCAGCCTCATAGAGCCGGGCGTACTCATCCTTGCTATGACGGCGTTCCAGATGGGGTGCAATCTGAGTCAGCACACCGACGAGCCTGTTCAGCCCTTCGTCGAGCTGACGGCACGCCGCCTCGTCTTCGGCATCGGCCTGCAGCACCTTGACGGGCACCAACGCCTGTATCTGTTCGGCCTGCGCGACGTAGTTGCCTTCATAGGCCTCAAGCACGATGTCGTGGCTCACCCTCTCCAGGACATCGGTGTTCAGCCCTTCCGCCAGCTCTGCGGCATCAGCCACCAGGCTCGACACATACAACAGGCGTCCGGCAGAACGCCATCTCTCTCTTAGACCTGAAATTCTCTTTATCAGGTCGTCCAGTCTTATCACATATTCACAGATCATCATCATTCAATTTTTTAATGGAAAATGGGTTGCAAAATTACGAAAAACCCTTGTACGTTGTATCACCATCTCTGTTAATTAAATAAAAATTGTGGATAACTCGCAGGTTATCCACAATCTGTTGATATCTTTAATGTTGCGGCTATCGCATGTCATTCAATCATGCATATTCTGCGTATGACAGGCATCAACTACTTGGATGTTGTCACCATCAATCTCGTAAGCATAATACCATTTGTCAGTGTTTGCCATGTGGTAGCCTTCCCATCGGCTTATCGTTGGTTTCCGGCGTGGCAAGGTTTTCTCGATGTCGTAAATAGAAAAGATGGCATCGTGAACATTACGTTCCATGTCATCATACGAATAGGTGTGTTTGTACTTAAGGGAAACGTTTCGATAGAAAGACCTTATCTTGGCAACTGTGCGTTTGTTAAAGCTATAGTTATACTGCATCTTTAATACCGTAAATAGACTTAACGTCTTTCATCACCAACTCGTACGCTTCCTCAGGCGTATAGAAATCCTTCTTCAAATCGTCCATTTCTGGATCTTTAGCCTTGTTCACTGCCGACTTAAAGCTTTCAATGAGCATCGTCATCAGTTCCAGCTTCTCGCTATCGTCGAGGCCCTTTACAATATCCCAGATCTTTGTAATAGGCCGAATTGTTTGTTCTTTCGTCGTTGTTGTCATAAGCCAATTATTTATTATTTCCGCTGCAAAGATAAAAAGAAAAAGTGATATTTGCAAGATAATTGCAAGCTTTCTGCAAAAAAATCCTCGCGACTTTCACAAGCAGCGAGGATGAAATAGCTATAAAAGAATTTAATCAAACCTCCTCCGCGGATCTCACGACAGGCGAAGGTAACCATTAAAATTTAAAACATAAACCTTTGTACAAATATAAAACACTCTTATCTTAGTCATCGTCAATGAGCGAGGCGCCGAGTATCACGTTCCAGGCATCATCCTGTAACTCGCGTGCGTGTGCGGCTTCATCTGCATCGCCGCTGTGACCGCCGCTGAGGCAGAGCATGCCGGAAGTCTCGACATCGTAGACAGCTATCTCCGGCGCAATATAAGTCTTCTTCATTTCAGTACCTCCTTTCTGCCGTTAATGATGTAGATACCTTTCTTGGCAGGCTGGTCGATGCGGCGGCCCTGGAGGTCGTACATGCGTTCAGTGCCGTCCTTGTCGATGGTGCGGATGCTGCGGACGGCGGTGGCATCGTCGCCGAAGCTGCTGCCCACGGTCCTTGCGCCACTCACATTGTCGGCCTCGATGTAGGCGCGGAAGGGTGGCACGTAAGCACCGGTCTTACCGCTGACGACGGTGCCCCAGTTGCCCTGGCCTTGTAGTATGAGCAGTCCGATTGCGTTGGCGTGGATGATGCCGGTGAGCGTACCTTTGAGGGTGTAGCCGCCAGCACTGAAACTACCGAGTGCCGCGCCGGTGTCGAAGGTGATGTCAGGATAGTTAATCTTGAAATTACTCGAAGCGGTGACTGCAGCGACGTAGGGGGTGAAGGCCACGGGCGTCTCGACCTCGGTGAAGGTGAACGAGGTGGCGGTGGCGCCGCTGAGCTTGTAGTACTTCACGCCGGTAGCGATCTCGGGCGCCTCGGGCAGGCATACGGTGAAGAGCGTGGCGTTCTGGCCGTCGAGCTCCACGTCATGCGCGGCGTCGGTAGGTGCGTCGATGGTGCGCTCGTAGGTCATCCTGATGTTTCGGTCCTTCAGGTTCTCGCCGAGGGGCTGCTGGGCTGCCGACTCATCGAGGTTCACCTTGGGCGTGATGTCGATGGCCTTGATGGTCATGCTGTTTTCGTTGTCAGGGCCGAAGGTGAGGATGATGTCGCCGTTGCCGACCACCTCATACACCTTTCCGATGACGAGTTGCATGTCGCCGTCACCACGGGTACGGGCACCTGATTCTGCGCGAAGGCTTGATCCGCCCATCTGTGCAAATGGAGTGAAGCCCGAACCTCCCACTTGGAGCTTACTGCCATCTTCCAAGCCCGCGGCAAGCATATACATACTTTCTTTACCCTTGACTTCGATACCACCATTCTCCGCGATCATCATGCGGCTGGCGGCAGCAGATTCGAGATAAATACCGTCGCCTGCCTTCACACCTAATTGAGACGCACCGGAACTTGTCAGCGGAGCGTATCCCTTACCGTCTACCGTCCGCTGATGATCAGGTGTGGCATCCACGAGAGGAACAGGTGCTGGTATGGCCTCGATGTCCTTAGCATAGGCGCTCCATCCTGCCTTATAAGTATCCACGCTGCCGTCTGGTACGTATATCTTCCGCCCGGAGGCATTGTAATCAAAAGCCCATTTGCCGTATACCGTCAGCGACTGGGCGTGGATGGTCACCGACACCAGAGCGGAACAATTCTGGAAGGCATTAGCACCGATGTTAGTCACGGTTGATGGGATGGTCACTTCCTTCAGGCCCTTACAATTATCGAAGGCACTCTCTTCGATGATTGTCACGACGTCGGGGACAGTGTAACTCGTACCGCTCTTGCCACAGGGATATCGTATAAGCTTCGACCCGTCGTAGTTGAACAGTACGCCGTCCACACTCTTGTAAGCCGTGTTGTTTCCGTCCACCGTGATAGTTGTCAGACTTTGGCAATTATGGAAAGTACTGTTGCCTATGCTTGTCACGCTTGATGGGATGGTCACCGAAGAGAGGTCCGTATAGGCGAAAGCAAAATTGCCGATGCTTGTCACGCTTGACGGGATGGTCACCGAGATCAGTGCCGTGCAAAAATCGAAAGCATCATTGCCGATGCTTGTCACGCTTGATGGGATGGACACAGACGTCAGTTCCCTGCAGTCCTTGAAAGCTTTAACGCCGATGCTCGTCACGGAGTAGTCTATCCCAGCATAAGTAATGGTAGCCGGAATGGCAAATGCTCCACTCAGATCCCTTTCCTTGCCCGTCAGTTCCACTTCGCATGGTTTATCGTTGGTAATCTTGTATTTTAACCCATCGACCCTGAACTCTATGCCTTCGGTAGGCTTAATGTATATCTTTCCCGTGGCCGTTGGCTGGCTTTGATTCCTGTCGAGGGTGTAGTTGCCAGCATCTTTGCCGGTGAGGGAGGCGTTGGTGTAGTCGAGGTTCACCGTCTTGTTCTTTCCGGGTTCGGCATCCTCGAAGGTTCCCGTCACGTCCTTGATGTCCACCTCGTCGCCCTGCTTGTCGCCGCTGCCCGTAATGACACCGTCGAGCGTGACGTCCGTAGTGATGAGCACTGCTGTCACATCATCGCCGTTCTTCTCCTTATCCTCCACCGCAAATCCGCTCGCTTTCACTTTCGCCTTGCCGATGGCGAAGGTCACGCTGGCGCTTCCGGAATACGTGTCGTTGCCGTCCTTCACGGTGACGGTCACGGTGGGGGCGTTCTCGGCAGTGGCCTCGCACGCGTTCATATTATTACTATATGTCACCTCATAGTCCGTCTCAGCCGAGAGCGTCGTCGTTCCGTCCTTCACGGTCACCGATGGCTTCTGTTCCTGGCCGTTGTATGTCAGACCACCGCCAACGTCGACGGTGATCCAACCAGCCTCGATGGTCTTCTTCAGCGCCGTCTTTTCCTTGTAGGTCACAGTGGCCTCTGCATTGTAGGCGGGCATGGTGAAGCTCCACACGTCAGTCCCTGCGGTGTGGCTCACCACCACGGCGTCATCACCATCTCCACGAGTACGGCTTCCACCACCGGCCACGAATGCTTCTCCTGGTTGTTGTGCTTCTGGTTCCTCATACTTTGTTACAGTAACCTCGTCGACGACATAGTCCTCGCCCGGCGTGATGGTCAGCGTGACCGTCGTGCCTTCAAGCACGGGAGCGGGCTCAACACTGAAATCCTCGCCGGTATACGTGATAATATCATCTCCCAGTGAATAGCTGGCGGTCACGGTGGCCCCGTTGGCATTCCACCCTTTGCCGAGTGACAAGATACGGGTCTCAGGCTCCGGTGCTGAGATGTTCACGGTAGCCACGTTAGAGGCGACTGCAGTCTTCACGCTGGCATTGTCGTTTTTCGTGGCGGTCGCAACGCAATAGTAGTAATAGGTTCCCGCCGTCGTCGTCGGAACGGTATAGCTGGCATCAGTGGCCTCGTTGATCTCCGAGCCGCCCTCATTGGATTCTGTCGTATTCACATACCACTGATAAGTGAGCGTGTACCCGTCCGCTGCCGTCGCTGCCACCGTCAGCACATTGTCGCTCAGAGCGCCCACCGTTAGGTACAAGTACGTCGGCTGCGTCGTGACAGAGGTGATGACGTCAATGTATTCGATCTCCGCTATGACACTGTAGCCTGGCATCGTGATCGTGAACTCCCCGTCGGAGCTGTAGGCCAATATCGGTTCATTACTGCTTTCCTGTCCTTGCGCCGACAACACACCTGCCAACAGCGCCACCATCAGGGCCAGCCGACTCATCAGTCCCTTGGCATTGCAATTTATATATCTCATATTCATATCCTCCATATTTATTTCTGAATGACAAAAACTACAAATCTATCACGGGCGAGTTGAGGGAGTATGTCTGCGGGTATCGCAATATTTAACGAACCGTCCTGACAACCTTCGCCATCGACGAGAAGCCACGAAATGTCACTTTCTCCAGGACATGCGAACAGAATCCAGTATATCAAGCCACCTATAAACGCCGCATTTGACTTGTAATTCAACGTTACATTCCCAATACCCTCCTTATAACCTTCCAGTTTCATCGTCTCAATATCATTTATTTCATCGTCTCCGCGAAAGTGTCTCTTGATTTTATCAGGTAAAGCCAGATCGCTCACTGTATTAACATCATTTTTTATTTGACGCGTTTGATCGTTATCATCAGTTCTTTTCAGAGATAAATTGTGCTGCTGACTGATTTCCCCTGACTGACCACCGGGGTCGTTCCCCGGATTTTCACCTGTATGAATGTTGGGGTCGAGGTCTTCCCTTCTGGTGAGTTTCAGCCGCACCAGTTTCCCCGCTGCCGGTGCCGCACCCTCTATTCTCACCGTCGTCCCCGACTCAACCTCTACCGTCGCGTTGCTCAACACCTCCGTGGCCGCTTCTTGGCCTACACCGATCTTCGTCACGCCCGAGCCGGCCTGAACCACTGTTGTCAGTGCTTCCTGACCCCAGGCCGCACCGCACACTCCGGCCGCGAAAGCGACCGTAAAAACTGCTCTTCTCATTGTTTGGTAAGTTTTGTTATTCATATCGTTGGTTGATTTTGTTGATATCTTAACATTCTGCTGCAAAGATAATGAAAAATTCCCAAACGGCAAAATAAATTAAGATTTATTTTTAGGTCGGATTTGGCACCAAAAGAAAGCACCCTCATGCTGTTTGGGCATGAGAGTGCTTAATGTCCACTTTCCGCATTTCCGCATTTCCGCATTTATATCGTCGGAAGTTCGGAGACGAGTTTCTTGTAGTGGCCGCGCATGGTACGCTCGATGACCTTGTCAGCCTCTAAACGCTGCAACGGCTTCTGGGCTGCCCGGTTATTTGCTAAGCCGAATACCTGTGCAAACTTCTCGGTGGTGAATTCCTCCGGCAACTGGCGGAAACACTCCTGGTACTTAGTCGTACGACGGCACTGCTTGGCAGCATCCCGCAACTGGTTGTCATAGTACTGACGGTGCAGTTCATAGTACCAATAGTGCTGCGTCCGATACTGAATGTCAAGTACCAAGTCTACCAAAGAGAGGTCCACGTCGTCTGGAGTGTAGGTGCCGGTCTGCTCGCGCTCTTCCCAATGTCGCATGTCGATGTAAGGTGCGCTGACGTTGATGCCATAGTACGGCACACGCTTGATGAGCAACCAGTCGGCCTTGTCCCTGTCGTTGAACTCGGCAATGGCACGACGGTCATCACACCACTGGTGGACGTGCTCCACCAGAGGCCAAAGAGGTAATTCACCACGACGCTGATCCAGGCGGTACGACCACTGCTTCAAAGTATTATTATATTCAGCAGTCTTGGGGTCGTTTTTCTCGCCCAACGGAATCATACGGAAATCGTCCTCGCCCATAGGAATCGACCCAGTACGTGTATCAAGGCCAGAATTTACCGACCTCTCGTTCACGAGCTTGGAAAGCGTGGGCGGCGTAAAAGTCTCCACCATGTTCCAAAAGACACGGTAACGGCCACTGACCGACTGCTTGTTGGAATAGTGCTGGTCATCGTACTCCCCATGGAAACTAAGCAGAATCATGTTAGATTTCGAAATCCAGCTGCCAGACTTGCCTATCTCGAGGTCTTTCTCTGACGACACGGTTACCATGTGGCGTCCCATCATTTCACCGTCTACCTCCTCCTTGCAGTTGATGAGGCTGCGTATGAACTCACTGTTAGAAGTGCGGTAGCCAAACATTCGGTTATAAATCTCTGGTCTGAGATCCTTCTCTTTGTTGGCTCCCTTGGCATCTGTCTCACCCTTCCAGGTGTTGGTACTCTCGTCAGCTATCTCGCTCTCCGCAATGATGGGGGCCAGCAGATAAACCATCAGTCGCTCCAACGTGTGCTTGCCCGACGTGGGATCACCTATGCCCCAGATGATGTAATTCAGACGTGTGCGCTCACCTCTGTTGG
>JAEEGI010022435.1_pt1 | contig 12467 bp, 6 predicted proteins | sample 8958751 | NCBI WGS metagenome assembly JAEEGI01 (sample SAMN16246545, study PRJNA631951) | gut metagenome | biome: gut microbiome; feature: rumen; material: KS-attached | host: Bos | place: Iran: Karaj | collected 2018-10 | reverse complement strand
TTTTTTCAACAGTATTTTCAAAGTTTTATAATTTTTCATGATTTTTTTTTTCTACTGTTTTTAATAAATCATCTACTGGAATTGTGAAAGCATCTGCAATTTTATAATTATTTTCAAAATTTTTAATATGTCTATTTAACATTAAAATATATATTGAAAGTTTTTTAAGTAAAAAAGCTTTTGATTCTTTATTTTCTTCTTTATTTAATAATAATTTACACTCTCTGATTTTTAATAAAAATAATAGTACATTTACAGCTTTATATTCATTATTTTCAGGAGAATATAATTTTTTCATTTTTAAATATGCTTTTTTTTCATTTTCACTCATCATAGTAAATGTCATAATTTTTTTCAGAAAAAAAGAAATAATAACAAGTAATAATGTTATTAAACCAAAAATTAAGAATCTTGATAAAATAGTTTTTGGATAATAATCTCCAAAAGCAATTCCAAAAGAAATAACATATATAAACCAAAAAACATTAATAGGAGATCTGAAACTAATTTCATTATTTTCTTTTATACTTTTAAAAGTCATAAAAGTACCAAATTCAAAAGTTCTTAAAATAAAAACAGTAATAATAGAAAAAATAAAATAAAGAGTTAAAATATATATAAAAGGATTATCTAGAATTCTTGCTCTAATAGAAAATAAATGTCCAGGTTTAACTGAATAACTTCTACATATAGATTGAGTTAATAAAGTACCATATCTAGTATTACCTATATTTATATAACTTAAAATATAAAATTTAGAAATATTTAATAAAAAATATATATCCACTAGAAAAACTGGGTATATACAATCATTTTGTTGGATTATATATATTGGATTTATTTTTGCAGGAAAACAAAATGAACATACTAAATATATTGCTAATCTTCTTGTTAAATTCTGAAATTTTATATTATATTTTTGAATAAAATATTCTTTTATTGTTAATAAAATAAAATTTAAAATAGCTGTAATTATTGATATGATTCTAAAAAAATTTTCAATATTTGTTAATTTTCTATTTTTTAATTCTTTTAATGCAATATTAAATAAAGGTTCTTTTTTTAATATTTTTTGTAAATAAGAATATGATTTTTCTTTATTTACAATATTATCAATAAAACTACAAATTAAATTTATTATAATTAATATTGAAATTATTGAATGAATTTTATATATTTTATGTAATGATTGTCCTTCAAGAGTTTTTTTTTCTATATCATCTAATAATTTTAAAACAAATTGAGGACTCATCATTTTTTTTGGTTCAAAATTATTTTCATTATCCTTTTTTTTATAATTTTTTAAATGTATTTTAGCACGATATTTTGTTAATATTTCTTTTTCAAAATTTTTTTTAATTGAATGAAAACCATGAACTTTATATTGAGGAGAATTTTTTTCATTTTTAAAAAAATTGCCAAAAATGCTTCCTTTATGTCTTGTCCTTAAATTAGATTTCATTAAATTTGATGATGTAAATGAACCTGAATTTGTTGGATTTAATTGGTTTATACTTGATGTATTATTTGATGGTAAATTATATTTTATATTTTTATCTAAAGCTTGAATACAGATTAAAGAGTTTGGAATATCACTTAAACTTTTCATATAAATTAATTTATGTTTAATAAAATAATTTTTAGAAATTTTTTTTGTTTAAAAAATCAAAAAATAATTATCTTTTAAATTAATAATATGAATATAAAAAAATTGTTCCATTAGAAAATCAGGTTAGGGAATCTCAAATATATTTTTAATAAATATTATAGACTTTAAAAAGTAAGTGAAAGATTATATAAAATGTAAAAAAAAAAAATTTAAATATCTATACTATTTTAATTTCAAAAATATTAAACATAAACGAAATAACTTTATTATCATACATCAAAAAAATATTAAAAATAAATATCATCATTTTAAGATGAAAATTTAAGCTAAAAACAAACAAAAACTCATAAAAATAAAAGCAAAAAAAAAAAATAATAAACTAAAAAAATAAAAATTTAAAAAAACTCGATTTTATTCATACAATTCGGTCATAGATTCATTATTTTGAATTCTTCTAATAGCTTCAGCAATAAGCAAAGCAATAGAAATTCTTTCAATTTTATCTGATTTTTTTTCATGACTAGGAATAGTATTAGTAACAATAACTTTTTTTAAAACACTATTATGAATTTTTTCAATAGCCATTCCATTAAATAATCCATGAGTAGCAAAAGAGAAGACATTATTAGCTCCATGATCCTTTAAGCATTTTGCTGCTAAGCAAAGAGTAGTGCCTGTATCAATCATATCATCAACAATAATACAATCACATCCTTTGACATCACCAACTAAATCCATTTTATCAACTTCATTAGGACGTGATCTATGTTTAATTATCATTGTAGTTCCAATATTTTTTGCACCTGATTTTTTCATAAGTAACTTTGCAAATGCTTTAGCACGAAAAACTCCTCCATGATCAGGTGATACAATCATTAATTTATTATAATCAGGAATCATACGTTTTTTTATTAGGTATTTTACCATAAGAGGTACTGCTTCTAAATTATCAACTGCAATACTAGGTTCAAAGAAACCTTGTATTTGTCCAGTATGTAAATCTACACACATACATCGATCAACACCAACAGCTTCTAATAATTTTGCTACATCAGCCGCTGAAATAGATGTTAATTTCTTTTCTTTTCTATCTGCTCTACCATAACCATAATATGGTATTACTGCTGTTATTCTTTTTGCATTTGCTCTCCGCATTGTACCAATTGTTAATAGTAATTCCATTAAACTCTCATTTACTGGTGTTGAAGTCGGTTGAATTATATAACAATCCTTTCCACGTACACTTTCCAAGAGGTGGATGTTACATTCACCATCTGCGTAATTGGTAGAAATACTTTTTGATAAGGAAAGACCTAAATCTTTTGCTACTTCCTCTGAAAGAGGACGATTTGCATTCCCTGAAAATATACATATTTTGTTACTTTTTAATGGAACACAGTTCTTACTTCTGAGAAAGGGATCTGATTGACGAGTGTGGAAGGAAACTGGAAGAGATGGAGGGTTTATATATGATAGGAAGGTATTTATTCCTAAGAGACCTATTGATGATAAGATAAAAGAATATTTTGGAGTGGAAAACATTTTTTTTTTTTGAAGTTTTTTTATTTTTTTTTTAATTATTTTTGTATATTTTTTAAAATTGTTAATAATTGGTTTAAGTGGTTTTTTTTGAATTTTGTTTTTTGTTTTTTTGGAATTGGTTTTTTGTTTTGTTTATTTTAGGATTTTTATTATTTTTTTTATTTTTTAAGTATTGATGAATTGATATGAGAGGAGATATTTTATAATTAATAAAATTTAAATAAGAAATTTACCATAATAATTAATTATTTTTTCTAAAAATAATTAATCATTAATATTTATTTGCAAGCTCTTTTTCTCCTTTTTATTTTTTATTTTTTTAAATAATATAAAATATTAAAATTTGAATATTTTTAATCGATTTTAAATATTAAATTTTTGATTAACCAAGTGAAAACTTCATTAATCCTAATTTTAAATTGTTCTTTTTTATTTTGAATTGTTTCATAATCATTTAACCTTATTATTATTGTTTATATTTTTACAACTATAATGCTTATCTTATTTTAAGAAAAAAAATAGTTAAATGAAACATCAAAAATAAAGAAGTATATCATAAATATATTACTCAATCTAATTCTTATGTAAATAATGCAATGTTTGTTATAACATTTAGTTTTTATGTTAATAATGAAAATTCTTTGAACATTATAGAAAAGTTTTTCAATGAAATTAAACCAAATGACATTCCTTTTTTTAAAAACTCAAATAATTCTTGTAATCTGAGTTTTTTAGGAAATAAAATATTTATTGATATTGTTATTAATGATGAGCAATTTTTGAAACCTTTCCTTGATTTAAATATTGATTTCGTAGATTTTCATACATTTAAAGCTAGTTATAAAACTGAATTCGTTCCAAGAGATTTCTTTGTTTTAACTTTTGATGAATTAATTGAAAAAATTATAACTATTTCTTTTCATTTCTATTCAAAAACTATAAATGGAAAATATATTCTTCTTTCTCTTTTAAAAGCTCTTCAAAATGTTAATAAAAATAAAACAATCAATCAAATTATTTCTTATTTGTATTTATTCATTGGTTTTATTAAACATAAATTCTATTTTGAATATTCATCAAAGGAATTTTGTCAATGTTATTTGATAAATAAGATTAAACAGTTTTTAAATGAAGAAAATTTAGATGGATATTTGATATTTGCTCAATTTTTAATAAAATTTTTTTTAAATTATTGTGATTTGTTGGATTTAATCAAAGAAATCATTCATGAGTATTCTATGGTTTTTTCTTTTCCTAAATATAAAAGTGGAATAGTTTTTATTATTAAAATTCCTGGAATTACTCAGTTAATTAATGAAAAATTGCTAGATGAAATTTTTTATTAATATATTTTCACTTAAATATTATTTAAATTAAGGATTGTTTTATTTATTTTTTAATAGTAAAGAATATAATCCAGAAAATAAAAAATAAGAATTTTTTTTCTAAATGATTTTTTTTCGATTTTTTCAGAAAATTTAGAATGAATTTTTTTTTTAAATTGTTAAATACCTTTTTATTTAATATAATATTCTTTCTCTCTGTTTTTATTATTTAATATTTATTTAAACACTTAAATTCTTTTTCTTCTTTCTAAAGAATAGAATAATAAATAATTTAATTTGAATAGTTTGATTATTTTTTGAATTTTAAAATTAAATAAATAAGTATGGAAGGAGTTGATAGGATAAAAATAGTAAAAGATATAAGAAAAGGGAAAAAAATAAGAACATATACCGAACCTCATTCTTTAAATTCTTCTAATAATAATTCTTTATCTTTCATTCAAAACGGAGATGGAACAATAAAAAGAATAAGAAATAAAACATCATATAAAGAAATTTATTTAGAACGTTTAAACTATGGAACAAGTGATATACCTTTTAGTAAAGGAAGAAATTTAAGTTATAGTAATGTTTATAATAATAAAATAAATACTTCTGGAAATTCATATTATAGTAATCCTAGCAAAAAGAATTTAAAAAGTCAAAGTTTTATTGATAATATTAGACCTTTAAATATGATTGGGAAAATAAAAGCTAAACAAAAAAAAAGAGAAATAGAAAAATTAGTTCTTAATTTTGAAGATGATGAAAATAATAATGATTATCAAAATAATGAAGATACTTATGACAATAAAATTAAAAAATTTTATGAAAAAGAAATGAAATATAATAAAATTTCAAATATTAAAAAACATGATAAAGAAAATAAAAAAATAAATAATAAAAACAAAGAAAATAATGTTAAAAAGTATAAAATTGAAAAAGAAAAAAATTACATGAATATTTACAACAATAATATGAGTAGTATTAATGTAGATGATAATGAAAATATAAATTCAAAAATAATTGAGAAATTAGATCAATTATCAATTGAAATAAGTGGGAATTTAGATCATAGTCAAGAAATTGAAATTAAGAATAATAAGAAAATAAATGAGAATAAAAAATATAAATTTGAACCAAAGAAAAATAAAAAAAAACAAAATAATAAATATGATGATCAAGGAAAAAATATAGATTTTAATTTTGAATTATCAAATAAAAAAAATAATGAAAGTAGAAATCAAGATGGCTCTTTAAATTTACAAAACTCAAAAGTTGTTGTTTATAGTATAAGTAGCGAAAAAAAAATAGATCAAGATGATAATAAAAATTCAGGTAATAAAATACCAAATATGAGATATAATAATAATAATGAAGAAGATGAAAAAAATTTATTTTCTCTTTCAGGTTCAGATAATTTTACAAAAAAAATAAATAATAGTAATAAAGAAATTTCACCTAATAAAGATAAACAATATAATAAATTAATAATTGTTTCAAATGATTCGATATTCAACAGTAAAAATGAAGAAGTTTCAGATTCAAATAAAATATTTAATAAAAATATTACTGAAGAATTAAAAGAAAATAATGAAGATGGCAAGAATAATGTAAATAATAAAGAAAGTATAAATATTGAAAATTTTGAATCAAATAATGCAGAAAGTGAAATATTAAATTCAGAAAATTATGTAATTAATAATAATGAAAATATAATAAATAATGAAGAAAATAATATAATAGATAACTATTCAGATTCATATAATAGAAATTCAAATAATAATATAGAAGAAGATAATAAAAGATCATTTAATTTAAATACAGAAAGTTATAATAATAGAGAAAATACTAATTCTAGTTTAAATAATGATAATGAAGGTTTTGATGATGAAAGAGTTAGAGTCTTTGATGAAAATGAAAATAATAAAATAAATATTTTTAAAAATTCTACTATTAAAGAAGAAGAAAATGAAAATGATGAAAGTTTAAGAACTTTACAAATGAGAAAAAGTACTAAAACTATTGGACAAAATGTTAAAGAAGATAAAAAAGAAAGTTTAAATTTAATTGATGATGATGATAATAATAATCAAACTATAGAAATTGAAAAAAATGATATTTCTGATGAAAATGACATTAATAACCATAAAAATGAAAATAATAATTATGAGAACAATAAATTAGATACTGAAAATAATTATGATAATAAATTAGAAAGTGAAAATAATTATGAAGAAAATAAAGAAGAAAGTGAAAATAATTATGAGAAGAATAAATTAAATACTGAAAATGATAATTTGGAAGTAAATGATAATAATATTAAATATGTAATTAATTCTAGTGAAAATAATACATATGAAATAAACAAAACAGAAAAAAACAATGAACAATTAGATGATAAAAAAAGTAAAAATGTAATAAAGGAGAATAATATTGATAATAATAAAAATAGAAATCATTCAAAAGAAGAATTATTTGAAAAAAATAAAAAAAAGATAAAAAATGCCTTGGAAAATTTGGAGAATTATTTTACTGATACAAAAATAGATTCACTTAATAATTGTAGTATAAAAAACAATAAAAAAGAAAATAACATTTTAAATGAAAACAATCAAAAATTACAAGAAGGCAATAATAATAATAATATTAAGAATAATAATAATATAAAGAATAATAATAACATTAATAATAATAATAATATTAAGAATAATATTAAGAATAATAATAAAATTAATAATAATAATAATAATATTAATAATAATAATATTAATAATAATAATATTAATAATAATAATAATAATAATAATAATAATATTAAAAATAATAATAATAATAATAATATTAATAGTAAGAATAATAATAATAATAATAATATTAAGAATCCTCTGAATCAAATTATTTCAGAGAATAAAAAAGTTATGATTAATTCTAATCAAAATGAGAAAGATGTAAATTCACATAATGATATAATAAAAGATAATATAAATGAAATGAAAGAAAAAGCACAAAATAAATTTAATGAAAAAAAATTAAAAATTTCTCCTCAAATTATTAATTATTCAACATTAGTAAAGAAAAAAATAACTCCTTTAAAAATAAATAAAATTAACTTTTCTATAAAAGAATCACCAAAAAAGAAAATAAGAGAACAAAAATTAAAAAATAATTTAGAAGATTCGAATAAAAATCAATCAATATCAAGTACAATTCAAAAAATACAAAATGAAATATCAAATTCAAAAATAAATAATAATAATAATAATAATTCTCAATCAACTATATCAAAAAATACTTTTAATAATAATAATTTTACAAATTCAAATACAATTGCTCCATTAACTCCTTCTGAGAGATTTTTACTTAATGAAGATTTTATAATGAATAATAATAATAATAAAAAAATTAATATAGATAATGAGATTATGGAACCTAATTTTATTCCTAAAAATAGAAACAATAAAAATTTTAATCAAGAAACAAATGAAATTGATGATTTTATTCAATTTTTAAAAATTAAAAATCTGACCAGAAATACTAGTTTATCTCAAATATTTCAAATTAAAGAAAATCAATTAAAAAATTATCAAAAAAATGAAGAAAATATAAAAAAAAAGAAAATTAATTATCATAGAAGAATTAAAACACAAGATTCTCCTTTTATATTAGATGACAATGATATAAATTTAGATAATAGTGTAAATAAAATTAAAATGAAAATAAATGAAATTCAAAATAAAGTTTTAGAAGAGAAAAAAAATGGAAAAAAAAATATAAATAATAATATTATAAATATGAATAATTTAAATTCTATTCTTTCATCTCAAAATATAATTAATTTAAAGGACAAATATCAAAAATCTTATAAAAGTATTTTTGATATTAAAGATGATAATAGTATAAATTCAAGTGAAAAAAATAAATTAAATTTATTTGGATTAGACAAAATTGAAGATTTAAATTTATCAAAACTTTCAAAAAATAAATCATTAGTAAATATAAAAAAAGATTTAAATAATGATTTTTATAAAGAAAATGAAAATAATTCTTATAAAGTTTTCCAAGGATTTCAAGATATTATAAAAGAACCAAATGATAAATATTTAAATAAAGTAAAAGACGATATTAATCAATATAAACAAAATCAAAAAAAAAAACAAGAGCATAAATTTAAAAAAATAAATATTCCTAATCCTAAAAATAATCTTCGTTCAAATACTTCTAATTCTTTTAGAAAAAAAAATATATATATTTCAAATATTGGGATAATGCCTGCTAATACCTTGGAAAATGTTATTGATGCTCGAGCAAATGTTTTAACAAAAAAATAAATTTTTATATTAATAATTAAATATTTAATTTAATATATTTTTAAAAAATTCTTATATAGAATAATTTTTGAATTATAGAAACTTTAAAAACAATAATTTTTCAAAATAAAATAATTATTACTTCTAAAAATAATTTCTTAAGTTGTTTTAATTTTTAAAGTTCAATTTAAATATCATATATTCGACTTTAGAAAATAAAAAAAACATAAATAAGTTTAATAAAAGTTATTTTTTTAATTTAAATAATAAATTATTCTGACTTTTCTTTCATATCATGTTTTTTCAAAGACAAATTTCCTCTAGAATACAAAATCAAAGCAAGGAAAATACAAAAGAAATAAATAATCAAAATTACAGGTTTAACAAATAGCATAACATTATTATATCTATATTGAATTTGGAAAAAGACTTTATGAATATCATAGACATTCCTCATATAAATAATAACAGAATTTCTTCCAAACAAATCTAAGCATCCATAAAATTTATTATTAACAACTTCATAATGTCCATCAACATTTAAATTAACTTTAATATTATCAGCACCTTCAGGTAGAATAACTTCAACAGAATAATTTTTAGCAAGTAAATCTTTATAAGGCATTCCAAAAGTTAAATTAACTACAAAATTACCATTATTATCTGTATTAACATGGAATTTACTAGGTAAATTATATCCAATTCCAAAATTACTTTTCCAACCTCCTAAAATAGGGAATCTTGTAGTTAAATCTAATTTAACATTATCCCATTCTCTAACCGCATTTGAAGTAGAAACATTACCAATTTCATCTCTGTACCATAAGCCCCAAGCTCTTAAAGGTAATATTGCTCTAAATTTTTTTAATGCATTTTTACCCCCTTTATTAAAATGAGGATTATAATCTATTCTACCAAATTCACCATCTATTTTTGCTCCTATATTTGCTAATTGATAATCCTCTGTTACTGCTATATTACCCCAATGAGATACTTGATATGTTTTTGATGCTTTATTCATTACTATATAAGGATTGTTGTCTTGATAATGAATTTTTATTGGATTTATTTTGTAAGGCTTAATATATTCATATGTATATGTTATTTCATCATTGTTTTTATTTGCATTTAATAATGTATATGATTTTATTTCTACTCCTTTTGGTATATATATTGTTGTTTTTGTTCTTAATGTTGGATATATTGAAGGGATGTTTCCATTGTCTTTAAAAAGTGATAGTTGATCTTCTTTTATTGTTATTTTTTTAGGGAGAAATTCTAATTTTTCAAAATAATGTTCTATTATTGTTAATGTTTTTTTTGATTGAGGTTGAATTGAATCAAATGTTAGTTTATAATATATGAAATCTGAATCTTCGTTATATTCTTTTTGATTACATATTTTTCCATTTAATTTTGAGGAAAAATATACTAAGTAGTTCGAGCTGTTTTTCGGGATTAAATATATATAATTGCTTAATGGTTCTGGGCTTTTGTTTTGAATTTGAATTTCACTTTTTATATGAATTATTCTGTTTCTTAAATCTATGGTTCTTGTTACTTCTTCATTTTCAATGTTATCATTTGAACTTTGAGTTGCAATATATGATAAAGTAATAATAAATATCAGAAGGATATTCCTCATTTGCATTTTTATTTCTTTAAAATATTTAATAAATGAATTGCATAATTTTTAATATTAAAAAAATAAAAAATAACTTAATTTATTTATAATAAGAGTTAAGAATTTTAAATTTTTCAAATAATCAAAAATCATAAACCTTAAAACATAATATGTGAAAATCATTAAATAAGAATCGAACAATTATGGATAATAAATGAATGTTTAGATGGGTTTAACAAAAATAATTCTTATATTTGATATAAAATTATTTAAATTAAAAGTATATTAAATAATCTTAAATAGCTAAAGATGTCAAATTTATTTAATAATGTGATTAATAAATTGTTTAAAAAAGAAGAAAAAAATATTATATTCAATCATGTTGAGTGGATTTTAACTTTAGATAATATTAATCATAAGTATATTGAATTCTCTTTTTTGAATCCAAGAAAATTAAAAAAATATAAAGAAATAATATCTTTCTCTTTTTTTCAAAACAATGAATTATTTAAAGACCAGTCACAAAATTATTATGAACTCAAAGATTATATAATTAATTTAATTAATAATAAATTTCATTCAATTAATTTTTTAAATGAAGACAAAATTAAATTTGAGTTTAATGTAAAAAGGAATATTTTTATTGAAAAAGACAAAATTGAAGAAATAAAACAATTTAAAGCAGAAATTATTCTCCAAAAAACAAATGTTGAACATGAAGATATTTATCGTATTATATTTCGTCATTTTTTTTTAATAGATAAAAAGATATTAAATTTGGAAAAAGCTTTTAAAAAAAAGAAAATAAATGTTCAAATAATAATTGAAAATAAATTATTAAAAAACATCATTAAACAATTGGAAGAAAAAATAATAAAATTGGAATTAGAATTAGAAAAAATTAAAAGTTTCAATCAAAATTTCTCTAATTTGGAACTAAAAGAAGTTGAAAAATTTGAAACATTAAATTCAATAACACAAATGGATATTCTTCAATCGGGTCAACTAATTTATACTGGAGATAATATTTATTTCAGTAAAAGTAAAAACTTTAAAGAAAGAATTCCTTTGATTGAAAATAAAAAAACATCTGAATATTTTCAATGTTTGAGTATAAAAAATCAAAATAATTTTGTGACCAGCAATGAGAAGAGTATTCTTATATGGGAATATGATAAAAAAAAAACAAAAGATGAAAAAAAGAAAAAATTTAACTTTAAAAAGATTGAATTCAGTTATTGGGATAAAAAAGACAAGAATAAAGATTTGAAATTCGATACAACTAGTGATAAAATAGTTCAGATAATATATAGAAAAAACAGTACAAAAAAGAATATAATTGTATTTCTTTATTATGGAGATATTCAAATTTTAGAAGAAAAAGATGATAGATTTATATGTTTATTCCATTTATTTAATCATCAAAAATTAACAGGAGGAATATTATTAGAGGATAAAAATATATTAGTTTCAACTTGTATTTCATCTGAAGGAACTAAATTTTGGGATTTAAATGATAATAATTCAGAATTAAAAAATGAAGGACCACCAATAATATTTCAAATTTCAGAAGCAAGATGTTGTCATTCAAATGCTATTTGTAGGTTAGATGAAGATAGAATTATTGTTGGAGGAGATAATAATCCCAACAAAAAAGATAAAATTAAAATTATATCTATTTCTTCACAAAAAATTATTCATTCTATTGATAATTCAGGAGAAATTTGTTTTTCTATTTTTATTCTAAAAAAAGAAAATGCTATTTTAATAGGAGGTAATCAAAGTATAATGATATTTGATATAATTAATTATAATAAAATTAATAGGATTAATTATAGTGGAGGGATTAATGGCTTTCTTGAATTAGAAAATGATTCAATTATTTCTTATGACATCAATGGAATCATAACTTTATGGAAAAAATCTAATTTGATTGATTTCTAATAAATACCATTATTTTTATCTTTATTTTAATTTTATTTTTTGATACAATAATCATAAATCAGAATTAAATTAATTTTTCAGTTTTATAAGAATTTAAATATATTTAAAATATA
>JAEEGI010022434.1_pt1 | contig 12467 bp, 7 predicted proteins | sample 8958751 | NCBI WGS metagenome assembly JAEEGI01 (sample SAMN16246545, study PRJNA631951) | gut metagenome | biome: gut microbiome; feature: rumen; material: KS-attached | host: Bos | place: Iran: Karaj | collected 2018-10 | reverse complement strand
GTCCGTGTCGCGCATGCCCTCCCGGGCCATGCGGCCCACGGTGCGGATGGTGTTGTCCACGCCCTTCTTCACGATGCCCTCGCCGGAATAGAACTGGTTCTTGCCGTGGGTGTACATCTCGTACCCCATGAGCCCGGCCTCCACGGCCATGGCGATCTTCCCGGCGCAGGAGGGCTTGGCCCCGTCGCAGACCATACCGGACAGGATGGCCAGGGTGTTCACGATGGTGTGGGCGATGACCTCGTACCCGTCCCCGTGGAGATACGCGATCCCCGCCGCGGCCCCGCAGCCCGCACTGACCGCCCCGCAGAAGGCGGAGAGCCGGCCGATGCTGGTCTTCTGGTGGATGGTGACCAGGTTCGACACCACCAGCGCCCGGAGGAGCTTTTCCCGGCCCACGTTCAATTCCTTCGCGTACTCGATGACGGGCAGGCTGGCCGTCATGCCCTGGTTCCCGCTGCCGGAGACGATGACCACCGGCATCTCGCAGCCACTCATCCGGGCGTCGGACCCTGCGGCCGCCGCGGCCTTAGCGCGGACCCGCACGCCGTTCCCCTGGGCCTCGAGCAGGGTCTGGCCGATGCGGGCGCCCCAGCCGTGGGTGAGCCCCTCCTGGGAGATGGCGGTGTTGTAGGCGATCTGCCGGTCCAGCACCACCTCCACGTCGAACAGGTCCACGTGGTCCGCGAAGTCGATGATCCGCTCCACGCTGAGGAGGTCGTACTCCGGCGCCTCCTCCCCCTCGTCCTGATCCGGGCAGTCCCCCTCCAACGCGAAGAGGCAGGCCCCGTTCTTCTCGATGCGGGTGATGTTGGTGTGAAAATCCTCGATGACCACCCGGGCGCTGTCGGTCCCGGCCCAGCCAGAAATTGCGATATAGAACACCTTGTCCCCGGGGTAGGGCACCACCTCCATGGGGTGGCTGTCCCGGTAGGCGCGGATGGCCTCCCGGTCCTTCTCGGCCACGTGGGAGATCACCTGCAGCTGTACGTCCGGGTCCCCGGCCACCAGCCCCGCGGCGGCGGCGGCCTCGATGCCCCTGAGATACCCGGTGTTGGGCACCACCACGCTCTTCACGTTCTTGATGATGTTCCCGCTGCACTCCACCCGGCACCGTTCTGGCAGGGCCCCCAGGGCCTGGCGGACCTTGGCCGCCCCGTAGGCGATGGCGATGGGCTCCGTGCAGCCCGTGGCGGGGATCAGCTCCGCCTCCAGGATGCGAATATACGCCGAATAGGCAGGATCGGTCCGATCGAACATAGCGTCCTCCTTACGCTTCACCACATGAAACAGGAGAGGGGTCGCCTCTCCTGCCGATGTACCGCTGTTCAGATGACTTTGAAGCCCGCGCCTTCCACCGCCTTGGCGATGGCCTCCAGGGGCAGGTCCTCCTTCAGGACCAGGGCCACTTCCTTGGTCACGTGGTCAGCCTTGCAGCTTTCCACCTGGGGCAGGGCCTCCAGGACCCGCTGGAGCCGGGCGGAGCAGCCGCCGCACTTCATGCCGTCCACTTTGAGATTCAGTTCCTTCATGGGTGTATCCTCCGTTGTTTTGTAGTCCTATTGTATACCCCCGGGGCCGTCTCGTCAACGCCGCCGGGGAGATTTCATTCCACCCCGTCCACGATGTAGCCGATGGCCTCCACGGCCTGGGTCAGGGCCTGGTCGCTGACCTCCGCCTCCAAAACCACCCGGGCCGTGCCCGCCTGATGGCTGGCCGTGGCCTCCCGGATCCCGGGCACCTTCTCCAGCGCCCCCTTCACGGCGGCCTCGCAGTGCTCGCACATCATGCCGGTGATCCGCACGGTCTTCTCAGCAAAGGCCGGCTTCTCCTCCGCCACGGGCTGCTCCGGCAGCTCCACGGGATGCTTCTTGGGCCGATCCCGCCGGCCGTCGTGCATCTTAAAGAGGTTCAGCCGCAGGGCGTTGGTGACCACGCAGAAGCTGGATAGACTCATGGCCGCGGCCCCGAACATGGGGTCCAGGGCGACGCCGGGGATGAGCCCCGCGGCGATGGGGATGCCGATGCAGTTGTAGAAGAAGGCCCAGAAGAGGTTTTCGTGGATGTTGCGGAGGGTGGCCCGGCTCAGCCGGATGGCCGCGGGCACGTCCCGAAGGCTGCTCTTCATGAGCACCACGTCCGCCGCGTCCATAGCTACGTCCGTGCCCGCCCCGATGGCGATGCCCATGTCCGCCCGCATGAGGGCCGGGGCGTCGTTGATGCCGTCGCCCACCATGGCCACCTTGCCCAGGGCTTTCAGCTCCCGGATCACCTTCTCCTTCCCCTCGGGCAGGACCCCTGCGATCACCCGGTCCACCCCGGCCTGCTGGCCGATGGCCTTGGCCGTGCGGGGGTTGTCGCCGGTGAGCATGACCACCCGGATGCCCATGTCCTGCAGCTCCTTTACCGCCTGGGCGCTGTCCGCCTTCATCACGTCCGCCACGGCGATGACGCCCAAAAGGCTGTCGTTTTTCGCGAAGAACAGGGGCGTCTTCCCCTGCTCCGCCAGGGCCTCCGCCGCCTGGCGGACATCCTCCGGCACGGGGCAGCGGCCCGCGATAAAGGTCAGATTCCCGCCGGACAGGACGGCGCCGTCCAAGGTGGCGGTGAGGCCGTTGCCGGGCAGGGCTTCGAAGTTAGATACCTCCGCCGCAGCCAGGCCCAGCTCGTCCCCCTTCTGCAGGATGGCCTTAGCCAGCGGGTGCTCGCTCTTCTTCTCTAAAGCGTAAGCTAAGGTCAGCAATTCATTTTCGTCCACGCCCCCTGCGGGGACCACGTCGGTCACTCTGGGCTCGCCGGTGGTGATAGTCCCGGTCTTGTCCAGGACCACCATGTCCGTCTTCCCAGTCTCCTCCAGGGATACGGCGTTCTTGAAGAGGATGCCGTTCTTGGCGCCCTTGCCGTTGCCCACCATGATGGCCACCGGGGTGGCGAGCCCCATGGCGCAGGGGCAGGAGATGACCAGCACGGCGATGGCCCGGCTCAGGGCGAAGGCGAAGGGCCGCCCCAGGACCAGCCAAACGACGAAGATCACCGCCGCGATGCAGAGGATGGCGGGCACGAACACGCCGGAGACCCGGTCAGCCACCTTGGCGATGGGGGCCTTGGTGGCGGCGGCGTCGCTGACCATGTGGATGATCTGGCTCAAGGTGGTGTCCTCGCCCACCCGGGTAGCCCGGCATTTGAGGAAGCCCGATTGATTCACCGTGGCGGCGGACACGCTGTCGCCCTCACTTTTGTCCACGGGGATGCTCTCGCCGGTGAGGGCCGCCTCGTTGACGGCGCTGTGGCCCTCTAAAACGACGCCGTCCACGGGGATGTTCTCCCCCGGGCGCACCACGAACAGGTCCCCGGTCTGGACCTCCTCGATGGGCACCTCCGCCTCCTGGCCGTCCCGGACCACCACGGCGGTCTTGGGGGCCAGCTTCATAAGGCTCCGAAGGGCGTCGGTGGTCTTGCCCTTGGAGCGGGCCTCCAGCATCTTGCCCACGGTGATGAGGGTCAGGATCATGGCGGCGGATTCGAAGTACAGGTTGTTCATGAGGGCCATGGTCCGTTCCCCGTCTCCTTTGACCACGGCGTCCGACATGAGGAACAGCACCACCGTGCTGTAGACGAAGGAGACCCCGGAGCCCATGGCCACCAGGGTGTCCATGTTGGGCGCCCGATGAAGGAGGCTGGTGAAGCCGCTGACGAAAAACTTCTTGTTGATGAGCAGGATGACGGCGGACAGGACCATCTGAACGAGGCCCATGGCCACGTGGTTCCCTTCGAACCAGGCCGGGATGGGCCAGCCCCACATATGGTGGCCCATGGAGAAGTACATGAGGACCAACAGAAAGCCCAGGGACCACAGCAGCCGCTTCTTCAGCACCGGCGTCTCCCGATCCTTCAGGGCCTCCTCCTCGGCGGCGTGGTCCACCTTCTTCGCCGCGCCCTTCTCGGCGCAGCCGTAGCCCGCCGCCTCCACGGCCGCGATGATCTTCTCCGGGGCCACGTCCCCCTCCACGCCCATGGAGTTGGTCAAGAGGCTCACCGCGCAGCCAGTGACCCCCTCCACCCCGTTCACGGCCTTCTCCACCCGGGCGCTGCAGGCCGCGCAGCTCATGCCCGTCACGTCGTATTGCTTCATAGCCCTTCCTTTTCCGCGGTCCATGCCGCCTCTCGATGCCCCTATAGTATACCCATGGGGGGTATATGTCAATCCCGAAAAAGCGCAAGAACGCTCTTGCGCTTTTCCTCCGTCACATTTTGGTATAGGCTCTCTCGATGAACGCCCGGGCCTGCACGGCGTTGGTGTCGTCGGTGTTCTCCAACGTGGCCTGGACGTAGGGCTTGCGGGCCTTCAGGAAGGACAGGATGGCCGAATAGTCCATCTCGCCCGTGCCCGCGGCCACGCTCTTGAGCTCGCCGCCCGCCCGCACGAAGTCCTTGAGATGCACCACCGCGATCCGGTCGCAGAGCTTGTCCATGGCTTCGCCGAAGACCCGCTCCCGCTCATCCACGTTCTCCGGAGAGAGCAGGTTCACCGGATCGAAGATGATCCGAAGGTTCGGGCTCCCCATGGCCCGGATCACTTCCAACGCCCGGTCCGGGTTCCAGACGATGTGCTTGAACACGGGCTCGATGGCCAGCGTCACGCCCCGGCGCTCCGCCTCCGCCACCACCGGCGCAAGGCCCCGTAGAAAGGCGGTCAGGGCCTCCCGGCTGTGGCAGGCGGGCTCGTATTTGTAGGCGGCGTTGGGCGCCCCGGTCTCCGTGCCCACGGTGCAGATGCCGGCAAGGGCCGCCAGGCGGATATGGGCGTAGTACTTCGATTGGATCTCCTTCAGCTTCGCCGGGTCCGGGTGAGCGAGGTTCAGATAGCAGCCCAGCACCGCCACGTCCAGCTCGTTCCGGGCGAACACCCGCTTTACGTGCATGGCGAGGCCCTCCGTCATGGCCGCCTCGTCGAAGGTCACCCCGGGCATCACCTTGCTGAGGGCCAGGTGCACACAGCAGAATCCCTCCTCCCGGGCCGTCTTCGCCCTTTCCTCCAGGGTCTGGAAAGCCCTGTCCCGGGTGGTGTTCACGTCGTGGAGCCGAATGCCGATCTGAAGCATGGCGATCCTCCTTCTTCCTTTTATACCTGCATCATAGCATCCACGCCGAAAAAGTGCAATCCTTCCGCCGACAGACGGGCTTTCCTTTACAAATTCCGCCGCATATGGTATAAATTTGGCAGATCGGAGAGAAAGAGGCGGCCATGAGCTATCAGCGGCTCCCCTACGAGGAGTATTTCATCAATACCAGCGAGGATTTCACCCACACCGGGCGGGTCACCTACCCGGTGAAGTACGTGGCTGTGAAATACAACACCACCAAGCTGGGCAAGCTCCTGGGGGTGGCCCACGAGGTCAACTACGAGATGCACTACGAGGCCGATCGGGACGTGATCCAGATCCATTTCCAGCGCACCTTCGGCGTGATCGACTGGATCGCCAACGTGTTCGAGTTCGGCAGCCGCTACTATCGCGCCATCGAGTTCGAGGGCGAGCCCCTGCAGCTTCGGGTCCACCACGGCTGGGGAAACATGTATCTGGCCATCAAGCAGGAAGTGCGCCAGCGGTGGCTTGAGCTCCACGACGCCCACCCGGAGGCGGCCACGGAGATATTGGGCTGGTCCCTGGGCTCCGCCATCGCCTGCCTCTGCTGCCAGGACCTCAATTACAACTTCGGCGTCAAACCCTACCTCTACACCTTCGGGAGCGTCCGCCCCTTCAAGAGCACGCCCCTGAACCGGAAGCGGATGCAGCGATATTTGGCCACCCTGTGCACGGACTGCGCCAACTTCGCCGACATCAACGACCTGATCTCCTACATGCCCCCCTTCCGGGGCTTTACCATGATCCACCGGGTGAAGCTGGGCACGGACCAAAAGCGCTCCTTCTTCCGGCTGATCCACCCCCTCCGCTACCACGTCCACTACGACCTGCCGGAGCTCTACAAAAAGCTCGTCCCCCAGGCCGCCGAGGAACCCGCCCCCCAGGATACGGCGGTATAGGCAATACGAACAGGGCCCCCGAAACTTTCGGGGGCCCTTTTGGTGTGGGCAAAATTACCGGAAATAGCGGACCGCGGCCTCGAACATCCGGTTGTCGTAGTTGCCGGGCACGTTTTGGTAGAGGCCGTGGCCGATGCGCTCGCTGTGGCCCATCTTGCCGAAGACGCGGCCGTCGGGGGAGGTGATGCCCTCGATGGCGTACAGGGAGCCGTTGGGGTTGAAGCGCACGTCCATGGTGGCCCGGCCGTCAAGGTCCACGTACTGGGTGGCGATCTGGCCGTTCTCGGCCAGCTGCCGGATCAGCTCTTCGCTGGCCACGAACCGGCCTTCCCCGTGGGAGATGGGCACGTTCACCACGTCGCCCACGTCCATGAGGCTGAGCCAGGGGGACTTGTTGGAGGCGATCCGGGTCCGTACGATCCGGGACTGGTGCCGATGGATCAGGTTGTAGGTCAGGGTGGGGCAGCTTTCGTCCGTCTCCATGATCCGGCCGTAGGGCACCAGGCCCAGCTTGATAAGGGCCTGGAAGCCGTTGCAGATGCCGCACATGAGGCCGTCCCGGTGGTCAAGAAGGTCCGTGACCCCGTCCTTGATGCGCTCGTTGCGGAAGAAGGCGGTGATGAACTTGCCGCTGCCGTCGGGCTCGTCGCCGCCGGAGAAGCCGCCGGGGATGAACACCATCTGGGCGTTCTTCAGGGCCTTCGCGAACCGGTCCGTGGAGGCTACGATCCCCGCGGGGGTCAGGTTGTTGAGCACCAGCACCACCGGCTCGCCGCCCGCGTCCCGGACGGCCTTGGCGCTGTCGTATTCGCAGTTGGTGCCGGGGAACACGGGGATCAGCACCCGGGGCCGCGCCGCCTGGGACCGGGCCCTGGGATGCTCGTGGGCGGAGAAGCTAAAGGTCTCCACCGGGCCCGGGGCCGTGGGGATGTTGCAGGGGTAGACCCCCTCCAGCCGATCCTCATAGACCGACTGCAGGGCTGGCCCGTCCAGGGCCTCGTCGCCCCGGACGAAGGCGAAAGCTTCCGTGGTCTCGCCCAGGGTCAGGGCGCCTTCCACGGGCTCCGTCACCTCCAGCAGGAACCGGCCAGGCTTGTCCGCCAGAAGGGCCTCCAGGGGCACCTCCGGCGCGAACCGGAACCCCAGGCCGTTGCCGAAGGCCATCTTCATGACGGCCGCCGCCGCGCCGCCCCGCTCCGGGGTGTAGGCGGCCAGAGCCTGACCGGAACGCAGCAGGCCGTTCACCCGGTCGTAGAGGGCCAGCAGGGACCCCTTCTCGGGGAGGCCGTTTTCATCATAGGCAGGGGTAAGCAGGACCACCCGGTGGCCCGCCCCCTTGAACTCGTTGGAGACGACGTGCCCGGCCTTCTCCGTGGTCACGGCGAAGGACACCAGCGTGGGGGGCACGTCCAGGTTTTCGAAGGTGCCGCTCATGGAATCCTTGCCGCCGATGGCGCCGATGCCCAGGTCCATCTGGGCTCGGAAGGCCCCCAGCAGGGCCGCGAAGGGCAGGCCCCAGCGCCTGGGGTCCCGGCCGGGCTTGGGGAAGTACTCCTGGAAGGTCAGATACACGTCCTCGAAGGACGCGCCGGCGGCCACGAGCTTGGACACGGACTCCACCACGGCGCTGTAGGCCCCGTGGAAGGGGCTCTCGGTGGTGAGGACGGGGTCGTAGCCCCAGGCCATGAGGGAGCAGTCGTCGGTGTGCTTCTCCTCCAGGGATATCTTCTGGACCATGGCCTGAGCCGGGGTCATCTGGTGCTTGCCGCCGAAGGGCATGAGCACCGTGCCCGCGCCGATGGTGGAATCGAACCGCTCGGAGAGGCCCCGGCGGGAACAGACGTTCAAGTCCCCGGCCAGCCGCTCCAGGTTTTCCCTGAACCCGCCGATCAGGGGCTTTTCCTCCCGGGCGGGCCGGGCGGTCTTGATGCAGATATGCTTGGGGGCGCCGTTGGAATTCAGGAACTCGCGGCTGACGTCCACGATCTTCTTTCCGTTCCAAACCATGACCAGCCGCGGCTCCTCGGTGACCCGGGCCACGGGGCAGGCCTGGAGGTTCTCCCCCCGGGCGATGGCCAGAAAGGCGGGCACGTCCTCCGCCGCCACCGCCACCGCCATGCGCTCCTGGGATTCGCTGATGGCCAGCTCCGTGCCGTCCAACCCCTCGTATTTCTTGGGCACCGCGTTGAGGTCGATGAAGAGGCCGTCCGCCAGCTCCCCGATGGCCACGGACACGCCGCCGGCGCCGAAATCGTTGCAGCGCTTGATCATGCGGCAGGCCACGGGATTACGGAACAGCCGCTGGAGCTTCCGCTCCTCGGGGGCGTTGCCCTTCTGGACCTCGGCCCCGCAGGTCTCCACGGAATGGGCGGTATGGGCCTTGCTGGAGCCGGTGGCCCCGCCGATGCCGTCCCGGCCGGTGGAGCCTCCCAGCAGGATGACCACGTCCCCGGGGGCAGGCCGCTCCCGGCGCACGTTTTCCGCCGGCGCGGCGGCGACGACCGCCCCGATCTCCAATCGCTTAGCGGCGTAGCCCGGATGGTAGATCTCGTCCACGATCCCGGTGGCCAGACCGATCTGGTTGCCGTAGGAGGAATAGCCCGCCGCCGCCGTGGTCACCAGCTTCCGCTGGGGGAGCTTGCCGGGGATGGTCTCGCTGACGGGTCGGGTGGGGTCCGCCGCCCCGGTGACCCGCATGGCCCCGTAGACGTAGGCCCGGCCGGACAGGGGGTCCCGGATAGCGCCGCCGATGCAGGTGGCCGCGCCGCCGAAGGGCTCGATCTCCGTGGGATGGTTGTGGGTCTCGTTCTTGAAGAGCAGCAGCCAGGGCTCCTTTTGGCCGTCGGCCTCCACCTCCATCTTCACGGTGCAGGCGTTGATCTCCTCGCTCTCGTCCAGCTTCGGGAGCCGTCCGTGGGCTTTGAGGTACTTGACGGCGATGGTGGCTATGTCCATGAGGCAGATCGGCTTGGTGCGATGGAGCTCCCGGCGCACGTCCAGATAGCTCTCGTAGGCTTTTTGCAGGAGCTCATCCTCGAAGGTCACCCCGTCGATCTCCGTCAAAAAGGTGGTGTGGCGGCAGTGATCGGACCAGTAGGTGTCGATCATGCGGATCTCCGTGATGGTGGGGTCCCGGCCCTCGTCGGCGAAATACCGCTGACAGAAGGCGACGTCGTCGATATCCATGGCCAGGCCGTAGCTGCGAACGAAGGCGGCCAGGCCCTCCCGATCCAGTTCCTGAAAGCCCGTCAGGGTCTTGACCTCGGTGGGCACGGCGTAGTCCGTGCGCAGGGTCTCCGGCTTTTCGAGGGACGCCTCCCGGGCCTCCACCGGGTTGACGACGTACTTCTTGATCTCGGCGATCTCATCTTCGGTCAGGTCCCCGTAGAGGACGTAGACCCGGGCGGAGCGGATCAGGGGCCGCTCCCCCTGGGAGATGAGCTGGATGCACTGGGCCGCGGAATCCGCCCGCTGGTCGAACTGACCCGGCAGATACTCCACGGCGAAGACGGCGCCGCCCTGGAGGTCCGGCGTCTCGACGGCCATATCCACCTGGGGCTCCGAGAACACGGTCCTGACCGCCTGATCGAAGAGGTCCTTGGAGATGCCCTCGGCGTCGTAGCGGTTCAGCATCCGCAGTCCCGTCAGGGAAGCGACGCCCAAAAAGTCCGTCAGCTCCCGGCGCAGGGCTTCCGCTTCCTGATCGAAGCCCGGCTTCTTTTCCACAAAGATCCGATAAACCATTTACGCCTCCAGCGCTCGCTTGCCGATGTCGCGGCGATAAAACTTGTTTGCAAAGGTGATCTGCTCCGCCCGGGCATAGGCCAGGGCCAGGGCCTCCGGCAGGGTCGCCCCCGTGCCAACCGCGCCCAGGACCCGGCCGCCGCTGGTGACGAGCGTCCCGTCCCTCTCCTTGGCCCCGGCGAAGAGCACGTGGGGCCGGACGCTCTCGGGCATCTCGATCTCGAAGCCCTTCTCGTAGGAAAGGGGATAGCCCTTCGAAGCCAGGATCACGCAGGCCGCCGCCCCCTTGGAGAAGCGGACCTCCGCCTCCTGGAGCCGTTCCTCGGTCACCGCCCGCATGATGGTGAACAGGTCGCTTTCCAGAAGCGCCAGCACCACCTGGGTCTCCGGGTCCCCGAAGCGGCAGTTGTATTCGATGACCTTGGGGCCGGCGGGCGTCAGCATGAGGCCGAAATAGAGGCAGCCCTTGAAGGGCCGGCCCTCCGCCGCCATGCCCCGGACGGTGGGGAGAAAGATCTCCGCCATGCAGCGTTCAGCCACGGCCTCGGTGTAATAGGGGTTGGGGGCCACGGTGCCCATGCCGCCGGTGTTCAATCCCCTGTCCCCGTCCAGGGCCCGCTTGTGGTCCATGGAGCTGACCATGGGCACGACGGTCTTCCCGTCGGTGAAGGCCAGCACCGACACCTCGGGGCCGGTCAAAAATTCCTCGACGACCACGGTCTCGCCGCTGTGGCCGAACTTGCCCTCGCACATGGCCGCCCGGACCGCCGCTTCCGCTTCCGCCCGGGTCTCGGCGATGACCACGCCCTTGCCGAGAGCCAGGCCGTCCGCCTTCACCACCGTGGGCAGGGGACAGCTCGCCACGTAGGACAGGGCCGCCTCGGGGTTGGTGAAGGTCCGATAGGCCGCCGTGGGGATATGGTGCCGGGCCATGAAGTCCTTGGCGAAGGCCTTGCTGCCCTCCAAAATGGCGGCCGCCTTGTTGGGGCCGAAGCAGGGGACGCCCTGCCCTTCCAGCAGGTCCACCGCCCCCAGGACCAGGGGATCGTCGGGGGTGACCACGGCGTAGTCGATCCCCTTCTCCCGGGCGAAAGCGGCGATGGCCGGCAGGTCTGTGGCCCCGATGGGCACGCAGGTGGCTTCCCGGGCCATGCCCCCGTTGCCGGGCAGCACGTACAGCTCCGTGATCTGCTTGTTCTCCCGCAGTTTTTTGACGATGGCGTGCTCCCGGCCGCCTCCGCCGATGACCATGACGTTCATAGAGGTTCCCTCAATGGTGGAACAGGCGCATGCCCGTGAAGGCCATGACCATGCCGTGCTTGTCGCAGCAGTCGATGACCGCGTCGTCCCGGATGGAGCCGCCGGGCTCCGCCACGTACTTGACGCCGGAGCGGAAGGCCCGCTCGATGTTGTCGGAGAAGGGGAAGAAGGCGTCGGAGCCCAGGGCTACGCCCTGAACGGCGTCCAGGTACGAGCGCTGCTCCGCCTTGGTGAAGGGCTCCGGCCGGCGGGTGAAGTACCGCTGCCAGACGCCGTCCGCCGTCACGTCCTCCTCGTTCTGGTTGATGTAGCCGTCGATGACGTTGTCCCGCTCCGGCCGGCCCAGCTCCTTTTTGAAGGGCAGGTCCAGGACCTTGTCCGCCTGGCGCAAAAACCAGGTGTCCGCCTTGGAGCCGGCGAGGCGGGTGCAGTGGATGCGGGACTGCTGCCCCGCGCCCACGCCGATGGCCTGGCCGTCCACGGCGTAGCAGACGGAGTTGGACTGGGTGTATTTGAGGGTGATGAGGGACACGATGAGGTCCCGGACGGCGCTGTCGGGCAGGTCCTTCTGGGCGGTGACGATGTTCCCAAGGAGCTCCCGGTCGATCCTGAAGTTGTTGCGCCCCTGTTCGAAGGTGACGCCGAAGACCTGCTTGCGCTCCCGGACCTGGGGGACGTAGTCGGGGTCGATCTCCACCACGTTGTACTTGCCGCCCCGCTTGCTCATGAGGATCTCCAGGGCTTCGGGCTCGTACCCCGGGGCGATGACGCCGTCGCTGACCTCCCGCTTGATGAGCTTGGCGGTGGTCACGTCGCACACGTTGGAGAGGGCCGCCCAGTCGCCGAAGGAGCAGAGCCGGTCCGTGCCCCGGGCCCGGGCGTAGGCGCAGGCGAGAGGGGATTCATCGAGGCCCGGCACGTCGTCCACGAAGCAGGCCCGCTTCAGCTTGTCCGAAAGGGGCAGGCCCACGGCGCCGCTGGTGGGGGACACGTGCTTGAAGGAGGCCGCCGCCGGCAGGCCCAGGGCCGCCTTCAGCTCCTTCACCAGCTGCCAGGCGTTGAGGGCGTCCAGAAAGTTGATGTAGCCGGGGCGTCCGTTGAGGACCTTCAACGGCAGGTCGCTGCCGTCCTCCATAAAGATCCGGGCGGGCTTCTGGTTGGGGTTGCAGCCGTATTTGAGTTCGAATTCCTTCATGGGTGGCCTCCTTTATCGATTCTTGTTGATGAGGGTCTCGCCGACGGCCCCGGTCGCAAGGTCCGTATAGCGCACGTACAGGGAGATCCGGTTGTTCTCGTCCAGGGCGTTCCAGAGGGTCTCGGAGAATTCGTCGATGTCGTCCAGCATCTGCACCCGCTCCGGCTCCCCCTGGAAGGTGGGCAGGGGATTCCCGTCGGTGACGTAGGTGTGGATGAAGTGCCC